>Ga0058698_10000124_pt1 | contig 42830 bp, 53 predicted proteins | sample AgamicAsSfe_FD_67288 | JGI IMG/M metagenome (GOLD analysis project Ga0058698, IMG submission 67288) | Agave microbial communities from Guanajuato, Mexico - As.Sf.e | ecosystem: Host-associated > Plants > Phyllosphere > Phylloplane/Leaf | place: Guanajuato, Mexico | collected 2012-05-30
GGCATTTGTGGTAGAGTATCGAATGAAGCAAAAGTAGCGCGTGCCGGAATCGCGGCGAGGGGGCGGCATTATCAAATCGTTGTGAATGTGGGGTTCGAGTAATCTTGCTTTTCGTTCAGATTCAGATCGAGTTGGGAACCTGATCCGGTCCGGCACACAGGTACGATATCCACAATTTACCATAGCCACGTCGGGAGATACAGCGATGCCTTTCTGAAAGAAATGCCTTTGTTGTTTGGGGGGCGGGGCAGCTTCCCACAAGGGCATGCGGCCTCGATTTCTGTTTCGCTATGGTTAGTTCGTGGCTCTCTCTCATTCGCTCGATCCGTGCTGAAGGCAGGCTAGTAAGCATAGAAAGAACGTGAGGACACTTCTCGAGAGCTAGCTTCTGTACAGAAACGGCCTTTGAGTGGCGGTGGTGCATGAATTCTTGTTTTGGTTTTAGGCTTGCGCAGGCTGGTACGGAACTCATCCGGCACCCGAGGAAGATGTGGAAAGCTGAATGAAAAGATGCGATACTTATAACATACATTCTACTGTGTCAGCAGATGTCTCTTACCCTGATTGCTCAGACTGATACAGGGGGTGGTCGAATCAGGATTGAGGGACTGTAGTCAAGATTAGCATTGTTGCCACCTTTATGCCACGAGTCATGGACGACGACAAGGTCAATTTATATTCAAAACATCAATCGCACAGTATATTGATTTTGGAAAAGCTGTAGCACGTCCCTCTCGTCCCATAACATGGCAACCTACATAATGCCCTGAGAACGCCACGCTATGCGATAATGTAATACAGAAATTCTCAAAAGCCGAACTGAGCTGGGAGCTCACTCATGAAAACACCCTCCAGGAACAAATCTCCAGCTGCCTGCTCATGCATCCCGCCCCTACACATGCATCGCCTCCTAAATACCTGAGAACTCCTCCTTGAACTGGCTGGTAGCGTACCACGTGTCGAAAGTATCGCACTGCTGCTGGTACGCGGGTCCCGGGAGAGTGATTTCACTCGCAGCCTCCAGGAACTGGACGCCCAGGCCTTGACTTGCGTGCCAAGCGATGTGGCAATGTAGGAGCCATGACTACAGACTCTATTAGTATGACAGTCATGAAAAGGTAGTAGGTTATGCATTCTTACCCCTGGGTTATCAGTCTTGAAAGCAATGACCACCCAGCCGCCACCAGGCAGTGTGACAACGTCACGACGCGTGGGATTGTTGTACTGTAATGTCGCAGGTCCATTTGCGGTATCGAATTGGCCGGCACCAGTGCCGAGGATGTAAAAGTCGTGGCCATGGAGATGGATCTGTGGGGGACGAGTCAGAATTGATGATACACAGGAGAAGGATGCGACTGCTGCACTCACGGGATGAGCGACAGGCGCCAGCTGTGGATCAATCTCCTGAATGATCCAGAATGTCCAGACGCCTTCGTTGACGAGCTCGATCAGGTTCTCCGTGGATGGCCAGCTGTTGTTGCCCTCCATGACATACGACATGATAGGCTTATCCCACATGACATGCAGCGCGGATGTGTTCACGCCCCATGTGATGACGTTTTGGTTGTTCGTCGTGACACCAGGAATCAGGATTTGGACGTCCAAAGCCTTGCTCTGTGCGATAAATGCTGCCGAGCTGCCGACTGTGTTGGGAACCCAGGGTGTGAGAGGGCTGGGCTCGACACAACCTCCGTCGGAGTATCCTGTCGTTGTTGGTGTGGCCACTTTGACGCCGTTGTAGGTGAAGATGGCAAGTCCTCCATTCGAGTTGAAGTTGGCGTTCGCGCAGCCGGGCTCTATCTGGGCGCGGAACCAGTAATTTCCGGGTGTCTGGTTGGCGTTGATGACGACTTCGTAGCGTTGGCCAATGTTGATCATGAGTGTGTTACTGGGCATTGCGGATTAGTATGTAGCGAAAGCTGAAGAGCGACAAATACCTACACGACGATTGGTTGGACAGGGACGAAATCAGAAGTCAGAATTTGCATCTGATGGCCGTCGAGAGATACAGTCATAGGAGAGTATACAGAAGAATTGATGAGCCTGAGGAGATGCTTCTTTCCTTTCGTGAGGGGCGCCCTCAGGTATTTGCCAGTGGTTTGCGCAACATTCATGTTCGTGCCGTTGATGAGGATGTTCGTTGGATCTGGGGGTGGTACACCTCCACCATAGTTTGAGCCGTCAAAGTCCTGAATGTCGAGCTGTGTACTTGTGTAGTTGTAGTACCAGTCTGAGAGAGTTGTGGGACCCATGTCAATGTCGTAGTTTGCACTTGATGGTCCGGCGATCACAATTGGTCCGAAGAGACCGTCACCGTATTGTGCAGAAGCGTGAGAGTGGTACCAGGATGTGCCAAACTGTGTAGCCTGGAATGTGTAGGTGGTGGAATGACCTGGGGCCAGAGGACCTATGTAATGTTAGAGATCAATTACTGACACTCATGACGAGGAACACCCACACTCAGTTAAACCGCCTACACCATCATTCAACGTGTTGTTGAGCTGTCGAATGCCATGCCAGTGAATCCCAGTTTCGTTGAGTTTCAGGTTGTTGTTCACCGTCACGGAAATCATATCGCCCCCTAAATGATGTTTAGTTTGAATTGTGTATGGCAATAGCAGCAAAGCACGAACAGTTGGCATTGATCGTCGGACCTGGAAATTGCCCATTGAACAAGAAGCACGTCTTTTTGTTGCTCCCATCTGGGTTGCAGGTGTCGTTCTGAACAGTAAGTGTGTACTACAGGAAATATCAGTAATCTGAGGCTATTGTCAAAGTGCAGAAGTTTGAGCAGGACCCTCGCGGCACTCTGCCTTGCATTCTCTCGATCTATCATTCAGTAAATGAGGAAAGGCAATGATAACGTACATATCTCGTCACGCCAGTCGTCGGCCATTTCTCATCAAAGTCGTCCGCTACGCTGAAGCCAGGAGTCCAGCAATTGCGTGACGTTGGGCCAAATGTACACGAAGCATCTGCGACGGCACTCGTGCTGCTGGATGATGTGGCGGCTCTCTTCGAGACTGTGTGCGCTTCTGGCTTTGCAAGGAGAATCTGGTTTGCAGGGAGGTTGCCTCCTGACGAGAAGGGTGTACCTGCGGTGGCAAGAGCCGCGAAGGAGATGGCGACAAGGGATGGAAAGTACATCGTGTAAGTGATTGAAACGAGTGACAAGAATGAGTGACTGGAATCAACGCCAAGAACGAGTGAAGGGCAAGCAATAGGGCTCTTTCTTTTGAGTCACACGACACACAGCAGGGGAGAGTGAGACTTATAAAGCTGAGCAGAAGAGGCTGCAAGCAAGTAATTCATTAACTGGAGCGGGCTGCCGGAAAGGATATCGCCTGCAGAGTGCCGGGCAGCTCTGCCAGACTAAGCTCAGACTAGGCTGCGAAAGCTGAGAAATTGCGTCCATCGTTGTCTGATCTTGGAGCGGTTCTGCGATGGGGCGTGAACATCGAGGATAGTGTTTGAAAAATTGTAATACCCGAAGCTTGATTGGGTGAATGACAGAACGCAAAAGTCAGAACGCGAGAGGCTGAAAGAGTAGATTAGGACATCTCCTTTGGAAGCAGTTCAGCAATGAGACAACTCAGGCGAGGGTTTGTCATGACCTGGTAAGAGAGTGGGTGTCGCGTGGTTCGGCGTGGAGTAGCACCATGCTAGCATGACCTTCTGGAAGCCAAAATGCTTCGATGCCGATCGAGCGACATGCCAAAAACATTCAGAAGGAAGTGTGGCGTTGGTAGAGAAGAAAGCCGTTGCGATTTCCTGTTGTTTACAAAGAGTCCACAAGACCTTTGCAAGATGAGACGATGAGACGATGAGACTCATACAGACGATCTCACGTTGTCCACCGAGCTCGGTCAAGCTTTGCCCAGAGAGACATGCTTCGAAAAGGTCGAGGTCAATGAGCTTGGTAATCTCGAGTTCATGACAAGAATCCTTGAGCTACAAGCAGAGCTTTTCCATCAGTACTCAGCTCGAACTTCCATCGTTGAAAAGCAAGCCTCCTGCCTGCCGAGGGCGCTACGGCAAGGGACCATGCAGGACGGGACACTGCAGGAACGGGCCGGTAGATCGTGATCGATAGCAATGATGGTATGACGCTGGAAATAATGACATGGAAAAAAGCATATCCTCCCGCTTGATCTTCGTGAGCTGTGTATGTCTGTAAGGCTAGTCGTCCTTAGCAGGTCTAGATGTGCTCGAAGGTGGACGCTGTGGCTACCCGTTTCAGAGCCGTTTCCGGAACCTACACGCAAATTTCGGACAGAGTGAATAATAATAACAGTCTGTATCCGTCTGGTCTTTGCTTAGAGACGACTCTGGACGTCCAACGGGAATTGAAGTTGAGTCATCAGGAAACTACGGTCAAGGCATACAAAAGTTTGAGATCCAGGCGATTGAAGGATGTTAGCAAGTTGAGACTCTGCTATCGTGGTGGATGGATCGCAAGTGTGATGGCAGTAGTTGCAAGCTGAACTACCGACATCACCTTACCCTGCCTACGAGTCATCCGTAGATCATCACGTGCATTAGGTTTCAGCATCTCGAGACTTTACTGTCGCCCGAAGAATGATTGCCTCTTCAATGTAGTATGCTGCGCTCGGTCGCAAGGGCAATGACCGAAACATCCACCATGTCTACGGCTCCCGCAGCTACTACGCTCAATCGTGTGGCGATTCCGAAGAATGGCGTCGACTACAGGGGAAAGATCGTGCTTGCGCCCATGGTCCGTTCTGGCGAGCTGCCTTCGAGGATGATGGCTCTGAGATATGGTGCAGATCTAGTCTGGGGTACGTAAAGAGCAGTCATCATTCCGGTTGACCCTCGACTGACACATCTTTGAACAGGTCCAGAAACAATCGACCGTGCGCTGATCGGTGCCTGCGTTCGAACAAATCCCCGTGCCGGCACTGTCGAGTTCACGCGTGTGCCTTCAAACGGCGGAAACAAGAAGTCTGCCTTACAAGAGAATGACGAAGACAAGACGCAGGAACTTGTGGCGGGGAAGGAGAGCATAATATACCGCCTACACCAAGAACATGAAGCTGGACGACTCATCTTTCAGCTTGGCTCTGCTGATCCAGCACTTGCTGTGCAGGCTGCTACACTCGTCGCCCCATACGTCTCCGGCATAGACCTTAACTCTGGTTGTCCGAAGCCGTTCAGCACGAGTGGAGGCATGGGTGCAGCTCTACTATCAACACCAGATCTCCTATGCGATATCCTGTCACATCTTGTGCGGGAAGTTGGGGAGAAGTTCGAAATTGGCATCAGCGTAAAGATTCGACTGCTGTCAACGCCGGAAGAGACAAGAACACTTGTGCAAAGGCTGGTCAAGACTGGGATCACAGGTTTAACAATACATTGCCGGACAAGGTCGATGCGGAAGACAGAAAAAGTAGCACGAGAACAGCTGAAGATGGTTGGCGACGTGTGTAGGGAGGCCGGTGTGGCATGTCTGATGAATGGCGATGTGGAGGACCGGGACGAGGCAGAGCAACTAGCGAAAGAATTTCAAGTCGACGGGGCGATGATTGCGACTGCAGCGGAAAAGAATCCATCCATCTTTCGGGCTGGAGCTGATGGAGGCAAAGCTGACTGGAAGGAAGTGGTTGAGCATTACATGCACGCTGCGATCGATGTTGAAAATAGATGGGGCAATACAAAGTTCTTACTCGCTCAGATGATGCCGGGAAAGGAGCAGAACAAACGAGGTCTGGGACAAGCAAAGAATTATGAGCATGTCTGTAAGATCCTGGAACTGGATGACGCACTTGTCGAGAAAGCGGCAAAGTTGGACGCCATGCTGGGATTGACCAACCGCGAAACGAAAAGCTCGCAGAAGGCGCAAAAAGCACAAGGTGCGAAGAATAAACAACAAAAGGCGGCACCTAAGAGACCAGCAGAGGACGTCACGTCGACCGCTGAAGTGGCAGATGCAGTCGTTGCCCAGGATGCCAACGCGAGGGATGCGAAGAGGCAGAAATAGGAGGAACAGCCTTCGCCGAACCATAGCGCCGAGTACGCCTCTGAAGTTGTTCAACCTCCATCCGCAGCAGCTCTTGTGACCTGAGCCTGGACCTATCCAGATCCGAAACGACTCGATGTGTGGTTCAAGCAGAGTTGATATGCTCCCCCACGGCCCAGCTCATCAGTACAGCTCAACTAGCTCAAGCAGTTTAAGGACTCGTAGCCGGCCAGGCCTCATGCATGGCCAACAGAGCACCACTATGTACCGGCTATCCCAAGACATGACAGTCACAAGACGTGGCGATGAAGCACGGCAGTTGAGCTTAATGCCCACCCAGGCGTCAAAAGAGATCAAGGAAAGCAAAGAAAGACCAATCCGTCATTCGTCGGAAGCATCGAAAACTGGTTCGGCGTGGTGACGCGAACGCATGGCGGGAGAAAGCAATACCAATGCCTTTTCCAACTATAGATCATCAGAATCTATCCGCTTATTGCATTTCACCACCACATCTCTTGCATCTCGGCTCATCTTATCTCTTCTTTCCTCGCCTCATCTCAGCTCATGTAATCCTCCTTTCGTTTGCTCATTACTTCACATCACGACCAATCATGACAATGCAACACGTCCTCCGTGCGTCCCCTCCCTCTTCAACTCCTCTTCCTCCATCATTCCTCCCAACTCTTTCCCCAGAAGCCAGCCTAGGCTCAGGCCTCAGCGCCGTCGCGTGCATCCACTCCAAATCGGCCCCCAAAGTCGACCCCTCCTTCGACGACACCGCCGCCCTTTTACCTCAAGACTGAATCCCACAGCGCTCCTCGCGCATCACATACAGAGGAAAATACCCCGACGTCGACGCGCGTCTGCTGTTTTGGGGTGCGTGGAGCTGGGGAGATACTGCGACGTGGCACTATGATGAGAAAGAGCGACCGGCGATCACGGAAGGATGGCGGCAGGCAAGAAATCAGGGAATTAATGCGATTGATACGGCCCAGGTATGTGAGGATAAATGAAATTGATGATGGGGCGATGGTAAGAGAGTGGAAGCTGATATAATGACAGGCATACGGATCAGGACGAAGCGAGGAGATATGCGGCGAGCTGTTTCAGGGCTCGATAGGGACGACTATGTCATCCAGACAAAGTGGTCAGTCGCACTCAACACCTCTGTCCCCTCCAGCGATCACGAGACCGAAGTACTAACAGTGCTCAACCCCTCCAACCAGGGACGTCGTCCCCGGCCGACCGACCGACCTCTCCTCCGACGCTCCCGAATTCATCCTCCGCGACTCTCTCAAAACGCATGAACCTCAGCACAATCGACATCTACCTCGTCCACGGGCACATTCACACCCGCTCCGTCGCCTCCGTCGCCGCCTCCCTGGCCGCGTGCGTAGAAAAAGGAATGACCAAATGCGTTGGCGTGGCGAACTATTCCACCTCGGACATGTTGCAGATGCGCGACGAACTGGCAAAATACAGCGTACGCCTCGCCTTGAACCAGGTCGAGTTTAGCGTGTTGAGGCGGCTGTCCGAGATGAGTGGACTTTTGGAGACGTGTAAGGGAGGGGATTGTGCTGCGGAGTTATTCGAGCTTGGCGCGGGGACGGCTGACGGGAGAGTATACGGCGGAGAGGGAGCCGTCGAGTTCGTACAGGTTTAGTCAGTACCCTATGAAGGATCTTGAGGAGACGATTCGGGTCTTGGGGAGATTGGGAAGGAGACGAGAGTTAGTACGGCGGTGGTGGCGCTGGATTATAATTTGAGCAAGGGCGTGGCGACGGTGGTGGGATTTAGGAGTCTGAACCAGGTGGAGCAGAATGTGCAGGCCTTGGGGTGGCGGTTGAGCGTGGAGGAGGTTGAGAAGATCGACGCTGTAAGCCTGGAGGGGAAGAGTACAGCCTTTGGGGAACAGGGATAGGTGTAGTAGTTTGGCATCAGCACGTACTAAGCGAATGCTATCCTCTACCACCCCGATTACCACATATACGCGTATATAATCCTGCACCTCTTCGATGACCACCCTATCACCACGCCTCCAAATCAATTCAGAGGCTGATCTTCGAAGAGGTGAGGCGGATAGATACAACGAGTTTGGAGGAGAAGAGAACGATGCTGTGGCAGCAGGAATTAGGCTCAGATGCTGGTAGGAGAGTGGTGAAGTGGTGGAAGTGGTGATAGCGTGGTAGATGTACAGCTACGTCACCACGGCAGTCGCTTACTATGCTATTGTACACATTGACATTCTCCTCCCCTGTACACTCATCACATTGTGCTACGTGAGATTGTAGCCAGTCCAACACAGCAAACAACACGTCAGGCCACCTACAAAGTGAACTTCTCAATCCACTTGCGAGCCTCCTCAACACCGTCGTCCACCTTGCTGATCTCAGTGCCATTACCCACACTCGTAGCGCCCTTGCCACCGGCTTTGCCACCGACGACGCCAGCGACTGCGCTGGCCCAGGATGCGGCGGAGAGATCGGGGTGCTGTTTCGTGAGTGCCTGTGGGAGTGTGTTAGCTAGTACCTCGAGAATACGATCGCATCAGGCTCAATGGAAGATACATGTCTGTCGGCGAAGTAGGCAGTACACCAAGACACATGACTCAAGGCAACATATCACACCACAAACATACCTCTGCAACATGACAACCATGGCTGACCCTCGCGCCTTCACCCTCCTCCTTTCCAATAAGATAGACGCTCTTATCCTTTTCCTTTTGCGAGATATGCTTGATTGCCTCGGCCACAGCCTTTGAACCCACGGAAACAGGTACCGATGTGATGAAGACTTTGTTCGTGTCTTTATTGTCGTTGGCGGCGAAGTGCGCGTTGATGGCGTCGAGGACGCGCTTGACTTCGGCTTTTTGGGCGGCTTTTTGCTCGTCAACGATGCCGCGGGAGATCTGTAGCAGTGTTAGTAAGTATGTGTTGCGCAAAGATGTGCACATGTGACAGGGGCATTCGTGACAACGTACCTTACTCATTCTCTCCTTGAATGACGACTTTGTGACTGCAGAGATTGACAGCTCGTTCAGCTGCAGCTGCATCTGCTTTGCAAGTTGCTCCTTTTCAGGTCCGAACTTCAGATTCTCCAGTCGCTTAAGCTCCAGGCCAAACTCTTCTGCAACACGCTGCACATCACGGGCGTCTTCTCCAGTGACGGCGATGATGCGGCGGATTCCCTTGGCGATACCGCTTTCCTCGATGATGATGAGTTCCTTGATTTCCTGCGTGTTAAGAACATGCGTGCCACCACAGAACTCGACGCTGACTTTTGCCCATTGCTCGTTCTTGGGCTCGGCGAGGAGGTCTTCCACTGGCACCCCAACAGAGACGACACGAACAGGGTCAGGATATGTTTCGCCAAAGACGGCACGAACACCAGTGATCTCTCGGGCAGTGGCGAGAGGTACATCCTTGGCGTACACCTCTGTATTCTGACGGATGTACTTTGTGGAGATGTCTTCGACTTCTGCGACCTCTTTGTCCGACAGGCCCGACTTGTGTGAGAAGTCGAAACGTAGCTTTTCACGCGCGACTAGAGAACCTTTCTGATTGATTTCGTCGCCGAGGACTTCTCGTAGAGCGTAGTTGAGGATGTGCGTGCCGGTGTGGTTGTTGCGGATGGGAGCGCGACGTTCTTCGTCGTACTCGCAGGTGATTGAATCATCGATCTTGAACGAGCCGTACTTCATGCTGCCAGTGTGTAAGACGTATCCAGCGTAGACTTGCACATTTTGAACTTCAAGCTCGGCGACATCATCAATGATCAGGCGACCCATGTCGAACTCTTGACCTCCTTGTTCGGCGTAGAAGCAGGTGCGGTCCAGAAGAATTCCAATCTGTCCACCTTCAGGCACATCTTTCGTCGACTGCACAAAGTTTTTCGCATGATAGATTGCTTTGACTTTCGCGGTGATGTCGACCCTGCCAAACTTGTAGTGGTCCTCTGTTTTTGGAACCTCCGTCATCTTCTCTAGCTTGCCTAGATCGTGTACATCCAGCTTGACGACATCGGCGAGGGCTTTCTTTTCACCTTTGCTGGCCTCTCTTGCTTTCTCTTGAGCCTCTTCCACAGCCTTGTCATCAATGTTGAGCCCGCGCTCCTCAGCCATGAGCTTGGTCAAATCGACGGGAAACCCGTAAGTATCGTATAACCGCCAGACGTCGGCACCGGACAGATCTTTCGTGCCTTGGTCCTTGCATTGCTGTGCGTACTTTTCGAACATGGCCTCACCACGATCTAATGTCCTGGCAAATGACCTTTCCTCTTCGTTCAGAATGTCAATGACATCAGATTGTTTCTTCCTGATGTCTGGAAACATGTCGCCCATCTGATTGACCAGTGTCGGGACAATGCGGGAGAAGAACTCGCCGATCTCAGTGTTCAAATACTTCCGAGCATATCGAGCACCTCTTCTGAGTACTCGACGGACCACATACCCACGACCGACGTTGTTTGGGATACCTCCGTCGGAGATGGCGAAGGTCAATGTACGGACGTGATCAGCAACAACACGGTAAGCAGTGTCGACACCATCAGGATCCTCTGCACCAAATCCACCACGGTACTGTCGCACTCCAGTAAGTTCTTGGATGGTCTTGAATAGTGGCGTGAAGACGTCTGTGTCGTAGTTTGATAGCTTGTCCTGCAATACTGATACCAATCGCTCAAATCCCATTCCTGTATCGACATGCTTGTTGGGAAGTGGTCGTAGTGATTTGTCAGACTCGCGATTGTATTGGATGAACACGTTGTTCCAGACTTCGAGCACATTCGGATCATCTTGGTTCACGAGATTTGCAGCATTGCGACCGCCAATTCTGTCGTAGTGAATCTCACTGCACGGACCACAAGGACCTTGGTCACCCATCTCCCAGAAATTGTCCTTCATGTTGCCAGGTAGCAAGTGATCCTCGGGGACGCCAGCTGCCAGCCACAGCTCTTTTGCCTCGAGATCCGGCTCGAGACCTGCATCTGGCTTACCTTCAAAGTATGTGACATAGAGTCTGTCTGGGTCGAGGCCGTAGACCTTTGTGAGTAGTTCCCAAGAGTAGCTGATTGCTTCCTTCTTGAAGTAGTCGCCAAAACTCCAGTTTCCCAGCATCTCGAAGAATGTCTGGTTGAAAGCATTAGCATGACAACGACATCAGTATATCTAGGACGCCATACGTGATGGTAGCTGTCTTTTCCCACATCGTCAAGATCCTGCTGATGTGTTAGGTAGGGCTGCAGCTGGCAGATAGATGGACGCAGAACTGACGTTGTGCTTTCCTCCAGCACGAATACACTACATTGAAGTCAGCAAACGAACTCCACTGACAAGACGCGTAAAATGACCTTTTGCGAGTTGACAGCACGCTTCCATTTTCCAGCATCGGATTGAGGATCCACTGTGCCCAGGAATATCGACTTGAATTGGTTCATGCCAGCATTTGTGAAGAGCAGTGTCGGATCTGAGAGTGGGACGACTGAGGATGATGGTACTGTACGGCGGAGACGATCAGATAATGGTCCAGTTCAGAATTCTTCGTAACCAAGCGCGTCCTACCAAATTCGTGCCCATTTTTCTTGAAGTAGTCCAAGAACGTCTCACGGACGCGAACAGCATTCCATTCGTGCTGCACAGCGGAAGACATTATGGCTGAGGTTGTTGATCTAGAGCTGTAACACAGTCTACTTGACCTTCGACACTTAGGGAAGACTGCTGGTGAGAGAGACACGGGGCTGTTGAAAGTAGAGGGTGTAAGGAAACAATGCTTTGCCGCGAGATGAGTCACAGAATTGGGTAACACTCGATTCAGCATATAAGAGCCTCCAGAGTCACGTCACGTGTGTTGCAAGATGCAGATGCCTGAGGAGGTGGAGCTCAGTATACCAAAGCTCGAATGCAGTTACGAGGGTCTGGATATGAAAGGGTGTCTCGAAAGAGGCGAAACAAGATTTTGTAAGCGAAAAAGCCAAAAAGTAAACTCGGAGCTGTTTTGGTTTCGTTTCATATCTTCACGTGTTTCCCCGCATTCGCTCCACCTGCTTTCAATCGAGTCCATCCCTCTACTTTTACGTTTCAACCTGGTCAACTCCAATTCATCGCACACATAACCCACCACCATCGATCGAAGCCTCGTCGCAACCATGCAAGCATGTCCTCGCCAGCGGCTCCGTCGGCCTCGCCCCTCCCAAGCAAGTCGGCAAAGCGCTCCGCCTCCGACGACCTTTCCGCCGAGCAACGCATGACGAAGCGGCTTCAGCTACTCAATCTATCTCCAACTTCAAACGATTCACTTTGGATACCTGCCAATACCTCCACAGCTCCTAGCAACACGCGCAGGACCGCAGTAGCCACGGCACCGACACAGAAGACACAGCCAAGCGCAGATGTCGCCGACGTGGAGTACATGCAAGTGGAAGACACGGCGCACCGGGTATACATTCACAACCTCGATGTCGAGTTGGACTCTTCCACGGACGACGACGACGACATTACCAACAACCACAACCGCGTCGTCTTCATCTCGGACGTGGAGCGCCAACTGAGTCGAGTGCCGCAGCACATTCTGACAGGCAAGAGTGCAGGCAGGCCCCTGGTGGGATTTCCGGACAGCCATACTGATCCTGGAATGGGGGCACAAGCTGGAGAACTGGTTTTGTACGGCGTGCCGAGCAGTTTGACGGTCCCCGCCGAGAGGGATAGTGTGAGGCAGGCTATTGTGGAGAGTCGGGCGAGGGCGAGGGAGAGGAGTAATACGATGATGAGAGATGCTGGCGGGAATGCGAGTGGACGGGGACAGGTGAGGACGTTGGTAGGAGCTGGGACTGGGACTGGGACTGGGACTGGGATAGGGGCAGGAAGAGGGACGGACAGGAGTACGGGAGGCATGCAGGCTGTGGAGGAGGAGGACGAGGAGGAAGACGCCATGGATGTGGATATGGAGTTATGATTGGCGATACAAAAAGGAAGAGGATGTCATGTTTTGATGATTTTCACGATTCGACGTTCACAAGAAAGATACAGACCCGAGAATTCGATGGACGGCGACAGGAAGGCCATGCACGCGGATGGGTGAGGTGGTGCACGGTCTTCTGCCAGGAGCTGCTGGGTCGAAGAGAAGATTCGATGCAGAATTTTCTCCACAGTAGAGGAGCACAGTTCCACAACACAGCACGTTACAACATGTAGCACACACGCAGTGCCTGACAACGGACGACACTATATGCTGTCCCTGCTAGAGAACAGGCGTATGACGGCACCGAGAGAAGAGATGAAGGTGCAGGAAGACGGGTGGACAGAAAGACAACACCAGATTGGTTGACAGATTAGGTAAAGGTAGTGGTCGTTAAAGCATATAACGCCGCTCCCCCGCCCGCTCGAACCCAAGCCGGAACGAATAACATACAAAGAAAGAAAATAAACAGAATCGTTGTGCAGCATGAGTGTCGTGATTGTGCGCCGTCCTGCTCCTGCCCATCTCTCCTCCTTCACCACCGCGCTTCTTCTCTGCTTGCCAGCTCCACCCATTTTCCAGACTTCTCTTCCGCCACCAAAAGTACTCACCAACCACCTCACCGATACACAGGCGCCGTACTCGTCCCCGTCTCCTGCGCCCCCACTGGCCCCTGCGCCGGCCTCCTCATATCCAAATCCCTCTCCATCTCCTGCGCTCTTTCCCGTTCCTCCGCCGACATTTCAGCTCCAGCTGGTGCACCTACACCCCCACTCTGCCCCACAGCCGCAGACGCACCACCCTTGACGCCCCCATCGCCCACATATCCCGGCGGCGGGGCATAGTACCCAGGAACTACACCTGTGCCCGCCGCAACCTCCCCAGGCACATACGCCGGCGGCGGCGGCGCGTAACTCCACGCGCCCATCTCCGTGTAATCCGTCTCGTGTCTTCCTGTCTCGACCTCCACCGGTGCACCATGTCCGTATCCCGCTGCAGCACCTGCAGGTCTGCGCCAGCCGCCCGCATTGGGGTACATAGTGGGCGCGCCATAGGTGTCACGGCGTTGAGCCGGGCGGGCAAGCCAGCGGTGGTATGCGAGGGGTTGGAGGCCGGCGCGGATGCGGCGGTGGGCGTGGTGGCGGGCGATGAGGAGGAAGAGGAGGACGGAGAGGACGATTGCAGCGGTTACGCCGTAGCGGATGCCGTTGTCGCCCTGTGGGAGAGGGGAAGAGGTATTAGTGATGGTGTTGGGGGGTGGCTGGTGAGGTGTGGGAATGGTGAGCAGAAGGACGTACGCAGTTTGCGGACCAGCTGTCGTAGCAGCCGTCGTCTTCATCACCGTAGTCTCCGAGGCCTTGTTGCCGCTTGTGGAGGTGGTGGAGGGTGGTCGGTGTCATTACGTCGTGATTGGCAGAGATGTCAGAGAGGTGGATCGATGTTTGGGATTACGAGACGGTCTTCAGACGATGTTGGCCTTGCGTGCGAGGACGAGACCAGATGATGATCGTCGAGGTAATGAGAGGGCGACGGCTTGTCTTGTCGTGTCGGATAGGTAAACGAGGTATCGAAGTGTATGATATAGAAGAAAGGAGGGACAGGTGTAGGCGATGGCGAGGGGGTTGTTGAGCGTGTAAGGGCAATGCGAGGGATGAGGTGGTGGAGACGAGGATGAGGCGATGCAAGGCACTCAACGCCACCTCTTCTCCGCAAACAAGGAAAGCTTGATTTTGAAACCGAGATCATGGGCAGGCACGTGACCAGCATTGCACAGCTATCATTCATTCATCCTTGAGGTATACCGCCACTTCATGGCAATACCATGCTTCTCATCAATCCTTTCCACCACCTCTGCTTTCACCTCCCGAACTCAGCTCGTAATGCATCCTAGGTCCCTCCCTCCATCCATACCTTTCTGCTAGCGAGCGTCGACCAGCATCTCCTCCCACTGAGGCTTCATTCAGATGAACTCAGTTCGGTGCTGCTAAGAATTCGCTGTATCCAAGATGCCTGCTGGCGCCAGTCGGAATCGTCTTCCGATTGTGCTGCAATCTGTTCGGATCGGGCCCTATACCAATAATCAATACTCGCGTTGCACAGTCGATCGTTGATGATTCGCCAGATTCCTTCGAACTCTTTGGGGTTGAAAGATACAATGGCCCTGGTACTCTCTTCTCTCGCGTCATTCATTCCAGAGATCGTGAATGAGCTAGGAGGTTCCTTTGGCACTGAAGTGTTGCATGCAGCGGGCATCCCTGACTTCGGCTGGTCATCAGTGGTCAAGTCTGAATTCTTGCTCACAGCCAAGTGCTGCTGCTGCTGCTGCACGGCCTCCGGCGAGGACGGCTTGTCAACATCGGGTGCTATCGCTTCGACGGTCTCTTTCTTCCATATCATCGCGCTCGACGATTAGACCTTGGGCGACATGAGTATATGTCCTGGATTTGCTAGATGTTTCCGCTGGAACGGGCATGTTTTGGAGTTGCGTAATCTGCTCCGTCGGTGTTTCTAGTATGTTGCTGCTAACAACACCAAGGTCATCCATCTCATCAAACGGCAACATTGTAAACTCTTCAATGATGACCCATCTGCACTTTGTCAGTGGGTGATCTTAGCTAATCAGCCAGCGACTCAAGACCTACATGTCTTGATGTTTTGTCATCGCATCTTTCACCAGCTTGTTGACCCCGGACTTCTTTCTGGTGTCATCGATGTGAGCATCAGACAACAACTGAATCACCAGACGTGCCAAGTCGCCCACGTCATCTAGCGCTTGCTGCCTTCTCTTGCGTTTCACGTCGTCCAACTTCAGCGCGAGCTGCCTCCGCTGACAAGTCGGATCCACGTGCATGACGCGCAACTTGGCTGCCCAGCTTGTATATCGTATTAATCTGCATATTCTCAGTCCATGACACAGGTAAGAGCAACTTGCAGTACCTACTCGTCTCTCAATTCTTCCTGTACAGTCTTATCTGTCGCGGACTCGCTCGGATCCAGCGAGTGTCTCAGATTGTTCATCCTGATCAACGTCAGCCGACATGCAGAAGCTGGGATATCACGAGAGTGTACTCACCAGACCACGCTCTTGGCTATTACTCGTTGCTCAATGGCACGAAACTGTTCCTTCCTTCCACGAGAGTTGTTGCTGGGATCTGCCTTTATTCGAATGACCTCCGACATGATACCATGAAGGTAGTGAACTTGTGGTAAGACGATTAATATGCCGCTGTTGGTTTGCTGACGGAGTAAGCCCAATAGTACGTTCTGCACATGTTCGAGTATCTCCACTTCAGCAGAGGTTACAGCAGAGGTCAATTTGCCTTTCAGCCCAGCTGCATCCAACCGAGTGAACAGCCCATCCAATTCCGCAATCGTGGGTAATGCTATCTCCGCGACTATCGCCCCTTCCTCCTGCTCAGTTGGCTGCTGATCAGACCTGGGCTGGAGCTCCTCTGGTTTCGGAAGCTTGTCTGCTGCTCCCTCAGCCCCTGTTGTCTCTTTCTCACACTCCGTTTGCTGCTCGTCACGTTTGTGCTCGTCAGATCTGTCGTCATCAGCTTGGTGCTCCTGAGGTCGGCTCTCGTCAGGCTGATGCTCGTCAAGTTTGTGCTCGTTAGGTCGGTGTTCGTCAGGTCGGTGCTCTTCAGCTCTAGGCTCATCAGCTTCGTGCTTGTCCGATCTGTGCCCGTCAGACGGACTCTTGCCGCGTGAATGCTCGTCAGGATCGTGCTTGTCAGGATCGTCAGAGTCAGAGCCGTCGCCGTCAGAGTTAGTGTCGGCAGGGTCAGGTTCCTTTGGATTGGGTCGCGTGCCCTGGCTCCTCTTGAGGTCTCTTATCGTCCAGTCCAGTGCCCGTCGCCTATCTTCTTCCGCACGCAGCTTTTCCACCAGGACCCGTTTCTCCCCTTCCAGACTTCGTAATCTTCTGGATCGTTCTCTTCCCGCCTCGTCCCTAGAGCTATGCATGATTTTCCGGAATTTCTCCAGCGCAACAATACATGCATTGTGGCACCGATCAAGTGCGGCAACTGGGTTTTCAACCACAGGTATGGACTTCGTATGAGCAGGGGCGACTCCAGCTCTGAATTCAATGGCAGGAGGAGGATATCCTGACCAATCCCTGTACAATTGAGATTCGCTAATTCTTCTCTGGAAGAACGACGCAGCATTGTCTGGAGTCACTGGTTCAGCGACTGCGCTTGAGTTGGGGTCGCTCGAACCAGTAAGAAGCTCGGGTGTATTAGAATTGTCAGCAGACTCTGGCAGTACCTCATGTCGAAGTGGCGATGTCGCTGATCCTGAACGAACATGTTTCGGGTCGGTGTGGCCTGTCGATACCCTCAAGGATGGAATTCTAGCAGGAAGCTTCCTTAGCTGATGCGTGGCCGAGACGGATCGGGGATATGGCAGAGTCATGTATTGCCAGACCTCTGTTGTTGAGCCACTGTGATCGTCGGGCCGTGCAACATTCGTTGGATTCACGCGCTGAGCATTGGTGGATGAGCTGGGGGGGCTAGAACTCATCGAAAGTCCGGGTGCTTCGAGAATGTCAAGAGGTTTTAATGGTGGCTGCTGGCTTCCAGACGATGCCTCCGCCGCCAATTGTGTAAGCACCGCATCTAAGCCTCGGCCGTCGTTCTTGACCTTCATCCGCTGATGCGAGACCGAGACAACTCGGCCAGATCGCAGAGTTGTGGCTTGCCATTTCTCTGATGTTGAGCCACTGGGCTGACTTTGCGCTGTTGACGTCTGCGGTTCATCGGTTGGTGTTGGCTCACTCGCTTGTCTGGTGGACACAGGGTCATCCACTGCCTTGCCCTTGCCCTTGTCCTTCGGCTTCTGCGCACCCGCGGTTGGATTCGGCTGCTCCACTCTGCTCGTGATGGATAGGCCAGGGCTACTGTTGCGTTCAGGGATCATGTCAAACTTCCACCCGGCCAGACCAATTGACGGTCCTTGCTCAAGTGCTCGCCCTCGCTCGAAGTCCTTGCGTTGTCGGTGCAGATGATAATTTCTGACTAACAACGATACATAAGCTTCGTCGTTGTTTCCAGCAACCTCCGGCCGAGGCTCTGGTTCGGTTAACTTCGTTGTTACGACGTTGGTGCGCCCTTGATATCCAGGCCATTTTTCTCTTGTTAACCTTCGTAAAGCAGACATCGCGTGCTTATCAAGGTCGCTCTTCTCGTTCAACCAAACCTCATGATTCTCCATTTCTATTGCCTTCTGTTCAATAGACAATGCCGGATCGTTCATCATCTGCTCTAGTTGTGCGAGGATTCTGTCAAACATCTCCCTCATCTTTTCATCGTGGCGTGCTTCAACGGCGTCCCAATATGCTAGCTGGTTACCCTCAGCCTTGATCCTTTGGAGGGCAACTGCGGCGTTCGGGAAATCGAAGCCCAGCTGGTCCATCAACGCCGTGGTTTGCTCCTGCTGCTCCTGCTTCTGTGCCATCGATAGGCTCGGATCTTCCAACAGCTCATCTGCGAGGGCCTGTTTGGTCGAGAAAAATGCAGTCCACTCCGCAATGGTGAGGGACGCGAGATCCACATTCTCGTCGACATAGGCTTGCTTGTCCACCCGCTGTTTGGCTTCATTCTCTTTAATGCGGCGTGCATTTCCGGCCATGAATTGTGGTAGCGTGCTGGTCCTGAATCTCCGAAGTCCAGCTGCGGCGTTTGGGAAATCTTTTGATTTGCCCAGACGCTCTACCGATGCGATCCATTCCTTCATCGTCTCATTCTTCTGTGCCTTTGATAAGGTCGGATCTTTCGTCAACTTCTTGACTTGCGCGAGTGTGAATTCAAAATATTGTTCCCACTCCGCGACAGTTGAGGACTTTGCAGGCATCGCAGGCATTGCGGGCTCGTTGACAGAGGCTTGTTGTTCCGCTCGTTGTCTGGCTTGCCGTTCCTTCTTCTGCCTTGCTTTCCGTTCGTTTTCTTTTTGCTGCTTCGTCTTCTCTGGTTCCATGCTCTGTTCTGTCTGCTCTGGATGGTTTTCGTCCTGCGCCAGCCCTCTATCCGGATCAGAGCTTGGTCCAGCGTCATGGTCAACCCATTCTCCAGGCATACGTGGTCTTTCAACACGGGTTTTCGCCGGAGTTGGTGCACGAATGGAAGGCATCTGTTTTGCCACTTGAGTCTGATTCGACGTCGGCCGAGTTTGCTTGTTGTCCCGTCCATTCTGCGTTTTGGGTTGAGGCTAAGAATTGGATGTTTGTCAGCCGATGTCAGAACGCAAGTTAACTGCGATAGAGACGGGGGGACGGGTGCATTATGCGGCTTGTTTCGAGACACGTACCCTGGCTACTACTGCGACGATAGGTGAAGGTGTTGCAGAAGAGGCACTGATCGATTCAGCAAGCTCAGTCGGGTTATTCGAAAGTCGCTCTAGGCTTGGCGCAATCTGCGGGTTCGCGGGAACCTTGAGGACGTAAGACATGTTAGTGAACTATCGAGCAGAAAAGATGCTTGCAAAAATCTCGAGGTGAATGATAGTGGAAGTGTCTGTGGCTTGTCGGGCGTTTGCGGCTTGTCTCAAGATACTTACCTCGTTGCTATCAACTGAAACACTCGACGATTGACCTGCTGGACGATTGAGGTTTGGAAAGCGCCTCTGCCATACGCTCTCGGCGTATAAGGACATCGGTTTGCCAGTTATATGACGTGGAGGTTGTGACTGCGAAGTCAAGGTCGGATGTTGTGAGTAGGATGTGGTATATTCGTGGATGCGCGTGGCATCAGATGAAGTCCTCGTACTCTGATCAGAGATCGTGATGAACTTTAGGTCTGGTGATTGGTCTGCAAATTGTTTGCTGATTGCTACAAAGTTGACGAAGAGCTGAATGAGTGAGGCCGATCCGAGTGGCGTCTGATGCAGTCCTCGAAGCGCTAATCACAGACCGTAGTGGATGGTAGTGTTGTTCACTGGCTTGCTGAGACCCAACTTTGTTCTGATTGCTGGAATGTCGAGATATGGGAGAATGAAGAAACAGAAGATCAGAAGACCGTTGATGGTTCCGAGGATGGCTTATAGTATGATGACGCGATTGGTCATTGCGCTTGAAGAGATGTATGTGGGTATGTATGCTGCTGTAAGCGTATGTGTGAAGTATGTTGTTGGAAGAGTATGTTTGATGAATGTTGTCGAAGGTGGATAGGATTGTTGTAAGTCGGGACGTCTGTTGGATTTACATATGGGAGAGGTCAGAACGTGCCTTCCGCTTGCTGATGGTGCTGGTCGGTAGCGCGGCGTCCTTCCTTTCTCATCAGCCACGACGGAAAGTGGGAGGTCAAGGGAGAATTAGTATTGGAAGCTATCCAACTTCATGCCCCCCCGTACATACACCACAAGTACGTCGTTCCGCATCAGCTCGTCCTGATATCTTGTTCCATCCTGGTTCATTATTCCAAGCAACAATCCATCCTCACACCCCAATCTTGAGCAAACATTATATCGTATGAGCCAAACATTCTGCAAACATCCCCCACCTCTTCCACAGTCATTACTACTTCCCTATTCCTTCCCAGCCCCAAACAAATGCTTGATCTTCTCTCCTACCCCACCGACCGCGGCACCCGACGCTCGCCGCTCCTCCGCTAGTGTGCTGTGCCCAGCATACTTGTCTTTGTGGATGTTGCCTTGGCCGCCGCGCTGGATGGTGACATAAATTAGCTCTACATTCCCTTCGCACCATGTCCGCGTAGCCGTACACACCAACTTCATGCCTTCGGCCAGAGAGTGGTGGCGAAAAGCATCAAGAACAATGAAAGAAAATCCCACTCACCCCTGTATGAAAATCCTTGTAATCATCACTTCTCGTCGCCGTCTCCGGTACCACAATCTCATCCAGCCTTCCCGCCCGACTCCCACTGCGACTTCGATCCGTGGCATTTCCTTCGCCTCGTGCTCGACTTCCACTTCGACTGCCTGGCAGCAAAGAGAAGCGACGAGGTTCGTGGGTGGGCGTGCTGAGTGGACTGCTGTCACCAAGACCAATGTTGCCAGCGCCGCCGCGTCCGGTGGAGTACTCGGCGTCGGCGGAGACGCCCTCGATACCTTCGCGAGTTATGTCACCCGCGGCGTAGACTTTGGCGTCGTGGCCTATGTTACCGGCGCCTGAGGAAATATTAGAGTTGAGATGTGCAGGAAAGAAGATGGAAGAAGGATAAGGCTATATTCGACTTGGAAATTTGAAGCACGAGACAAGACATACCTCCACGTCCCGTCGATGTCAGGGGATCAGGCATCGTTATGAGTTTATGCCTGACTGTCTTTGAATCCTTCTCTGAGTTCTTTTTGAAATATAGTGCTAGACAAGAGGATGAGATTTATAGGACAATAATTACCATCGAGACAGGTTGTAGCTTTTCTACCACTTTTCACGGCGTCGAGAGGAGAATGAAGCAAGATATATGAAGTATTATGTTGACATTCCGCCAAGTGATAGCGAAGCGCAAGTTGATTCGATGACGTGATGTGCTATCAGCGGACAATGCTCCGTGTCGATCCCCACGAGTAGTACCTTCTCGTCGACAACAACCTTAACGCTGCGACAAGAATCATTCTCAACATACTTCGCCAGTCTGCCAGTGGAGAGGTGCACAAAAGTCACCGAGCCACTCTGCGGCGTGGTATCAAGATGCCATCGCAATCTCCAACAGCAGACAAATACCGCGGTGCGACAATCGAAGACCTCGATCCACCGCAAGCTCTCTCCCTCACGCCCAGCACCCCGATCCACGCCGCGCTCTCCCTCGCCTATCAACGTGACTTCACGCATCTTACGCTCGTCAACAAGGACAAGAACCTTCTCGGCTACGTCCGCATCCCACATCTCGAAGAGCTCCTCACAACGACCGAGCTGCGCGAGTCGGATCCTGTCAGTAAAGCTGCGGTGCGCTTCAAGCGCTTATCCTCGTCGGGTAGCGATGTTGTGGTTGTGAAGAAGTATAGGGTCATTACGCCGCAGACGACGTTGGCGGATTTGGAGAAGTTCTTCAAGGGCGAGCTTGGCATGGGTGAAGGTGATGGAGGCGCTGAAGGTGGAGGCGAAGATCAGGAGTTTGCAGTTGTTACGGACGCGGAGAGGAAGTTTGTGCTTGGCGTAGTCACGAAGGGCGATCTGGACGAGTGGAATCGCCGGCGTGGATCCGTTGGAACGACCGAAGAACGATGAAGCATATCAAGAGGATATTGCAATTATCATGGGTCATGGTTTGACGAATCGCCCGATACGGAGTGCTGTGTGGTGACATGCGACTGGCTCATTCTAGACTGCAAAGCTTGTCGAGCAGGTTCGGGACCTACGGACTGGATGAACAGGTAAGAAACTCTGGCACGACACAGCAGATTCAGCACGCTTACCGGGGAGCAGTGTAGCGTTTCGCTTGCCATGAACGAAGATACGGCCGCGTGCAATCCAGGCTGGTCGAGTTCAGACTTTGGTGCTGCGGGAACATCGACTACATACTCGAGGCTGACCACTATACTGCTATACGTCACACCAGCCTCATAAGACATGTAGCAAACACATCTACACGTGAAAGCAACTCAGCCAGTCTACGAATTTACGTGTGGATCATGGCGCTGTAGAGCTCTGTTTGACTCGAGTCTGTGATCATATTACTCGCTAGCATGCCCTGCAGCTACCTTGATCGAGCTAGATGGTCAGTCAAGTCTTGCTAGAGAGGGATTCGGTTGGGTCGAGACACGATCTCGCGACCAGAGAGAGCGATACCGGACGATCTGATGTGATGTGCCTGATTCTGCACCTCCGGGTGGGCGTGGGTGGATGGTTGCTGGGAAGTGTTGTGGTTGGAAATGGAAAGACGAAGGGGGGGCAGTAGTATTCCGATAGAGGTCTTCGAAAGCCAAAGCATAATGTGTCCCATGCCATACATGATACATCGCCATGCGTCCCTTCCATTCCGAACAGTCACGCCGCGATCGTCCTTTCGGTATCAGCAACCCCAAGCACGCGACCGCAGCGCGATGCTGTATACGGAAGGTGGCGTTGCATGTCTCCAGGCGGAGTCGGGCTCCCGAGCAATCTTTACATTTTGAAGCAACTACAACAACAGCCTTGCCGTGGTGCCTTGGTTTCAATGCAGCAGGGCGTGTCGGAGACACGTGTGGCCCGACTTCATCCGAGGAGCGGAATGAAGTGAGGCATATACGTGGTATAAAGCCAAGCAAGTTCACCACCGAAGCATTCCATAGCCTTATACTCACATCTTCTGTATCCCTTGTATCCTCTGCCCACCCGTCCTCCTCATCTGCTGTGATCACTTGGATACAGATCACGCTGCCTGAGAAAGAGGACATACCTGCGTGACATCACTGCCCGTCCTCAAAGACCTGTTGCCTTACAACACAAGACACGGACACAGTACGCCGCACCATAAGTAGGAGGCAACAGACCGACGAACATGCCAGAAGGACCTTTTAGGTCCGGAAAGACGGAGACCGGCGAACGCAAGCTGCCATTCCAAGTGCTCTGTGTGGGCATGTGTAGGACTGGCACGCAATGTAAGATGAGCTACTTGTCTCCGATCCTCTCCAAACTGCATCCCGGCACTTCACCTCGTCATCTCCAATATACTTCCATGACCACCGGCTTTCGCATCCTCATATGGCTTACCACAAGCTCCCTTAATCCCACGAATCGCAGCATCCTACCTCCCTCATCTCACCGCTCTTGCCTTCCCGTCTTTCTTTCCACACAGATCCTACCAGCTGACCCCAGCGTCCTACAGCCCTCGCCGACGCCCTTGAAATGCTCGGCTTCGGCGCAATCTACCACATGCGCGAGGTGCGCAAGAACGGACATACGGCCATGTGGATCGCAGCGCTGGAAGCCAAGTTTGAAGGCAAAGGGAAGGAGTTTGGGAAGGAGGAGTGGGATACGCTTATGGGTGGATTTGGGGTAAGTCGTGTATTGTGTGCTGTGTGCTGGGTTGATGTGTTTATGTGTTGATGTGCCGAAGTGCTCGGAGCGTATGGCAGTAGTTCGTAGTGGTGGAAGGAGAAGCCATGAGATCAGCAGATCGGTCCAGCAAGCCAGGTGCAAGAACGAGTCGCAGGAAAGCATCGAGGGAAACAGGCTCATTCAACCATTACCGTTTCGCCTTCAGTTGCCCTCCTCATCCCACCACTAACGCCTTCCCATCTCCCTCTAGGGCACATCCGACATCCCCTCCGCTTTCTTCGCTTCGGAGCTCGCCTCGGCCTACCCAGACGCCCACATAATCCACACCATGCGCCCCTTCGCCTCCTGGGCCGCCTCAATGCGCCGCACCCTCTGGGCCTCGCAATCCCGGCGTCTCGCATACATGGCTGCCAACCCGGACGAGCCCATCGATCCTGATTGGCGGCTCGCAAACACGTATTGGCGCATATATTGGGAGAATGACTTTGAGAAGACGGGAGAGCAAAGGTGGGAGGAGCATGCGGCGGCGATGGAGAGATTGAAGGAGGGGAGGAAGTGGTTGGAGTTTAGCATTGGGATGGGATTTGAGGAACTTTGTCGTTTCCTCGGCAAGGAGATTCCGAGGGACGATAGAGGGGAGGTGCTCGAGTTTCCGAATCATGATGATGTTAGGTTGAATGCTGGGTTGGATCGGGCGGTGACTGCGGCGAAGCAGTAGATTTGACGTTGGATGGCTGTTTTGGGGGCAAGATGACATTGGCGCGAAGAATACTCTCTAATGTAGGGCTGTGATAGCGTGTCTGGAGCTAGGGCATGCTTGTCGCTTTGATCATGTCGGGGATGATGAGTCTGATGGTGAGCTTCTCACATTGCTTCGAACTTCATCCGAGGCACACTTGCGAGACGAATCCTGCCATGAGTACTATACTTGCTATACTGCTACATACCGAGACCTGGGCAGTGTGAAAGTAGTGAAGGTATTGTGACATACGGGTGGCGTCGATCTGACCAACGACAAGTGATTATGATCCCGCTCCCCTGACGATCCTCCAGGATTGCATTACATCATGACATGCAGCTAACCGTATATGAAGAACAGCATCCCTTCGTTGTCCATCCTCACATACACTCATAGAACACTCTTCCTCCCGCTAGCCACATAGTCACAAGCAATCAATCAACGAACGACGCAACAACGCTCCAGAACACCAAACACCATGCCCCTCACCACAACCGCCCCCCTCACCGGGCCCCTCTACTTCATCTCCCTCCTCTCCGCCTTTTCCGTCGCCGCCATCGGCCTGACGTTCCTCCTCGGCGGCCCCGCCGCAGGCTACTCCATCTTCGGGATCCCGCTCTTCACCTCGCCCACCTCCTCCCTCTGGCCCGTTGCGCCCTCCCTCCTCGGGACCTCCTCCTCGACCGTCGCGTCCAAGCTCACCGCTTCCGGCTCCAGCTTCGCCTCGGGTTCTGCTCCCAGCTCGGCCGAAGCAAACGCCGCTTACGTCGCCATCATCGGGATGCGCGACCTCACTCTGGCATTTGTGTCTCTCTGTTTCGTGCTGCTGCGGGATCGCAGGGGCGCGGGCGTGGCGATGTCGGGGGGGATCTTTGCGACGGCGGCGGACGCGTGCGTCATGGCGCGGTATAGTGAGGATCCGGTGGTGTTCATCGGGAGTCATTTGGTTACGTGTGTGCCGCTGATTGCGTTGGTGGCGGTGCTGTTGGGCGGTGGTGGGGCTCGGGCTGGCAAGGTCAAGGTGTGAGGGAGTGGCGGATGTGAGTAAGCGGGCGAGGGGGTGCACGGGTGATCTGGACTGGGCGGGAATATAGCATGTGCTGCAGCAGGCGAGCTGACGGGAAAGGTCATGAGGTTCAGGATTGAGAGCAGGTTTAAGCATAGTGAGGCAGGCTTCTAGGATGGAGAGACCAGGGAAACAGGTTCTCAATAGATGCCAGCTTAATGCATGGGATTTTGATGGCTCGTTGGTGCATAGCCCGGGCGATCGAGCATTTCTCACAAACATCGTCCTTTATATCTGACAGTTGTACGGTCTCATTCTAAACATCTACATGCTATTCGCCAGCATGACAAGCAGGACAGACACACTCCTCTTGCTGCCCGTCATCATCTTCTTCTCCCTCCATTGTCACAGACCGGCCATTTCTCGTTTTTAGGCAGGCCCTGTGAAACGAGTGTCCGCAAGCAAAGACGATGAGAGCATCCACACTGGGCTCGCTCTTGGCTTGGCTTATTCCCAAAACCTGCGAGGTCTCGGACATCGTAGCCCTAGCTTTGCCTTTGCCTTTCTCTTCAGATGTTGGCGTCCGTCTCAGTACGCCACGACCAAGACCAGAACCAGCTTGTGTGTCACCGTCTATACGCCATCCGTCCATACCAGATTTGGCTCCTCCTGCGCCAATACCCCAATGCTCATTTCTCCCTTGCTCTCGTCCATCCACTCGCTTCTTCCACGCATCCCACACCTCAACGCCCAAGCCCTTGCCAAAGGTTTTCCTGCCACAAGCTTCGCAGCCTTGACTTCTTGGCGTCCACCCTCGTCTCCGCTTGTTTTCCGCATCCTCAATGTGCAAGAAGACGTCCTTGTCGAGGAAGCCACTCGCAATGTCCAGGAGCGAGGACTCGAAAGTATACGCGCTGAAAATCTGAGACAAGATAGCGCGGAGTGAAGGTAGAGATGCAGGAGATGTGGCGTTTGTCGACAGACGATGGAGAAGACAGCGCAGGATGCGGAGGAAAGCGAATGAGTTTGGCGGTTGGGCGGTTCTGGCCGTTGTTTGATATTGAACAGGTGATATCTGGTTAGGGGAGTGTTGAGGATTCATGCCTCGTCGTGGATGTTCTGGATCAGGTCGTCGTGACTTCTTGATACGCTGCGTCTCTGACGTGACAGAGCTGGTAGATGCTAGAAGTGCTGTGAATGTCTGCTGGACCATAAGGCGGAGAGAGTCGAGCGCTTTGATACGCGTCGCAGATATTGCGGACTCGTCTCTTTGCTCTTTAGTACTATCGTCAAACGAGGAACTGACATCCCGCGAAAATCCAACCACCATATCGAGAAAGTCAAGCCAAAGATGCTCATCAGAGGTCAGATCGTCTTCGGTTATCTCATTTGGAAGTGACCTTTGTGGTTTTGAAACCGTGCTTGGGACCGGCCGACTGCTTTGCGTTTGACCTTGACAAAGCCAAATACCGAGCTTTATGTACTTGCCGACTGATTCAAGCAGATCACTAACAGTCTCGTCATTACTGCTCGTGTCGAGATAGTTTTGTTTCAAAGTGGCCGCTCTGAGCAGGCCTGTGATGGCTGTCTCCAAGGTGCTCAGATGCTTTATCAATCTGCTCATGGCTGTGGACACTAGACCATCCCGGGCAAGTAGTATTACTGCTGCGTCAATGACCCCGCTGACCTCCATGGCCGGAAGTATATTGTTGAGATGTAGATCACCACTTTTCAGAAGACTGACATAGTCCGCAACGTGTGTTGGGTTGTATTGGCACATGAGTCTCACATATAGCTCATTGTGTTTGCTAGTGAGATGAGATGAAGCTTTGCTAAGCTCGCTCGACGGAGACTTGTAGACTGTCTCGAGGAAGGAAAACTGCAATTGTGGTCTGTCCTTGAACTGATCACAGACAGGTTTCATGAGTTCGGGCGCGTAGTTGTGCAAGCACAAGACTGTTTGTAGAGTGTCAATTTCAGCCAAGTCTTGTGCATGGCGCACAATCATCTCTTTGATATCGGTAATCTGCTTGAGGTGGAGTTGTCCAGATTTGAAGCACTCTGCGATAGCTGAGAAGACGGTGCCCTTGTTATCAGGATCATCGAAATATGTCTCCAGCCACTTTACATACTGCTTGTCATTCTTGTAGACAGACTTTAGTATGCGGAAGAATCTTGCCTTGGTAAATGCGTCAATCAGGTCTTGCATATCAAGTGGGTGGTAGACGGAGAGAAGATATTCGACGCTCAGCTGACGTTCATCAACCATATCTTCAATTTCACCATGACAGAGTTCAGCCAAGACCTGTCTAATAACAGTGCCTGGAAGCAAGATGAATTGCGAGAATTTGGAAAGGTTGCGAGCGATGAAGATATCGAGGTAAATCCTCTCCTGGGTGGTGTACTCAGCCAGTTTCATCATCTCCAGCAGTATATTCGTGATACGCTGGCGATTAACAGTCATTCCGAAAGCCTCCTCTCGTAGCTCAGCTGACGAAAGTCCTTCAATCTTTTGATCGCCACCATTGTTCAGGAAACTGTCCTCAAAAACCTCATTGAGCATACTGAGGAAGTCATTTGTGTCAAAGTGCAACAGAATCCGAAGATACGGGTAAGATGATTCATTGTCAGACTCCATTCCGATTGTGATGAGCTTCCCCCGTTGTCTGGGCCACATCACAGGACTGGAAGAGAAAAGAAAGCCATAAACAGATGCTTTGGCTTTGATCGCATCGTACTCTGATAGATCTGCTCCATCCGGATAGCGTCTGCCAGTAAGTGTATAGGCCAGGAAGGGAAAGAGCTTCGATGCTGCCATTTCAGCTCGCTCCGTCGTTTCGTCTCCTCCAGCATCGTGGACAAGCCTGAGGAACTCTATCAAGGGTGTGATATAGTCACCCAAGGCTTGACTCCATACGTAAGCTAGAGCATCGTATAGCTCCAGTGATTTGCAAATTGTCGTGACCTGGTCAATGTCGATTGTGAAAGGCTGGACGGCACAGATGATGTCCTCCAGGCGTGGTCCCAAGTCATTCGAGGCATACCAGATGAGCAAATCCTTCATCACTGGCGGTGGGATAATATCGAAATCGTGTTCGAGAATGTACGGTTCCAGTGTATACAGAAAGGTGTCCTGGCGTGAAGCGTCGCTATAGTATTCGTACATAACGTCAAAAAGAAAATCCTTTTCATTTATCATTAAACATGACCGGAATATGGCTTCTGCCAGTTCCCGGGTAATTTGTGCGAAGTCCGTTTCGTTGTCATCAGTGTCGTCATTGAACAAGTACTGCAAGGCTGCAGCCATTATTTCAAGAAGTTTCTCAGCCACCACGGTATGGCGAGTGTTGTCATCTCCAGACAGACCAATCGTCGCCTTTTCTATCTCGCCAGTGTAGTACATATCTGCCAGCTTTATGGCTGTGAGGTATTCACGACGGTCCAAAAGTGCTTGAAGCCTGTCGGCCCAATTCGACAGTACACCCATGAGCACGTCACCAAAACCAAGGAGGAAAAGCCGTCCTTTGTGCGTCTTGAAACTCATGTGGAATGCATCTGGAATGACCCCATGCAACGTGTTTTCCCCATCTTCAGTCTTGTCGACCACTGATCTTAATCTTTCGGAGTACAAGTCTTGGTGATAGATATGTTTCGCATTCAAATCGGAAGAATCTGCTTGCCGCATGGCTTCGTCTTCCAAGATAACCAGCCTTTGCGAAACAGTCAGCACGACTATCACGGATCGACTAAGCCACTGAACAGCAACTATAGCTTCTTCGCTCCTCCATTGTGATCGGGGTGTAAAGCTAAAGCTTGGACCTTTATCCGGTTCGTCGAAAGGCGGCGGGGTCTCCTCGACATCGAGTACACTCAAAACAGTTGACCAGCAGTAGACTAGCTTACTTTTTGAAGTGGCCACTTTGCTAGTGGGCCGGAGGTCACTCGTAACTTTGGCAGCAGGAAACCATGCAAGGCATCCAGTCATGGCACTATGCGGATCGAGGTTCTTGTCCCGAGGAAGCTTGAACTGTGTTTGTGCTATCGGCATGGTTGAGACAATGACAAGAAGATATGGTGTCAAAATTGCAGTCAGCCCAACCTCATCCGTATGACGTTGAATGGTAGCCAGTGGTAGTGAAGCGAATCCTAAAACTGAACTCGGTTTCCTGGAAGCAGGCACGTCATTGAGCTCGGGATATCTTCCTAAAAGTCGTGTTGTGCGTACAGTACGTGCAACAGATCCGAGTCCTCGTGAAGCCAGATGTGAGAATGCCATTCCATGATCATCAGCAGAAACGAGCGCAGTACGTCTTTGCCCAAGGAAACCGATATGTAGCACAGCGCATCCTTCAATGTGTCCGTCAAGCCTCCGCTGGACTAGAGAGGACCTTGCTATGGGCGACAGAGTAAGGAAAGGTTTTGCCGGAGACGCCAATTCCCAAGTGAAGATGGACCCATTCGCGTGGCCTGTAGCAATTGTGGTATGATCGGCCGAGAATGCCAGGCTAGTAACAGGACCGGACTCCGTGGCTACACAGCATTAGTCAATTGAGAGCTCCCAAAACTTCGTACACCACAACTTACCGGCAGTGCCTTGTCCAATGATGCTTTTGAGAGTCTGCTGGTAGTCAAACAGCAGAACCAGACCTTTGGAAGTACCTATGGCAATAAGAGAGCCTATGGTCAAGCATACGGGACGACCAAATGTCCTTTTTCCAGCTTCCGAAAATGATTGAGTTGTCACCCTCTTCAACTTTGACCACTTCACCACATCCCATGGTGCTTGTTCCTCCTCGCCTTCCTTCTCAGCGCTTCCTTGTGTATCCACCGTGAACTGGCTCAGCATAGATATCCTCCGTGAATCATGTCTGAGGAATGAAGGACCTCCAGGTGTGCCGATTCGAGGTATCGAGCTCGCGGAGCTACTCTGACGGGCATGAAAGCGACGGTCGAATGGTCTCGACGAGGACGAGCCAGTAAGAGAGCGACTGAAGGGGCTGCGAGCCGGTTGCAGCAGGCTTCCGCTCCGAGAAGAGCGAGCCGAAGGTGTTTCATCAGGACCTGGGAGCGAGCCGTCTGGAGTCGGTATCTCAACGCCAAACCCGTGGGCAGCCACATCGTGATCGATTGGCGGAAAGTCTTCCAATTGTGTTCTTCTGATCTTCTTGTATGAAATGCCAAAGTCTGTAAGCTCCTCGTCCGGGAGGCCAGGGCTGCTGTTTCGTAGAGGAAGGTCTGCGATTGTGTTCTCGTCATTCATGTTCGAGGCATCAGGCATGTTTGCCAAACCCTCCGCTTCGCCGTTGATATGGCCCTCATCGCTTGCAGCATCGTCGTCTTGCGCGCCGGTAGTAGTCATTCATTCGTGCGTGTTCATGGGTGTGGTCGCGGAAAGCGTGCGTACGAAGCCAAGTGCCTTAGCTTGGTACGTGGCTGAGTCACTGCTCGCAAGCTTCGGGTGTAGTGCTCTGCGGAATGGCGCGAAAGCTAGAAGGCACGATATGAAGGCGTTATCCACCACTTCAATGAGGTGGACGAGTCAAGCTGGAAAGCAGCTCATTGGAGGGTGAAGATGTCGGGCCGACTGAATGACAAATAAAATGAAGCCTTATTAATGAGGAGAACATCAAGCCATACAGATACTCGTCTCGAGCTGTTCGTTGTCAAAGACTGCCATAGTTCTGCTACCTGACCCTCGCGTCTTCCAGGCCACCGTGAGATCTCTTATCTCCACCCTAATACAGCACTGCAAAACGTGACTTTCGTGATTCATACACAAGAATACACAAGAAGAACACGTCAATACAGGTCGGCAATAGCCCCGACCGAGTAACCTCTGTTTCGTGTTGACTACACCGCAAGCATGTCTAGCGACCGTATGGGACCTGAGCTTCCACCTCACCTGCTCGCCAAGCGCAAACGCAAGGCCGAAGTTTCGGCGGCATTAGATGCGCAACCAGCAGACACAACAGAAGTCGAGCCATTGGCGAAAGCTCCAACAGCCGACCAAATTCATGGTCCCATGGACACTACCACTAAACGTGCACGTGTGCTGGGCCCAGCAGCACCTCCAGCACCACTCGACGAGCGACCTCCAGGCTCGCCGAACGACCCTGAAAGCAGCGACGATGATGAGTTTGGACCATCACTTCCTGGCCAGAATGCATCCGATACTACCAGCTCCGTCTTTGACGCCATTGAAGCCACCCCTGATGCTTCAAATGAGCCTGCGCCTTCTCGCCGCGATGACTGGATGACCATGCCACCAAAACAAGACGACCTCGCCGCTCGCATGGATCCTACCAAGGTACGCGCAAAAGGGTTCAACACCGGCAAAGGCGCTCGCAGCGATAGTGGTGCAGACAACGCGCTATGGACCGAGACTCCAGAGCAGAAGCGCAAGCGTCTTGAGAATGAAGTCCTTGGCATCAGCCAACCAGCCACCTCTACCACGCGTGCAGAGTCTACAGCCCTTGATGCAAAGGCTGCGCGCGACAATGAGGAAAAGGCGCGCAAGATCCGTGAGTACAACGATCGCCACAGGAGCGAGTCATTGTTCACGCAGCATCAAAACAAGACCGATGAGAAGAAGGAAAAAGAGGACGACGCCAGTAAACGCGGTTGGGACTACGAAAAGGATATGGCCACAGGTTCTAAAATTGGACATGCCCAGCGCCGAGAGATGGTGAAGAAAGCAGGCGACTTTGGTTCGAAATTCAGCAGTGGGAAATATCTATAGATGATTGTGGGATCTGGTGAAACGTCCAGCCCATCATCGGGCAGTGTCTGCAGAGATTACGGCACCCTCCCTGAACCGCACTCTTTTGTGCCCTACTTCTTGGGCTCGATCGGATGCATTTGTACGTGATCGCTGCGTTGGCATCATAACTTCATGGCCAGTTTCATGGTCAGAACCTCAGCGTTGACACCTCATGCATCGAAGTCGCCAGTCAACTCCCGCTGCTCCTCATTCTCTCGGATCATATTAACGAAGGACTCATCATCCACCAATCTCAGACTGTCGAACGCGCCGTAACCCAGGACTACGCTCATCTCGTTCACGTCTGGCTTCTTCGACTTGAGACTCCAGCCGACCACTTCGTTGTTGTGGATCTTTGGAGCCTGCCCTGGTCTGGAAGGTCGCTGAAAGAGACACGCTCCGAAGATCCCAAGCTCGGAGACCACATCACCGGCATAGACCTGCCCAGTTCCTAGTGACAAGTAGTTCTTGATGCCAGGCGGAGATGTGATCCGGCGCATAAGGACGTGCGGAGCTGGAAGCCTCCGTACTGCTCTGGGGTCTGCGGATTCGCCAGATCTGCTGGTCATGCTAAACTCGAAAGCCTCAAGCTGCGCCAACAAAGCCCCCAAGGCAGGCACCACATCCCCACCGAACAAACAATTCCCTCCACCCTCGGCACTCGACGGCTTGAGCACCCAGCCATCCGGCCTCTCCACCCCCTCCACGATCCTCCTCGCCATCTGTTGGCCTCTCACATCATCCAGCGACATCAAGTCCATACTCGCCTCCAGCACCGCCGCTAGCTTCTCTTCATCGCCCTGTAGAAACCTCGCGAGGGTCTTCGGCTCAGTCAACGCAGCCTGTACGGCTTTGAACGTGCACATCTGCGCCAGCACACTGGGACACTTTATAGCTAGACTCTTCTCCATGCGGACGCGCGCGACGAAGGAGGCGCCACCGTCGTGGCTGGAGGGGAGGAGGGCGTGACCAGCGCGGATGTAGATGACGGCGACTTCGTATTGGCGTGGGTGCATTCTAGGGCTTTTAGTGGTCTTAGCGTGTGACATATTAGGTTCGAAGAGCAGGACGCCTGATGGCTGGAGGACGGTTCGTTGCAGGATCTCAGTCAGTTCGAGACGAAACATCGGTATGAACGGGTTCGAAAAGCGGAGGACGTCGCTGATGGGGCGCTCGTCGCAGATATTCGGGGCATCGGGGAGGACTATCATAAGAATGCAGCGGGGATATTGGGTCGGGATCGTATCGGCATACATGGACATCATTGTCGCGTAGGCATCGAATGCTGTGCGCAGCCCGCTGGCGATGCCCGTGGTCGTGGTGTTTGATGGCATGTTGTTCGTGTCGTATGCTTTGGGCTGCGTGGACGGCATGATATCGTCGTAGATTCCCTTCCCATCGAAACCATCGCCACCACCAGTGAGGAACTGCCGATGCATATCCGCAATGATGTTACCCTGGACGCCACCTGCACACGATATAGTATTGAACTCGACCTGCTTGAGCTCAATTTGTTCACCCTTCACATTCGCCGCATCCTGCCCAATCAACCCACACCCACTCCCATTGCTATCACCACCGCGTACAGTATGATGTAGCATATAATCCGCTCTCCAAATTCCCATTTCCAGCCTTCCCATCGCCCCCACGGCACCACTCTGCCTGACCTCCGAGTACACCCTCCACAACAAGCCCGCCAACTCGTCCGTCTCAATCAGCGGTCGCAATACCTCCTCGAGCCATACCTCATCACACGCTACAGCCGCATACAGCTCATTGAAGACATGTTGAAGCTTCTGCGCATGCTCAAAGGACGTGCGGGGGAAGGCTGAAGGGAACAGAGACGCACCTACCGGGCGCGCTGTAGAAACCGGGAGAGAGGTTGTTGGGGGAGATAAGGTGGAGGCGGGGTTGAGCTTGATGAGGGAGCCGTGGGTCAGTTGGTGAGAGCGGACTTCGTCTACGAGGGAGGTGAGTTGACTAAGGCTGAGCTCGGGTGGCAAAGGGTAGAAAGACTGCGAAGAAGGGGAAGTGGAGGGGGAAGTAGAAGGTGATCGTGAGGGAGGTTGCATTATGTTTCAGCTTGGCATCAGAGCAAGTGCTGGAGAGTGCCAAGAGGGTTTGACTTGGCGGAATTTCGGCGGGGAAGGACGGGAAGGGCGCCACATGTTTTGAACATGTTGGAACGTTCGTCCTCGCTTCTGCATGCAACTTGTACTTGTGCTTACTTTCGTTACATAGCGCGTGTCAAGCATCGACGGCTCTTCAAGACAGTAAAAGGACTGTTGCCGAGAGGAAGCGAGGTGACGTGCTGACGCTCTGGGATGAAGAATCCTGAAGGCTGAAGGCTGAAGGCTGAGATGCGTGCGGTGCGTATACCTTCTCGATCATGTCTAGTGTGTCGTTCGTCGTAGCCTATCTCAACATGAGGTCTACATTTGTGTCATCTGCGCGGAACGAAGCAAGCATCTGCTTCCCGTACTGGCCCTCCCGGCCTGCTGGTCGCCCATATGACAAGGCTACAGTATTGTTTTTGGTGCTCTGACGAATAACCTGCTGCTGTCACCTTTTTCCCTCGAGCCACCTGCCCGGCCCTTTCTGCCTCTTTTCCCATAGGGAACGCCTCCCTGGGCTGCCTACACTCCCTAGATCCACTCCTCGTCCACCCAGTCTGGACCACAGACGGCGCATGTGGTGCCCTCAAGAACAACATCCTGGTCGGCACGCCCTCTGACACACTCTGCATCCTGGTCACGGAGTCGCAACAACGTTATGATTGGAATTACACCTTCCCGTATGTGACGATAAATTGGGCGAGTATCCAGTGGTTCCTGATGTAGGTCTGGGAGGTGTGGCATGCCGGGCGGGCTAAGATTCTGCTTCGGGAGACATCACGGAGACAACATCGAGGATAAGTCGGGGCATGGGGAGAGGAAGTTAAGCACGAGTAGCGGAATCATCGGAGCGACAATCATCCCATCGCCTGATGATGAACAAACGGCCTAGCGCGCCACCCTGGCTGTTCTTCACGCAGCAAAGGGGTGGAACGTGGGAAGGTTGGGATAACAGTATGTTCCTGTGGTTGGGACATGCGCTGTTTCTAGGGTGTGAGCTTGGACTCGGGGTAGTGCTGCTGGGGTGATTGTGCAAGGGAAGAGGCAGAATAGGAATGGGGAGGAAGTCGGGAAAGGCTACAGATGACGATGACATGAAGAGAAAGGATTACTTGAGCAAGAAAAGCAGGGCCGAAGAGACGTATGAATGGCGCCCTCTTCAATACTTAGCTTCCGGTGTAAGCTGATAGTCAGCTCACAATTGTGAAGGGAGGAGTTTTTGTTTCAGTATACTGAGGCTCCTCGTCATCATCATAGCCTACGTGCTTGGTCTGTCTCGTCTCCATGTATCTTCTCCGACTTCCAGTCGACGATTGTATAATTCTGCGCTTCTTCCTTTTCGCTTCTCGACCATCACAAAATATTCCGTACAGAGCGACAATGACAGGCCAGGACGTTGTCTGCCAAGGTGTCCAATCCTCCAACCTACCTAATTCGGCATACCGTGAGCTAGTCGACTGGACACGTTGTCAACTTGAACCTGAACCCTTAAAGAGGCAGGCTTGCACGAGCTTATCCACGTAGGCAGCTCTTCACAACATCTCTCCTTTGCATTCCTACCTGAAACCCAAGGATACATCGGTTGCCACTCACAACATGCATATCAAGAACTCCGTCCTGCTGGCGAGTGCCGCCCTCGCACCTATTGCTCTTGCACAGGATGCTGCTGCTGCTTCAAACATCACAAGGATAAACTTTGTGGTAAGTAACAAACAGCAGCTATGAACCAATACATTGTACTATACTGACAAAACCCAGCCCAGCAACGTCAACGCCCCTTTCCTTGAGCAGTTTACCGACGACTGGGAGACGAGATGGCAAGCGTCACACGCCAAGAAGGACACAAAGTCCGACGAGGAGGAATGGGCATACGTTGGAACATGGAAGGTTGAGGAGCCTCTTGTCTACAAGGGCTTGAACGGCGACAAGGGTCTTGTGCTGAAGGATAAGGCTGCTCACCATGCCATCTCCGCCAAGTTCCCGACTGTCATTGACAACAAGGGCAAGTCGTTGGTCGTGCAGTATGAAGTGAAGCTCCAGGGTGAGTTGGAATGATTTCAAAATTGGTCGCGACGAAGCTAACATTATGGAAGATCTGCTTGAGTGCGGTGGTGCTTACATGAAGCTTCTCCAAGAGAACGCTGCGCTGCACGCTGAGGAGTTCTCCAATGCGTCTCCATATGTGATCATGTTTGGTCCTGACAAGTGTGGTTCCACAAACAAGGTAAGTCTCGTAAGTGTGAGGTTTCGGAGGACAACAGCTAATCAGCCTCTAGGTGCACTTCATCTTCAAGCACAAAAACCCAGTCACTGGAGAGTACGAGGAAAAGCACATGACAAAACCTGTCTCAATGAAGAACGAGAAGACCACCACACTCTACACCCTCATCGTCGACCCAGACCAGACATACGAGGTCAAAATCAATGGAGAGAGAGTCGCTTCTGGCAGTCTCCTCGAGGACTTTGCACCCGCAGTCAACCCGGCTGCTGAGATTGATGACCCGAACGACACTAAGCCTCTCGATTGGGTGGATGAAGCCAAGATTACAGACTCCTCTGCTACCAAGCCCGAGGAATGGGATGAGGATGCGCCTGCTCAGATTGTCGATGAGACAGCTGAGAAGCCTGCCGACTGGCTTGAGAACGAGCCTCAGATGGTTCCGGATCCAGAAGCTGAGAAGCCCGAGGACTGGGATGACGAGGAGGATGGTGACTTTGTTGCGCCTATGGTGCCAAACCCTCGATGTGTCGACGTTTCTGGATGCGGCCCATGGGAGAAGCCCCTGATCAAAAATCCATCTTACAAGGGCAAGTGGTACGCTCCCTTAATCGACAACCCGCTCTACAAGGGTATCTGGGGACCTGCCAAGATTGCCAACCCAGGCTACTTCGAGGACAAGACTCCCAGCAATTTCGGACCCATTGGCGGTATTGGTTTCGAGATCTGGACCATGCAAAAGGACATTCTCTTCGACAACATCTACGTTGGTTACTCTATCGAGGAGGCGTTGAGACTCAAGTCTGAGACATTTGACCTCAAGTTGCCCATTGAGCTTGAGGAGGCTGCGGCTGCTAAGCCAAAGATTGACCCCAAGGCTACTCCCAACTCCCCTCTCGACCTCAACTTCATGGATGACCCAGTTCTCTACGTGCGCGAGAAGGTCGAGCTTTTCGTCACATTGTTCCAACGCGACCCTATGCAAGCCATCCAATTTGTACCTGAGGTCGCTGGTGGTATTGCCGTCCTGGTTGTCTCTCTCCTCGCTCTCATCTTTGGCGGCATCTTTGGAGGTGCAGCTGCCGCACCTCAGGTCAAGCAGGCTGCTACAAAGGCCAAGGAGAAGGTCAAGGAGGCCACCAGCCAGCCTTCCGACAAGGAGCTCAAAGACCAGGCAGCCGATGCCATTGCCACCGGTGCAGAGAACGCAAGGGCTGAGGCTAAGAAGAGGCAGACAAGATCATCTGGTGCTGTTGATGGGACGTCATAGACAGTGGATCCGTGATCTGGTGATGAGTTTGTGAGATGAATGAAAAGAGATGGAACTGGCTGATGATGACAAATGGGTTGGCGTTGTCTGGAGTGCCGTTGTGAGGCCATGGCAAGGTTGATGTATGATGGACCGATGCTTCATATAAGAGCAAGCATAGGCTTCTAATCTATCTGATATTGCATTCACTCATCACATTTACTGTACTAGGACACAAGTCTGAGCAGAATCCCTATGCCACTGTTCCCTACTTTCAACCTTTTGTCCTATGACTGTATCTCTGTGTTCTCATCTGCCTCTATGTGTTTCACTCGTGTCCGATATGGGCCGAGGTTACCGACCCCACATTCGCCGAGCGTCGAGTGTGGGGTCGAAAGCAGTGGGGGTTTCGACAATAGTAGCTCTGCTCCTGCTTCAAGCTTAATCCAGACATACACCATGGTTTCCAGAATAGTAGCAAGAAGGCTGGGCCTCTTGCGGCCATTCGCTGCATACTCAAATGGCCGCCTCGCGAGCTCAACAAGATTGCAGTTTTCTCCTACAACCATCAAGAGAACCATCCATGCCACGACCCGGTACCAGCAAGCCAATGCAGCTGTAGGCACAAGCACAACGGACTCCTACCCAACCTCTCATGAACAAGTCTCTTCTCCAAAAGATACCCAAAACTTCGTGGACAACCAATTCCAATCCTCCCGAACCTCCCAATGGATCGACCTCCACGACCCCGCCACAAACAACCTCGTCACCCGCGTCCCACAATCTACAGATGAAGAGATGCGTGCAGCGGTGGAAAGCGCGCAGAAAGCCTTTCCAGGGTGGCGAGCTACGAGCTTGCTGGGCAGGCAGCAGATCATGTTCAAATTCGTGCATTTGATCCGCGAGAACTGGGATAGACTGGCAGCGAGCATCACATTGGAGCAGGGAAAGACATTTGCGGATGCAAGAGGAGATGTCCTCAGAGGTCTTCAGGTTGCGGAGACAACGTGCGGCATCACCACGCAGCTTACAGGCGAGGTTTTGGAGGTGAGCAAAGATATGGAGACGAGGACGTATAAAGAGCCTTTGGGCGTGACAGCTGTGATATGTCCCTTCAGTGAGTCCCTGCACCCGCTCGCAACACATCCCCAAGCTGACATCGCATCCAGACTTCCCCGCCATGATCCCCCTCTGGTCCATCCCCATCGCCACCATAACCGGCAACACCATCATCGTCAAGCCTTCCGAGCGCGACCCCGGCGCCATGATGATCCTCGCCGAGCTCGCCACCAAGGCCGGCTTCCCTCCCGGCGTGATCAACGTCATCCACGGCAGTGCTAAGAGTGTCGATTTCATCCTAGACGCCCCCGAAATCCAAGCAATCTCCTTCGTCGGCTCCAACAAAGCTGGCGAGTACATCTACCAGCGCGCCACCGCCAACGGAAAGCGCGTACAGGCGAACCTTGGTGCGAAGAACCACGCCGCGGTACTCCCGGATGCGAATAAGAACCAGGCGTTGAATGCGATAGCGGGCGCGGCGTTCGGCGCGGCTGGACAGAGGTGCATGGCGTTGAGTACGTTGGTTATGATTGGGGAGACGAAGGAGTGGTTGCCTGAGTTGGCGGAGAGGGCGAGGGGGTTGAAAGTGAATGGAGGGTTTGAGGAGGGAACGGACGTTGGGCCGGTTATCAGCCCGCAGAGTAGGGAGAGGATTGAGAGTTTGATTGAGAGTGCTGAGAAAGAGGGCGCGGAGATACTGCTGGATGGGAGGGGTTTTAGGCCGGAGAAGTATCCAAATGGGAATTTTGTGAGTTTGCCCAGTTCCTTACACGAAGCTCGCCAATCAGGGAGTTGCTAACAGAGGTACCGAACAGATCGGACCTACGGTGATTGCCAACGTGACGAAAGACATGACGTGCTACAAAGAAGAAGTCTTCGGACCCGTCCTCGTCTGCCTTAATGCCGAGACGCTCGATGAAGCCATCGATGTCATCAACGCGAATGAATACGGTAACGGCGTCGCCATCTTCACCAAGAGCGGCAGTGCGGCGAGCAAGTTTGCAAAGCACATTGAGGCCGGGCAGGTTGGTGTTAATGTTCCGGTATGTATCTTCCTCTATCTTCGACCCATTTTTCCCCTTCCTCTCCTGCATCTGCCTTATCCTCTTCCCTCCTTCTGCCTAATCTCCTTCTTCTGCCCCATCTCCTGTGCCATCTTCTTCCTCCCTCCTTACAAATATCCACAATGGTTACCTTGTCCACCCTCAAGCGCATAAACTAATTCTTCACAGATCCCCGTCCCCCTCCCTATGTTCTCCTTCACGGGAAACAAGAAGTCCATCGCCGGCGGCGGCATCAACACGTTTTACGGCAAACCAGCTATCGCATTCTACACGCAGACCAAGACGGTGACGAGTTTGTGGAGGGCCGAGGACGCGACGGGCACGAGGGCGGATGTCAGTATGCCTACGCAGAGCTAGAGGGTGAAGGAGGAGAGAAGATTAAGGTAGCAGAGAGGGCGAGGGACAGGGCGAGGTTGGATTAATGTGGACGTTGGAAGGAGGGAACGAGAAGGAAGGTAGACGTAGCTCACAGATCCGTCTAGCGAGCTTATGTGCAAGAAAGGTCTTCATCGTCATCGGCACTCCTGTCTGCGACAAATAATCACAAAGATATCCTTGATCCCCAATCCACAATTCCATATCAACAGCTTCAACAACAGGCATAACATGGCTTGCTTTAGTCTTTCCGTACCCAAATCACCACGATCTTCGGTTGTGTCTTACTAGTCAATTGATCAAGTTTCCACCTCCTCGTTTAGGACTTCGCGATCAACTCATGCTTTCATCGGGCTCGGACTCGGGCTCGGGCTCGCTCAGTTGATACATTCCTACCGTCCTCCCTCTTTCTCTCTCTCAACTTAACACCCCCCTCCACCACCACCCTAATCTGCAGTCCTGTTAACCCTTACGTACCACCATCGTCTGCTGGTCCCCTTCCGTTCCAGCGTTCCCCATCCATCGATTTCGATGAACCGCGCATCAATCTGGCAAAAAAGCTAGCAGATCAGGATACGCAGGACGGTCCAAGCTTGGCATCCTCATCAATACATCGATGCACCACACATCTTCCGGGATAACGCCCATCTCAGCATGATGCCTGTACATGTCGGCACGTCTCTCGTCCAGATGGTCGGGCGAGAGAGCGGTGTAATTTCGTAGTTTGCAACAGGGGAAATGACCGACGGCGTTGTCGAGTGAAGAGTCCAGTCAGTTTCTATACTCTGTCTTGATATATGCACGGGTTACTAAGTACTAGCGACTATTACTGCAGGGGGTATCTGCCGTTGCCGTTACTATCACCATTATCGTTGCCATTGTCTTGCTTTACCCTTTCCCATCACCTCCGTACCTAAGCGATTGTACTCCTATCCTGTCCATTACCCACCCCATAGGCCCGTCCCAGGCAATTCCCAACACAGAAGAAACACCTGCTTACCTACCTATTTACCCACGTCTAGAAACACCAATCCACCTACCCACTCACGTCTCCTCCCCTTTCCTCCCCTTTCCTCCCCATTCCTCCCCATTCCTCCCCTACCCTCCCTCATCACACTCATCTCCACGCCTTCCAGCTCCTCCGCCTGTCAGGTCTACTTCCTCCACCATTCCTACCAACAGCACCATCATCAGCATATCCATCATCAATCCCATCGGCTTCCTCACGCGCACGCATACGCTCTCTTTCTACGTCGCCGATTGTGGCGTTGGCGCTTGGTTGCCTGGTTGGGAGTGGGGCTTGTGCTTGTCCTTGGGCTGAGCCGGCTATGGGTGGAGGGACGGAGGTTGCGCCATCGATCCAACCGCCTCGTGTCTGTCCGTGCATCTGGGCTGTCGTCTGAGGCTGAGCTTGGGACTGAGGTTGAGGTTGAGGTTGAGACGAAGGTTGTGCCTTCTGTAGTTTATTCTGCATCCCCATACTCTCGACCTCCCGCTCCCTCCGTCTCTCCGCCGCAACTTCCGCCTCCGTCTTCCATATCCCCGGCTTATTCCGATCCTGCTCCCTCCCGGACCCCGACAGCCTCCTCATCAAGTTCTTGAAACCGCCGGGAGCTTTGGCTGCGGCACTGCTTGACGGTGGATGCGACTGCGCGGCGGGCATGTCGTCAAAGTGACGCGCTATCCTGTTGTTGCTGCTGGACCCCTTGTTGCGTATGGCAGATGGCAACGGGGCGTTGACGGGGCGTGCAGGCTCGTCGATGCTGGAGGTTGTGGGAATGGCGTCGTCGTCGTCGTCGTTCCCCCTTCCTTCTTGCTGCACCCACTGGCTGTTTGCGTTGGCGTAGGGACTGGCGATGACGTTGTGGGAGCTGTTTGTGTTTCGATTTGCGGTAGCTGGAGGCATGTAATTGGGGTCGTACGACCCTGCATCACCACCGATGCCGCTGGAGCTGATGTCCTGCGGTCCAGCAATGTCGAAATACCGTGCCAGTTTGCCCTCGCCACCCTGTCTTTGCGGTACCGCTGTCTGCGATCCTGGGGACAGTACAGGGGAGGCTGTATACTGCGCGTAAGGATCTCTTCCCACTTGCGCATGTATCTGTGTCTGCTGCTGTCCCTGTCCCGCATAGCTTGCCGGCCCACTTACAGCGCGACGATCTTGGTCCGTCGCTGCCACTGCATGATGTCGTTGCTGCTGTGGAAGCATCCCCTGCTGCTCCAACAACACCGCCTCATCAATATTCGTTCTCTTATCCGAACTCCTCAGGAAAGTTTGCGCGATGGGGAGGAGTGGTGATTCCATTGATCCGGCGCTGTAACGGCGGGACTTTGATATGGCGGAGGCGTCGTAGGACTGTTGGAAACTGCTTGGAGGGGCGTA
>Ga0058698_10000125_pt1 | contig 42522 bp, 40 predicted proteins | sample AgamicAsSfe_FD_67288 | JGI IMG/M metagenome (GOLD analysis project Ga0058698, IMG submission 67288) | Agave microbial communities from Guanajuato, Mexico - As.Sf.e | ecosystem: Host-associated > Plants > Phyllosphere > Phylloplane/Leaf | place: Guanajuato, Mexico | collected 2012-05-30
TTGATAGCGCCGCCCTCAAGGTCCCAAATGATGAACCACAGCGCGCCACCTTTGTCTGCTCCTTCAATATGCGTGAAGAGCTTGTCGACTGCGATGTCGGGTATCATGTCTTTCTCTGTGTATGCGAGAGATTTGGCGTAGAAGTTGGACTGGATGCCCCCCACAATTTCCAAAGCCACATCTTCGCTCCAGTGACCTACCACACCAAGCCAATCTTTAAGTTCTATTGAGTCAGATCCTGAACTCGAAGGAAGAAGGGAGGTAATGTTTAGGCTGTCGAATTCAGTCTGGCTACCGAAGAAAGTGCCCGTGATGATAGCGCCAAATTGTTCCGTCAAGATGTATTGACTCGCAAACTTCCTAGAGAGCTCGGGTTCGGAGACGAGCTTTTGCCACTTCTTGAACGCCTCAGCCTTTGTTGCAGAAGAGCCATCGTGGAAATTGTACGAGTAAAGCACAGCTTCACCAGGCTCAGCCTGAGTGCGGACCTTGAACTCGGTGACTATCCCAAACCCGGCTGCGGCTCCCTTCATCGCGAAGAAGATATCTGGATTCTGTTCTCTCGAAGCACGCACTACTGTCGAGTTGGCCAGAACCACCTCTACCTCTTCTACATGATCGAGTGAGGACCCCCACATCCGAGATGTTGGTCCTAGGCCACCAATCGTTGCATGACCTCCAATACCTACTTGTGGACAAGTGCCATGGGCAATAGCACGCTTGCCGTTGTCGTGTAGTCGCTTCGTGACATCGCCTAAAAGCGTTCCACTACCGATAGTAGCCTGCCAGGTTGACTCATCCATGGAGAATTGCTGGAAAGACTTCATGTCGACTACAATGGTGCTGTCCTGACCACCTATACCGTAGTTGGCGTAGGAGTGTCCGCCACTGCGCGGCTGAACTTTGAGGCTGTTATGCACGGCACATTTGACGACTGCGGCGATCTCGTCGGTAGTCTTGGGGTACGTAATAGCCGCTGGCGTCAGCGGTATATCGAGGTTATACGGCTTGACGTGTGAGAGTTGGAAAAATGGCGTGTTCTTGGAAGCAACATTCTCTTTTCCAATCGCGTTCTCGAGACACTTCTGCACCGGAGAACTGGAGGAATTGCCCATGGTACAGGAGGGGAATGTCTAATCAGAATGTCAGCTGCTTGCTGATCCTGCGCTGGGACTGAATGTACTGAAGGGGTTCCCCGTTGTCAATTTGAATGCTTGTGAACATACGTGAAGGTGCTCGAGCGTGGCTTTGAGTTGCTTTCTAGCTAAGTCACTGACGTTACCTGACTTGTAAGTGTATTTTGTATTAGGTGGAATAGCGGTGATCCAAGGGATATAAAAGTCCGTCTAGACATTAAGAACGATGCTACGAATAGGCAATGTATTCACCGTCCAGATGCCTAGCAAACACTCGCCCAATCACCCTACCCACGAATAGAGTTAGGTTGTCAACCCTATGTTCTGACCGTACGACCGAGAGCGCTGTTTGCGCTTCGAGTGTCACCCGCATGGTTGCGACAAGTCTACAAATACCGGATAGACGGTCCTGGGGAAGGCGGCTGCGAAGCGTGAATGGCCAGCATTTACGTGGGTATCTAACGACAATTGGCAAGGCGAAACGGTGCCATGCCTGCCATGCATGTTTCAGTCTCGGCCTGCCGCGTAGGGAGTACTTTACAGCCAACCCGATGGTCAGTGGCGTACCTTTCTGTGACAACTGAGAAGATGTGTGCTGGGTCTTAGAGACGACGTAAACCCGGAAGTGGCGAAGGTGTAGATCGCGAGGCAGGGATCGCTCCAGGCCACCCCCACCTTTGTTGTCTACACAAGATAACCAACTGTTGATCTACGCTCTCACCAGGCAGCCATAGTGGAGACTGAAAGTATAATTTTATGTCGGTTCCACCACCGTTCTTTCGGCACTCAATACCATATGCTTCGTGTTCGATGATGTGGTATCACCTCTGCCTCTTCTTTCTCCTTCTCTTTCGCAAGGTCATACAGGAAGAAGTCGATGAGAATAGCGTTGACCTTGGCGTTTGGTTGAAGCTTCAGAATCTCCCTACGGAGGAGCTCTGCAGCCCAGATGCTACAACCCCGTATCTGCATCTCCCAAGAGTGGCCAGATTCGATGATCCCCTGACGGCGTATCTTATTCTCGAGAGGCGGGCAGTACCAGATTATGCCTAATGAATGTAGCATCTGAGGAATGCGGTAATCTGTAGAAGCGCCAGTCAGTCTGAACTACGAATATAGATGATGCTCAACCATACCTGCGAAGATGGTAATCTTGTCAATGTCATCGAACTCGCCATAGCTCTCACCGTCGAACGCAGCCCATAGGTCTGCAACGAAGATCTGGGCTCGCTTCAAAAAGCGCACCTTCTTATTCTCAAATCTACCTTCATCCCTGAAGCAATTGAATTTTTCAGCGAGTAGGTTCACGAGACCGGCTGCAGAGTTGTTCGCGTCTTCAATGAGTGTGATCACACTGCCATCGAATTCCTGCGAAGTCAGTCATAAGTAAAACTGCTTGTGTGTGTGTGATCGTGATCTACAACAAACGCACCTCCTCTAGAATTTGTCCAGCTTCTCTAAGGCATCGCACCCTCTGCTCGAACATGGGGATCTCCTCGTCGGTACCAGAAGTGAAGATGGTTCGCAGGACTTCGTCTGAACATTGTTCCTGGTCAACCCAGAAAGCTGGACTAGTGATTGGGATGTCTTGTTCCAAGGCTCGTTGTAATATTGCAACCAGACTCCAATATCCCGTCCATCTCTTTCCCTTGTACACTACCGCGAAGCGCTCCTCCTCGTTCTTCTCGCTCCAGAAGCTAAAGTTTAGGAGGTCCATGGTGAAGATGAAGTTTACAGTGCTCTCATCTTTTGCTTTGGGGTGTAGCTCATGCTCCGACCAGGTCTTGGTTGTGTAGTTCCGCTTCTCCATCTCGTCAAAAACAAGCTGTGCGGCGACTTTGGTAGATCGCATATCGAGAGCAACGTCCATGCTATTATCGCAGATGAACTGGGCATTTTCCAGGACTTTTGTTTCTGGTGGACCTTCGTCTTTGGCACCACCGCCCCAATGCTTCCGCATGAGGTCTAGCAGCTCCAGGTCGACTTCGTCGTCGGACATGATGATGGTCGGCCGTGTACGCTAGCTCCAATTCCAGTAGTCGCGATGAAGGGCACTTCTGCGGCCGCTCGTATGCAGTCTTTAGCAAGCTCCACCAGACGCAAAGCAAGTTTTTGGTGGCAGTGGGCAGCGACCAGCGTGTGTCCCGGCGCGTTTAAGGTCGACGATCCACTCATAGGGCGCTCGTTTAGGTGCCAAGCTTCGGAGGCTGAAGGCAAGCGGCGCAGGCCCAGTGGAGCGGCGCTACCCAGCTGCACTGACGTCTCTCACCTGTCGCCTTTACCTCGAGACGGCAGCTGTCCAACTTTCGCATGTCGTAGCCTCGCCCACAACACGACTTCGTTTTCGCCCATCTCCACCCCCGAACCCGCAATGGCACGCGACAGGTTTGCTCGGCAGAGCCTCGGTGGCACGCTCCATCAGCGCATCAGAGAGGTAGCTCGCACCACGCGCAAACATGCCATGTGCCAGTCGCTAATCACATGCAGGCACGCGTCTTGATGGTAGGAGCTGGCGGCATCGGCTGCGAACTGCTCAAGAACCTCGTTCTCACCGGCTTTGGCGAAATCCACATTGTAGACCTCGACACCATCGACCTCAGCAACCTCAACCGCCAATTCCTGTTCCGCAACGAGCATATCAAGAAGTCCAAAGCATTGGTACGGCAATGGCCCTGCTCGCAACGCCGTCTCCCGCCTTGCGCTAACTACCTGACAGGTTGCGAAAGAGTCGGCCGGCAAGTTCAACCCCAACGTCAGCATCGTAGCGTACCACGACAACATCAAGGATGGCCAGTTCAGTGTCGCCTGGTTCCAGAGCTTCGGCCTCGTCTTCAATGCGCTGGACAATTTGGACGCGCGGCGACATGTCAACAAGATGTGTCTCGCGGCCAATGTCCCGCTGATTGAGAGTGGCACCACTGGCTTCAACGGCCAAGTTCAGGTTATCAAGCGGGTGCGCAACACCACTCAGCTACTTTGTCAAGCTCCTATGCTGACTTCACTACAGGGCGAAACCGAATGCTACGATTGCACACCCAAAGACGCCCCCAAGTCGTTCCCCGTATGCACCATCCGAAGCACGCCCTCGCAACCCATCCACTGCATAGTATGGGGCAAGTCATATCTCTTCGCCGAGATCTTTGGCACCTCAGAAGACGAAGCGCCCGAGCTAGACCATAGCGAAGATGCCGACAATGCCAGCGAAGTCGCGAATCTACGAAAGGAAGCACAAGCGCTGAAGCGAATTCGCGATTCCATGGGCTCCCAGGACTTCCCGCGACTGGTTTTCGACAAGGTTTTCAACGAGGATATCGAGCGGTTACGGAGCATGGAAGACATGTGGAAGACTAGGAAAGCGCCCGAGGCATTGGACTACGACACGCTTATGCAGGAATCGCTAGGTGTGGGTACAGGAATCGCACAGCAAGACCAAGTCACATGGAATGTAGCGGAGAATTTCGCCGTCTTCGTGGACAGCATCAAGCGACTCAGTACTCGGCTGGAAGAGACGCGCGCAAACGCTGATATTGGGAACTCGGTGCCTATTCTCAGCTTCGACAAGGACGACGTGGACACGCTGGACTTTGTCGTCGCAAGTGCAAACCTGCGCTCACACATCTTTGGCATAGAAATGCGGTCCAAGTTTGACATCAAGCGTAGGGGAACCACATACACTGTCGGAACGGCTGCTAACAAGATACAGAAATGGCTGGCAACATTATTCCTGCGATTGCGACTACAAACGCCATGACTGCCAGTCTCTGCGTTCTACAAGCTTTCAAAGTCATGCGCGAACAGCTCGACAAAGCCAAGATGGTCTTCCTTACCCGTAGCACTGAGCGCGTCATCTCAAGCGAGTCACTGCGACCACCAAATCCCCGCTGTGCAACTTGCGGCGTATGCTATGCCACACTGCATGTCGATTTACCGCGTGCGAAACTGAGCGATCTGGTCAATATCATTCTGAAGGAACAGCTGGGCTATGGAGAAGAATTCAGTGTCAAGCGAGATTCGGATATACTCTACGATATCGACGAGGACATGCATCTCGACAAGACATTCGAGGAACTCGGCCTTAACGGCGACACCTTCCTCACAATCTCCGATGACTCGGAAGAAGATGGGAAGGTTGATTTAGTATTTTCTGTGATACACCAAGATTTCACCGAGAACGCAAACCCACTCAGGTTACCGGATGAAGTCAAGATTGCGACAAAGCCCAAGATGCCTGTACCAGAGACCATTGACCATGCGACTGTCAACGGCACCGTTCTGAACGGTGACGTCACGGATATCAGCAACGGAAACACGAATGGTGCTGCGAAGCGCACAGCCAGCGAAGCAGGTCTCCAGGATGAGCTCGTCCGGAAGAAGGGTAAGGTCATCGAGGAGTCACAAAAGAAAGACGATGGCCACATCACTATCGAAGACGACAAGAATGACGGAGCGATTGTCATTGATGATGACTGAACAACTTGGCGACAAGCTTGATTGCTGGCTGCAAGTCAGCGAACCATCATCTTGCGTCTCGTCATTGGCTCTGTTGGCGACACTAAAGTATACGATATACTTCACTCTTTTTTTCTCGACGTTGGATCATAAGCGTTGGAGCCTGATTGCTTATGTCCATTGCACCCATCTCACCACATCCTTGCACCTGGAACAACGGCTCGGTATTCGATGCGCTTGCAGCATATAGATTTCCTTTTCTGTACCATACATCAGCCAGCCATTTGAAGTCGTCGCCATGGACGTCTTCTGGATTCATTGGCTTACCCTAGTCTAAGGAGCATTTGGTGGAAGGAATCACGTCTGGAGAAAGCCACCAGGCCGTCTTGCAAGGCCGGAATGGCAACTCATTGGGAAGATCTCAAACATTGTAGTAGTAAATGACTTAGACGGCAGATAAGCCACCATCTAGATTCAATACACAATTGTGTGCATATTTGTTTTCAGCGAGAAACAGTGCTGCGTGAGCAATTTCATCCGGTTTGCCAAAACGATTTAACGGTATACGTTGTTGAAGCTCAGAGGCATTCAAGTCTGTTGATCGTCAAAAAAAAATCATCATTTTGCATCACCATATGATTCGACGCACCTTTTGTCATATCCGTTTCCACGTATCCAGGCACAATGGCATTGACGCGGACTTTGTGACTAGCATACTCAGTAGCCAGAGCGCGAGTGAAACCCAATACTCCCGCTTTCGATGCTGCGTATGCAACAGCCCCGTAACCACCTTGCAGGCCCAGCAGCGAGCTGACATTGATAATGACTGGGACATCAGCATCTTCCTTAGTCCTGCCTCCCAGGTAGCCGTTTCTGTGCAAAATCAATATGGTCAGCACATATACACGTAAATAAGGGAGCCAGCATGCGCATTTACACGGCTATTGAGTGGGTTGCAGTACCGTAAAAGGAATTTCGTCCCCTGCATCACAGAAGTTAGATTAGTTTTGATGATACTATCAATTTGGCCTTCATCCAATGCAGAGAATAGCTTTGCCTGCGTTACACCGGCACAATTCACTACTACGTCGATGTGTGAGGGGTGAGTAGGATACTTGCGCGTGTCTGGTCGGGGAAGACAAGCAGCAAATTGACAAGAGGGACTCAGCGACCAAAAGTTCGAGCCGTTAGATATGTCTCCAGCTATATGTCCATGTTGGTACGGCGAGCTCGATGTTCCGGATAGTTTGGACGGCTCACTATCGTCAGGTGAGGCTTGGAGTCCGGAAGACGACAAAGGCGATAAGCTTGCTAGAACCTTTTTTAGATTTTCTTCTGAGCGAGAGATTAGGGTGCAGCGGTATGCGTTCTTGGAGAATAATTGCGCGATTGCGAGACCGATGCCTCGGCTACCGCCCGTGATGAGGACGTGTTTTGGGCGACTTGCCATGGTAGGTTTGGTACTTTTCGGTCCTGGACTGCAGTCGACACGTTGGTCAAGGGAGAGAGGTACCCGAGACACAGTTTTCGTTTCAGGAACAATCGCAATAGTTGTATTCTAATGGGCTTCCAACGAACAAGCTAGAAGGGAGATACAAAAGTAGATGATGTAAGCCATATTCTGCCCGCGCGAGAAAACGTGACAGCGCGCGCCTCCACAACTTCCCCGCGAACCCACCATTTCTCTCGCGCAACGTCACACACCACATCTCCCACTCGACATATCATACTCCAACTATCTCCGGCACTGAACAGAGTCCCGACATACATTACAGACAATAATGGCTGACGGAAAATCAACGAAGTACGTCACTCTGGTCTCTAACGACGGCTTCGAGTTCAAGATCCTCCGTTCAGCAGCATGCATAGCAGGGACGATTAAGAAGGCACTGGATCCATTGTGTAAACATCTCTACCTCACATGTACACCATATCATAAGCTAACGATCTACCTCAGCCGGCTTCAAGGAAAACGAGGAGAACACCGTCCACCTAGCTACGATTAAGTACGTTTCCCCGGGCGCGTTCCTTGACCGATTGCCATAGCCCCAACAAACGAGATATGCATGGAAATCCTAATTAATACAACGTAGTGGCGTAGTCTTGGAAAAAGTTTGCGAATACCTCTACTACAACCAAAAGAACGCTGAAAGTAAAGATGTCTCGGACATGGATATTCCGCCTGAACTCTGCTTGGAGCTGTTGATTGCGGCAGATTACTTGGATGGTACGTACATAGGAGCCACGTCGGGAAGGGGCAGTTGCTGACTATCTCTAGTGTGAGGTGACGATTGCAAGACCCGCGATAGTCCGGTGTATTCTCCCCAGCGCCTTTTTACACAAGGATACGAAGGCATGTGGGCATAGTGTTTCAGGCATGCAAGCACGCTTGCATAATTGTGTTCCACGAAGCCACCGATACGAGATGGAAGCTTGATGTGGAAGAAACAAGAGACATGGTACAGGGAGCGCTCATGTTTAAGGAGAAGGAAGAGAGAAGACGCCCTACGCACAGCGTACTTTGGGAGCCATACAGTCTATGCGTAGAGGAGTGTGGAAACAGACTCTGAAGTATCGGCGGAAATGAAAAGAGAATGCTTCTTGGTGGGCCTGCGCTCCGTTCTACGGGTACGGCTATCATCTCTCGCTACACAATGGTCTTCGTGCACCTCTGCCTCTTTTGCCTCTGCAAAGTCCGAGTCAAAAACCCCCCCATTCAATTCATTGTTCAGTGTGCTGATCTGCCGATACATGCGACGAAGGTCTGGATATCACTGACATAACGAATGTGCTATCGATTGGTATTAAACGTACTAAGCGGGTGATGAAACGGTGAACAAGGTGAGTGCTCTAGCTGATAGCGAACAAGAAAAAGAAAAAGAAAAAGAAGCGCCTCAGCGCCCTATGAATAAGACCCCATGTTGAATGTTCAGCTGTGTTAGCTTTCTCCACTCTTTAAAAGCCCTCGCAGTGCAGTGCATGTCTATCGACAGTCCTTCTCTACTCTTCCTGCGCCCAAATCTTCTCTCTCTGTATCATGCGTTCATTTTCCGTCTCCTTGCCACCGTCAAGTGTCTTCTTCCATGCAAAGTACTCGCCTAATCGGATTTCAGCATAGCTCGCATAATCGAACTCGATCAGAGAGATCTGAGCCTGAATCAACGCCCAAATACCCCAGTAGAAGCCAGGAACGCCGCGGAAGCGATCGACCTGGTCGAAAAGCTCCTGCAGCTCTTCCTCCTTGTACGACTTGTTTTGATGGGCGTTGAAGCTGCGGAGATACTCGCGGAGAAAAGCGCGGCGAATGGTGCGTGTGGGCATGGCGCTGTAATCGCAGTCGAAACCGCCCCATTCGGCAAAGTGGTTTGCAATGTCAAATGAAGCAGGAGCAGGCGTAGCATACTCGTAGTCGATAAAGGACACTGTAGCAGCTGCTGTCTCGGGCTCGTCTGAAGCGCTCGAGGCACTAGAGCGGCGCGAAGCAGCGGCAGACGAAGGCGAGGGCTCGATGATCACGTTGCCTGAGAGTAGGTCGCAATGGGCGAAGACAAACGGATTGGAGCCGCCAACACCAGGCGTGTCACCTAGCAACTCAACTAAGCTTTCGAGTTCTTGCATCAGCTGGTCTCTCCTTTCCGACTGCGCGGTGGTGCTTGTCGGCAGCGCAAGGATCCATTTCTGCATAGTAGTCCACACATTCGGGATGGGCTTGCCTGGCGTGAGTGTGGCCATGGCCGCCAGAGACGCACGCTTGTTGTTGTGTGAAGTGAGTTGTGCGGGTGCAGGACATGTGCTGCTAATACTCGATATAGGTAATGTGGCATGCCATTCCCCCAGCCTTTGAGCTACCCCTCGCCATACTTCTGGCCGACGCAGATCTTCGGGCGTACACACACTGCCTTGAATGTACTTGTATAGGAGACCATTTTCAAACCGGGCGTAGAGAGACGGTGCAAGGTTGTGGCGTGCGAGGAGCGAGTGGGAGCGAGTTTCCTCTGCGAACTTGTTTAGTTTCGGTAATGGGTGTTGCGGATGGACACCTACTCTCGCGGTCTATCAGGACGTCTGTTCCCTTTCCATATGCGCGCAGCAGAATCGCATCGTCATCAACCTCGACTTTGGAGAGACCGGGCAGCTTGTTCACCGCTTTCAGAAGCTATCCGTCGTCTTAGCTATTGCGTACAGAAATGGGGGCCGTCGCCAGCAGAGCACTGCTAGCATATGCATACCGTGTTCGTAATGCCGTCGGTGAACCTCACAAACTCAATTGTATCCTGAGATTCCCGCCATTCTGGCCGTAGCGCGAGTATGAGGTTGAGCGCAGAGTTGCGCGAGTCGGAGTTGTCGTAGTACTGCGGTATGTTCCGGAGAGAGTCGTACGGTGATTGTGCTTTACTCATAATGATGTCTCGACACTATTCCATGGTTAGTCCCTTGGTGTGTTGTGGTGCTGGCTGGGCGGCAGGAGAGTTAAGAAGACATGGAGAGATCCTTCCGTCGCATGTGAAAGGGCGAGTCCCAAACAGACAGCAGTCGCAATGGACTGGCTGCATGACGTACCAATTGAGGATAGCTATGCTTCCGCTCGAGAGGAAAAAAAGCAAAAAGAAGAGGATTCGGCTTGTCGGGCGGTCAAGGTGTCTTGTATGAACGAAGGGTGCAGGCAGAGCATGTGCCGATTCGATCGACACCCACGGGGGTCGCGTGGGCCCTTTTCTCAAGCGCTCTCTTCCCCTGTCCTAGCCCCGCAAAGCGCCACAGACCCTTTCCCTGTGCAACTGCCTCAGCCACATGACGTCCCTCGTCTTCGTGCGCGGCCATCAATGCATTCTGAACCTGCATTCCCAACCCAACCTGATCCAGCTCGTCTACGCTACACTCGATAGCCTGTCCTGCCCACGACTGCCGTCAGCTAAGGCGGATACCCGGCTTGGTACGTGCAACTTGTGGCTGTCTATGCATAGCGACGTCTGCTGCGGGGCTTACAATGTCACTATGCCACCTGTGGGTGCGTTTTATACCGCCGATTGGGTGTCGGCAAACCACCTGCTTGATGGAGGGATAGCACATGCTGATGTACATGTTGGTGGTCCATGACGTTGAGGTGAAACGCGGCAGTCGCTGCAAACTGTCATCTTGTTTATTGCTAAATCTCTTTGCTGAAGGTCGAGGCCAAAAGAACCTCACTGAAAACGCCGCGCTTGCTGCGCATAGGGTATATCCGTAGTCTAAACACCAAAGTTGAACTTCAACGTAGATAACACTCATTCCGCCCATACCGTTGCGCCCAACATATACAAGCCCTCATTGTACTTTCCTGCCAGTGCCCTTGCGGGCTCTCCACTTGTATGATCCAAGGCCAATATCCATAGCGCTGCTCTGCAGATTTGTCAACCCATCGAATGATTCCTTGCCCAGAGTGATGACCTTGACAGTATTGCCGAACCCTACCACGACGCTGCGCTTGCCTAGTCTGGTCATCGGACCAGGAGCTGCCACGAAAAGCTCGTCTTCGTACGAGCCCTCCGTTGTGCCATCGAGGTTATCAGGAACAAGCGGCCTACAGCGAAACTCCCCTGTACTGGATAGTGTCCACGCCTCCCACGTATCAACGTCGCCAGGAGCGTGACTTCTCTGATTACCCTTGGCGAACGACGTCTCAAGAGATTTGGATGGGTTCAGATTGCCTTGAATCTGAGCTCGCTGCTTGAGCGCCGATGCAAGCGCGGATGGATCAACACCTTGATTACCATCGTCAGCGCCTGAAGCCGTTGATGATGGTGTGGGTGATTGCGCATATCTCCTGACCCCTACAACACTGAGTGCATCCGTCGACTCCCACACTCCGGCAGGCTCAACGTAATGCACTGCCTCCTTTGCTTGATCGAGCCCCCGACACCGGTGCTTCTCCCTGTCCAATGGCTTTCCGAGACATATCTGTGACGACGTATTGTCGTCGAGGGAGAAATTTTGCATGATCATGTGGCCGGTGTCTAATTCTGTATATGCCACAGCAAGGGAGTTCACTGTTGGGGCTCCACATTGACACGTTCGTCGCATAGGATACAGGACCCTGAATGAATGCGGCTTGATGTGGCCGATCTGGAAGGCGTGCACGAGAGCTCGACTAGTAAAGTCAAAGATTTCAGCCTCCTCGTCACGCAGTGCGAAAATAAGACCTAGGCTGGGAACTGCCTCTATGCATCGAATCTTCGCAGGGTTGCTGCCTGGAGGTGGCCCCGGGTCAAGACCAGCGACTACTTCAGACATTATGTTGTTGTCCTCTGTCAGCGGCAAGATGTGTACTTCCCCGGGTTTTGTCACAAAAACAATGCTTGTGTCGCCATGAACTGAGGTGTATGTTGCGGTACAGGCGATGGGACTGGATGATACGCGTCTAGTGTAGTGGATGCCTGTACGTGCTTCGAGCTTCGTTAGATGCCCGTCCCGGCTGACGATGATGAGGTAGAGCTTTTCAACATCCAGGCGTGTTTTGAGGTAGACAAAGGTAAATAAAATGGGCGCCTGTCCGCGGATGTCGATTTTTGGAAACATGAGGAAACGTGATGCAGGGATATCCCATAAGCCGATTTGACCGCTCTCTGCACAGAGCGCAAGTATGTTGCCACCGTCATCCATGGCGGTAGCGTAAATGGGCCAAAGCTTTGGTTTCATTGATGCTGTCTGCAGCGTAGTGTGCAGATATCCTCCACGACCGTGTAGCCATAGCGCAGTACTCCTGTCAAGAGATATACTAGCAAGATGGCCTTTTGAACAGGAAATCAAGTGCACAACGTCTAGGTTCTGCGGCGTTGGTAACGTCTTGATCGACAGTGTGACTTCTTCGTCCTCTTCGCTCTCTTCAGCAGTCTTCGGAAGTCCACTCCAAAGAAGGTAGTTCATGAACAGTGTTACAGCCGCAATAAGGGTAACAACGATCAAGGCTACTGGGAACGCATGTCCACGCGCAAAGCGTCGGAGCCCATCCATGAAAGACAACGGTGGCTGGGGTCGGTCGCGTCCATACGCCCCCTTGGCAACAACCAGGATGGGGTCATGTATACGAGCTACAAAACTCGGAGCATCGGGCTTGATAAAGCCAAAGAGTTCCCGGGCAGTGTTGTGGTCTTGGATTCTTAGCCAATCAGCGGGGGTCCTAGCCTGATTGATTGGTGGTGGGCTCCATGTATCAGTGGCGCGTCTGCGTTTTCTGGACGTGAGGTTCCGACGAAGTGTGTCGAGAGACAGCTGCTTGCCATCGCTGTCGAAAAAGTGCCAGTTGATAGCGAGAATAATGGAACAAATGGCTACAGTCCCGGCAAATCTCGTGCTGAGTGGCAGAGTACCCTCAAACAGTGCCCCGAGCCAGGATTGTCGTTCTGCCCGGTTCTTCTTATTACTTTGGTTGAGATCCTCGCGCTCCAGCGAGTCCGAAAGCTCCATTCTTTGCACGTCCACACTCAAGACTGCGACAAAGAAGGTCAAATGGAAAACAAGGTCGAATACAAGTGTAACGGCAGCGAAGACGCAAAAGTCAGCTACCCAAGGTGAAACGAGCCGAGAACAAATGTATAATAGGGCGAGATTTTGAAAGGCGATGGCAAGGGACAAGTGGCCGACTTCTCCTAGCGCATTTCCGATTCGCTGTTGGGGAGGCATCTCGGGGGGTGTCTCTAGGACGACATTAATCAGACGAAATCTAGTACCGTTAGCCAAATCGAACGTGAAGCCGCAACCGTACGTACATATTTCCTAAACCGAAACAAAAAACAACTCCAGGAAACCATGGCCGGGGTATCCGTGCTAAATCGATTCCAAGGTAGGTACAGAGAGTAAAACTTGCAATCACGCATATAGTCATCTAGTCAGTGGTTAGCAATCGCATCCGCGCCTTACGAGACTGAACTCACCTTGACACATATCGTTACAAGCAGGCCAAACCAACTTTTGACTGCTCGCAGCTGCATCATCCTCCATATGACATAGGCAGCGGTCACCATGTAGGATGCCGCGAGGAACAAGTCGTCATTCAGGGTCATTGGCTTGAAACGGAATTCATAGAGTCGGCTTCGCCCTACCTGGCCATCAGGCGGGAAGATGGTCCAGTCCGGAGATAGTTTTTCCGCTAGAAGGCGCGACCTTGAGTCCCATGTATCTCCCAGGCTCGAATTGGTCTGGTCAAACAGCGTGATGACCAATGCATCTGCGGCGCGAAGCTTGGTGTTGGAGAAGGACTTGCCGGCAAAAACGGTGCTCGGTCGCAGCGTGACGTTGAGTGGCGAGCGTATTCGAGCATGAGCGTTGATGGTTCCGAGGAGGTCGGAGTCCTTCTCCAGCGCGCTCAAAGAGCAGTCCCAGTACAGCAACGGCGAATGCCAACCCCACTTCTCTCCCGGTGGTGCTACAACGCAGCCTGGGCCATGGCGGGCGAGCATGTGCTGGTCGTCGTATGTAGCGCCTTCTCTTGTATCGAAGCCACCGTTGATGAGGACTTCCTGGACATGCATTGCTTCGCGCAACACAGGTAGGGCAATTGCGTTCATATAGTCTCCATGAACCCAGACCTGACGCACTACGACGTCGGCAGGTCGCTCGCCCTCGACCTCGGTGGTCGATGTCCAGACATGCTTGGGGAGGTTGCGTAGAGCGGCGGCGGCAGAGCTGTCGGCCTGGAAAACCGCCTGGTAACAGAGGAGGACGGATATGGTAATGGTCAGGACGATGGAGAGCAGCCAATGCCGTGCAGTTGCCGTGCCGTGGGCCTGGAACGCCCGTCGGATGGGGTGCGAGGTGGATAGCCGTGGTGGTTCAGTGGTACTACATATTGCCGTTTAGCATCATCCATGGGCACCCGCATCGGACGCGTGCTCGTCGCAGGGCGGCTACTCACCCACGCAGCGGATAGAGAAGATACCAGATCATTCGGGGTCGCGGTGCCTCTTCTCCAAGGGCATGCCCGGGCTGGAATTGGATGAGGCCTCAGCTGCGGCCGAGGGTTTGCGACGCACTCTTCGTCGAATGCGATGTGTACGAGTGTGGGGCGGCTCGTTCATCTGTCGGAGCAGGCGCGAGGGACGGCCGGAAGGCGCGACTTGGTTTTGGCGCTCTAAAGGCACGACGTCGGCGGGCGATGGCGATGGCGCAGCGTCACTTTGACTTTGCGGCAAGTTCCAAGGGCCGTCTCGGTCTCGATGTGCATGATTGATCATTCGTGGCGTTGGGGCGCCGGCGACGTCGAGTTCGCTGCCAAGAACGGTCCTGTCTCATGGCATCGGCCGCAACTTGGTGTTACACCCTCAGCTTCCCCTCGCCAATGGGCTTGCTTCCCTGCAAGCGACAGGCGCAGACCGTCCACATGCGGGCTTGCAGGCACGGGCAAAGTCATCTCGTCCTACACACAGATCCTGACCAAGTCGCCGACGCCCGTTCTATTCAGCAGCTCGAGGCGGGACACGAACGCGAACGCGGTAGCATGCAGAGTGGGGAATGATTGGCGTGTGGCTTCGTCTATTCAGGAGCTGTCACGGCAAAACTGACAGCATCCTAGTGCCCATCGTGGGTTCGCGGCGGCATCCTACATGCAGGGACCGTCCCACGCTGTGCCAACTGCTTGGGGTTGGGTAATGTCCATAGCCTCAAGTAGCGCTTCTTGCTATCCATCCGTGCACGCTGGGTATCAAGAAAAATCTACAGTACATGTGAAGACGTCTAAGAGCTGCCAGACCAGCCTGTACCACACTGACATATCCCAGACATAATCAGCCTGTGCTACTCCAGTCGTCAAAGTTCAACGTTGCTGCCCAATTTCCCCAATCTCGGTCTCATTACCATCGGAGCCGCTTTCCAACTTCTTGCTGACCCAGGGGTCTCCTCATCGCGGCTTAGTCGAACAGCCGTCACCATCGGACTCCATCAACATCACGTATACTCGGAATCACGTGCCTTCCATGGTCTCATCATCATCAGCGTCATCGTCCCCCTCCTCGGCATCATCTTCCCATTCTTCATCTTCCTCGCCGGTGGAAGGGCCAAGTACGTCGTTGAGCTCCTTCAATAACTCATCGGCGTGTTCCTTCAATCGCTCATCCTCGTATTCCAGCATAGCGAAGAGTTTGAGGCAATTCTCCAGCCAATCGCGACTGGCACGTAGTAGAGATGTTGCAACCTTGTCTTCTCCCTTGGTCTTTTGTTTCCCAGCCAGCAAGTGAAGACACCATCCGCCCAGATACCATGCCTCAACGCTGCCATCGTTCTCGCCCACTAACCGCTCCAACACTTCAATAGCTTCGTCTTCCATTTCAGCTTCCATGAGCAGGCGGGAAAGACTGATTCTGGTCGAGTAGTCTGGAACCTTGGGGTCATCTGGATCGAGGTCTTTCCAAAGGTCCATACTCCTTGTCAGCGCAGATTTCGCTTCGTCCGGCTTCAGTTGCGAAATGCGTATCGATGCGAGCGTCTGTAGTGGTTCTGGGTTTTCGGGTGCGAAAAGCAGCGCTTCGGTGACTGCGGCGTTGCATCGCGCTTCGGCGTCCTCTTCCCAAGAGAGATCTGTCATATAGACTTCAGCAATACCACAGAGCGAATTTGCGATCTTTTGCCTCTTCTCCTCTAACAGCTCTTCGACTTCATTGTTCTTCGCCCGCTTCCCTTCCAGTTCACTGATCTCTTTCTTCAGCACTTCAATGCCCTTTTCGAACCACCGCACACTCTCGGCGCCTCCCTCTTCATTCAATTGTGCCAGCCATAGGAACTTCTCGGCTCCGTCGTTTGCGCCTTCTGGGTCGATTACGATGGCCGCTTGAAAAGCTTCTCGCGCAGAATCTGGGTCGCCCAATTCCACATTGATCTCGCCGAGGAGGTTCAGTGCAGGCAGCGCTGCAGCAGAAGGCTTCGATGTGCCGGGCTGGAGTAGGTTCAAGGCTCTTCGCGCGGCGACGAGCGCTTCTTCGGGTTGTGACGTTTGTAGGAGTGTAGCCGCTTGAATCAAAAGTTCCTCTGGCGATGCTTTCGACTTTTTCGACTCGCCGCTCTTTGCGCTCTTCTTCGTCTTGCGATCGGTAGGTTTTGTTTTCGCCATAATGTGAGATTATGCGTGTTGTGGTTGCAGACGTCAGAAGCCTGGTTACCAAAAATTATTTCTCGAGATCGGCAGTCGGACGGAGCTAACGTGGGGAAAGCGCGCCCCGCCAAAGCAGCCTCAGTGTCACTACAGATGCCATCACTCCCACAGTTTCCATACTTGGCTTTACACAATGGGCATCGAAGACCAGAAAGAAGAGCGAGAGGTGCTCGAGTCAATTTTCCCCGACGAGATTACAGGTAGTGCTACTCTGCGCAACATCTTCGGACCGTCTAGTGACAATCCGCAGATGTTTCCGAGACCGAGTTCCGAATCGCAATAACGCTCGACGATGGCCGCCACGAAGACGATGAGAGCGAAGAAGAGCAACGTATGCGACTGCACCGTCTCTCCAGGCAAACACAAGCTCACGACTACCAGCCGTCATCATCCTGAATGTTTCCTACCCGCCCAACTACCCCGACGAAGCGCCCAGGCTTGATGTAACACAACCGCCCAACGCGCCGAGACACGCCTACCTCGATATACAAGAGGACAAGCAGCGGCTGCTAGACTCGCTCACCGAGACGATTGAAGAGAATCTCGGCATGGCCATGGTCTTCACCCTCGTCACCGTCCTCAAAGACAGCGCTGAGCTCCTCATAACCGAGCGCCAGAATGCAAAACAAGCCCTCGCCGACATAGCCGCTGCCAAAGCTGAGGAAGAAGAGAACAAGAAGTTCCAAGGTGAAGCCGTCAATCGAGAAACATTCCTCGCATGGAGAGACAAGTTCAGGAAAGAGATGGAGGACGAGAAGAAGCGCAAGGAAGAGGAGAAGGAGCTGGAGGACAAGAAGAAGAGGATTGTCAAGGAAGAAAAAAAGTTGACGGGCAAGGAGCTGTGGCAGCAGGGCTTGGTCGGAAAGGTGGATGACGACGATGATGACGACGTAGACGAGGTGGATGTAGGGAAGTTGAAGATCGAAGCGACCTCATGATGATACAAGACGTCGACATGTCAGGTCACATATATACCCATCTTGCTTAACTTCCTGAATGCAGTACGCTGCAAGTATCACGGATATAAGATAAAAGTCATACACATGTTACACCACGCAGATGCAACATAACGCTGTCCATTGTACTCATGATTCTGGCTTTATGACTCGTATGGGATGCCTCCTCCTTCCTCTTACAATTGTCTGTCCCTCCTTCAGCGCAAGTTCGGTCTCCATGTCTACAATCCTTTGCATCTTCCTCGTAATTTGTCTGTCCTTCTTCAAATCCTTTTCATATGCTTCCCGGTTCTCCGACTGCGAAAGCCGAACCGCATCTGTCCATCTCACAGTATCTTCGCGCTTCTTCAATTGCTCGTTCATGAGCACATCCCACTTATCCTCCTGCTGACATATGGGCAGCCACCAATTGTCCAGAAGAACCATGGTGTCGAAGAGCTCCGTTTTTCGCTCTAGTCTCTGGTGGAGGACTTGACTCAAGGCTGGAGGCTGGGGCTTTGTGAGCCGGAGGAAGGGTATGCCGTTTGCAGAAGCGAGTATGGGAACGTGGCGGGGTCCAGAAGTTTGCGCATACGGACGAACATTGAGGACAGCTTTCTCGGGTGGTAGGCGCGCGAGCCGTTCTTTGAGGGGATCTGGCGGCGTCTCTCGCCGTGGCTTTATTGGTAGAATGCGCGTCAGAGCGCAGGGTAGTTGGGAAACCAGCCGCGTCAGAATGCTTGTGCTGGTTGCGTCTCCAGTAGCGGAGGCATCGAGATGGTCAAGCGTCTGCATATTGTCAGTTAATTGTGTAAACAATTAACATGACGAACACCATACCTGGTAGCCAGCTTTGAAGCTTAGGCCCAACTGATACGGACTCTGTATCTTTCTGTTCCGTCGGAACTTGTTGCGAATAGCGTTGCGCAAAGATACGCGGTCGTCATCCGGGAGTGGAGCGGAGGAACATCGCGACAGCAAAGCTCGATATAGAGCAATCGCTAATGGCTCTGTTAGGATGAAAGCAGGTCTTGGTAGTTTGAGAATCTAACCTGCTACACGATGCTGTGTCGACTTTTTAGGCTGCAGGAATCGGGGCATGCATGAGATGGCTTGGTGGTGTTGCGAAGCTTGAGCTGCAACGCGAAATATTTGGACTGCGATGTCATCGTCACGTGCGCACCATGTCTTAGAGTCAAGTACAGGATTGTGCCCGCTGAGTGTCTAGATGTACCTCAGCCTGACAGATTACTTGGGTTTCTGCAAGGATTGCGCTTGACTTATTCACAGGGCATAAGGGAAAAGCAAGATGGAGGATGAAATATGCCGCTTATTATCCTGGTATCTTGCCAGACTGAATGGCTAGGCTAGCAGACCATAACTCCGTTCCATGCACTGTGACTGCCTGTGTGCCATACTGTCATATATCGTGTTGATTTCACCCTGCCCAAGACTGCCTTCTTGGTACAGGCCGTGTGCTCGATGTTCTTAGAATGTGGCTCCCTCGGGCGGCTGGGGAAGCTTCTTGTTCTGCGGCAGCGCCATGTACCTGGAACCCAGTCAGTCTTGCGCAATAGGAATCTGGAGATGTTCTAACCTTCGAAGCTCTATCAGTATCGTCTCCATGGTGAAGTCCCGCTTCCACTGAGCCAGACATGGCAGCTTTGACGCATCGACCTGGCCTTGTTAGCATGCACACAGCATCCACGCCTTTGGTCATCGCACCTTTCCGTTCTGAGGGTTGACGCAGGGCAGGTTGATCTTGGACGTGAACTTGATCTCGGGAGGCGTGTCGGGGTAGTCTGGGCCGCAGTGAATCGATACGCTGTAGATACGGTTCTCGTGGACGCTCTGGAATATGGTCAGTATACGGTGTCTTGATTGTAGACAGAAGTGCATACGTGTGGTGGACCAAGTATAGTACCGTTCCAGTCGGACATCAGGAGGTCATCGCCGTTGTCAAGACCATATGAACAGGCCTCTGTGAACTCTCAGCAACCTGCTACCCATAGCTATACCACAAGTCTACCATACCGGCACCGAGACCTTTCTCGCCCTTCTCTAACTCTTCCAGCAAACGGAAGTTACGCGGGACTTTGGCGCCCATAGTAGCTACAGTATGTGTGAAGGCTGAATGGAAGAGTCGCGCGTGAGGAAGTGGGCTGGACCCCGCTATGCGATACTGGGAACTGTCGGCGGCTGAGCTGGGGTTTGGGCAAGACCGAGGACCAATCTGGAAAGCGCACAAGTTGATGTCTGTGTCCGATGCACGTTAGGCGCAATTGTAACTTGCTGCGTGTCAAAGCGTTCGATGTTTGTCCAAAGATGCCAGTCGGCCTCACTAGCGTCGATGGTTATGACGAGGTGCCAGGGTCTCACCTGGCACGCGTGCATCGCTTGGCCTGTCGCCTCTAGACGCGACAACTATACGTTGCCTCTAGCAATTCGACCAAACAACAACACAGTACCGCATTCTCGAGTCGCTCCTTTGCTTGCATTGACCGTCCAGATGCTCCGGCTCATACCAAAAGAATGACAGCTCAAATCTTGGCGGCTGAATTAGGCAACCTTATACAGGATGCAAAGCGCAAGAACACAGAACTACGAAATGCTGCAGAAGCAGCTTTGAAAGACTTGAAGTCTCTTTCTAATACTTCTGAGGCTCAACTTTCGGCTGGTGAGCTAGCCCAATGTCCGTCGCTTCACATATATTGACCGCAGTAAAGATCTCTCCCGACGGCCTCATTTCATCTCGCCTTTTCTAATTGCCTGTGGAACTCAGAACGCCAAATTCGCATCTACAGGAATCTCATGTCTCCAGAGATTATGTGTTTCGCGGTCGTTGCCACGAGAACGGCTGACAGAAGTACTAGAAGCATTTCGGGGATCCGTGGCATCAAGTAAAGAAGGTCAATCACCGAGCGCTTTCAATATAGCTAACACTACCAGGTCATGATGTTCAGTTGAAGATACTGCAGGCGTTGCCTTCACTGGTGCAGAACTACCCCGCGGAAATACGGAGCGAGTCACTATCCGCTGTCCTGCAAATCTGTTCAAGTCTTCAGAATGCGAAGAATTTCGCCGTCAGCAACACGGCTGCAGCTACGTTGCAACAACTAGTCATTGTTGTATTCGACAGGGTTGCATCAGAAGATGGTATTTTGTCGAACTAAGAGTACATACGTGTTGTAGACTGACCAAGCGCAAAGAGAAGTCCCTAGAGATCCCTACAGTGACCGAGGTGAAAGGCGACGATGGCCAAGTATCCGTCAGGCCGGCAGCGAACGATGCCTACAAGGTCTGTAAACCTCTTCCATGCTAGAGGCTTTACTGATCGAGCTTAGATGTTTACCGATCTTATTGCACTCGTCGTAGGAGAGAAACCCATCTTCATGCGATTCGCTTCTCTGCCGCCAGCCTCAACACTGGAACTAATCGAGGCCATCTTATCAAATCACAATAAGATCATGACGACCCATCTTGAGCAGATCTACATCATGCGATCCCAGCTGATGCCGCTGATAATTCGCTCGCTATCTGACCGTCTGTCCTTCGCAGTAACTGTTCGTATCATCCGGATACTACATCTCATCATCCGATATCACCTTGACACGCTTCCCTCCGAATGCGAGATTGCGCTTGGTCTTCTGAACCACATGCTCGATCCCGAGGCTTCTCAGGCATGGAAAAGAGCTCTTTGCCTCGAAGTGTTCCGCAGCATCTACGCTGATTCTAGACTTCTTCTAGCAATTTATGCGCTCTTCGATGCGGAAAACGGAAAAAAGAACATATTCGGAGACAATCTAGCTGCTTTCGTTCGTCTTGCGACCGAGAAACCAGCAATCATTGGCTTAGGCCAACACTCGACAGCTGCCGCTGGCTTTGAGGACAGTAGTGCCGCGGTGTCAGACCAAGCTGTTGCAGAAGCGGGTGCATTGGCCGGCGTCATAGGGGGCTCCGTGAGCGATAGTAGCAACAATGTTCGTCCTTCAGGTATCAGCATGCAGTGGAGTTCTCTCAAGACTCCTTGTATCGAACATCTCGACAAAACCGAGCCGCCTGCATTACCTGAAACGTACATATATAGTCTGGTGCTAACTTGCATCACTAATATTTCCGAGAGCTTAGCGAAGTTTGTTCTTCCTCTGACCGTACATCATGAAAATCGGAATCGGAAGAAAATCAAGGCCGAGGAGACGAACGAAAACGACACAGACGCATCTCCAGATCGAAACGTTCGAAGGCTCTCGAGAACTCACTCTTTCCGCAAAAAGACTATACCAGTCAACCCTCTGGACTTGACCGATCACGCAGCGTACCCCTACGTGCAAATCTCAACGAAATTGGTCACGGAATGCTGGCCTGCAGTCCTTGCAACCTGTTCAACATTTCTCAATGCGACGCTTGACGCAGACTATTATCGGGCTCTAGTCCGAGCCATACAGAAATTCACCCAGGTCGCTGGACTTCTTAGACTCTCAACACCGCGAGATGCGTTTCTCACAACCATGGGCAAGGCAGCAGTCCCGTCAAACTTGCTGTTAGCTAACGCTGCGTCACCTGTGGGTGAAAAGCCTGGTATCTTCTCTAATGCAAGAGGGATGCTCAGCGTAGACAGCTTCGTGAGTCAAGCTTCCTCAATGTCCACTGATAAAAACCGGCGCCCTTCACACGATGTGTCAGCACCTACACTGGGACCTCGCAATCTATTGTGTCTACGGGCTCTGCTCAATTTGGCAATCGCGTTGGGCCCGACGCTGCAATCAGCCTGGTCCATCGTCTTTGAGACGCTTCAAGTAGCCGATCTAGTGCTATCCTTGTCCAGCCAGACTAGCAGTCGTGCATCTGTATCTGGAAATCGTATGGATATGGAAACCAACACGGAGAAGATGGAGGCAGAAACCTCAGCTGTGCAGAGCGCCGCTCGCAGACTTTTCGAGAGTACTGTGGACTTTCCTAACGATTCCTTCTCTGAGGTGTTGCAAGCTCTTTGCTCACTTCTCAATGGTGTATCGCCTTCAGAGAGCGGGCAAAGAACGCCAACCACTTCTGGCCGCCCCCAGGTTTTGCATCAGCGGCGGCTTGGTAGCGTATCTGGAATACCTCTTAACACGGATGCAAACTCCCGCGATTCGGCGTTCGCATTGAACAAAATCGGAGAGTTGGCTTCGCTAAACGAAAGCAGATTGTCGCAATATGATCCCGCAGAAAGTGGATGGGATATCCTGATTCGAGAAGTTGTGCGTTACTCTACCGACGGTCGAAAAGCCACATCTACGAGGCTGCTGGCAGCCGATATTCTAGCTAGGACGGTCAGGGAGATTGCTGAGCTTTCCATGTCCGATGAGCAGCGCGAAGAAATCCAAGCTCGCATACTTGCTGCATTGCAAAAACAGATTACTGACCTCCATCACTATGATGGTATCAGCAAAGACACGATCACTGATACGGATATACGTGTTCACCAGATAGCTCTTGACGCACTCAAAAACGTGATTGAGCAATGTGGAGAGTCGCTAGTTGCTGGCTGGACCTCTGTCATCGAAAGCTTGATGAGCGTCTTTACTCATCAAGCAGCACCAGAACAGGGTGCTACAAAAGACGTCGATACCTCAGACCTCAGCAAAAGCACTAATACCACTGTAGACGTTATCTCAAGGTCTCTTGCTCGATCCGCATTTGCAACAGCCAACCTCGTTTGTTCGGATTTCATGACCGCTGTTCCGGATGCTTGCCTCTCGACGCTCCTAGAACTCTTGCGCAGGTTCTGCTCCCAGCGAGAGGATCTGAACATGTCACTCACTGTGAGTCTCTGCTCCGAGCCCATGGTACACGCCTAACCTGCTACAGGCGATTACCTTCTTTTGGAACGTGTCCGATTACTTGCAGTCACGGACCGACCTCTCTTTATTGACGAAAGTTGTTTCTCAAGCCAGTGACAAGGAGCAAGTTAAACGAGATGTACACACGTGCCCACAGGAAGGAAATACTGCAGCTTTATGGCTTCAAGTTTTGCTAAATCTCTCATCCATCACAACAGATGAACGTATGGAGGTGCGACATTCTTCAATACAAACGATACAAAGGATCTTTGAAAACTGTTCGGACCAACTTTCTTCGGAAGTGTGGTTACTATGCCTTCGCACTATATTGTTCGGTATGGTAGAGGCCAATTTGGACATCCAAAACGACAATAGACAGCAACGACCACGTAAAGACGATCTGAAAGAATGGGATGAGACTACGAAAGCCGTTCTCCAAACCGTTACCGTCCTCAACACGCTTTACATGGAAAAGCTGGACAGGTCCCAGCTCGGTGACGCATGGTCAGAGCTACTCGAACTCCTGAAACGCTACTTCGATTACCGCTCGCATGCCTTAGGAGCTTCGGTATTCCGTACAATGACAGGTATCCTATCTCAGGCCGAAAACGCCAATGTGTTGGGCACGGATCCTCTTCTCAAAACTGCGGCAGTGTGGAGAAGCTACTTTCCCACTCCAGATGCTTGGCAAGACACACACGAAGAGGATAACCAAGACGCTTTTGTAGCATATGCAGAGGCTTTTAAAGCGATCTATCGGCTCGCAGATGGACTCCTTATCAAAGATTTGCCTTCTATGCTCACGAGTCTCGAAGCCTGCGTTGTTAACTCAGACGAAGTCGCTTACTCGTCAGATCTGGATACTATGACGACGCTTCAAAGTCAGATCATGGAATGCTTGGCGACAGTCAAGACAGAAGGTACTGACATTCCGTCGTATCTAATACGTTTGTTGGGCCGGTTTGTTGCGCTACCGTATACCTCTTTGGCTGAGTCTCCGGAGAAGCGCGGACCGACCTTTGTAGCACTTTCAAAAGCATCAATGACGCTGCTGCAAGACATTGCCATCAGACATGTTGGGGTGAAAGAGATGTATACAAGCAACGCACTGTCATTTGCTCTTACCAGCTTAGCACGGCCGATAGAGGAAAAGTATGTGTGGCAGCGAGAAGGCAGAGCACCGACTCTGTGGCAAAAGGCCACTACGACATCCACAACAATACTTGAGTCAGTGTTGCCACATATTGAATCCAGTAAAGACATTTGGACCACACTCGTCGACATCGCGTACTGCATTACGCGAGCGCAATCATTGCCTAGTGCTCAGACTTCACTTGGGAAAGATGAGCAGTTCGACATACAATCTTTCACTCACTTTCGCAACCTCATCACGCTACCGCTCGGCTCCGCTTCGCTGCCAGATAGTCTTCGACGTACATACGCTCGCAATCTCTTCTCCACATCTTTGACCCATAGCCCTCTACCTGGAGAACTGCCTGAGACCGCCACTTCGCCACTCGAAGAGCTCTACAAGATACGCCTTGGACAGACTGCGGAGCTGGATTATACATGGCGACCAGACATGAGCTATGCCTGTCTCTCCGAGCTCTTTCGCCTTGTCTCCCTGCACGATAGCAGTCCGGAATGCATCAAGCTAGCTCAAGCAGCGGCTCCATATCTCATTCTAAGGTGCGCACTTCCGCTCAAGACGTATATCGCAGACCAGCCACTTCGCGGCCGCATGCCTGCACCAGAATCGCAAAGGCGTGAGCTGATTTTTGTACTGGAACAACTGGAGAAATTGAAGAGCGAGCCACAGGCGATACCTGATGCCCCGGGAGTCAAATCCAAGCACCGAAAGCATCTGCACAGGCTGTACCCATTGCTTCTCAGAGCGACGAGGGTAGCTAGGCAGGATGGTGAGGTATTTGAGCACTTGGCAAAGCTGACTGATTTGATCGGTGATGAATTTGGGTTAGATGATGACTGAAAGTCCTTTTGTACTACTAAATGGACATGTCCAAGTTTGTGGACTATACTCGCGAAGGTGATGCCATAACTTTGCCCACGTGATGCCTCAATCACTACCGAGGCTGATGAGTTGAAGGCGGTTCGTGTCTCTTTGACTGTACCTTCATAGCTTGCTACCTCAGCACGTTCGATGCTTTCTGCATTACTGTAATAACAAAACGAATGAAAGTAAGGGCTCCAAAGCACAAGTCAGGAGAAGACGAGCGCCCTCGTACTTCGTACTCAAGCTAAGCGGATCTTTCGGGCATCCCCGCAAAGCACAGACACCGGAGACATCAGACAGCTCCACACATCGACTTCTGTCGCGGAACACTCGCGCGCAGGCGGAATTAACCATGAGCGCGACATCGCCAGCGGACAGGAATACTGCGAGCGATACGATGAGTCCAGCGAACGACTCCAGCAGTAACTCGAAGCGGAAAAACGAGAATGGCGCGCCCACACAGCGCGCGAAGCGTGAGTGGACTTGATACACGACATGGCATGCGACCGGAGACTGATTTGGTATGCTTGGTTTAGGCAACAGATACATAAGCATCGCGTGCAACGAATGCAAAAGACGAAAGATCAAGTGCAATGGCGAGACACCATGCCAACGTTGCGGGAACCTCAACCTGGAGTGCGCCTACGCGCCCAACTGCTGCAACTCGTTCAAAGACAGCGACGAGTTCAAGCAAATGTCAACACACATAACTTCCCTCCAGCAGCAGGTTGATGACCTGTTCCAGAACCTCAACGCGCTCCGGGCTCAGGTCGACGTGCAGAGCAATGGCTCAATCGGCACCCCATTCAACCCTGACTACCAGCAGACGCCCATGTTACCTCCCCAATCCGCCCGTTCGCGATCCAAATCCTTCAGCAAACACCCTCGTTTCCACGGCCCGACGTCGAATGCATTCAATGTTGGGGTGGCTAGGTCAAGCTTGAAGACCATGGGCATAAACGCGGGCGAGGAAGGTGAAGACGATGGCATCTTGACCCGCGACGCAACTCCAAGAGCGTCCCCTCCAATACTCCACCCCATGGTGCCAAAACGTCCCTTGCATACGGATAAGGACCCGATATGGTCCATCTCCAAGCACGAGGCTATGCGCTTGGTACATGTTTGGCACGAAGAGATGGGCACCATGTACCCTATCCTGGAAGTGGACAAATTGTTACGCTATGCCGAGATGTTGTTCACGTTTGTAGAAGCTGCGGCTAGATCGGGTCTGATACAAGGCTCGTATCCTGGGTCAGATGCAATGGTCGATGAACAGATTAGCGTATTGAAGCTCGTTCTCGCAATAACACTGGTCCTCGAAGGCGGAGGAAAGGACCCTTTGGGCGAGAGACTCTTCGAGAACGTACACAAGATTGTGGACAAGGCCTTGACCGATCCTGTCAGCCTCCATGGAATCAGCCTCTTGGTGCTGACAGTGAGTAGTGGATTCTCTTGTGACTGAACTTCGCTCACAAACGTAGGCCATGTATCACTTCACCCGTGATGATGAAGCTATGGCCTGGCGCGTCATTGGCCTAGCTGCGCGACACTGTCTAGAGTTGGGCTTACATCGTCGCGATACGTACTTGGCTCTCTTCCCCGATCCCGAAGAGCAAGCAGCAGCAATTAGGACTTTCTGGACAATCTACGTGCTCGATCGTCGTTGGAGCTTCGGCACGGGGATGCCTTTTGCTCTGCAAGACGCGGATATTGATACTAATGTGCCGAAACCAGACATATCTACACACGAGTCTACGCCGTATCTCAACGCCATGATATCATACTCGGTCATCGGCTCGAAGGTATGGAAGTCTGTCGCCGATGTAGGACACCAAGACAAGATTAACAAGGATGACATATCTTTCCTTGACTTTCAGGTTTTGAACTGGCACCGTACTATACCGGATTCATTAAAGTTCGTTCATCCGGACAGCGGTAGACAGGTCGAACCTCCTGCACGAGTCGTCCACCGTTTACAGGTCGTGCTCTACCTTCGAGCCAACCAGATGCGAATACTCATCTACCGCCCAGTACTACATACCGCAACTACCATCATGGAGAATCTTGAATTTGCACACGTTGTAGTCAAGGTCGCCAAGGATACGATTCGCATACTGACATATATCAACCAAACATCGGACATCTACAGAAGCCAACAGACTATGTTCAATTACTTCCTTATTTCGGCTCTGGCAGTATTGTTCCTAGCTGTTGCCCATGCGCCAGCTGAATTCAGTCAGCAGTCTCGAGACGAGTTCTACATGGCTCTTGAGCTCGTCCGTGGCCTATCGTCAAACTCATACGTATCGAAACGTCTCTGGAGAACTATCAAGACGATCAAGGAAGTCGGGCCCCGTCTGGGACTCGTCATACGCAACGACGACACCCATGACGCACATTCATCGGCTGCTGTTGCAATGGCAGGTCTTGCAGGTCACTCGATGGACGATCTAGCCCTCTTCTCAAACGGCCGTAACGGGTCTAATCTTGATACACCGCATGGAATGGCTAGTGATTTGACGACCTTGTTCGAGGCTGCCGGAGGTATCTTCAACCTCAACGGCTTTGGAGGGACAGCGAATGAACTTCCTAGCTCAAATGGAGAGTTTGTGAATGGGTTCTCGCATGAGAATGACGAGCTGGCAAGGATTTTGAGAGACTTGTTTTGATGTGTAGCTGTTGAGCCAAGATCTTTCTTCTGATATATGTTAGACATTTATATTGTTATTGTAATACTTGATCTCATTCCGAATCCACGTGGTATTGGTAACAGAAACTATCGTGCTTCACCTCTATACCTAGCAAGTTCGCAGGGCCTGGCCTGATCACGTGCCAATCGCTAAGCTCGGCCAGGGCAACCTGCGATCTTCATCTGCCAAAACACAACTTGCAACATAGCTCTGCGACGCTTCAAGCCTAGCCGTACTGATAGCCAGGTAGAACCGGCGCAAGACACTCCACCGCCCTCTCACCAGACTCTGCGCTCGCTCGACCCCTCCCCCACCGGACTCACCTGGATCACGACTTTCGCCGAGCCCTTCCCTGCCCGCTACCCCAACGCCAACACACATGCGATAACAAGGCTGCAAGTGCAGCTTCACAAAAGAAATATACCCTAACCCACAGCCATCTTGTACGATCTGGCGCCTTTGGCTTCCGTCACGCCTACACACGTTTACCCCCACATTCGCATTTTCGAACCCCTCGTCTCTGGCATCACGCACGCATTGCGGCTGCGCGTCATAACCTGAGCCGCGTCTAGAAAGCGGTCTCGACGTCTCTACACCCAAGACAGCATGTCGTCATCTTCGCAGGTCACCGAGTCGTGGATCGCGTCCTTTTGCGGTCTTTTGGGCCACGAATACTTCGCTGAGGTGTCGGAAGACTTCATCGAAGATGATTTCAACCTGACGGGCCTGCAATCGCAGGTACCCATGTACAAGGAAGCTTTGGAGATGATACTCGACGTGGAGCCCGAGGACGACGAGGACGACGAGGAGGAAGAGGAGGAGGAAGAGGAGGAAGATGAGATACTGGGCGACGAGAGGGCACCGGGCTACCGAAGGGCAGGCGACCGCAGACATCTCCGCATAGCATCCGACCTCAGCGTGATAGAGAGCTCTGCTGAACTCCTCTACGGACTCATACATCAACGCTACATCACCTCTAGACCAGGTATACAGCAGATGGCTGAAAAGTACGAGCTTCAGCATTTTGGCACCTGCCCGCGCGTGAACTGCAACTCCTGCAAAGTTCTCCCCGTTGGCCTCAACGATAGCCCTGGCCACGAGACCGTCAAGCTGTTCTGCCCTTCCTGTCTAGACGTATATACCCCGCCTAACTCGCGCTTCCAAACCGTCGACGGTGCTTTCTTCGGCACAACCTTTCCTTCGCTCTTCTTCATGACCTTTACGGACCTCGACATCGGTGGTGGGCTGCGCAACAACACGTCAAACACTATCGATGCACTACAGCAATTACAATCGCAAAGCGCAGACGGCAAGTCGCGGAATACTACACCCTCAAATGTCACTTCCATAAACGGCGTCGCACCGCACAACCTTGCGCCTGGTCTCGGCACAGGCAGCATCTACGAACCACGCATCTACGGCTTCCGAGTCAGCGAGCGCGCACGATCAGGACCTCGGATGAAGTGGTTACGGATGCGGCCCACGGACGTTACTGAGCTTGACGAGACGAGAAGATATTGGGAAGAACATGATGAGGATGCAGACCGGCCAGACGACGACGACCTCAACATGGTCGATGTAGCGGAAGGCGGAAAGGGTGCGCCAGTGGACCGAAGAAAGAAAGCTATCCGGGCACGCAGACGGCCGACGAACGGATCCAACGCTGGTGGAGGCAGCCCAATGGACACCAACGGTGTTGGAGCAGCTGCGGGCTAGAGGTCTCCACAAACACCTGAGAATGTCGATCCCGATGCTACCGAATATGGGACAGATTTATCAACCAGCCAAATAGCACTGTACCTGAAAGGCAGGGCGAAAAAGGCGCAACGCCAAAGGGAGGCCATGTTCGAATGAGTTGGCTTAGTCAAGGACATTCTTGTCACTTTTCTTTCTTCACACCGTCACACTTTCACACAAGGGAGCGGAGCATAGTGAGTTGGGACTATTAGGTCGAGATTTTTTTTTTTTACTTATTGTTCAAAGAAAGACGTATAAGAGGTGGAAAGTCTTAGCTGATTCTTGATGGAGTTTCCTCCGAGCATGACTCAATGAGAATCCAAGAATTTTACCTGTTCGTTTCTACTTTCAAAGCCATGGCGTTTGGAGTATCGCATTGACGTGACGCTTACAAGAACATTCCTAATGATGGAGTGTTCCACAGAAATTGCTATGCACTATGAGCATCCCTGAGACGTACGTTGGATGTTTGCTGGGTTCGATCGACGCCAGACACAGTCACAGGATGGATCTTCATAGTCAAAGGCGATAGAGTGATATGGACCACGCATGATTATAACATAATGAGGATTATTTCTACATATTCATAGAGCCGTGGTAAAGAGGTCAACAGATAATAAGTTTGCTCTACTCTTTCCAGGTCTGATCCCATCATTTACATCGTCGATAACCACTTACATACACACGTACAGAGCGTCAAGCTTCCTAGACTTTATTGAAACAAATTGGTATAAAGCGATATATGGTGCGAGAAAAAATAACTGAAATACAAGCTACGAGCTTATTACGCACGATGTGCCCATTCAGCGAGCTGGTTGGCCGAATCAACAGAGTCTTGGTTCTTCTCGTGGTGGCTCGTCATGGCCATGCCAGCACCGTGACCTTCGAGCGAATGCGTTGACATGCCCTCGTCGATTATGTCGTCATCAGGGATCTTGACCTCACGGGTGAGCTCGACGTAGTCGTACGCGAACTCGCCAATCTCGACGTCATCAATACCAGCAGCTTCTTCCTCTTCCGTCGCACGGAGCCTGAAGGCGGGGATGAATTTGCCAATAAAGTCAAGAGCTCCGAGGATAAGACAGGTCCCGAGGAAGGAGTATGCGCCGCCGGTGAAAGAATCGGCAAGTTGATAGCCAAGTTGCACCCAATGGTGGTTGAGCCAACCACCATCGATAACAGTGTAACCATCGAGATGCGCAATGTAGTCACTGCATAATGGTTAGTAACGCGAATTTTCAAAAATGAAAATTATCGTGTATGACTTACGTAGCGAAAAACGCAGTGAGGATGTTTCCGATGAAGCCACCAACGCCATGGACAGCAAAGATATCGAGGGCATCATCGCAGCGGAGGAAATACTTGAGCTTCGTCGCGTAGTTGCAAGCAACACCACCACACACACCGAAAACAACAGCAGCCCAGGCAGGGACATATCCAGAACCAGGGGTGATGCAGACAAGACCAGCGATAACACCGGAGCAGAAGCCAACGGTGGACCACTTGCGTTCCAAACGGTAGTCAACTAGGCACCAGGTAATACCACCAACACAGGCAGCAAGATTGGTGCATACAGCAGCCATGATAGCGCGTAGGTTAGCAGACAGAGCCGAACCAGCGTTGAAGCCGAACCACCCCACCCAGAGGAATACAGTGCCGATAACAATGTGCGTGACGTTGTGGGGACGGTAGTTGAGTTCCTGGGTACCGTGACCACTTCGCTTTCCAAGCATGTAAGAGTAGGCGAGGGCAGCACATCCGGATGCAATGTGAACCGGAGTTCCGCCAGCAAAGTCCAAGCCACCCATTTGGAAGACCCATCCAGATGAGTTCCAGGTCCAGCATGCAATGGGGTCGTAGATGATAGTCGTCCAGACAAACATGTAGATGATGCAAGGTAGCATGCGTCCTCGCTCGGCAACAGCTCCAACGGCAAGTGCAACGCTGTTTACAATTAGCATCGGTTTTGAGGACCAAAGTGTGATAAACATACGTGATAGCAGCAAACATGCCCTGGTAGACACAGAACATGAGATCAGGAATACGCGGGCTTCCCACCGAAGGAGCACCCAGCACATTCATCAGGCCAAAGTTATCCAGCGCACCAATATACTTTCCAGCCTTGTGCGAAAAGGCTAGAGAGTAACCCCAGAAGAACCATTGGAAAGAGACGACTGCAGTCGCCATGACAGACAGCCATAGTAGCGATAGCGCCGACTTTCTGCGTGCCAGCCCGGAATAGAAGAAGCTGCAATTCCGTTAGACCTGTGTACATGGTTGCAAGGTTGCAAAGTTTCAAAGTGGAGTTGGGTTACTGACCCTACACCCGGTATCATAAGAAGCACGAGGGCGGTTGATGTGATCATCCAAGCGATATCGCCGGGCTAGAGAAACATGGCATTAGCCCCGCGTTACCACTAAAACCTTACGGTTCCGTCTCTGGTAGCCAAACTCACATTGTAAAACACATTGAGATTGTATAACCTCGAATCGCCTCCCGTGGGATCTGTGGTATTACCAAACGTCTCCAGAGGGAGTGTGGGGTCCAAGCCCGAAGATACGGGATCCATCCTGTCGTTTCCCGGGTCGTCGCTCTTTCGATTAAATGTTTGTTGGACTCGAATGTGTCATGTATCGGCAATGCGCGGTTACTGGCTACAAATCCGAAAAGATGCGAGGTAATTATGTAGACTTTAGAGAGTCGTAGAGAGAGAAGGGATTGCGTGCAGGCGGATGGGAAAGTGAAGATTGGTCGATCGCTACACGTTCAGGGATCTCCAAGTCTGCAGTTGACCCTTGGCGTCCGCCCCAATACTGAACAAGCAAAAAAATAAAAAAGGTCGCCGCTGGGAACGCTCAAATAAGGAGCATGTGCAAACGCGTTGCTAAGTATAAGGATAGGCGAGTCGCTTGATTGACAAGCTCACGAACCAACACCTAAACCGAGGGGTCTGTGGTAGCTATATGGAGGCTGAGCGTAGGAAAGAGCATCAAAGCTTCATCGCTTCCGCTACAGGATAGGCGATGCCGCTTTGATAATCTCCCAGCAAACAGGCATGAACATCCCCCTCTCCCGAATGCACGAACGCCACGGCAGTGGGGTGTTTGATAGCTGGTGACGGGATGAGAGGCAATGGCCCCAGGCCATGTCAGCCAATGTCCGACTACGAGTCCGTCGCTAAGCAAAATGCCAAACTGCAGGGTACCGCCCACACTTGGGGCGCGGCGCTGAGCCTGTTGCGGCTGTCGAACCACACGTGTGGGATGACAGTACGATGGGTTGCCGCGAGGCCTGGCTGCGATCACTTTTTTGGTTCCACCATGTAGTGGAGCAGTCTTGATCGTCTTTGGCTGTTCTGTGACTCTGTATCTCTTTTTGATCGACGTGATCACTCGTTCGCTTCGCCTTGTGATGGCAACTAACCTCCATGGGAGCCCTGAAGTCGCATCAGGCAATGCGTCGATCGAGCCCCCTCAGCACAGCTCAATCGCTATCAGCGAAATGATTCGAAAACATTGTTCACAGCTTGGGAGAAGAGTAGGAGCAAGGGTAGTGATAACGTGAGAGCGGCTGATAGGCTACGCCGGATACTTGGAGTTTGAGAACAAGTCCAGGCCATCCCTGGCTTAACATCTTCGGGTGCCGGGCGAGCCCGTATTTGGCAAGGTGCGTGCTTAGCGTAGATATGGCCATTAGAGACACCATGCAGCCTGTCGTTCCCAAGTACTGTATGGGGAATCTTGGGGTCTTGAGCTCGTGTCTTGTGGTGTGATCACTCTGTTAGAGTTTGCAAGTGCTATACTTGAAAGTCGATCAAACTTGGCCCCCCCGGATGCCGTCGGAAATGGCCTCAAAATCCCTTATCTCTGTCGCCGTTTTCCTATCCCACGCCGAGCCGTGACGGCCACTCTGCCCACATCCCGCGACTCCTCCGCAGCCGCCTCCAACAACCTTCAGATGCACCATGCAGGTCCAACGGGGATCCTCACCCCTGGCGTCATCTCACCATGTTTCTGTTCGCGTCTAGAATAGCATCACACCATAGCGCTGGATACACTGTTCGCCTCGTCTACCGCAATCGTCTGTCTTGCATTGATCTATGTTGCTTTTGTCTGCGCCAGTTGCCGCTATCCCTGAGACTCACCGATCGATGCCGCAGCTAGGTACATGTGAGAACGATGCTCAGCCTGAAGATTTGGACCCTGCCACTGCCCTATCTATGTATTTGACATGAGTATTTCTACATGACAGTTGGCATAGACGCGATCTGGCTAGAAGTACCGACATTACGGCTATTGGTACGTGAGTGACAAGGAGAGTAGGCTGAGACTGTTGAGATATGGATACAAGGCTGTCAAATGGGGCTTCACGAGTTGTGATTCGAGGAACTTCTGTAAGCACTGTCTCGGAGATGTTTCCATCCCTTGGTCTTGTATTGTTCTCCTGTCTGATTCCACCGACTCTCTCCGTTGCCAAAAGTTCTATCCATATTGTCGGCTCGGCCGACGCTCTGGAAGCTCAGTAATCACTAGAACGCTCCTGTTGCACGCATTGTTGTTGACACGTCCGTGTCGACGGCAGCAGAAGCGATGCGGCCCGTAGCAGTCGGACACAGCGCCGAGAGATCGTTCCTGTATGTGACCACAAGTGCGCGTACTACTGTATGGCTACTTGCGTAGACTTGGAGAAGAAATTATGCTGCCAGGGTTTCCGATTCGAAGGGGAAGGCGGTCGTACAGCCGTTTTAGTGGCTTATTACGCCTTGCCGTCGTAGTCTCCACATTCTCCATAACGTGGACAAATTTGCGTCGTTCGGTTGAACTAGCCTGCGCCACGAGCCGAGGGACTGTAGTAGATATGCACACATGTCCGAGAAAGGTGAACCGCGGTATATCATGAGATCTGGTGGAGGAGCTTCCAGATCCGCGGGTGATATCTCAAGCATGAAGAGGTGTGCCAGATCCTACCGGAGTATTTGCCCCTGGTGTTGCAGGGTCAGTACCGGCTTTCTTCTTCTTCTTCTTTTTCCGTGGGATCAGCGCCGGCGGGTTCATGACAGCACTGCGTAGAGATAGGTAGGAGCCGCAAGTCATGCAGAGGTTATCAGGAAGATCTGGGTTACAGAAGACTGTTTGCAATTAGCATTCGGTTGAGTGGGGGGGAATAGGTGTGGTTCAGCTTACTGCTCAAGCACACACTGCAGACAAAGCCGATGTCGACAACCTTCCTGTGGCAGAAACATGCTGCACGGAAATCGACACCGCCAGCGCTAGGGACTATCAAGCTTGTTCGTGCTGTTACATCGGGTAGGAATGCCATCATCAGATACTGTAGCAGACCTTCTGGACGGTCCGGTTTCATGTATACGCCTCCAGTCGCATCGCTCGCTTGCTGCAATAGCACAGTGTCGCCAGCCAGTTTCAGTATATCTATGGGTATCCGCTTTCGTTGTGCGGCAAATATAGAGTTCATGACAGGTATGTACTGATTGGCAAGGTCGCCGGATACAGAGACGATGAGGATGCGAGAGGTGAGGGGAACGCGGTCGACGTGTGTGTTTTCAGAGTCGGCGAGTGCTGCAAGAGCGGTACTGTCGGCAGATGCGGCTGTGGGAGCATGGAGGATGGTTTGCTTGTTGATGTGGGTGAGAGCCATGGAGAGAGCACCGCCTATGAGTGTTGTAGGCGTTGCTTCCAGGTGGCTCTCTTTTGTCTCGTTGAGCAACTTGGCGAAGTTACGTAGGATTGCGCTCTCTACGACAGCGAATGGCCGGTACTTGTTGGCACTCTCTGCCATGTGGTGTTCCTTGTCCTTTGCATGGCCATTCGTCTGAACATGGCCGTTTGTGTCGCCGCGCCGCGACTGTGGCTGCGGGTCGGTGGGTGTGGGATACAGAAAGGTCGTCTTGTGCGAATGGGAAGCTATCACAGCAACTTCGTTTCCGTTTCCCGAGGCGAGGTGGGCGTTGATGAAGACGAGGATGTTGGCTAGGGCGGCAGAGAGTGAGAGGGTAGAGGACAGATGCGCCCACGCGTGTGGATTGGTGTCGAGGACGATGGCAAGCAGTGACGGCGGCGGGGCTGCGAAAGTTAGTTGTCATTGTGCCAGTTGAGCAGTCGTGGTCCCATGCCTTCTTCTGTCTTGACGTGACGGTCGGAACCGTCAATGGTATTCATTGTGCTGACATGTGCTTCTCTCTACAGCACTGAGAAGACGGCTCGCTGTTCAAATGCTGTGCATGCCTCGGAATGTCGAGTGCGTCCTTCTCTCGAGCTTGGACTTGAGGCCTGTTCAGTCAATGAGGTCAACTTCGCGACCGCCTAATACAATGCGCCCGTGCGCCCGCCGCGTTCCCACGTGAGCGCGCTGCACTGGGCATCCAACCTATTCTCGGTCTTTTCGGGCAATGTGTCTGTCTCTGTCTGGAAAGTGATCAACGAGTATATTTTGTGAAGATAGGTCTCTCTGCCGGTCTAATGTCAGCCAGCCGCGCGCGCAGTGACAGACTTGTGGCTTACAAGACCCATATATTTCTCAGCCTGACTGTGTATAAACAACACGACTTCCCACTCATCTCTGGCGCGAGTTGCCATGTTGCGTACCTCAAAATATGCATATAGAAACCAAGCACCTTCACCTTCCTTGACTCGAATACATTACTACTTAGGTGGCCAAGGGTCAATGCAAGTCCATGCTGACAACCTTGGAATTTGCCGACGCAACCTTACAGAAAGAGACGGAACTGGGGTTTACCGCAGGTCGGAACTAAATCGTGGGGACGTCGAATTGCCTGATTCAGGATTTGCTGCGAGCTTGCCGTCGTGCCAGTCATTAGGTGACCTCACCTGAGCTATTATGGCAAACTACCGAGGCTCAGGAGACTGGCTCCGCCCATGCCATGCACCATGAAGGACTGAGCCCACTGTTAGTAGTCGACATGTCACATTACCGAAGGCTTGCTGTTACGCCAGCTCGCAACCTTAAACATATCCGTCTCTCTCCAGCGACTCGGTCACCCCTTAAGGCGCCCGGCTAAAATCTAGTTCCAACGAATCTCTTGTCGACTCTACATCAGCCATTCGTGCATCGTCTCATACTCCAAGGACGGACGCTCCCCTGTCCGATTCACCAGCGCCCCAGTTGCAACATCGCCAACATGATTACAGAAACGATACGACGAGTGAACGGTTATGAGAAGGATGCATACACATACTATCCCGTCATTATTGTCGGGGCTGGCGCATCTGGCATTGCCATGGCCTGTCAACTGAAGCAGCAACTTGGCTTTGATCAGTTTCGCGTATTCGATCGTCAAGCAGGCATTGGAGGAACTTGGTGGATAAATCGCTATCCAGGTGTTGCATGGTATGAAAGTCCCTGAAATATGCCCGTTCAATGCGCATGGTAATACCAAACCTTTGAAATTCAGCCGCCACAACAATCTTCCACAGGCCAGGGCTAATGCTATATAGTGATGTACCCGCCGTCTTCTACTCTTTTAGCTTCGCTCAAAACCCGAACTGGACCTCGTTCCACCCTCCCGGCAAAGAAATCGTACGCTATTACCACGAAGTATGCGAGAACTACCGCATCACAGACAAGTTTGAGCTCAACACAGATATCGAAAGCTGCAGATGGCTAGAAGAGGAACAGTTGTGGGAGGTCACTCTCCGTCGTATGGTAGCAGGCATGGGCGACCTCTCATCCAAGGAGCGCATAAAGATCGCACAAGAGAAGGGCGAGCATGCAGTATACTCGGAGACTGAGATTGTGAAATCAAAGGTTGTGCTCAGCTGCGTCGGGGGTCTAGTCGAGCCAAGAGGCTGGCCTGACGAGATCAAGGGCATTGAAAATTTCAAGGGCAACATGTTCCATTCTGCGAGGTGGGATGAAAGTGTCGATTTCACGGACAAGAACGTTGTCGTTGTTGGCACTGGGTGCAGCAGTGCTCAACTCGTGCCCCGCCTACCCAATGCGCCGTACAACGCCAAATCAGTCACTCAGCTCATGAGATCACCGCCATGGGTTGTTCCAGCTCCGACACCGCCCGGTGGTGATGAATGGTGGGAGAAAAATGGCCCCAAGATTATGAGGAACGTACCAGGACTCAAGGAGCTACTTCGTTTCCTTATTTTTGCTGGTGCCGAAGCCGGTTTCCTTAGAATGTTCCCCAATACTCCATATGCTGAGAAAGGAAGGAAGGCCTACGAAGAGAAGACGCTCCAGAACATGCGAAAACACGTTCCTGAGAAGTACTGGGATATCATGACGCCAGACTACGGGGTCGGTTGCAAACGCCGCATCTTCGACAAGCGGTGGCTGCGCAGTCTGAACGATTCGAAAATCGAGCTCACTACTCAGCCGCTGAGTAGGGTCACTGAACATGGTGTTGTCATCGGTCCCGGTGCGACGTACCCAGCCAATGCAAAGAAGGAGGATTACCCAGAGCGAGAGATACCCGCAGATGTCATTGTCCTGGCAAACGGCTTCGACACGACACGATGGCTCCATCCGCTCAAAGTCATTGGCAAAGATGGAAAAGATCTAGTACAAGTAATGGAAGATCGAGGAGGCGCCCAAGCCTACCAAGGCACGGCTGTCGATGGTTTCCCAAACTTCATGATGATCTTCGGACCCAACACAGCAACTGGGCACTCTAGCGTTGTCATGGCCAGTGAGAGTGAGTCTTATCCCTCCTTACTAGCATACACCATCAAGCTGCTCTGGAGATGAATACTAACATAAATTCCAGATATGGTGAATTATTCCCTAAACTTCATCCGCCTCCTCCTCACAAACGAAGCCCGCACCGTCGACGTCAAGCACTCCGCTGAGGTTGCCTATACGTCTGAAATGCAGCGTGCACTCAAGAATACCGTATGGCAGAGTGGCTGCTCAAGCTGGTACGTTACAGGCAATGGTTGGAATTCCACCGTCTACCCATACACGCAAATCGACTTCTGGCGGAGATGCACCTTCCCAAGGTGGAACGACTGGAATATCGAGTACACAAGCAAGGGCATTGCGAGGATGAGGGCGCGGAGGGTGGTCAGGACGCTCGCGCTCGTGCTTGCAATCGGTGGAGCGTGGAGGTTTAGGCAGAGTGGATTGGGTTTGGATGATGTCAAAGGACTACTGAGAGGTGCGGTGCAGGGGTCTTTGAGGAACGTTATGGATGTTTGGGAGACAATAAGGAAGACTCTTTTGGCTTGAAAGTATAATTGAGGGTAATTATGATTCGGACATGGGATATAGTAACGGTGTATCTAATAGGTATTGTCTCCTTTGGACATGTCAAACCAAGCAACGCTGTGTGTATGTGTCCACTCACTCGACAGCAGGCAAGCTATTTTGGTATGATGACTGGTGTATGCTGCATCGTGTTGACTGCATAACGTCATCTGTTCTATCTCGGAATTTGACATCTGCCGACTCCGCTTCGTACCACTGTATCTCGGGGTCCAGCTCCACGGGAGCGCAAATAGTTCTCTTCCGACGGGCGATTTTAGTGTGCCACATCCGATCACTAACTAACGGTGGACTGGACCGGGCTAGATTGTGTCGATTCTAAAGTTGTGGTATGCCCGTTGCATTAGGCACATTGATCAATATGTGAGTGTGAAGAGCTATGCACAGTGCAACCATCGTGATTCAAACCGTCACGCGCATGTTTGTTAATACTGGAGTATGGAGTCGTATACGTGGTTCAATTCATATCGTCGTGCTGAACAGCGTATTATGTAAGCAACGTTCTTCATCGTCGCCAACAAACGTGCTTTTCCTATTACATTCCCATCCCATTTGTCACCATCTGAACAAAAGGCGTACACAGAAGAACATGACAAGGAAATGGATATCTTCGCAAAGAAAAGTGCCGCAGATCCAAAGAAATCCCATAAAAGAACTTTTCCGTTATGCAAGAGAAATCGTGACATCGTGCTCGATGATCGAGCTATTCCTCTTATGCCTCTGCTGTCAGGTCATTACCAGCACCAAGCCAGTCTACGTCTCCAAGGCCCATGTTGCTTTCCAGTGCCGAGTCGTCGAAATTGAACGCCTCGCCAACTGCATCCAGATTGAGCAACTGATCAAAGTCACCGTCGTCGAATTCGTTGTTCAGTGGTAAGCTAGAGAAAAGCATCTCATCATCCTGGTGATGGTTGATGTTGTTGGTAAATGGATTCGCTGCAAGGTCCATCGTGCTCCATTTGTTAAAATTCATAGAGTTAAGGTTGTCGTTTGTGTGGGAGTTCGATGCAGGAGCCGTGACATCAGCCAGGTGTGACTCTTCGGCAATAGTGATACTGGGCATGTGCTCGTGATCAGAATCTGGCGGGGTAGATGCAAGGAAAGTCTCGAGGCGGCGAGCGACTTCCTCATCTGTAACATTGGGCTGATTGTGCTGCTTTTCCAAAGCGAGCATGTTAGTAGTGCCGTGGTCTGGCGGCGGAGTCAATGTTGAGGGCCGTACATTTTGCGTTGCAGTTGTCGTTGTGTTGGCCATATCGAGTCGTCTTCCGGCATCTACCAGATCTTCTACGGTCGTTACGGGCGAAGGCTTGGGCATCGGCACAGCTTGAGCAGCTGCCACAGGAGCAACATGGATACCTGCTTTGCGAATGGCGGCTTCTAAGAAAGCCACGGAGTAATCGGCAGCAGCGTAAAGATCTCGCAGCTTGCCCATGACAGCCATGCACTGGCAGAAGCCACGTAGAGATGACCGACGAGTCTCCTCTTCTGGCGCCTTGATGTCAAGTAGGTGAATAATGATTGCTGGCAGAAGAACTGTGACACCCGTTGTTGGCAGGTACTTAACGAGACCGCCTACATCCAGACGCTGCGCAATCGATGTGATAGCTGAAGCTGCACGACGAACATTTCGGCGAGAAACATCTAGGAGTTCAGATTCGACGTTCTCCTTCGTTGGGGCGCTTGCTGGACCGCCTTGTGAGTTTGGTAAAACCTGGGGCCGATGTAGGGCAGACAGCGTAGTGAAGAAGACCATGTGCAGCAGTGACCTTGCAAGATCAATTGCTGCCTCACCGCTGGGCGTGTCTGTATACTTGGCCTCATCCGGGAGTTCCGACACCCATTTCTGCAGTTCTTCATCGCAAGCCTTGACCTCACTAGTCTCGGGATCCAGTTTCTTCGGAAGCAACATCATGGTTGTGCGGTCATTCTGAAGTCCGTGGTTGTTGTTCAATACGCAGTATTGCTTTGATAGCACATGGGAAATGCACAGACACAGTCGAGCCTTCTCAATGCACATGATAGCTAGCTGCCGCTGCGCATCCACGTCTCGTGCAATGCGGCAGTCAGCTGGTAGGCAAGTGATCGATTCCGGAAGAGGTGCAATCTCGAAATCATCCAACGTCAGCATAGGCACATCGAAGTCCTCGGTCTTTATCCTTGTCGGTCGTCGCATGCCAAGTGCAATGAGTCGGTCACGCATATATGTTGACCACCATATTCGCTTCCAGAGCTTGACGCGTTTGCTATCCAGGTTGGTATTATCTGGGTTGCGGTGCAGCCCGATAGTGTGGGCAACGGACGTTGCGACGCCCATCCAATGCCAGGTGTCTTTCTGGTCATCGGGAGTCTCGTAGTAGTACGTCAGCAACAAGAGTGCTTGAACAAGTGACACACGATCGGACTCGTAATCAAAATCGTAGAGGATCTGGTGGTATAATTAGTTTGATGTTCACATGCTATCGGTCCATTGTACGCCCGTCAATCTTCACATGTTGGCATGTGCACGGAATATCGGTATGTCCGAAACGCTCCGATCGTGTTTGGGATCGGTCGGCCGAACGCGATTTGCCAAGTCTTCCGAGAAGGGGTTACAACTTACTCTAGTCTTTTGGAAAAAGTCCTTGCGCGCGTCTTTTCGAGTAGCGTAGCCAGCGGTACGCAAGTATTCCATGTCAACAAACGCCGATCCGGCAAACATGACGGCCTGGAACAGGATCAAGCTAACTTTCCCTTTGCTGCCATCTCTTTTGTCGATCATTGACAAGAAGTCATGCAGATCCAAAAGGGGCATGTACGGATGAACGAATTCAACGTATGCTCGGAGCATTTCGCCGCGAAGATTCCCCTTTGGTACAGACAGTGCGCCTTTCTTCTCCAGATACGCAATCTCATCAGGTCCGATTTTGGCCGGAAGAGGTTTGATGAATCGAGGCAACTCGCCGGGAGCGGGTTTTTGCGGTAAACTTCCAAAAAAGGGTGCTCGCGGTTCGTTGGAAAACGGCGAAAATGGTAGTGTAGGCAGGCCATTGATCTGCGAAGTGATGGAAAGACGGCGTTGGATATCCGAAATGCTCGCGACAGAATTAATACGATGGCCATGGCTTTGGTCTGTATCGCAATTAGTCCAGGACAGAAACGAAGAGATTCAATAGACATACATATGGAATGTGGTACATGCTCGTCTCGTCTCGATTCCGCCTCATGTGACCCTCGCGACGAAGATCGATTTAGGTTTTGAGCACCGTCGAGCGCATCACGCGACGCGATCTTGCGTGTGGCAGTTGCTGTTACGCTTGTGTTTTCCGTAGTTTGTTCGTCATCTTTGCTCCATTTCCTGCAACTGTTAGTACGAGTCGCCCATTTGGAG
>Ga0058698_10000126_pt1 | contig 42518 bp, 44 predicted proteins | sample AgamicAsSfe_FD_67288 | JGI IMG/M metagenome (GOLD analysis project Ga0058698, IMG submission 67288) | Agave microbial communities from Guanajuato, Mexico - As.Sf.e | ecosystem: Host-associated > Plants > Phyllosphere > Phylloplane/Leaf | place: Guanajuato, Mexico | collected 2012-05-30
CGACCACGTTCCATCTTCTGCAAACATGCTGGAAAGCTACCAGCATCGCAGTCGTGAGCAGGGAAACGTTCATGCTCATCGCCCGCCCATGCTACTCAGGACTTCGCGCTGCGCAGCGCGGTCGCGGTTGCTCTCGGAGAGAGGTTGTATACCTGTAACAGAAAGGAGCAGTCAGTCCTGTCCAATTTATTCCAAGACCAGTGACCAAGCCTGCCTAAAGCTCAGTACTTACTTCTCAAATCCCCAACCACATCCCTCGTCTTCCCAAAATACACCACCTCCATACCTCCTCTCATCCTGCCCTCCATGTCCTCCACCATCTTGCCTATATTCGCCACATGTTGTACATCGTCTTTTGCTACCACGTCTGTCTCGGCTTGGCGGGTCAGGTTGCCGGCGAGGCTGATGGTGCCGAGGGCAGGGGAGGCGGAGGAGAGGGAGAGAAGGATTGTGGAGGTGAGTTTGTAGTGCGTGGGAGAGGTGGGACGAGAAGGCTCGGTGGCTTCGAAGACGTGGATCGAGTCCCAGGTTGAGGTTGAGGGAGTTGAGGGATTGAGCGCTGCGAGGATGAGAGGGTGTTAGTATGAGTGAGGTCGGAGGGGTAGGTGGGTTGCATGAGCTCGAGGAGTAAGACGGACGGTGGACATACACTTCTTCATGAGCACAATGCCCGCGAATCCGTCGTCTTGGTCCCAGAGATATACGCTCGAGACGCCGCCTTCGTAGTATCTGTGAGCCGTGAAGTCAGCCTGTGGTCTCTGCTGGCGCTGGCTGCTGAGCTCAGTCTATCATTGTAGACTTTCGCAAGTTGAGCAAGCAGAGCAAGCAGACATCATGTTGATGCTTGTCTTCATATGATTCCCTGATCTCTTCCTCCAGCACCCCTCACCCCTCCAAATCTCACTCACAACCACAACCACAGCCCCAACCCCAACCCCAGACAATACTTACAATTCCCGATAAACGTCCCCCGCCTCCCCCAACGCGACCTCCATCTTCCTGACCCTCTCACTCGGATACGTCGCTCCTCCATCCTCCACTTCCGGCTCAAACTCGTTACTCCACGGGCTCCGATAGCTCTCTCCATCCCTATTATAATCGCATAGTAGGTAGTCGCGACCAGTCTTTTTGCAACGACGGATTTGCAGGGGCTGGTCGACGGAGGAGAGGAGGTCTTCGGTTAGGTCGGGGACGAGTGTTGTGAGGGCGGTCAGGGAGCGCGCGGTGGAGGAGGGGGAAAGACGGCGGAGGAGGTCGCTGTCAGCGGGATGGGTTGGTCAGCGGGAGAGAACGAGGGGAGATGGGAGATGGGGAAGGGCTCATACAGGGCACTATCAAATTGGTCTGCCATGCTGCGATACGAGGTATGGAGTAAGAGTCGTACTGTTTCGCTCGCGATGTTGTTGTTGTGACGAAGTGCCAATGGCAATGATGAACTGCGGGGTAGATGTTTCAGATATCGTCACAGCCAATATCCAACATGAGCTCGAAAACAGGTAATGCTTCAAACTGCAATGCAGGTATCATATAATCCTGCATCCTATGATCTATGTAACCCATGCGCGAACCTCATCTGATCTCGTATCATTCAATGCGGTCAAATGCTACCCCTAGCTTATTCATTGCAGCCCAAGGTAGCAGCAATTGTACTCGCAATTTTCCAGCCTCATTCTTACTGACTGGCGCACTGTACTCTATCACCACCCATAGCCTCCTCGTCTTCATCCTCGGCGTGAATACCACCTGACACCTTCTGATCTCTCGTCGGGTCAATCTCTTCGAGCTGGAAGTCATCCATCATGGCATCTTTAGGCGCCTCGGCTCCTGAATTTCGTGGTGGCAAGATAGACTCCAGCGTACGGACTTGCTCTTCAGAGATGTCGAGTGATTTGGGGAACTTCACGTCGAAGACGATGTAGAGGTTGCCGAACTCGTGGTGACGGTGTGAAGGCATACCTTGACCACGGATGACTTTGCAGGAACCTGCGATCTGTTAACAATTGATTTCGTGCGAAACAAGCGCAAATGCTAGACATACCTGGTGAAATGACCTCGCCAGGGAGGATCTCAACATTCAACCACCTCTCGTCCAAGTGCTCGATGTGGAGATTGCCACCAGCGACCGCCGTCAAGAGGTCAACCTCTGACTTGTAGAACAAATCATTTCCTCTCCGCTGAAATCGAGGGTGCTCCTTCTGCTCGATGTCGAAGATGACATCACCTGGCTCAACACCAGGAACCTGATCGCCCTCGCCAGCAAACTCAACCTTGTGTCCAGTCGCAACACCGCGGTCGACTGGCACATGTAGAATCTTCCGCTCTGTCGTGACTTTCTTTCCCTTGCAGACCTTGCACTTGTCTTTCTCTTTGATGGTCTCACCCTCACCATTGCAGTCCGGGCATACTGCTTGGAATCTCTGGATCATAGGTCCCATCTGCCTCATCATGATCTTCATACCTTGACCGTTGCAGCCTGCGCAGGTCTTCACCGCACCCTCCTTTCCTCCTTTTCCGTTGCAACTCGAGCATATCACGCTCTTCTGTAATGCTAACTTGCTGACCTTGCCCTTGTACATGTCCTCCAGTGTCACCTTGTGTTTGTGCACAATCGGTCGAGTTCGTTGAGGACCTCGTTGTCCACCTCCTCCACCGCCACCAAACATGCCACCGAATCCACCGCCGAATCCTCCTCCTCCGCCACCGCCGCCGAAGAACTGGGAGAAGAGGTCCTCTGCATTCATACCGCCTCCTCCACCTCCACCGCCTTGCTCAAGACCTTTTTCACCATATTGATCGTAGACTTGGCGCTGCTGTGGATCCGAGAGGACTTCATAGGCGTGTGAGATGTCCTTGAACTTTGCTTCTGCTTCGTGATTGCCGGGATTCTTGTCTTTTGGCTTGAGTTAGTGGAAGATTTTTTATCACATCCTGTCATGAGCGCATCCTGTACCTGGGTGGAATTTGAGTGCGCCCTTCTTGTATGCAGTCTTCATCTGCGCGTCGGTGGCGTCTGGGCCGACCTGAGAATGCAGTTTAGTGGATTGGTCATAATTTGGACCAGTCTGGTATAGTCACTCACGCCCAACGTCTCGTAGAACTTGGTCTCCTTGACCATTTTGCTGGAGATAGGTTTGAGGTGTCAAGATTGTGAGAAGCCTGTTTCTTGAAAGGGAAAATCGTTTAGGTTTGAGGCAGGCGTTTGTACGGCAAGAAAGTGAAGGAGATCGAAGGAAGCCTTCTATAGATATAGTGGGGTCGTGAAAAGCGGGATTGCTCCGGTATCTCTATGACACTTTGAGAGCAAGCAGTTTGAGGGCTGATGTGTCGCTGCGAGGTGATGCGCTCGGAGAAGAAGTGTCGATTGCAAGAGATTGCTCTGATTGCTGTGGGGACACTTGGATGTGTTTGATATACCGAAAAGTGTTGGTGAGAGATCTGCCGAAACAAAGAACAAAATAGAAGATTCCAGCGCCCCTTATTGCTGATTTGCTCCGATGTTTATCCTAGGGTACCCCCCTCAAACCTCATTATCAGATCAGATGAGCAGAGGAGTGAATTTGATGAGTGTCTTCAAGGAGGGGAGCACGAAGGGGCGAAATATGTCGATTGCCAGTGTGCATCATTCCTATACAGTGCTATGTGGGTTTTATATGCACAGACGAATGACAGTCTTTCCCCCAACGAGCCAACCTGAAGTCCCATCGTTCCAACCAAACCAGTGGCCTACCACTGCCTTGAGCCCATCGTAAATCATGCAGCGTAGTCATCGCTCCGTCGTGACAGGTGCCCAAAGAAACCCAGAAATGTGCACAAGCTTTACAGCCAAGCATCGTCCTGCTTATCCTGTGCGCCCTGATCCACACCTAAGTCGAGCTTTGGCAATTCCAATTTCGGGGCAGCACCGGCTGCTCCAGGTGTTGTCACTGGTAGTGGCGGGCCCCTACTGACATCCGCAGTCGGCCAGCCATCCTCTGCTGCAGCTGCAAGCCATGTCCGAATGGCATCATGTATAACCGCATAGTACTTCTCCCGACAGAGTCTAAGTTTCCCGCCCATCAAGCGTTCGAAGCCACTGATCTCGAGTTCTGCGCGTAGTGTATTGCGCGCGGATCGTGTGGGTAAAGAAGAGATAAGGCCGTTCATGAGGTCAAGATGAGCCGCCATATATCTGGTAGCATCATATTCAACCCCGCCGACATGCGGTGCTGCGGGCACTGGAGCCTGTGGTGGTGGAAAGTGACGTCTGTGATATGGGCGACTGTCTTCATCAATTGATGGAGCAGTTATAATGTTCGAATGGTGCATGAAGATCCAGAAGACCTCTTTCGCCACATTGGTGATCTCCCTACACCAGTGTGTGTAAGGTCGTGATTGATGCATATGCCTAATGAAGTCAAGAGGTTTGTCATCATCCGAAGCTCCGGGATCTCGAAGGTGAGCCAGGATCGACGTGGCTCGCACGACGAGCTCAGAAGGAACTGCAGCAATGAGGTGTGCATCTACCGTTGTTAGTCTTTGCGTAGCTGGAGGTTGAGCTGACGTACAGAGTAGGTCGACGATTGTCTTTCGATCACTGAATTCGCTCGGCCCTTTTTTGTCCTCATTGAAGAGCGCCGTTAGTAGAGGCGGAAATAGTGTCGTCTCAACTTCGAGTATCTTGTCCAGCCCAGGCTGAGTCGTGCTCAACCCTTTCAGGCATAACAGAACCTCGTGCAGCAACAAGTCTTCATGCTCCTCTCTGCATTCTCGGATCAGCAAAGGCCTCGAACTCGAGGCTTTGAGTTGACTCACCTCCATTCAATCTTCAGGATCCTTCCCAGCAGCCCAAGTAGTTCTTGCACACCAGCTTCGTGAACAAAATCGTCTATCCATATGATGCTCTCATTCCTGAGCAGGATTCGTAGCTTGTGCAACTTGCCAACTTCGACCTTGGTCGGATCCTGGACTTGTTGCAGATAGTCAATGAAGTCTGCGGGTGACCTCGGGTCTCCTGTTGAAGCAGGTGCTTGCTGCAGTTTTGACTCTTTTGTGCCGTCAAATCCAAGCGTATGCAAAGATGACGAACTCAAGTTCTTCAGGTTCATCAGTGATCGTGGACGAGATAGCGAACGTGGCTTCTTCGATGGCGATCTTGCTTCTTTGGCAGCTTCTAGAACTGGAGCTGGAGCTGGAGCTGGAGCTCGGCCTCGTGACATACTCTTCTTCGACGGCGACTTGCTGTCTATTCGAGCATCCTCATTTCCGTTGCGTGTGCTTGATCGACCCCGGCCTGACTTGGGTTTTCCGAACTGCCAGAAAGACGATTTGCCTGATTCTTGGACGTCTTCTACAACATTTTCCATCGAACCGTGTTTGATGAATTCCATTTTGACCTTGGTGTCCAGAGCTCGGAGATTGTGCCTTGTCTGCTCAGGTATGTTTCGCTTCGACTGTGCAATTGATTAGCTCTGGCACGGACTATCACGGAAATGTGTTATACCAAGACCGACTCAAAGGCAGCATCGAAGGCAGGACCATCGAGATTGCGCAGGGTGTCATAGCGACTGTCATTCAGACTTAGTTTTGAGGTACCCCGTGTCATGCTGCTTGCTCGAGTAGACGATGTACTCGTAATGCTTCCGAGTGTGCTTTGGCTCGTGATGGTTCCATTGACGACCTTGGATGTGTCTGCCTGGTTCTGCGAAGTACTGGCGTCTGTAGATATTCTTGGCCCTGTTTGAGCAAATTCTGGAACCGTTGCGCTGTCTTTCCTTTTCAGTACAACACCTTGATCCAAGAGCGATGCTTGAGATGTGTACTGAGTCCATATTGGCGCAGGTCGACCTTTTGCAATTGAGTTTTGGTTTTCCTTGTCCATCGTCCCGGTTTCATACTGTCTTCTCTTTGGCGGACTTGGCTGTGCGAACGCTGCTGCGCCGGTCGACTCGGGTCTCGTCCTTTTCGTCTCGCTTGATTCTTTTCTATTCGGGCAACTCGTGCCTCGTTGTGGGCTGGGTTTTCTGTTGTTTTGTAATTCGCTAAGCACAGCATTGGCATGCGGATGATCGGGAGGTAACATCAGCCCGCCGCCAGACAATACTGCTGGTAGTTGCATTGGTCTTGCATCGCGTATGGTTTCTTTAGCTCTTTGTTTCGATGGTGATGGCGTGCGACTTCGGACAAATGATTTGAACAGGTCGGTTCTGCTACGTCGATCTGATGTTTGCGCCATTACAGGGCACTCCATTATATCGAGTCGCAGAGTTGGCAAGACGAGAAAGTAACCTAAGTCTGTAGCCCCATTGAGCACGAACGTCGGCGGTACATTTGAGCCATGACTCGAGTTCATTCGTAAATAAAGCAACTATCGATAAGGGTCTCGGATCAGTGACGTCTGCGCGCCAAGCCCTGACTTTGCCATGTTTCGGAAGCGATGGGATTGTGAAATTTGAAACGAGGCTGCATCGTGGTCTCGATCCCTACTGTGTTGAATAAGGCTCAATGGCCTTGCGATAGTCTCTTCATCGCTTGCCTTCCCTCTCAACTAGGCTCGCATCCTCCAAACCCTCCTTCATACCACAGCCATGGCGACGAGCGGCCTCGGCCTGGCCATGACCTTTGCGCAGGCAAAAGATACCTACTTCTTTACTGTGAGACATGCCATTGCAGGTCCGCAAACATGGAGCTACTTTGCACCATTCGTGCTCCTTCCTGCAGCAATCATGGTTCCGCCAGAGGTGCTCTCGCATAAGCAACTCATGTACTACTTCCTCATCCCGATTTACGCCTGTCTATTTCATGCATGGTCTGTCATGGGATGCTGGGATGTAATTTCAATGGACGGCTTTCTCTGGGCAACTTATCTCCTAGCTCTCGAAGATCCTAGAGTGGTGTTCAAGCGTGTCAGGTTCCTCTCCGGTCCACTGTATGGCAAGGAACCAGAAGATTCAGATGGCAAACTCAATGGGAACGGGAATGGTTCTACATCTTCGCAGGAGCATGGAGAAAAAGATATTTCAGATGTACACTTTCGTATGGATCATGAATCATATCCTAAAGACCTCTTTGCTCGTCTGCGTTGGACGATTGACCTGGTTGCCTCTGATCGTATGGCAAGGTGGATTACTGGCAATCCTCGACATGACGCCAAACAACACGAAGGCGCACCGAGTCGTCTCAGATGGTTCCGCGAGATATTCCCAAGCTTGTTCGCTGCCTTCTTTTTCATGTCTCTCACAACACTACTTGCTCACCACGATCCGTGGTGCTTTGCGCCTCATCAAATATCTATTTTCACTCCATACGGGCCTACTCCTGACGGCGCCCCAATGACAATCCGCCTTCTACACCAATACATCCCCTCCTTTATCGTTCGCGCTCTCAGCATAGGTTTCTACGCTTGGTCGATCATCACCTTCGGCTTCGGACTCTTTGCTCCTCCTCTCGTCTACCTCAACTACCTCACCGGCTTTCCTCCTGATAACTGGTCACTCCAGAATTTACCTCCATACTTCGGCTCCTTCACCCACGGCGTCCTCGATAACGGCGTTCGCGGCCTCTGGGGCTCTTACTGGCATTCTCACCTCAAACAGATGGTGCTCACACCAGGCCGAGTGGTGTTAAAACTACTCGGACTGGATCAGCCTGATGCCCGCGGTAAGAAACACTGGGTTAATGCCGTACTGCCTCTCGCTGGCGCCTTTGTTTTCAGTGGTATCATACATATGGGCCTGGTCCCTCCATCTCCCGCGTATAGCAAGTCCGACCTTGGCCCATGGTCCCTCCGCCTGCGCATCGCCTCAGTCTTCTGGGTACAGCCACTCGGTATCGCCGCGGAAATGGGGCTTGCCATGCTGATCAAGAGCGTCGTGCCCAAGCGATTCAAGGACGAGAAAGGGCGAATCAATGAGCAGAACAAGCTGGTGCAGGGAGTGTGTAGAATGGGGAGGCTAGCCTGGGTGTTGACGTGGCTGTGTTGCTGCAGTCCGCTCTTTGCGATTCCATTCAGTGATCTTGGGTATTGGAATATGAGTACCGCGGCAGGGAGGTTTCCGGAGTGGGTGAGCTGGTTCACAGGGGGCGGCTGGTTTCTATGAGGCAATTTTGCGTCAGCGCTAGCAACAATAGTCAATGTCGATTTTGTGTCGAACGAAGCAGCATCGAAGTTTGATGAGGTAATGAAAAGCATAATGAATAAGCAACATTGAGTGACGAAGCATCGAGGCATAGACACGAAGTACATTTGGCATTCAGATTCAACTAAACTAGATGTTAGACTAGGTGAAAAGACGAGTTCCTCTTCCTCAGTTCTCCTCTCCATGTCTCTGTCCATGTTCCATCACAGCTCGACTTGCAAGACCAGATCCATGGTCCTCAGCGGCGGATAAGACCTTGAGCACACTTGCTACTTACTGCGTCGTCATGAAATGCCACCCTGATCCCAAATGCCGGCAACATGAATGGGACTTGTCTCAGATACTGCCTGCCTCATTCATAATCTCCATGACCAGTCCACGCACATACATGTCAAAAGCCAGAGTCCATCTTTCTCTCTCTGCAAATGGCACGACTGAAACCATTTGCTGCATCGCTGCCTCACGGTCAATCCAGGGTACTGGCATTCGTGCTGCTGATCCTGGCACAGTTGACTCCTCAAAGTCTTCCATCTCAGATGGCAGCACGCAAGGGCCCGGAGTCGGGGATGCCTGCAGAGCAGCAATACGCATCTGCGCACGCATAGTATCGAATGGCGAAGGCGGCAGCGAGATTGTAGCCTCGTCCGAGGCGATCGAGCTTGCACGAGTGCGGTGTGCAAGCGGTGTCAATGGCGTTTGCTCTCGTAGACGAGTCTGTGCCTCTGGTCTGGACGTACAATTCGACGATTCTTTGATATATCCGGAACCTTGGCCCATGGTCGTTGCGTGCTCGTCGAGATCGTTATCATCATCACCATCATCATCGTCGATTGTGATAATTTCAAATCCATTGTTGGCCGGTGGGGCGTTTCCAGTCTCGGGTGTGTCGCCGACTTCTCTGAGGACATCATCAATGTCCTCAAAATCGTCATAAACGTGCTGCTTGCTACTCCGTGGGACGCTTGCATCCTGAGACATAGGCTGCGCTATAATTGGCGCTGGTAACGCAAAGAGCCCCCTTATGAAGTCAATATTGGTTTCCCAATCGCCGGGGAGTTCTGCCAAATTAAAGCCTTGCAGGATGAAATTAACGAAGTCTTTTAAGAACGGATCATGCTGCGAAGTGGTTGGTCTGAACAATCTAGCAAGACTGCCGAGACTGCGGCCAAGATCACTACCGACGGCGAGAGCATTACGACATGCTCTTCTGAAGGCTGGCACACCCATCTTGCCAAGGTCATTCTGTATCAGGAGCGCTCCAAGACAGACATCGTATTGTGTCCAATCTCGAAGTTGGGCCAGACTGACTTGACCCACGATAGCATCGGCTTTCTGCCACGCCAAATACTCATACTTACCGTTGCTGCCATAGTACGGTAGACTTACACTGTTCTCTCGAAGTTCGGAGATTACCACTCTTGCATGATAGAGCCTGGTCTGCATTGCGATCGCTCGACCGTCTAAGACGGCGATGATGGGAGATCCCCCAGCCGCAACCTTGTGGGCTGCTTTGCGCAGTGCAGTAGGCAGTGACGTGGTCAAGCTGATTAGAGGTGACGGCTGTGGACGATTCCGAAGGTGTGCTTCCGCATGAAGAAGAAAGTCTGTATCGGTTTCAAGCATTGGTGATACATCAAGATTCAAACCGCCAGCAAAGCCAGTTGTAGAATTGGTCCCGTAAGAGTTTTCGTCCCAACAACGAAAGAGCAGGAATGGCACGCCATCTAAAGCATAGCTGATTAGCAATATATTCGAATGATCTTTAAAACAAATCTCACCGTGTGATAAGATCTCAGGCATCTTTGGCAATGACTTGCGGCGTGGGACATTTGGAGGGCTTGTCGACTGCAGGAAGTTCTTCGATGGTGTGACAGGAGGTGTGAGAGCAACCGCCAGTAGCACATGACGATTGCGACGAGCAATGGACACCAAGTTGGACCTCCTCACGGGTGAGACTGTCATTCCTGACTTTAGAGGCGTCAAGGGCCCAGTACAACTCGTGAGTGGAGAAGGACGGGGCAGTGAAGCCAGGGCAGGAGTCGCGTGAAAGCTCGAAGCTGTTCGCTTAGTGGCTTTCGACAGGATCTCACTTTCGGAGTCTGTGCTATGTATGCTCATGTCTATTGAGCTGTCCGAGTCAGAGCTGTCGGTGAATGCTCGTTTCTTCCTCTTCATTGAAGTCTTGGTTGGCACGACCCGACCTGTCGCCGTTTTGGAAATGAGTGTGATATGAAGAGACTTCGCAGCTTTGACAATGACTCCGTGGATGTCACTGTATATTTTTGGAAGGACTTCCTTATCTGGTAAATCCAAGATCTCGGCAACATCTGGAACTCGCTTAGTCCCATCGTCTCGGATCTGAGCGTCCAGTGTCCTTTTAGCCAAGCCTCCGCTCGGGAGTTCATCGGAGAAGGCGAAGTTGAAGATCCTGGTGAGGTCATCACGATCATTCTGATAGTAGCGATCCATGAAGAACAGAAGTTTCCGTTGGGCGGGATATGCAAACCAATCATGTCGATGCACAGTATCATTCACGGTTCGACGGCGTTTTTTGTGTGTTCGCGGTATGAGAACAGCTCTCGTGCCTGTCAAGTCAAAGTAGTAATCGACCATCACTGGACTCTGAGCGTGGGTGTAATATGGTGCATTCGACGAAAGACGGGAAACACTGAGATGTCAAGATGGAATTGATGAAGGTGAAAGGACAAAGAAGGCAGGACATGAAGTCTGTAGGGGGGAATATATTCGAGGCGGTGAGCAATGCTAGCCCAGACGACGACGTCACAAGTAGCAGCGTCTCCAGAGGTGTATGAGCTCACGTGAGGCTTCATTCGAAGTCAAACAGATCTGAAACGTTCAGTATAGATTGAAGATCCTGGTCCAGAGAGGACAGGCAGGGCAACACTTTCAAGGCGGAAGCTTCAGGAAGCAATCTGAAGCCACACGTACCTTTGCTTATTTTCGCTGCAGGCTGTAACCACAGTGGTATTGAATGACCCAATACGGTAAATGTTAGGAATCGGATTTGAAGTCAACTGGCGAGTCACGTGCACGGCCTTTTAGGTTTCTGCGTTTCACATTCTTGACAAGGGTAGCCCTCCAGCTGCGTGCAACTCGCTTGGGCATTTTCCTGATGAGATGTCCGGGATCAACGAAGATGATGAGCCAGCACTCGATGCAGAGCAAGCTGTTTCCTGGCTTGAGAAGCTGATTGGAAAGACGCTTCGTGTTCACCTGACAGACTCCCGCATGATGTGTGGCAGTCTCAAGTGCACCGATAAGGACCGCAATATCATTCTCGTATGTTGATTCAGACAACCATGATATAAGCACTGATTTGTAGTAGGCAAACACGCACGAATACCGTGAGACATCTTCGCCATCGACCACGGTACCTCAGAAGACTGGAATGACTGCGGCAAACGTGTCGACACGTTACATCGGGCTTGTGACCATCGGAGGAGAGTTCATCACCAAGTTAGAAGTTGAGGAGTTCGACCCGTCCAGCATTGGATGATGGACAGTAATATTGTGATCAGTTGTGGTGTCAGGAGAAGTCTCTCTTTACTGTACTGCTTCGTGGTGGAAGAAATGGGTCACTACTGCATGAACAGCCCGGGACCATGGCAGAGAGACAGTATTTACATGGCAATCTGCAATCGAAGCTATTCGAGACATGACTGCAACCTTTGTGCAATATCAACTCGAGTGTAAACTGTATGGCATCCTCGGTGGTTCCTGCTGTTCCTGTTTGGCACGGTATCCACCCGTGAACCGCGATGATCGTCGTCGTCTCAGCTCGTGACCATCATCCGTCTGGACTGATGAAGCATGTTTCAGCACTCTTGGTTGAACATATTTCTTTGTCTATACTTCCACAATTTCGCAACCGCGAGCCCACCGAGCTGTCGGACTTGAGATCAACCACTGCGCTAACCAATAACGCGCTGTTCTTGACATCCACTTCTATCCGCGCAACTTGACCCGCTGTATCGATCACTATCCTCCCAGCATTCTAGGTTATCGGCTGAATGGTCTTGCATAAGCTCAGACTATCTACAGTATCTACTCCTGGCTGAGCAAGTCAGGCACTACCTCATCAAGTACAACCGTTAGCTATACAACATTTGCTACAACCTTCATCACCAAGATGGGTAATCAGCCTTCGAGCGAGAACAAAAGACGGCAATCTGGCGATGGGCCATCTTTAGACTCCTACCCGTCTTTCAGTCGATCAGACACACGCGAGTCTGCCAGGTCATTCAAGGGGGCCATCAGAAGCAAGATACCTGGAAGAGACAAGAGTGTGGAAGCTAGTCCGAGACCTTCCACAGGCTCGCTAAATCCACCACCAACATCAAGACCGCCCTCTGAGATTAGCACACCAGCAGAGAAAGAGGAGGCTGATGTGCCGTCTGTACAACCCGCGATAGCTGGAAGTGCTGAGCAGAGCGGAGTGGAAGCTGCCGACGCTCCCAGCTCACCACGACTACAACCACCATCCTCACCGACAATGGGCCCAACTGTGGGTGGCGGACACAAAGACATCGATCAAGCGAAAGAAACAGGTGAAGTAGGCAAGGTATCAGACAGTGGACCAAATCAAGCTATGCATCCCACTATGCTGCAGCAACAGCCTGGAGAATCTATACTTATCAAGAAAGACTATCCCAAGCCAAGATCAAAGTCAAAGGGTCGCAGTCTGAGCAGGGATCGTGGCCTGAGTAAAGAAAGACATCTCAGTACAGATGGTGCTATGGACATCGGTATCCTCAAAGACATCGATCTGGATGACATGATTCAGCGTCTTCTCGACGCTGGCTATGCAGGAAAAGTCACGAAGACACTTTGCTTGAAGAACGCTGAAATCACAGCTATCTGTGCTGCATGTCGAGAAGTCTTTCTTTCGCAACCTGCTCTGCTGGAGCTAGGAGCACCAGTCAAGATTGTTGGAGATATCCACGGACAATACACTGATCTGCTGCGACTGTTTGAGATGTGCGGCTTTCCACCGAACTCGAACTTCCTCTTCCTAGGTGATTATGTGGATCGTGGTAAACAGAGCTTGGAGACCATCTTGCTTCTAATGTGCTACAAATTGAAGTATCCCGAAAACTTCTTCCTGCTGCGTGGAAATCATGAAAGTGCCAATGTCACACGCATTTACGGATTTTACGACGAGTGCAAGCGAAGAACGAACATCAAAATATGGAAATCCTTCATTGACACATTCAACTGCCTTCCCATTGCTGCCATTGTGGCTGGGAAAATCTTCTGTGTGCATGGCGGTCTTTCGCCTGCGCTCTCACATATGGAGGACATCCGGCAGATCACCCGACCTACTGATGTTCCCGACTATGGACTGCTAAATGACCTTCTGTGGAGTGATCCAGCAGAGATAGACACAGACTGGGAGCCAAGCGAACGTGGAGTCAGTTTCTGTTTCGGAAAGAAGGTCATCATGAACTTCTTGCAGAAGCATGACTTCGATCTGGTCTGCCGAGCGCATATGGTCGTAGAAGATGGATACGAATTTTACAATGAACGAGTCCTTGTGACAGTGTTCTCAGCGCCCAATGTACGTGTCCTGAAGATTCATATCGACCACAAACTGACGCTTTACAGTACTGCGGAGAGTTTGACAACTGGGGAGCTGTTATGGCAGTCAATGCGGAGCTGCTCTGCAGCTTCGAGCTTCTCAAGCCTCTTGACTCCACCGCGCTGAAGAACCACATCAAGAAAGGCCGCAAAGAACGATTGAACACGCTGAACAGTCCTGTAAGTTGTTCGCTTCCCACATCAACGGTCCTGCTAATGCATCATACAGCCTGCAAATCAGTACCCTCAGAGTTTCTGATCATACTACACTTTTCTGCGTTAGGTGGGAAGCAAGATGTGCCGCCTCGCTTGTGTTCACCATTTGACCTCGAGCTTCGCAAGTGTCGCGGCTTTAGTTTAGCTGCGTATTGAAGGAAGATGTTATGGTAGGAAGGAAGATACCAGGAGAAGAAGGAAGGTCTCCTTGGTTGTAAAAAATACATGTGGCTATCGAATCGGTGGCGTTATTCTTCATAACAGGATCAGGCGGTATAATTGCTAAGAATCCATGTCAGACGCTGTACTGGCAACCCATTGTTGTATGATGATAAAAGTAGATAGAAGTGACAAACTCTCTAAGGAAGAGCAGTCCATTGAAGCAACACCAGTGCTGTCACATGTTAGTGTGGAGACGATTCGCGCACAATTGAACTCCAATTTCGTCCTCCACCACCACGAACTTGAGCGACAAACGACTAATCGACTTCAGCACATCGCACCTAACCCTTCACTTCTTTCCGACACATACAGCACAATATGGCTGACGCTGCTGCACCTGCACGTGGTGGTTTCGGCTCGCGCGGTGGCGAGCGTGGCGGTGACAGAGGCCGCGGCCGTGGACGCAGAGGTCCCAGAAGAGGAGGCAACAAGGACGAGAGCAAGGAATGGCAACCCGTGACCAAGCTCGGTCGTCTCGTGAAGGCTGGCAAGATCAGAAGCATGGAGGAGATCTACCTGCACTCTCTGCCCATCAAGGAGTACCAGATAGTCGACCACTTCCTTCCCACACTCAAGGATGAGGTTATGAAGGTGCGTTTTCAGCCGTTTCGCGGGAAATTGGACATGGGAGAAGAGCGATACTGGAAAATCGAGGAGGGCAAGCGACAATAGAAAATAGAGAGCGCAAAAAAGAAGGTCTAGACAGAATAATTGTCTACAGGAACAGACAAGTCAAGCAGAGCACAACTGACATATCCTTCCCACGAACAGATCAAGCCCGTCCAGAAGCAAACTCGTGCCGGTCAGCGCACACGTTTCAAGGCCATCGTTGTCATCGGTGACTCTGCTGGTCACGTTGGTCTCGGCATCAAGACCTCCAAGGAAGTCGCAACTGCCATCCGCGCCGCCATCATCATCGCCAAGCTGTCTGTTGTGCCAATCCGTCGTGGTTACTGGGGTACCAACCTCGGAGAGCCTCACTCTTTGCCCGTCAAGGGAAGTGGAAAGTGTGGTTCCGTCAGCGTCAGGGTACGTCTTTCACAAGCATTGAAAGAGATGTCAGCTGTAGTGTGCTGACAATGCGAATAGCTCATTCCTGCGCCCCGTGGTACCGGTATTGTCGCCTCTCCCGCCGTGAAGCGTCTCCTACAATTGGCTGGTGTCGACGATGCCTACAGTTCCTCTGCTGGTAGCACCAAGACCCTCGAGAACACACTCAAGGCCACCTTCTCCGCCGTCTCAAACACATACGGTTTCCTCACACCAAACCTCTGGAAGGAGACTAAGCTGATCCGCAGCCCACTGGAAGAGTACAGCGATGTGTTGAGGGAGGGTAAGAGGTATTAGAGCGTTGACGATCGGGAAAGGATGATGGATGCGTAGGGAATGTTTGGTGTCTGTCATGTCAAAAAGATATGGTCCGGACGCTTCCAAGCAGTCTCGTAGATGCCTGAAAAGAGGCATTTTATTGAACGAAAGAGCCTTTTATGACTATCTCAGTTGCACTTTGTATAATGCGGTTTGACTGTGGTGAGCTTTGTGCGCATGAACGTTCTTCACACAATATGCGATATAGTTCTTTGAGATCGCACGTCTCTGGATGGTCACACATGGGTCGTGTTCACTCAATAGCGTAGTTCTAGATATATGTGTAGAACTCTACCTTATGGCTCGTCCATCGTCGTGTCAATCATCAAACCATCGTGAGTCGTTAGATTCAGGGATGATGATCGAGATGTGTCAGAGAATGTCACAACAGACCAAAAGCTCATGCATAACCTCTCCCTGAAGTCACTCGCAGCTCTGATGAATAGCGTAGGAGGATATCAAGTTTTGTTCGTTCACTTTACATAGTCTGCCTTGTTCATACGACAGCCAACGTAGGAGCCTCGCTTCCAGATGATTGAGACCACAACGCCCTTTGTGTCCCATCACAACAATGCACCCTGTATACCTCAGCTGCGTCTCGTTGCTGCGTTTCCTGGCGCGCCCACAATCCTTTTCAACCCCTTCACTGCTCTCTCTTCACTTCCAGCTTCAAATCACCTAGAACTTGTTGAACTTCTTGACCTTCTTAGAGGACGAAGGAAGCACGCCTAAACTCCCATTAGCTCATGCATTTTTTTGAATCTGCTCGTGACCGAAAGGGCTGGACGTACGGAGAACGTTGAAGCGGACAGTCTTGCTCAAAGGTCGGCATTGGCCAACAGTGACCTGGTCACCCTCCTCGACACGGAATGCTGGGCTGACGTGTGCGGCGAGGTTCTTGTGCCTCTTCTCATATCTGGCGTACTTGGGAACGAAGTGGAGGTACTCGCGGCGGATGACGAGTGTGCGGTGCATCTTGGTTGAGACGACGGTGCCGGAGAGGATACGGCCACGGATAGAAACCTCACCAGTGAAAGGGCACTTCCTGTCTGTATAGCACCGGACTTGTTAGCTCTTGCTCTTGTTTCCGGTCGCTATCTTGCTTGTGCTACAGCGAATTCGAGTCCACGCTCTTCTCCTCTAGAGCCACAGTTCCATGTCTATTCCTTTTCTAGCACAGCAAGCTTCGAGTGCGCATACCAATGTAGGTTCCGGAGATAGCAGTCTGCGGTGTCTTGAATCCTAGACCAACATCCTTGTACCATCTGCGCTCGCCCTTTCCGACTCTCCGGTTCTTTCCACGCTCAGTGCCGGCCTTCTTGGAGTACTGGAAGACGTGAGGCTGCTTCTGGAAAGCGCGCTCGCTCTGGACGGCAAGCTCGGTGGCCATATTGACGGTGTGTGTATGTGATGAATCGACGGGGTGATGTGTGGGTTTGTCGAAGAGAGGTCGTCAAATTGTCGCTACAACAATCACAGGCTGGTCGTCGACCCAAATTTGCTGCCGCCCACAAAGTTGCGGCGAATGGTTTTTCCGGTCAGAACTTCTTCGAGTCATGCAAACAGAAGATCCAGGGTCTTAGGTTGTTTATACTCCGAGTCGCGATGTCAACATTGAGTAGCCAAAAGGCTGTTCGTCATACATACATCTGCATTACAGCCTGGTGAAGATATGGCGCCACCACAAGTCGACGCTGGAGTCGCGTCGACCAAGCGACCGCGATCGCGCAAGTCTATTGCTCATATGCCGTCTCCAGACACTGTTTTGACCACCGATAAAGAGAATATGACGCTTGATACTAGCGCATTGGCCGCGAAAGCGACGTCGAAACTGCAGAAGCGATCGCGCAGCAAGAGCTTGGGTCCTGGTGGAATAGATGCGCTGCAGGAGGACTCTGGCAATCGTGGGAAAGTACGGCATCGCCTGCTCATGAACACCCGTCTGAAGCATGACTGACAGGACCATTGTAGGGCACTGTTGCCGCACCAAGATCGATTCTGAAACCAGCAATACCACTGTCACCGTTGAAGGAGATTCCAGTACGAAAGCCAGCAACTCAGGCTCAATCACCAACGCGTTCGCCCACGAGGAAGAACATTCCCATCAAAACTCAGGGAAGAGCTGTTAAAGAAGCTACACAACCCTTGCTTGGTGCGCATGTCACCTCTCCGAAGAAAGCGCCTCGGATCTCGCCGAAGTCAAGTTTCGGGAATGGAGCAGATCCATTGGACAATGAGGCTGTCGAACAAGAAAAACGTAGGGTTGAGAAAGAAGAGGCCATCAAGCAGCGCGATGCTCGACGGAAGTCTATGGGTAAGCAAGACCTGATGGACTCATGATATGTGCATTACTGACATGTCCAAGCAAACCGAAGGGTATCATTCGCGCCCGAGGCGACTCTGCACACATGGGACATGTTGGAAGACATGAATGACGCTACAAGCTCAACTGCGACAAGTGCATCTGCCAGGCGCGCGTCGGAGATCTCAAATGGTAATGACGAGACGCACTCTGGAACAATGGATGATATCCTGGTTGCAGGTTCTCCAGCGGAACGACAAGAAGCGAAAGAAAGAAGGAAGAGGAGACGAAGCTCGGGAATCCCACCAATGAACTTCAATAACCCAGATGATGCCGCATCTTCGAGCCCAGCGACTGGCAGTTCAGATGCCGGAGATGAGGATGAGGAAGACGAGCTTTCACCGGAGAAGGTCGTAGGGCAGAACCTATTAACACCGGAGCTGGAGGATGCTATTCTTCGCGGATCGAATGGCCATCCAGAGCAGGACGATGATGGTGATATGTCAATGGAAATGGCCAATGAGGAGATCACAGTGGCATTCAAGCCCTGGGCGAAGCAGATGCTCGGGCCAGCTCTGGATTCCCGTCATCTTCTGCTGCCACCGGAACAGGAGAACATCAATCCATTCTCACCAGCTTTCAAAGGTGCGGCAGCAGCGAGGGCAACGTCTATGAGCCCTACACAATCCAACATCGGAGATGGTGACATGAGCATGGACATAACACAAGCTATCGGAGGCATCATCGCGCAAAAGCCAGCAGCTCAACGACAAAGCGTGCGTAACAGGAGGCGTTCTTCTGCATCTTCAGCTGGTGGAGAGACCATGGAGTTCACAATGGCAGTTGGTGGTATCAAAGCTCCAGCTGCTGATCCAGCTGACGAATCTCATGCTGATACTAATGAGGACCTCTCCATGGAGTTCACAGCTGCCCTTGGCGGAATCTTGAACGCCAACCCGCAGCAACATGCAATGATAATGGCAGAAGTGGCTGACGATAACGACGACAACGATGACAATGATGACGGCGATGATATGGAGATGACGACAGCTCTAGGAGGAATCTATCAACGACAGCCTGCTCTGCAAGATATTGAGGAAGAAACTGGAAACATGGACATGGAGATGACTACAGCATTTGGCAGCATCCTAGCTTCCCAGGCAACTGAACCTGCAGGTAGTGATGCACTGCCACCACGCACGAAACCGCAGACGAGTTCTCCGCTACGCTCAGCAGCTCCTCTCACCAAGCGAAAGTCGATTGTGGCGTCAGAAACAGGCAGTCCAACTATCACCACCAAGTCACCACGTACTCGAGCTCATGCTGCAAAGACCGAAAACATGCACTCAACCCCTCCGAAAAGTCCCAGTACACCTTCCGCTCGGCGTAGCACACCGAGAGCAAATCGTCCTATAGCACCTGCAAAGACTCCACCCACGAAGAGTACATCTATGCAGAGAGAATCGACACCGAAGAAGTTGTTCCAGGAAGAGCTATCCGCAAGCAAGAAGACTGGTTTTACTCCGATTGGCGGCAAATCACTTCGCTTCGATGCCACTGCTGAGAACACTCTGGCCAATGCCTTTGGCTTTATGTCACCGGCGAAGAGACGCATGTCTGGTTTTGGTATTGAGAAAGAAGGGTTAGGCTCCCCTCGAGTTGCCGCATTACTGGACAGACGTACTTCGATCGGTGACCAAGCCAGTCCTTTCACTCCTTCCAAGGCAGGGGCTCGGGTGATCCGCTTCGAGGATCCCAAGATCATGGAAGCTGAACTCATTCGCGATCATCACGAGCAAGAGCGTCATGAAAGTGGACAGTATATTATAGAGCAAGAAGCTGAAGGCGACGAAGAATTAGATCATACTGCGACTCTGAAAGAGGCTATCGGGAACATGACCCCAAAGAAGACGCCTCAAAGGAAGAATCTGAAAGGTCGAAAGAGTCTTGCACCAGGTGGTGCGCTCGGCTTGCTTGGGAAGCGACCGCTCGAACTTGACGAGAGCGACAATGAAGGCACTCCTGAAGGGTACAGAGGTCGCGAAGGCAGTCCAGTCAAGAAGATCAGGCTTCAAGCTCCTCCAACCAAGACCGAGACTCTTGGCAGGATTGCGAAGCCAGACAGTGCTCGTGCTTCTACCCCTCTTATCGAGACTGCTGGTAATGCACCAGCTGCTAGTACACCGAAACATACTGGACATTTCAAGGATGCCGAGAGCCTCCCAAGTGCTCAGAAGCCTCTGCCAACAATGGGCCAAGAAAGCGTCACTGAAGAGGACCTGGCAATCGAGGAAGAGGTCGTCGAGAAGATACATCTCCAGGACTTCTTGAACTTGACTAGCATTCGTTTCATGGAACTGAACACGACAAAGAGGAGACACACTATCATGCCAACCGCTGACGCAGCAAATGGCGAGGATGAGGTCGAGGCAGATCCTGCAAAACAGTTCGAAGATGCCGTTGTAGCTCAAGCTTGTACTGTGCCAATGCTGGAGCTCTTCCAACATGTAAGTCATCATGATATGGGTCTGAATATGCGCTTGCTAATTAATTACGTTAGTCTTGCCGTGAATGCAAGAAATACATCGCGGAAGGACGGGGTGTCATTCGAGAGATCGAAGCAGATACTTTCGAGGAGAACCCACTGTTGTTCCGCGAGTACATGTCTGCCGCTCCTGCTGATCGAACGGTCATGGACAATCAATTCAAGCAGATGAAGACAAATGCACGTCTTATCAGCAAGGGCCAATGGTACGCGTGGCGTATGCAATTACTCGATGGACTCAAGGAGAACCTGAACAGTACTGCTGCCGAATTCAGCGACGACGATGCACTATTGACTAAGCATGAGCAAGCGGTGCAAGGTGTGCTACCCGATCTTCTCCATGAGCATGCCAAGCTAGAGGAGGACTGCGCTGTGTTGCAGGAACAGGCTGGCGAGTTCGACAGCTCCCAGCAGGGAGAATTGGACGAGGCACGAGACCGGCTTATGCAAGTCTGTGGCGACATTTCGGACAAGAGAGCTCTGATCGAAAAGTACAAGGCTGAGAAGCAGGCCGTCGAGGACGCAATGGCTCACGCACAGCAAGAGAAACTCGACTGCCAGCAAGCGATCCAGGAGGCCCAGCGTGTGCGAGAAGAGCTCAGAGGCTGGTCCGCTGCTGAGGTCGACGCACTAAAAGCCAAAGTCGACGCACTCGAGACCCAGCACGGCTGGCGTATCACCTCCGCGTCCGACAACGCCCTCACCATGACCTATCGAAACGACCTACAGCTCTTCTTCACGCCGAGCGCTTTCGCAAGCAACAGCACATCGTCCACCGCCACCGCCACTTCCAGCACCAACGCACCAATCTCACTCACCTACATCGGCGACTCCGACACCCTCCACCGTCGCCCGGTACCCCTTCCAACGCATTCCCGCTTCTTCCTCCAGTTCCTCCGCGCTCATCTGCAGTGTCTTTCGCAGTCACGCACCACGCCGCGCGCTCTTCTCAACTTCGTCAGCACAGGCTGGGATAAAGCATGCAGCTTGGATCGCGAAGTCAGGGCACTGAGCTTCGCAGCGAGGACGGTAGCTAGGATCAGAAGTGACGAGGTCATGGATGTCACTGCGGTAGTGGTGCTGAAGGGTGTTAGCACGAAGCTGGAAGTCGGCTTCGAAGTGACTGCGGCTGTGGTGGGTGAGGATGCAGGCATGGAGATGGTGGTTAACGTACGACCAAGAGCCAGGGTTGTGTATGGTGAGATGTACAAGGAAGATAGGATGACGGAGTTTGTGAGAGGGAAGGTTGAGATGATTGTGAAGGCGAGGGCAGGAGGGAAGGGTGAGGGTGGACAGGAACAGGGACAGCAGTGGACTGATGCGGTAAGGGATTTGAGGAGGAAGTTGGTGGCGCAGGGGAGGAAGGGTTGAGTGATTGAGGTTGCGAACTCGGGTTCGTTTCTTGGGAGGCATTGGGTTGGAACGGAGGCACGCTTGTGTATGCTGCTGGCACTGGCGTTGGTGAATACCCAACGGCGGAGGTTCTTCATGGGGACTTGAGCATTGACTTTTGACTTTTCTGTTCACGACATATGTACTTTTCGTAGTTCTTTTTATTCTTGCGAACGAATGCCAATGATACTCTTGATACTGTCCGTATATACTCCGTTCTATATGACTGTGTCCTGCTGAATGTCCTCACGTCAATCACTTTATCCACGATATCATTTCCAGTGATCGCTTCGGTCTATCGTACTCGACTACTACTGTCCGCTGTGTAGTCTCATGCCAACCAGTACATGTGCCACCATAGCTCGGACCAGCGTAATCATTAGAAGCATGCCAGTCTCGGTCGTAGCTCGGGTGGCACATGCGACACTAGCGCCATGGACATGCACGAACAACCGCTGAGGTCGATGCTACGGCTTTGGCGTTCTTGGCACCAAACGAGTGCAGCACTCACGGTGTCTCGAGCGCGCGAACAAGTCTCGGAGTCTGGGCCTACAGGTCTCGATGCGGTCGAGCATAATCATGGAGGTGGAGGTGGAGGTGGAGGTGGAGATGGAGGCGGAAGACGTGCGTGTCAGTGCGTGTCAGTGCGTGAGCAGTAAGATCTTGACGCGTCTTTGCCAGTTTCGCTGCTTGCTGCCGCGCTTGTGGACGTGTTGCGCGGAAGCAGGACCTTGCGCGCATGGTTTGTGCTGCGGAGGGATGGTGTAGCCGAGGAGATCTGGAGAACATCTGGCGAAGAGGTGTTACTCAAGCCGAGCCGTGGTGAAGCACACTGATCACCCGCTCGTCAATGGGATGAAACGGCTCTGCTAGACGGTCTGGATATCGATCCTAGTTCCTGCGGTCTGGGATGCTGAGAGGCGATGTCCTTCGCCCGTGCATCAACGGGACTGTAGGTAGACCACAGGCTGTGACACACTAGATTGAGGACTTTGCATCAGGCTGCCCTGAAGTTCGAATGCTTTCTCACATCTCTTCTTCAAGCATAAAGAGTCGTAACAGGAACAGCGGGTGTCTTTTTCGTGGCGCAAGCTCAAGCTGCCATCGTCTCCTCAGCACCAAAGCGTCTGCCAAACTCTTCCAGCAGCTTCGGCGTGATCTCATCACTACTATTTCCCTGCACTTTCCACAGAACACCCAGCTTGTCGTAATGCTCCAGCAGCGGCGCGTTGTTCTCATCGAAGCTTTGTAATCGCTTCTTCCACGTTTCTGGGCAGTCGTCTTCGCGCCTCGTGAGCGTCTCGCCTGTAATGTCGTCCTTGCCAGCAACCTTTGGTGGGTTGAATGTCGTGTTGTACACGCGCCCGGACGGTGCGTGAATCCATCTGTTCGCGATGCGATCTAGGATAATTTCTGTGGGCGTGCTCAAGTGCACGACGAGATTGATCGGCACAAGTTCATCTAGCTTAGTGGCTTGTCCTGCTGTGCGAGGAAAACCGTCGAGGATGAAGGAGGAGGCAGGATCTTCGTTTGGTTCGTACAGCTCTTCCTGCGAGTCGTGCTCCGCCCAGGATGTGCTGCGAGCATAGCCGGAGCCAGCATTCAGCGTATAGGTTCTGGGATTGAGGGCTTTGAGCCAGCCGTGCCCGGCTAGCTCGGCTACGATTAGTTGGAGGATCATGGTGTCTGGAACGAGCAGGCCAGTCTTCATGAGCTTCTGAGCCTCGAGACCTGTAGCAGAGTTAGCGATTGTGAATTCTGACTATGAGGTTGTTGCTGCTGTAAGGTCTAATTACCCAGTGCCGAGGCATCTCGCACGCTCTTGCGGAGAAGATCACCACTGCTTACGCTGGACAGCTGCGCATATTTATTCAGAAGGCGTTCGGATTGAGTGCCCTTGCCTGAAGAGGTAGAATATCAGTCTCTGGCAGTGAGCGATAAGCTACTTTCATGACCTACCGACACCAGGCGCTCCCACCAAGATAATCCTGTGAAAGTTTAGCCAATGAACTCGGCCAGAAAGCTGAAGACTCACCGTGCTGCCTTTGCGAGTTTCATGGTGATGTATCTCGAGAGGGATAGTATGATCGAGTAGGTCGCTAGGGCATGCTGACAAGATGTTGTTGAAATAGAGAATACCTCAGCGCTCAGACTCAGACTAGCGCATATCAACATTCGCTGGCCGATAGTGGTCGGCTCCTCCTTCTCCGACCCCGCATCATGTGGCTTTCCCCATACGTTCTCTCCACGTTTTCTCGCATGTTGCTCCATGTGGTAATACATATATGGGTAGGCTACATGGTCAACGTGAAGATGAAGATGCTCATTTGAAGGTACAGCTATAGGATTGGTTCGGATCAATCAGCCCTTTAACTATGTATACTCCATGGTGTGAAGGTCGACGAGGGCATATTTCTGTCACCTCTGGTAAACCTTCGACCTCTGTTACGGCTACCGACACTCAGTCCTATTCTACCATAAGACTCTGTAGTCTGGCCTCAGTGGCAATAACCTGAGAATGGTGTCAGTGCATCAATCCAATAACAATATTAGACATCTATCAGCACTTACATCAAGAGCCTGCTTGACTTCCAGCACCCTGCGCGTCTCGGACAACCAATCCTTGCTCAGCACCTTTGCCCACCCTTGCAATCCGTTCATCTCTCTTGCCGCCTCATCGAGTTCACCCTCCTCCAAGAAGGTCTCGGCTCTGGTCAGAATGCTCTCCACATCGTTGCCCTCTGCAATGCCAGACTTCTTGAACATAACTCGACTGAGAAGAAAGCTTGCTGCATGACTCGCAACACCTGCGTCTTCCGGCAGTAAGGCTGCCTTCCTGACCTCTCCAGCGACACGGCGGAAGCGATCGACGAGCTGTGCGATGGTAGGCACGCCTCGCTGGTAGGCCGCCGGGTTGATGCTGGCAATGGCGGCATTCACGACAGGGTCTTCTGACGCAATCTCCTTGAGTGCCACCAACTCGTGCAGGAATGGCTTTGGTCGATCGGCACTGTCGAGAACAGACTTGACGGCATCAACCGCGACATTGAGATGTTGTGTTTTCAAGTTAGAGTCGACGACTTCATTCCATTTCGACGTGAGCTGCTCAAGTTCGGAAAGGTCAGTTGTCAACTCAGTAAGCTTGGATAGACGACCACTGCGCTCCGTTTCAACACGTTCCTGGACTTGGGTTGTGAAGTATTCCTTCAACTTGATTTCCTGGTCGAGTAAGGCATTGCGCTTGTTCTGCTCGCCAACTCGTTGCGCAGCCTCAACATCAGCGCTCAATTTGTCTTGATACGCTTTCGCGAGTCGTTCTCGTTCTGCCTCATATTCCTGGCGCCAGTGCAGTTCCTGCTCCTCCTGTTCCTGCTTGATGCGCTTCAGAAGAGCCTTGGCACCCTCATCAAACTGGAGCTCGCTGTCTCTAATCTTCTGTTCTGCTGACTGAGCCTCTGTTGCACGGAAAATTGCCATATCATTCGCAACTTTGTGGATGTCTTGCTTTGCTTTCTCGATCGTTGTAGAGTATTTGTCTTGAGCTTTGTCCGCATTTACGACTGTGATTACATCATTGAGCATTCTGGTGATCTCCTGCACAATTGGGTCCGTTGCGTTTTCGACATGCATGTTGTCAATGAGCGCAATCGGAGGTCCGAGCGCGGGAATCAGTGTGGAATTAGTAGTAGTGGCTGCTGGGGCTGGGGGTGCTGGAGGTGCTGCAGATGGGGCCTTTGGCGCTTCTTGAGTCGAGAGAGTCGCAGGCTTGGCAGGCTCTGAGGTCTTCGATGTCATACCAGGCCCGGGTGCCGAAGTTTTGTCTGGCAGCCCAGATGATGGAGGCGTGATTTCTTTCTTTGGCTGGGAAGTGGCACTGGCATGTGGTCCACGATTCGAACTGAGATCTGACCCCTCGGCTGCCGGCGCCACGCGAGCAGACATGCCACTGTTGCTTTTGATGTTGACCTTTTTCTCCCCACTGACTTGAGGATAAGTGAGTCTTTGTGCGTTGCCATCAGGGAAACGCCGTTTGAAGTCTCTTTCCTCGAAGAAACCAACGGACAGCTCTCCGAACGGCACGTATTCTGTGAAGAAATCGTGGAAGTTGTCATTAATCAGAGCAAAGTATACAGATCCTGCGTAGCCAATGCCAAGAAGTGCGCTCAACCATAGAAATCGTCTCGTCCATGATCGGCGCTTTCGTGGTGGTGGCAGAGGTGCCGCAGGTGGAGGAGTGCTGATGACTTCGGGCTTGACTGGTTGAACGCCCTTGGGGTCTTCCTGGAGTAAGCTCTCGAGCTTCTGATTGTCTTTCGGAGTCCAGGGAACTGGTGCACCTCTTTGAGCTGTTGTAGTCGTGGCTGAAGCCACAGGAGAGATGGCGCCGACTTCCTACTTCTGTTTAGCGTCGAATCGAATATGCAACGAAGTATTGACTCACCTCTGGACTGGGAGGAGCGAGAGGTATATTGGCTTCTGGTACCACTCCGATCCGAGCAGTGGGCTCGGCCGATGTCATTAAGATGCTTGGACCAGGTGTTGCAGGATTGCCAGGAGTCGAGGTCGGAGTAACAGGCGGTAAAGGCACATCGTCGGGCACGATCTGGCTTTGAGAGCCAGGGAGGACAGTCTGATCCGCTCGCTTGTTATCTGCCAGTAGCTTCTGTAGTTGTTCTTGATCAGCTTGGTGTCCGTAGTACTTGCTGCTGGCCAATCATGGCACATACGATAACAGAGTTGTGAAAGGCTCTTGCACTGCTTCGGCTCTGCCATTGCAGTCGCGGAGCAGTAGGCAAACCGCGAGTACTGCGAAGGACTGCGCCCAGCATGTTGCAACCTCTTGAATTGATAGACACGATGTCGTGAAGTTGTGTTAGACCTCAACCTGAGACGAGATGTCCAATGGGATGCTTCAACTTTCGGACGTACAAATGTTAGCGCCGAAATGACTCAGGACTTCTATGTATTATTTGTCGCTACCACCTTCGGATCGACCATCGTCAAAGACCACGGCACCCTCCTAGGTAGTCGCACTACGAGGCACCGGCGCCGACTCCTCCTCCGATTGATCATTTTCTTCTACAGCTTAAGTCAGACTCATCGTTGCGGCATGCATCCACCCCGGATAGGTTCAGCCCTGAGGAAAGATTGTTTCACAATATGTGCACCATGTCTGCGCCGTCTTGCGCCTATAAGATCATTCTCACGGGCGGCGTCGAGTCCGGAGGCAATCATATATCAGCGAGGACATCAAACACTGTCAGCTAAGAGGTACTTCCTTGCCAATGATGCTTGGACAAAGTTCTCGCCTCATGATCACCTAGAGATCAAGCAGTCAGACCGCACTTCAACGATACAATATACACAAGACAGCAGGACTCAAGAGGGTGCGCGAATATCAAACACAATAGAGCAGAGAGTATTGGAGGAGAAAGATACTACATTACCACATCGACGGAGAAAACGGAAAGAAGCTGTGGAAGAAATATCAGATGAGATACCTCATGACGCCTCATCTCAGCTTTCCACACTCTCCTCGGCTATGCCTGCTCAATCATTAAAGGCCAAATTCTTTACTTACCTCGCACTCTCGAAGCCACGCCTCTCCTTCCTCGTTGTTCTCACGACTTGCGCTGCTTACTCTCTGTTCCCGGTAGCAGCCACCCCTCTATCCTCGACAATGTCGCTCTCTCCACTCACACTCCTCAATCTTACAACGGGTACGGCTTTATGTTGCGCTAGCGCGAATGCACTCAATATGCTCATAGAACCTGCGCACGATGCCAAGATGACACGAACACGTAATCGGCCACTGGTGAGGGGCCTACTTACACCACGAGCGGCTCTCATCTTCGCTCTTGCTACTGGAGTCGCGGGTGTGACATTATTAGATTTTGGGGTAAACCCGACCTGCGCCTTTCTCGGCGGGCTGAACATTGTGCTATACGCGGGAGCATATACGCCATTAAAGCGGATCTCGGTGGTCAACACATGGGTGGGTGCCCTGGTAGGTGGAATACCACCACTGATGGGCTGGGTAGCAGCTGCAGGCCAAGCTAAAGCCGCAGCGTCAGCGGATGGTGAACAGCCTGGATGGCAGGACCTGCTCTTCGATCCGGCCACGAGTGCAGGAGGCTGGTTGATTGCCGCACTACTGTTCGCGTGGCAGTTTCCGCACTTCAACAGTTTGTCTTGGACGATCAGGAAGGAGTATGCTGCGGCTGGGTACCGTATGCTAGCGTCTGTCAATCCACGAAAGAATGCACTGGTCGGCCTGAGATACGCACTGCTCATGGTTCCTATATGTGCCGGGCTGAGCTATGTCGGAATCACTGGCTGGTCCTTCGTGGCGACGAGTGGGGTCGTCAATGCGTGGATGATAAAAGAGGCCTGGCGCTTCTACCGGCTTGAGGGCGCCAAAGGCAGTGCAAGAGGACTGTTCTGGGCAAGCGTCTGGCATTTGCCACTCGTCTTGGTATTTGCCATGGTGCAGAAAAAGGGCCTGTATGAACGGCTGTGGCACGGGGGCATTGACGACGAACTATGGGAGGAATTGACCCATGAAGAGATGCAGGACGATGCTGCTGTCGTTGCGCAATAAACCTTGTCGTACCAAGCGCTAGGCCGACCAGGAAGTGTACAGATACTACATGCTGTGAGACTATGAAGATACGAAATCATGACATTGCATCGGAGGTTCAGGATCACCCTTCTATGTATAGGTACCTGATACTGAAGACCTTGATACCTGTGCTCGGCGATTCCAAAGTCCCATCCTGCGCCAAGAACACCTTGGAATGCCTGTGTCGTGTTTTTGCTCATCAACCAGCTCACAGAACCCTCGTCCCGGCCAATTTTATTCAGATGCCCCGATCCTCAGCCAGCCTGACCCATGACATGTTCATAAATCCTCAACAATCTCCTTCTCATATTCACAGCCCAACTTCACCGCTTCCGTTCGAAGTAACCACTACTCCCCATAATCGCAATGCTCGAATCCATGACCCACTCTCCGACACCCAAGTACTTGTCCATCCAGTTTTTGACTTCCGGCGAAGACGTAAGGGTGTCAGTTTTGAAACTGGGGCTGTTAGCAGGCACGGCGTGTTAGGCTTCATTGCTTGCTCGATATGTAGGCTGTCCGCCACAGGATCGCGTTTGTGTATGGACTGATACCAGCCGACGGGTGGCGGAGCGCGGAGATGCTTGACTACGATGACAAGGAGACGTACGTGAGACCAGTGGAGCGCTTCACGCCAGCGAGAAATGCAGATACGAGGACAGCATCGAAAGCGTAGTGAGTAAGGCGGCCGAGCTGGAGCGGGGCAACAATAGCAGGTTAGTGTTCGGCCGCTAATGGATACTACTGGGAAAAAAATTCAGCATATACTGGACTTTCACATACCACCATAATGCTTGGAGCGGACTATGAAGGGCAAGGACTTGCGAGACCTGTAAACAAGTAGTCCTGCTTGTGTCGCCGATCGTTGTTGTCGTTTCATCCTGACACGTGCTGAAACGCATTGGCTTGGCGGGGATGTTCAACAAAAGTTCCTTGGGGAAGAGAGGAGACCCGTAGGGCAGATAGGTGTACTACTACTCTGTAGGAATCCCTACCATTCACACCCGAAAGACTTCATTCGCCTTGGGTCCTTCTTCTGCATATCTGGAAGCTGTACGGAGTTCTATTGTTCAGTTATTATCCCCAGGAGGTGTTTCTGGTCCTCGGTATCAGTCGATACAACAAATAACAAACCTCTGATCAGTAGTCACAATGGCATCCATTGATCAGTCAAACAGCACTCGTGTAAGTTCTAATATCCATCACCTCGTCTTGTCAAAGATGGCACAAAGGAGGTAGCACTACCTGCAGAAGTCATCGGCAGTCAAGCAGAACTGTACAGCCTTATCAGTACAAAATAAGCCATGATAAAGTCACTTTCAGGAGGCTCCAGCACGTCTCTGGAGAGTCAATGTAATGCTAGTCAGCATCCCAGACGACACGCCGACCATGTTAGCGAATCGGCCACACAAATTGCGAACTTTCGAGCTCTACAGGTGCTGACTATCCTGACCAGGTACAATGGCTCGCGGGCCTGAATACCGAGTACAAGCCCAAGAGCAACCACCGCCGCACTTCGATCATCTGTACCATCGGTCCCAAAACCAACTCGGCTGAGAATATCAATATGCTCCGTGATGCTGGTCTTAACGTTGTCCGCATGAATTTCTCCCACGGAGAGTACTCATACCACCAGTCTGTCGTTGACAACGCACGCGAGGCCGAGCGCACCCAGAAGGGAAGACCCGTCGCCATCGCACTCGACACCAAGGGCCCCGAGATCAGAACCGGAAACACTGTGAACGATGAGGACTATCCCATTGCCCAGGGTGCGGAGATCAACATCACCACCGATGACAAGTACAAAACTGCTTGTGACGCAAAGACCATGTAGGACACAGGAAGAGACAGAATCACAAGGCAGATTCTGACAAACATTTAGGTACGTCGACTACAAGAACATCACCAAGATGATTGAGGTCGGCCGCACAATCTACGTCGACGATGGTGTCCTCTCATTTGAGGTTCTTGAGATTGTTGACGAGAAGACGCTCAAGTGCAGATGCATGAACAACGGAAAGATCTCATCTCGCAAGGGTGTCAACTTGCCCAAGACTGATGTCGATCTCCCGGCACTGTCCGAGAAGGACAAGGCTGATTTGAGGTTTGGTGTCAAGAACAAGGTCGACATGGTCTTTGCTTCTTTCATCCGCTCTGGTAACGACATCAAGTCCATCCGTGAGTGCCTTGGTGAGGACGGCAAGGGTATCCAGATCATTGCCAAGATTGAGAACCAGCAGGGTGTGAACAACTTTGACGAGATTCTCAAGGAGACTGACGGTGTCATGGTCGCCCGTGGTGACCTTGGTATCGAGATTCCTCCTGCTCAAGTCTTCATCGCCCAGAAGATGATGATCACAAAGTGCAACATGGCTGGCAAGCCCGTCATTTGCGCCACTCAAATGCTCGAGTCCATGACATACAACCCTCGTCCTACTCGTGCTGAGATTTCCGATGTCGGTAACGCTGTTCTTGACGGTGCTGATTGTGTCATGTTATCTGGTGAGACGGCTAAGGGTAACTACCCCAAGGAGGCTGTCACCATCATGCACGAGACCTGCTTGTTGGCTGAGGTCGCCATTCCTTACATCAGCTTGTTCAACGAGATGCGGCAGCTGAGTGCACGTCCTGTTGCGACCCCAGAGACCTGCGCAATGGCTGCTGTCTCCGCTTCTCTTGAGCAGAATGCTGGAGCCATTGTCGTCTTGACCACCAGGTATGTACTCAATATCTTTCTAAGCTGATGACTTTGCCCTAACCATGACTATAGTGGGAGATCTGCCCGTCTCATCTCCAAGTATCGTCCTGTCTGCCCCATCATCATGGTCACCAGAAACGCTCAAGCGTCAAGAGTAAGTCATACTTTGTGCTATCTTGCTATTTCTCTGGCTTACCTTTGCTCAAGTATTCTCACCTCTACCGCGGTGTCTACCCCTTCCACTTCCCCGAAGACAAGCCCGACTTCAAGAACGTCCCGTGGCAAGAGGATGTCGACCGCCGCCTCAAGTGGGGTATCAAGAACGCGATCGAGCTTGGTATCCTTCCCGAGAATGAGACTGTCGTCTGTGTGCAGGGCTGGAGAGGTGGCATGGGCCACACCAACACAGTGCGCATGGTCAAGGCTGCGCCTGACTTGGGGTACAAGGATGACGAGTAGACATGCGGGTTGGGGTAATCAAGTAGCGCGGCGTTTTGTGGTCGGAACCAAGGTGAGGGTGTGGAAGTCGAGCACGATAGATATCGTGCATGTCGATGTACAATAGCTTTCCTTTCGAGGAGGCACTGCAGACAATCAAAATTCGAGCGATGGCTCACCATGCTGGCCAATTCACTACTGCTGCCATGGACCCTGACAAAGTCAATGTTCTCGACCTCATCCCTTCAAGTCGACCTCATTCCCTCCAGCCTTCCCGGACATCATGACGACCACAACGACTTTCCTCACTCACATCGTGGCAGGTGTCAATGAGATGAGCTCAGCCTCTCGAGATGGCAGTGTCTGTGTGAGGCTCTGTGAGAGAATCTTTGTCGAACGATACGAACATCCATCTCCGCATTCCTCGTCTAGCCCTCACCCTTCACGAATGGGCCATCATTCACCCTCGACTGAGCATAACGATGGTATGCATGCCCCGCAGGCGCTCATGCAATTACCACCCCTCCCTCGGTCTTCGATACCCCGGGATGTGCGTTAAAATGTATAAGGTGACGCCCGATGCTCACATAGCTCGTGGCGAGCATATTCACTGTGATTAGAAGATTGAAAGACGTGAGCGCGCGCTACTCAACGCCATAGTGCGTCTCTCTTGCCTACTCTCTGCCTTGCTGGGCTTCTTGATCTGGCCATACCAAACGTGTGCTATCAGTGACGGCTTGACAAGATCTGTGACCTGGGACTGCGGCTCCCTTTCTGTCAATGGGCAGCGTGTTCACATTTCAGGTGCAGAGTTCCACTCTGAGCGTATGCCTGTACCAGAGATGTGGCTGGACAGAGGGGAGAGAGGTACATGTATAGATGAGGTTCAGGTAGACAGGAAAGGAGTTCGGATATCTGCTGGTTGAAGAGACGACTGAGCACGAAATAATGCAAATATTGAATTACCTTACCAAGCCAACCCACGAGCCATGTAAACACCTGCATGTCCAAGCCCGTCCGCAACCCTCTCTTGCGCAACAACCGCAGCAACCACAATCTTACCCACCACAGTCTTGACCTCCATAGTCTCATTCCGTCCAGGCCCGAACGGCACAACGAAAGGCCCACACACCATCCCCTCCGGCAGCAGTTCTCCTGTACGAAAATACCTTCATATGCGCTCCACCGCTTCCAAGCTCGGTGCAGCAACAGAGCAATGCCCCGGTCCATTCACCGTCAGCAGTCCCTCCCAGAAAAACTCAAAGACATAGCTCGAGTCGATGTCAGAGGAGTAACAGGATCTGCTGTATTTCCCATCCACCGAATCGGATGACTAATATTACTGGTCCAGGGATCTGTGTAGCGATGTACGGGCCGCAGCAGCCAGGCGGTGCACCCGAGGTACAAGTCCGCCTCGAGGACGCCAAAGTGCGGGGATTGCGCTTCCAGACGGGTGATGCGCTGCCTGAAGTACGCTCAGGTGAGGTAGGTTAGGGGCTCGCTGCAGACGACGGCGGCATGGAGGAAGTTTTTTCTTGTCTGAGCTTGTCGTGTAATCCGCGGAATCCACGACTCCATCCAGACCAAACCTTGCAATCCTGTCTGGATATGGCCGCGAATGTTGCGCCGACAAAAGTAAGCAAAGAAAAGCCATAACATTGTACTTTCTCTCGCCGACTCAATGCCGCAGTGCTTGCAGTATACACTCGAGTCCTTCAGACCTTGCGGATAGCACCCGCGCTGCTTCTCGCTCACGACATGCACCATGCGCCTCTGTCAGTGCGAGCAAGTCCTCAGCCAAAGAGGCAGTCGATACATAACGCTTGATATCCTCAGCGCCCACCTTCGTACAGCTCCGACCTACAGCTTGCATCTTGGGCCTAGTGCGTTCTCAGGCTACGGTGTGAACTGGTTAGCATCCCATATTTGCGAGCTTTGTGCTCCAGATCCGGAAGTCATCAGCATCAGCGAAACAACGCACGTTTGGCGTGGAATGACCGAGACCACGGGGATCGAAACTGATCAGGTCGTAGAACTTTGTCCGTGATCACCGTGGGAGAATCCAGGAGGACCCGGAGAGTGGCCCCGGTTCGACGCATAAAGGTAATGCCACATTCGCCCGGTCCCCAGGGGTTCAACATGATGACGCCACCGTAACTCAGGCTTGTGATGGGGACAATGGTAGGCTTTCGAATGACACTCAAGGAGATTGTCGCGTTTGTGGTGCCATTGAAGTCATCCAGGGGCAGTTCAAGCCTAGTGCATTGGTAGTTGCTATAGCAAGGACGAGAGGTACGGAAGTGTCAGAAGCTGTGTTTCTCAGTATAGCCGTCGATTCGTGTCGAGGTCCAGAACACCGATCACGCACGGCACGACAAGACAACACTGACTGACCGCATTCCAGATATCGTCAGGGTCAACTGCATCATCACTGTACATATCAATATGGACATCGGGCAGAGTGCCGGTGATAGACTTGGTCAGGAGAAGGAGCACAACGACAGAGAAGACCACAACGCGAAGACGGCGGGAAAGGTACACGCCTTGGCCTTGGGCCACTGCATGCTGCGAAACCAGCGGCATCGATGTGCCAATCCATGACTTCCGCGACATGATCGTGTACTAGAGCACGTTTTTGAAGTGCTGCACCCTGCTTTAGATCTATATAGCTGTTACCGCCTCCGAGTAGTCGGTAATCGAAGGCCAAAGGCCGACAGCCCAAAGTGGGAGGTAGTCGTGGTGGCGTGACAAGTTCAGCGGCAAGGTGGTCAATGAAGCAAGCCTCTGACCATTTCTGCAATACATACAGTGAAAATGCAGCTTTTGGGTCGTGGAGATATTACCGTTTCAGCTGTATGCAACTGGCTATAGCATTCATCGTCTTGCGCCGCTGCGCTCGCCAGTGGCTTGATGACTTGGAGATTCGTCACGCCGATTGCCCTGCCATTTGATCTTGAGCCGTGAAGGCTCTGCAGTGCCGGCGCGAGGCAGGCGGTCCCTCATATACTGCGCGCCTAATTCCTGTGATGCATTGTATCCTTCGAGATTCCGTTGTCTTTTCGGTCTATTGTGATCAGGCTCCACAAGATCGATCAGCTCCTTCTCGGAATCTGCTCTGTTGTCATCGTTCGGCTGTCTGCCAGTACCGTCATCACCCTGCCGTCGCCTTGCATCAAGCATTTGTCCACGCTCTTCCAGCTTTTTCTTGGCGCCCGAGGACTCGAATAGCATCTTCTGCCCCGCCGCGGCCAGTTGTGCCTTCATCTCCAGCCAACCCGCGGGTGGATTGGGAATGTCCATCTTCTCGTACTTTTCGTCGCTGACAATCCTCACAATTCTGACCTTCCATTTGCCTACTCTGAGGATTAGTAGGCCCTCCTCGCCCTCTTCTTGCACCACACCCGCGTCCTGGTCTTTAATAACATAACTCCAAGTTTGCATCGGATCGCGTGGCTTAGCTGGAATAAAGGAGACATCGTCGCTCATTTGCTCGTTGCCGCTAGACCGACGACCAATGTAAGCTCCTGTGCCTTCGGCAAGACGATGACCTTCACTTCGGGACGTCACAAGACCTGCAGCAAACAACACACGGGCGATGGGCTGATCGTAGATGAGCGACTTCGGAAGAACGATGTTCTGGTTTTGTGCGGACTGAGCATTCGTTTGCTCGGCATATTTGTTAACTTGATTTGAAGTGAATAGCCCTGCAGCTCGCGTAGCGGGGTTCTGGTTGGTGAGCAAAGGATTGGTTTTCGGTTCCTTCGCACCAGCTGCCATAGTGGTCAAGCTGGGTTTGGTAAACATGCTGCTATGCTGAGCAGCAGCATCTGTAGCAGCCTGATAGCCATGGACGAGGGAGACGAACTCGTGCGCGAGTTTGTGATGAGGGATACGCTTCGAGGGGGCGTTTTTATGTTGTGCCATGAGCCCTTGTATCTGAGGCAGCGTGAGGAAGGTAAAGAGCTTAAGGTAGCGCTCGACATCTGCATCTGCCGTTCTCACGAAGAACTAAAGAAATGTTTAGCTCTGCATCTCACTTTCAATCATTAACAAACTTACACCATATAGGTCGAAAGAGCTCGTCATCTGCTGATCGAGCCAGACAGCATTTCCAGCACTCTTCCCAAACTTGGCGCCAGAAGCGGTTGTCAATAATGGAACTGTGAATCCATAGGGCGTATTGAGCTCGTGAACGCCACCTTCCTGCCTGACATCTGGGTTTGGATGGTTCTTCGCAATGTATTTCACACTCTCTATGCCTGAGACAATGTTTCCAAACTGATCAGAGCCTCCAATTTGCATCTGTATTCCTTGTTTGTCGTACATGTGCCACCAATCCCAGCCCTGCAAAATTGGATAGCAGAACTCTGAGAACGACATACCATCGCCTGACTCCATCTTTGTCTTGACCCTGTCGTGCGAATACTGTTAGTCTGGACCTGTCTCGTGTCTCCTCAGCTCCCCACGAGGGACTCACTCACGTATCCCGAGTTAGCATTGGTCCTAGTCGTAATCCCCTTCCTAGTAGCTTCAACACCTCGATAAACGTAGTCTTATTCCACCAGACCGAGTTGTTCTCTATTGCTCTCCTCCAGTATTTCTCATATGGATATCCATGATTCTTCGCTAATACCTCAAGATTCATCCAAACCCTTTTCAACTGGAAATGTATTGCTGTGATGTTGGCTTTCCGTTCCGTCGACGTCATTAGCGGCCGGTCTGTTGTTCGTCCTGTAGGATCACCAATGGCGCCGGTCGCGCCTCCAATCAATGAGATGGTTTTAAAACCATGTATATGCATCCAGAATAGCGCCATGAATGGCAGCATATGTCCGACATGCAAAGAAGCAGCCGTCGGATCCACACCGCAATATACACCTATTCTCTTGTCTATCATGAGCTTGTCGACCGCGTTACGCTCGCCGGCAATTGCATGTACGAAGCCTCTTTCCTCGAGTATCGAAAGCATACTCTTTCGTTTCTTCGCCCGAATCTCGGCTGCAAATGTTGCCCATTGCTCTTTTGCTTCTTTCTGCTTGGTGAGCCATGTCGTGGATATCGCGCGCTTTTGCTGGCAGCTCCAGCAGATGTAGGGAGACTGCAGGCGTGAGTAAAGTGCCCGACTGCGCAGCGGTGTAGCAGAGATCATTCTGAAGGTATCTGCTCGACAACAGCTTCAGCTCAGGGATGCGCCGCCCGTGACATGGCCATCTTTATTGAAGGCGTTCAAAGGGATTTGCGGTCGCTGAAACATGAAACTTCGACATTATGCCAAGCCAAGTCTGAAACGTTCACACGTGATATTAGCTCTTTACGCGTATCAGAGACGCGACTTCTACTCCAAGGACGTGATCTAGCGACGCTGACCGGCAAGGTATCCTCAGCATGCCACGCGGTATCGAAGGCAACGAGATTGCCTCCACAAAGAAGTCTACTCCTAAGTTGTCCGCCCAGCCAAGTGCGTCCAAAGGACAAAAGACGCTGCTGGGTTTCTTCCAGAAGACACAAGGCACGCCTCAAGTCAAAGTCAAGAAAGACTCCAGTATTGGCTTCTCTAGTCCAGCACCTAGCAGTGATCCTATAGTCAGGTCGAGTCCGCCTCATTCAGAGACCCTGACTACTTCGAACGGAAAGAACAAAGAGAATGGTCTGCTCACTCCAGCTACACATACATCGACCCCAAGTGCTGATAGGCTGATTTCAGAGGTTGAAGGATTGCCAAGTAGTCCGATCCGCAAGGTAGTGGACATATTCCCGATTGCAAAAGAGAGACATGCTGATCAAGTTACCCAAGGGCCGCAAGCGAGTAAACTACACAATATCCGATGACGAGGACGAGCCAGCCTCATTACAGCCTGTCCGGACGAATGCTGCTAGGAGACAAAGGGTCGTCAAGGACGAGTCGGACGATGACTTTGGGTTGGATGATGCCACGACATCAGCTCTGATGGACAATGGTGGGTAGGAGTCTGAGGAGCATATTGTACAGCTAATAACATCGACAGATCTGGGCGATTTCATTGTACCTGACGAGTCTGATGATGACATGCCGAGCACAAGAAAGAGGAAGCGTGCTCCACCTCAAGCAACACCAAAACTTGGACGAATAGCTACGGAAGATCAAGAGATACCATCAGAGTCCACAGCTCGAAAATGGACTTTTGATGCAAATGCCCAATCAAGTCAAACTGAGGTGCAGACTCCGAAGCCAAAGTCGTCAGCCATACCTGCGGAGGGCTCGAAGCCGAGTGAAAAGATGGACACATCAATTACACCATGGGCACAGAAGCACCCATGGCTGACGAAGCCGTCTGACATTGACCGCCACTCTCCCGACCATCCTGATTACGACCCTCGCACAATCTATATCCCTCCCCAGACCTGGAACAACTTCTCGGCATTCGAGAAGCAGTATTGGGAGATCAAGCAGAAATTCATGGACACCGTAGTTTTCTTCAAGAAGGGTAAGTTCTACGAGCTCTATGAGAATGATGCTGTCCTCGGGGAGCGTGAGTTCGACCTGAAGAGGACTACCAGAGTGGGCATGGGTATGGTGGGTGTACCAGAAGCGTCTCTCGATCATTGGGCCAATCAATTCGTGGCAAGAGGCTATAAGATTGCTCGAGTTGACCAGATGGAATCCGCGCTTGGCAAGGAGATGCGCGAACGAGATGGTGTAAAAGCTTCGCAGAAGGAAAAGATCATCCGCAGAGAGCTTGCAACAGTCCTGACAGCAGGCACACTTGTCGATGGCGGTATGCTGCAAGGTGATCAAGCTACATATTGTGTGGCAATCCGAGAGCAAGAAGTCGACAATCTTCCCACATTCGGCATCGCATTCGTTGATACTGCTACGGCGCAATTTCACCTGGTCGACATTCAAGATGATGCTGACATGACGAAATTCGAAACATTCGTTGCACAAATCAGACCCGCTGAGTTGCTGCTGGAAAGGTCATGCTTGTCGGCGAAAGCGACACGCATTCTGAAGAACAATACAAATCAAACCACGATCTGGAACTGGCTGAAACCTACCAAAGAGTTTTGGCCCGGAGACATTGCAGCTCGGGAGGTCGAAGCCAGCGCCTACTTCCTACCAAAAGACGGTAGTGATGATGACCCATGGCCGAAAGCACTTCGTGAAGCTACGGAGAAAGAGATGGTCATGTCAGCATTTGGCGCATTGATACAATACTTACGCAAGCTATTGATTGACAAAGAGCTCGTTTCCTTGGGCAATATTCAGTGGTACGATCCGATCAGGAAGGCTACCAATTTGGTGCTTGATGGCCAAAGCTTGATTAACCTCGAAATATTCGCAAACTCCTTCGATGGCGGGTCAGACGGAACGCTGTTCCAGATGCTAAACCGCTGTGTCACACCTTTCGGCAAGCGGCTGTTGCGTCAATGGGTCTGCCATCCACTAGCAGATGCAGGACGCATCAACGAACGTCTAGACGCTGTAGAGTCGCTTATGGCCGATCATGCTACTATTGATCAGTTCACGGCATTGCTTACAAAGTTGCCTGACTTGGAAAGACTCATCTCGCGTGTTCATGCTGGAAGGTGCAGTGGGAAAGACTTCTCCAAAGTGTTACAGGGGTTCGAGCAAATAGACTATACAATGGGTCAACTGGGATCTTTTGGCGCAGGTGAAGGCCTTATAGGCCGTCTCCTGACCTCAATGCCTGACCTCGCAACATTGTTGAAGCCGTGGAAGACAGCATTCGACAAGGAACTTGCAGACAAAGAAGGGATACTGATGCCACAGCCCGGTGTTGAGGTAGACTTTGACGAAACTGCTGGTGCCATTACAGACTGCGAATCACAATTGCAGGAACTGCTAGTCAAGGCTAGGAAAACTTTAGGATCGTCCGCGATCTGCTTTCGCGACAACGGTAAGGAGATCTATCAGCTCGAAGTGCCTGTCAAAGTGCAAAACGTACCTGAGGACTGGGACCAGATGTCGGCGACGAAGCAAGTGAAACGGTACTACTCTCCGAAACTTCGTCGCTTGGTCAAGGAGTTGCTCGAAGCGCGAGAATCTCATGCTCTGATCGTGAAAGAAGTCGCTTCTCGATTCTATGTTCGCTTCGATCAGGATTATACCTCATGGCTCTCAGCCATTAATGTCGTTGCTCAATTGGACTGTCTGATATCGCTTTCTCGAGCTTCATCAGCATTGGGCACGCCTTCCTGTCGACCTGTGTTTCTTGCTGATGAGGACATCCGCACGACAATTTCCTTTACCGATCTACGCCATCCAACAATGCTCACATCAGTGTCTGATTTCATTCCAAATTCGATCAACCTCGGTGGCTATACGGATGATCAGTCTACCACAAATCCAAACATCAACTTACTTACTGGTGCAAATGCAGCAGGAAAATCTACAATTCTCCGCATGACCTGTATCGCAGTGATACTTGCTCAACTCGGTTGTCATCTTCCATGCGAGGCAGCAACTTTGACACCCTGCGACAGAATAATGTCCCGCCTAGGTGCGAACGACAACATCTTACAACAGCAATCAACCTTCTTCGTCGAACTCGCAGAAACAAAGAAGATCCTGCAAGAAGCTACACCGAGGTCTCTGGTGATCCTGGACGAGCTGGGTCGAGGCACAAGTAGTGTTGACGGTCTTGCAGTCGCAGAAGCTGTCCTACATCACATCGCAGGCCATGTGGGCTGTACAGGCTTCTTCGCTACGCATTATCACTCACTAGCCCACGAATTTGAAAATCACCCCGAGGTCGCAGCAAAGAGAATGGCCATTGCTGTCGAGGAAGAGGAGAAACGCGTTACCTTCTTGTACCGACTCGAGGATGGTGTGGCTGAAGGCAGTTTCGGTATGCACTGTGCAGCCATGTGTGGAATCCATCGAGGTATCATTGAGAATGCAGAAAAAGCAGCGGAAGAGTGGGAACATAGTGGCAGGATGCTAAAAGAGTCGACGCAGAAGAAGATTGGCATGGGCGAGGGTGGTGATTCACATATCAATCTGGGCTGGCTCAGTGACGTGGCGTGGATGCTGAAGGAGGATGCTGATGAAGATGTCGGCGATGTCAATGATAGGGCACTGGATGTGCTTGTGAGGGCTATCGAGACGATGTAAGATCTATTTGCCACGCATCCACGGCTTGCTCATGACCTGGCTTTGGCTTTCCTGTATATATATATATATAAAATCACGAGCTTTCAATGTACTTCAATGACATTGATCAGTGGCAAAAGTGGTGTCCAGTTCAGGAATCTTTCAGTGACATGGGTGAAGACTCAAGCACCCATCGTCTTTGTTGCATTCTCAAGACATTGTATAAGAAGCTGAAGGGATGGCGTGATGCGGCAAAATTATGGTGGTCTCCCCCGCAATCCCCCACTTCTTACAAATACTGTTGCCGCCCTCACTCTTGCAGCGACCCGCCTCATCTCGTCCCGTCACTCCCTACCTGATACCACACCACAACACCAACAACCATGTCCAACTCCGCACCTCTCCGTCTCGGCAGCGTCGCCCCCGACTTCGAAGCCGAAACCACCAACGGTCCCATCAAGTTCCACGAGTTCATTGGCGACAAATGGGTCATTCTCTTCTCCCACCCTGAAGACTACACTCCTGTACGTTACACTCGACCAAAGCCACGGTCCTTGCCTGGCGATCTTTTACCTGAAATCGCGAACCTCCCATCGCGCAAAAGTCTCAAAACAGCAGCTAACACCATGGTCCCTCCCTACAGGTCTGCACGACCGAACTCGGCGCATTTGCCAAGCTCGAGCCCGAATTCACAAAGCGCGGCGTCAAGCTCATCGGACTCAGCGCAAACACCATTGACAGCCACGGCGGCTGGATCAAGGACATCAATGAGATCTCGCAGACGTCGCTCAAGTTCCCCATCATTGGAGACAAGCAGAGACAGGTTGCGCTGAAATATGACATGTACGTCCTTATTTTCACACTCAAGACTCGATCTTTGGCCGTGCTGGGAGGTTAAGCCCATGGTGTCGTGGCCGGGATGCGTTGGGCTGGCTTCAGCTATAGACGAGCACCGCGGCAATTGCAGCATACAGCATACAGCAGACACTACACAGTATACACAACTAACACACCCTGCCCCTCCCAGGATCGACCACCAAGACGCGACCAACGTCGACGAAAAGGGCATCGCCTTCACCATCCGTTCCGTCTTCATCATCGACTCCAACAAGAAAATCCGCACCATCCTCTCCTACCCGGCCTCCACCGGCCGCAACACCGCAGAAGTCCTCCGTATCGTCGACTCCCTGCAGACGGCGGACAAGGCCAAGATCGCCACGCCTATTAATGTATGTTCATTTCTTCTTCCACTCCGCACTGTCTTACACCTCGGGCTCTGGCGCTGTGTGTTGGTAGTGTAGGGACGTGCAGGAGATGAGCGAATTAGGATGGCTGGATGAACGAAGAAAGCTAACACAAGTTTCGAAAATAGTGGGTTCCAGGCGACGACGTCATCATCGCCCCCGTCGTCAAGGACGAGGAAGCCAGGAAGCTGTTCCCCAACTTCCAGGCCGTCAAGCCATACCTCCGATTCACGCCGCTGCCCAAGGAGAACACCTCCGTCCCGTGAATGGACCAGAGAAGCTGAATTCTGGCAGTATAAATGCATCGACGAGGCCACCGCGTGCGATATAAAATAGATGGTAGTATTCGAGAATGAAGAATGAAAAAGGCAATGGTTATAACTTTCGTTTGGTCGTTGCAAAAGTGAAGTCCATGCATGCATGGGCGAAGGAACCTGAACGCTGAAAGCCTCGAGGAAGGGAAGGGAAGGAGCAAGTGATTGTGTGGTATAGATTCGTAACTTTTGTGCATCACATGATGGCCTCAGCAATTTACCATACCTTCCCTCCTTCTCCCTCTTCCTCTTCCCACATCACACGCCCTGACGACCTCCTTACCTCCCCTTCCCTCACCTCTCCTCGGTCTCCCTCTCACCTCCCTCATCTGACCCCTCACTTCCAACGAC
>Ga0058698_10000127_pt1 | contig 42460 bp, 55 predicted proteins | sample AgamicAsSfe_FD_67288 | JGI IMG/M metagenome (GOLD analysis project Ga0058698, IMG submission 67288) | Agave microbial communities from Guanajuato, Mexico - As.Sf.e | ecosystem: Host-associated > Plants > Phyllosphere > Phylloplane/Leaf | place: Guanajuato, Mexico | collected 2012-05-30
GTGTTGATGGCTGTGGCGAGGGAGGGTGTTGGTGTTGTTGAAGATGAGGGTGTTGAGATTAGGGGTGGCGGTTGTGGTAACGAGGAGTCTGGGAGAGGTTGAAGGAGGATGCTGGAAGGCTGGTCTGTTTGCGTGGAAGATGGGCGCATGCTGAATCCGGGTGTCGTGGAAGCTGAGACGAGATGGGACGAGGTGGATTAGAGATGGGACGAGACGGAATGAGGCGTGACCAGTCGCACTGGACAGAGTAGATCCTGTAGATGACGAAAGGATGAAGCTATGGTAGCGCTGCTGGGAGGTAACTTAGGGCCTAGGTATACGAGTGAGAAAGAAGGGAGGGATCGTGGAGGTTGAGGGTGTAGATTGAGAAGAAACATGATATCGCAAAGGACGACAACATTGCGATCTCGGCAATCTTGTCCCGAGCCACATCGGCGGTAAGCTTTTATCACGTTCCAGCTTGACACTGATTACGAAGCGTGTACTACTACCGATTCCGGCCATTGTCCTTCTTTGTTTCTGCTTACTGCTCTCATTGCTCCTTTGTGATTATCTGTGTACCTTTCATTTTCCATTTCAAGCAACATATCTTCTTCAATAATAGCCCCCAATGTGACAGATATGTTTATCATGCTTTGGCACCTATCTCAGGATCTAGCATAATTTCTCTTGCGAGAAAGTCATAATATACTCCAAGTTTACCTCCTTTGAGGTCGTCACAGACAATGTCAACCACTACATGGACACCACTCGACTCGCCTTTCCTCACTCTGCCAGGCGAGATCCGCAACGCAATCTACCATCTCCTGCTCGTCCTCGACGATTGCGATCTCGTCCGCCACCGCAAAGGTCACAAGCATCTATTGACGCCCGCCCTCCTCTCAACCTGCCGCCAACTCCACGCCGAAGCCACGCCCCTCCTCTACACTCTCAACACATTCACCGCGCACCCCACTCTCCTCTCATCCTTCCCACACCTCTTCAGCCCCGCACGCCCAATCAGTGCCGCAGCGGCAATCAAGCGCATCGTCCGCTGGAAGATCATCGTGCGTCTGGATGTGGACGCGAGGTTTACTGAACAGGATGCCACGGCTGCGTTCTCGGGAGCTGAGGAACTGACGATCGTGGCGACGGAGCCGGCGTGGAGGAGCGCGGGGAATGCTGCGTTGATGCTGTTTCAGGGGATTAGGGGGGTGGGGAGGGCGAAGGTGAGCGGGAGTGTGGATAGGGTGTTTGCGGAGTGGTTGGAGGGGAGGATGATGAGTGAGCTCGGGAGTGAGAAGGGCGGGGAGGAAGAGGAGATCATGCCGCCGGGGATGTTGAGGAAGATGGTTTGGGTGCAGGCGAGATGAGGAAGGGTGAAGGTTTTATTGAGTACAGGCGCGATGAAGCAGGTCATTGGTATATGAGGTTAGATAGAGGATACAAACTAGCTCGAAGGCCGGTCTGTATTGATTTAGTCAAAGCAACAAAATTGACACGAAAAGAATCACTATTCCACCAAAACATCGCTCTTTCCAAACTAGCACAACGCGAGACCGCCAGCAGTCCCTCGTTCCAAGCACAAAAGCAACATGCCCAATTCCCCGAACCTCAAAGACATCCTCCACTGCCCACCGGACGCACACTCCATCGGCTGTAGCACCAATTCTACATTCCGCCTCACCTCCTCACGCACCATCAAACCAACAAGTCTTCCCCTCGCCCGTCCACCCAAGCAGCCTATTCGCCACATCACTCGCATAACAATGCGTCGCAATGCCACTCTCCAAACATCCATTCGCGCCCACACTGCCGCTGTTGTAGATCCGGGCCGCCGTGTAGTACGCCATCGCCCCTTCTGCCCCATACGTCTCCACAGCCTCATTCACACATTGAGCCAACCCATCGCCCTGACTTGTGCCCACAACGCCCTCCCTCACCATCGCCGTAATCATCGCATCAGGACACGGATTAGACACCACGCCCGTAACGTCGCTGTTACACGTCGCAGCCCCATCGTGCGTCTGCATCAGTCCCGAATTTCTAACGCCGTAATTCGTCGTCGGCGCACGCACACACCCGCCACTTTCCTGCAACACCACCGCCAATATGAACCGATGATCCAATCCCGTCTCCGCAGCCACAAGCTGGATAGCATCCCAGATTGCGCCGATTTCGGGGCCTGAAGGGTTTGGCTGGGAGAAGGCGGTGCAGGAGGCGAACATGAGGGGTTTGTTCATGTTGAAGAGGTTGATGAAGGAGAGCCAGGAGGTGAGTGGGGGAAAGGCGGAGGCGGAGCAGCCGTAGGTCGTGTAGGGGTGGGTGGTGTTGGAGAAAGGAGCGCCGTTGTAGATGTTGGTGGACGCGGTGATCAGGGAGGAGATGGTGATCGTGCCGGCTGTGGAGCGAGCGTTGAGGGGGCGGTGGTTGGGGAGGGCGTGGGTGAGGGCGTGGGTGAGGGTGGTCAGGAGGGCGAGGCTGAGAAAGAGGAGGAGTTGGAATGCCATTTTTTGGTCTCTGTTTTTTGGTTTTTTAGGTTGCGTTGTGTTGTTGGTCGTGTTGTGTGGAAGTTGACGGAGTGTATGTGAAGTGTCGTGGGAAGTGTTGGAGTGCCGATGGTCCTTTATGTGAAGTCTTAGACATTGTGTGAAACACAAGGTGAAACCAACAAAGGTAAAACCAGGATTCAGATAAAGAATTGTGACAGAAAGTATTTTTGTCTTTGTCTGAGATCGAAAATCCCGCGGATTCGTTGCGACTGCCCTGATTGGTGTGAGGACGGTGATTCTGCAAGAGAACAGCAAGACTAAGGCCGGATGATGGGAAGTCCATATCTGTGGTTTTCCGAGCTCTGCCTACTCGACTTGAGGATTTGTCCTTTATCGGGCGATGACAGTGTCCTCACCCTTCTTAGAAGGGCTGATATGGTGCTATGCTTATTGTTTGGTGTTTGTGGTGGACGAGACTGCCATAACCTTGGCCTAGCTCAACATATCGACATCTTCAGCCTCTTCCTCAGTCGAGCTTTTATACCACTCTTCTTCAGTCCACTGTATGAGCATGCCCTTCGCGCGCTCAATCATGCGGTAGTAGTCCGAGTTGTTGTCCGGCTCTGCATTTGCGTTAGCGTCAATCCCGTCGTTAGATGTCCAAGCAAGACAGGATTAAGAAACTGACCGAACATGGTCATATGTGCCGTAACCTCATCCTTTGCAATCTCATTCCTAGCTGGAAACCAATGCTTCCTCAGTGCATCACCACGCGGCATGTTGCAGAACCGGCGATCCTCAATACCACTAGCTTTTGCACCACCTGCATACCGATCCGCGCCCTTTCCAAGCACTGTGTAGAAGTTTCCAAACCCCAGAGGTCTCGTTCGTCTGCCCATGTGCTCCTTCTCTTCTCCAACCACCTTTTGACTCGCTCCTTTCCTACTGACAGATGTTTCCTGAACCTCAGCCATAGCACAAATCCCAGCCAACCTTCTTTGCAACTCTTCTGCCCTCGCTAGGCAGCCAACAAACTCTAGATGACTCGACACCCACGTCCATCCCGACGTCAAGCCCGCCGTCGCCGACGTGACGCCGTTTCCAATAGTCTTGCGATTGAAGTATGCAGCTGCTGCGCCGACACCCGCCAGACTTGCTGCTGCACCACCATATAGTGCGAGTTTGCCCCAACCTCCTGCGCTTGCTGAAGCAGCGGCCGCGTCGCTTGCAGATGGCGCTGGAAGAGCTCCCGCGGGTGCTTTTGCAGCGGGAGCGGGCGACATGGAGCGGAAGGAGCCGAGAAGGGGGGACGCGGTGTCGTAGATTCCTTTTCCGGTGTTCCAGTGAGTCTCGGCGCCGTGTGAGATCATGGAGGGACTGAGGCCGAGATACGGCGTGTCGAAGGCAAGGAGGCCAGCGATGTAGGGAAATGCGATATCATCACTAGTGTGTACGCCCGCGTCTGATCGAATATACGCCGATGCAGCTTCCTCGGCGTCTATTTCCTCTTTGCCCTCCATGCCTGCTTTGGGTGCTCCCACATTTGGCTCCTGTGCTCCTGCGGTTGTTGCCATGTCTGCGTTCTCAACGGACTCTGCGGACGCAACGGTTGGTGTCTTGCCTGCTATTGCCAATACTGCCTCTGCGCCTACGATCCCGCCCATGCTGTGTCCCAGTATTACGACTCTGACGCCATTGTCGACTGTAGGGTTCTTCGAGCCCTTTTCAATCTCGAGGTCGACGACTTTATTGGTGAGCCATTCTCGAAAGCGGTGGACCGTGGAAACGAGATCACCTCTGGTCTCGAATTGTGGGTATACCAATTCTTTCAGGGTTATGTTAGGGAGATCGAGGGAGAGTGAGGCGATGAGGTCTTTGGGAAAGGCGAGGAAGGTCTCGTCGGTGCCCTGGGAGAGATGGAGCGTGAGTTATGGATTGTGAGATAGTGGGCGCAGGCACGCGAATACCTTAAAGCCATGGATGAAGACAAGGAGAAGTGTCTTTCGCATCCTGAGGAGTGTTGCAGTGCATATATGGAAGTGAGCTCGCCAAAGCTGTTGGGGCTTTGATTACTCCATGATACTCGAGGTCAGCAAATAGACTTTCGAGTCAATCCGAGGTCATTCACGCGGTCAGTTCACCCCACCAGCACAACGACGTATTACATGTACCATACTACTCGTACAACACTACTCAAGCATAATTACAGTGTCGACGGGCCGTGAATAGGGCAAGAGTGTCCTGGGTCCTTTCTAACGAAGAGCAGATTACATATATACACATAAATACTTATACAGCTACACAGCCTGAAAGTCGTCACATTGCTTCCTCCCTCCTGAGAGAGTATCGTGCCGCTCCTCTTCTCTATTCAGACGAATCAGACCCTAGTATCCTGCCGTCTTGGTAGACCAGGTCCTGCCTGATGTACCATTGTTACCATATGCCCACCGCTTGGCAGCGGAGCTGTCAAAGCCAGCCAGCCTATGCTCATGCCACGAAGGAATCTCCGGAAGATGCACACCTTGTGGTTGAAGATGCTTCGGCGTTGTCATCTTCTTGAATGGCTTCTGCTTGAATGGCTTCGGTTTCTTCTCAGCCTTTGGCAACTTGGTCGTACGCTTCTTGGACGTGGTAGGAGCGTCGAACATGTCTTGCAACGTTGACATCTCATCCTCTGTCGACACGCCCTTACTTGGTGAGCGATACTCCTTGACCAGCTGCTTCAGCTCTTCGTCGGTCGCTATTTGCGCTCTCACGTAATTGGTGTCGGTCAGCTTTTGGAGTGCTGCCATGACAGGCTCACGAGGGGTGTACCTGTACTTCTCGGGTGCTGGCATGTCTTTGCTAACAACATCAGGATCCAGCTTGGCTTCAACACCCTTGGCCAAAAGCTGCTGTATATCTAAGCTTTCACCAGGTGCGATCTTGTCTGGGTGCGAAGGTGTGACGCAGTCCATGTCCACTTCCTTTCTTAGAACATGATCGACGTCCACAGCGGAGAAGTAGGCACAAGATTGTGGCAGATCATTGATGCCCATTTGTTGTGAGAACATTGCACGCGTCCAGACATTCGCAACCTGAAGTGCCATCGCTGCTCGATACCTGTCTTCGCTCTTCACAAGGTAACGAATCTCATCGTGGACAGTCAATGCCACTCGAGCATTGATGTTGTAGCGACGAGTGAGATAGTCCATACTGACTATGAGAAGGTGTAGATAGTCCACTCCAGAAGATTGAATAGCCCAATTGACGCGTGATGTCATGAACTCGCCCTTGGATATGAACCGACGCATGAGAGCCTCGGTAATGCCAGCTCCCAGCACGGGTGTTCGTGGTACCTCCTGCTCAGCAAAGTCCTCGAGAGTGTTGAAGACGAAAGACTCTGTGCCTCCGCGCCAGAAGCCTGACTTTCGGATTACTTTACGGAGAGTCTTTGAGCCTTTCGTGGCAGTATATAATTTCGACGCGATCTCGCCACACTGCTCTTGGGAGAGGTCGGGGTTGAATTGCTTCAAAAGAGTGCCCGCGAAGTTGAGCCCGGCGCCATAGATACGGCCATAGTTGAACACCTTGGCGTCATTACGGCTGATGCCTAGGATTTTGGCTGTGTGCGAGTGCATATCAGTACCTGCAGCTTTCGTGCCTTCTAGAGTCATGAATCCGATAGCATTGCCGCCATGTTGCTTGAATTGAGCGTCACCCATAAGTGAGGCAATCCATAGCTCTTGAGAGTCAACATCGGCACCAACCAAACTGTACCCTGGTGGCGCTTTGATCATAGACTTCAGCTCTGATCCTACTCGATTCTTCTTTGCATTTGACGCAGTTAGCCATGTATTCTCAACTGCTCGCCTCGTAATTGTTCCCATGGGTATGATCTGCGGCAAGATGAAGCCTGCTTTGTCTTCTACCGAGGCAGGCGCGATGTCATGGTTGTAGACTACCATTTGCGACTTGATCCTCTCTCTTGCACTAATCCAGTAAGAGCACGAAGCGTTCATTTCTAGCGCTTCTTTCGCTAATGCGTACTCCGAAGATAATGTTCCTTTCTCGAAGTGTTGAAGATACCCCTTAGCAAGTGGGCTAGCACATCTTGCTGCAGGACCGTCTTTGTGTGGTAGCTTAAAGTACTGGTGTCCACGATCCATTCGTAATATCATGTCTTCCTCGTCATCCATCTCGCAAAAGGTAGCCTTTGCTTTGTATGCTTCGACCTTTGCTAGTGGCACTTTGAAGGTCCACCCATGCTTCTGAGACCACACTAGCGGGTATCCATCCCATGCAAGGCGTAAGAGTAGTGGCGCAACTCTTGTGCGCACGGTAAGATTGATCGGTCCATCTTTTACTGGGAACAGATCCTTGTACCATTGTGGCATACCAGGCATCTTCTGACGCTTCACCGGCCGCAGCTCCTCTCCTTTCTTCTTTGCTTTAGCCATCTTGATCTCCTGACCTGACCAGTCCAGCTGTTTTAGCCATGGGTCATTCTCATACTGTGATGCATCACCTTTGATCTTCAGGGCACCTTCTGCAAGCTCGACCAGACGCTGCTGAACGGTCTCTGACAATTTCATATATGTACCTTCAGCATTCTCCAAATATGTCTGCCAAGTATCGTTGATAGGTAGGATTTGAGCCGAGAGATGTCGTAAAGCTGCAAAGCTTACAGGATGCGGGCATGTCTCGAGGAAGGCAGGGAACACCTTGCGATATACTTTGTGAGTGACTTCCACATCTGCTGCACAATAGTCGAGAAGCTCATCACATCTTGCGAAGATCCCAGCTCTATCTAGCTCTCCGAAGAGTTCTCTGCGCTCCTTATCAAGCGTGATACCACAATGAAACTGCGCAACGTCCCTTAATGAGTTGATCGAGCTCCTACCCACCCACAAGTGTTCCTCCTCTTCTGGAATGGCACCCGACCTCATCAGAGCATCTAGTTCTGCATTTTCATCCGAGTTTGCAATCTCGTCTCTTAGATTCCGGGCTTTTCTTTGCTTCATCCAGGTAGGTCTCTGTCTTGAGCACATTCCATTCACTGCAACATGCAGCGACATTGTATCCACAAAATAGTTCTTCGATTGCGCCAAATCATACTCCTCTTTCACTCTTGCTCGATCATAGCCTATGTTGTGTCCAATGATTACTCTTGGCTTCGAAGAGTCTCCAAGTGGTATCAAGTGTCTGTCCGACTTCGACTCGCCGAGCAGCCATGGAGACAACCATCCGTACCACGCTGTCGCACTCACAGCACATGCCATCGCTGGAAACGGTGTCTCTTTATATATCACTTCTGTATCGAAAGTTATCGCAGCTTCGTCTGGCGCATCTACAGCCTCACTAGTGCCATCTTGATAGTACTTGGTCCATCCACTTTGTTTCACCCATTTCCGTGGTTTTGGTGGAGGATTTGCGGTCGCATACTTCCGCGCGAAGGTCAAATATGGTTCTGCTGCATCCATACCAAGCTTGTGGAAGTGTTCGTCCAGAGATGAGCCTTGAAGCGAGGGTAGATCGAAGCCTATCGGTGGCGATGTGTCTGTGGTCTTGCCGAGGAGACCATGTCGTCCAAGATGGTCTTTTGACAATGCTATGAACTCTGCCGAAGGGACTGTGACAGGGCCGCTGAATAGTTGAGGATAAACATGCTGACTAACATGCTGGACGCCTATGTCGTTGTATCGAGCTGTCGTCGGAACTGCAAATAATCCTCAGCGTTGCGCAGTCGCCAATAGAACTGCCAACTCACTCGATAAGTCCTCACCAACCTTCTTCGTGTCGCCTGAGCTGACTTCTGTAGCAAAATTTCTACTATTGATGCTCGATTGGTGATACACAGGCTTTGCGCCTCTCCATCTGATCTGTAGAGCATAGCGAGCGCATTCTCTAGCTCTGCAGCTCCGCATCGAATTTGGCCTTGCTGCTGGCGTGCTCTTAACGTAATGGCGATCCCATGAATAGAGAGTTTTCAGAATGTAGATGTGTCGTGGTATGTCGAGGCTCGCATATTCATATCAGGTACCAGACGCCATGACGAGGGGGCAGGTGCTTCAGAAAAGACTGGCCCCACTTTGCCCCGGATTTGCAGATCGACCTTGTGTCAACTAGTCAGGGCTAAGTTTCAGGTCGCGTGTAGGGAACTCACGCTCTTCGACACAATTTCGAGACCATGGCAGACGCGCCGCCTGGCAGCAGGGCGGGCACTCCCACTGCAGCGCCACTAAAGATCCAGCTCGACGACCATGCTCCAAGCATCTCCTCACCCTTGAATCCTGACGCTGCTGCGCGCCTCAAACAAGCGCCGACGCGCGAGAAACGAGAAAAGAAAGACTCTCTGAAGAAGAGAGAAGCAGCTGGGCATCTAAAACCGAACGCTGTAGAACATCCATCGAAGAAGCGCAAGGTCTCCGATCAATCCCCTGCTCAGCCTTCACCAGTCCGCTACAACCATCCTCTTCCCAAGGAGGCTTTCCACTACACAGTCAAAGAGCCGACTTTCGCATCCCGAGAAGGAGGACCTCCTTTCGTTGCGCCGAGTGGCGTTGAGCTCAAGCATTCACTTGACCAGCAAGTACTGCTATTTCGTTTGCTCTGCTCCTCTAACATATTGTAGTGCGGAAAACAAGAAGGCTTATCGCTACACGCAGTGCATTGCAGATCCATCCTTCAAATACTCTCGGTACTACCGATCAACCGACAGCAAGCCTTTCAGCCCCCGCATGAGTTTCGAAGACAGCGACAAGTGGTTTCACTTCAACGAGCCTGGCACGATGGTCACGAACGAGAAAGGCTGGCGCACAGGTCGAGCAAATGTGTGTGCAAGAGAGGGGACGTTCTACTATGAGGTGCGCATAGTCAAGGGTGTTCCTCGCGACGGACCTCCTGTCCCGATCGAGGCTACAGGGCCGATGCCTTATATTCGCGTGGGCTTCGCAAGACGAGAAGCACAGCTTGACACACCCGTCGGCTTCGATGGCTACAGCTACGGACTAACAGACATCCGGATGGAGCCAATGCACAGGTCGCGCATGACCAAGTTTCTGGACGATGGCTCGGAAGGCAAACTGAACGGCAAAGCTAGCAAGTCAAAATCATACAAGACATCTCAAACCAAGAACGCATCAGCACAAGCTTTCAGTGCGGACGACCATGCTCGAGAAGGTGATGTTATTGGATTGGAGATCACGCTTCCGTCTTTATCCTTACATCGTAAGATTGTGGAAGGAGACTACAATCCTGCCGTGGATGTCGGATCTGGCCTGGACGAACCGACTGTCTCCATAAACGCTGAAGGTGCTCCCAACATTGTCCGCGACCGCTTTCCTGTTCCCTACAGAAGCTCAATGTACTTTGAGTCCTTCGAGTATCGTCCCTCAAAAGGCATGGACAGCTATGGTGATCGAGGTCCTTTCGCCAAAGAGACTCCAACCCCTAATCATTCTGACCCCACACTTCGCTGCTTACCGCATAGCAGCATCAAAGTCTGGAAGAATGGTCGCCGAATCGGCACCGCCTTCCGCAACCTCATGGCTTTCCTCCCTCCAGCCTCATTACCAGAGGCGCAAAAGGACATCCGGATGGGTCTTGACGATGGCATGCTAGGTTACTTTCCTGCAATAAGCTCATTCCATGGCGGCATAGCAGAGATCAACCTCGGACCGAACTTCTGGTGTCCGCCGTCCGGACTCGAGCCCGTCGGGGACGCAGATGGTGATTCTGCTATGGCGAATGGAGGTCAATCGAAGGAACCCGAGGAGATTGCAATCATGAATGGTAGTGGCACGCTAAGATCCAAGATGCGCCCGATGGGTGTGAGATATGCTGAGCAGATCGCTGAGGACGTCGTGTACGACTTGATTGACGAGGTCGACTTCTTCATGCAAGATGGTGGAGAAATCGAGATTGAGGGGTATTGAGTCAGACTTTGCTATTGGCATTGTGCTGCACAGCGTCGTCAGTGATGAGAAGCATTAGTATTCCTGGACAGACATACAATGATGGGCGATTGGCGTGAACAGAACAGCTTCAGCATCATCAGTCAATATGCCGTGGTTGGCACCAACAAAGATGTCGTGCAACGTGCCACAAGTCAGAGTAGTCACCAGGTCCACCTCATCCTCAAGACCTATCAAGAAGGCTACAAGTGGGAATAGTATGTCGGCAGCGAATTCAGGCTCGAAGCAGAACAGCCAGAGGAACCACCGCAAAGGCAGTGCGAAGAGGAAGAACCTAGTGCAGCCGATGAAGTGCAGCAGTATGCCGAGTTTTTTGATATCCCGAGCATGCTGTGCTACGACTGATCGTGGGAAGATTGTCGTCCAGAATGTGTCTAGGACATCTAGTTCTGCTGGGAGGAGCTGCGTCTTCTCGTCGACGAGCATAATCGAATGCAATTCAGAGGTCAACTTACAGTAGCGATATCTGTAAGAAAGCAGTAGCAAAAGCATCGAGCGAGCAGGACGGTCTTCTAGCCTTCATGAATGGACCACATCACCCTGGCCGATCGTGCAGTCGTCCAAATATTTCACACTATCTCAAGGGCTCTTTGGCTCTCCTCATACGTAGATCCACGTCTCCACATATAGCAAGTCTGCTGGAAAAGCTCTGGTGCACACACCATGAATGAGCTCCCCGCACCTCATCGTGGCCCTCGTGTTCAGCTGCTCGGCTGCTCCACATTCGCCGTAGGTAGGGTGTTCGCTGAGACCATGTCCACTCCCGTATGCTCGTGCTCGGGCTCGGCCGTCCTCGGTTCATATACGATTTTGGACCAGGTTACAGTACGGCTGTTCCGGGATCGGGTGTGCTCGTGCTGAGTGATTTTCTAGATTCGTAGTCGTGTATGCTAGTGGTCCGAGTACGAGGAAGGTCGTTGAAAGAGATGTGGTTGTGATGGAGTGCAGACGGGTCGTGCCGTGAGTGGATCCAGGGCAATGGCTTGGCGTACAGGAGACTGCGCCGGCGACCTTGACTTGATTCTGAAACATCTTACCACACCATACCTCACTTTAGGATCGTGCTCAGCTTCACTTGAATTGATAGATCTGGAGCATCGTGGATGCTCATGACGTCACAGTGACGATAGCAAGCTTGTACCCTATTCTCGACGCGTGGAATTGACCTTCAGATCACGCGCGTTTCTCACTCAGTTGTGGCCGCGCTCAGGGGGCTTGCAGGCTCTTACCATCGATTGAGAAGCCGGCCTTGTAGTATAGTGCTTCGCAGCTGCCACTGCCAAAGAGCCATGACGGACACTCCACGTGACCTGACAAGCCTGGCAGGTCTTGACAGGAAACAGATGGAGCAGGAACGCCTTGCGCGTCAGGCATCACGTAAGCGCGACCTGTCTGCTTCCGATGCAGCTGGATACTCTTCAGCCATGGATCCAAAGCGCGTCAGGCTCAGTGATTCGAGCAAGTCTTTAGCGTCTGCTGAGGTGGTTGTGTTGGACGATGAGAGCAGCAATAGAGACAACTCTGGCAAGCAGTCGAATCAGAATGATGTCGTACGCAGTAACAGCGTGAAACAAGGTGTACTTGCCACTCCGCTATCCAAGCCCGCATCATCAAGGTCTCCACGACTGGCGAAACCAGCTTCGAGTGTCCAAACCTCCACCTTGCCACCTCCATCGCACATTCTAGAATACCCCAATGGCACACTCAAAAAGACATGGGCGTTTGGCCAGCCACGGCATAACGACATCAAGTTCGAAGAAGTGATCCAGAAGAATACCTTGACCACCGCCGTGATCAGCTCGTGGCAGTGGGACTTTGACTGGCTTATGACCAAATTCGTGCCTGGCAAGACAAAGTTCGTGTTTGTGATGGAGGCAAAGACCGAGCAGGACGTGAGTGATTTTGATCGTCCTCGACTAATCGGTGAATTCTGTGCGTGGTGAGAACTGAGCTGATGCAGCTGATGTGTAGAAGAATAGCTGGCGTGAACAATTTGCGGGCATCAGCTCGGTCCAGCTTGCATTTCCACCTATGTCTAAGAGTATCTATGGACGTATGCACTCGAAATTGATGCTCTTATTCCACTCAACACACCTTAGACTTGTCATTCCGACCGCCAATCCCACAAAGTAAGCTTTCATACCTGTGAATCGACCTTCAATCCAGCACGGACAACTGCGGTGTTTACGCCTGTCCGTTTGTTCACTGACCACGATCGGGACTGTGTCAACTACTTATCTTTCCTGTACGTCCATACTGACTAGACGGCAGGCACGATTGGGGCGAGAGCGGCCTCCTCGAAAACGTAAGAACACCCGTATCCTCCGGGTCCGCAAGCTAATGCAACTTTAGACTGTCTTCCTCATTGATCTACCACGCCACTCACAACCTGCCTCTGCTGACGATACCAAGGCCACGTTTACCCCATTCGCAACAGAACTGCTCGCCTTCCTCATCGCACAAGGTCTTCCTACTGAGGTGCTCGTCGGGGTTCAGAAGTTCGACTTCAGCAAGACGGCAAACATGGCCTTCGTCCACAGCATTGCCGGAAACTACACTGGTAAAGATTTAGTATTGGAGACAGGGCTACCAGCATTGGCGCAGGCCGTGAACAGTCTTGAGATGTCTCCATCTGCGAATGAGAAATCAGACGTGCATTTTGTGACGAGCTCCGTGGGCTCACTGGACCTCCAGCAGATAGAGATGTTTTCGCAAGCTTTACAAGGCTATGATCCATTTGAGAGTCTTTCGAATAAGTCAAAGCCAGCGGCTAGTGAACATGCCCACGACCGAGGTCAAATTGATTTCAAGATCGTGTTCCCATCACACCGCACTGTCCAGAATAGCAAAGGTGGCACAGACGTAAGTCAATCATGCTCTACATTGACCTCCACCACAATCACTTCCCAGACCGACTTACTCTCTCACTTCCACATTCCCAGGCCGCGGGTACAATTTTCCTGACTTCCAAAATCTTCGGCAATGCCTCTTTCCCCCGCACTCTCCTGCACGACTACAGCTCCATACGCAAAGGCTTGCTTTCGCACAACAAGGTATGCCCAACACATTGCTGGCCTCATTTGAACCACCGGACTCACACAGCGCTACCCGAAAGATCATCTTGACACGCACACCACGCTTTTCGCACGTCTACTGCGGTAGCGCCAACCTTTCTGCTTCCGCCTGGGGTCGTCTCTCGACCGGCAAGAGCGGGCGTGGCAAGGCTGCGGAGGTGGTGAAGAAGTTGACGATTGCGAATTGGGAGTGTGGCGTGCTGCTACCGGGCACTGTTGAAAAGGCTACGATTGACGACACCACAGTATTGGATGAGAAGCTGGATCTGCCATTTTCGATACCTGCGAGACAGTACGACGATGGGGAGAAGCCGTGGATGCAGGTGTGAAACTGGTGATATTGATGTGGCCAGCACCACCCAGCTACAGAATCAGATCATACTTAGTAAGTGCGGGAGCAGAACGTTGAAGGCCTCCCGTGTGTGGGGCAAGTATGGAGGAGTTGCCACGGAGAATGGCCAAGGGCACTGCCAAGACTGACATTCTTCTTCTGTGATAGATGCGAGCCGCGCCCAAGGTTAACATTCTTCGTTGGACGATGAATCCTACGATGCTTCTGTACATGCTCCGAGCGACTCACCCGCGTCGAGGTTTGGTTCAAACATAGTCTGCCCTCCACAAATACATTCCTTTTCCCAAGTCGCTAAACTCAATAAGCTTGTGTTCTTGCTCACGGTGCTCACCACTGTGTGAAGTACCATTAAATCTGCGTGTTCCCCATTCAACCTTGACCCGCAGGTGATGGTGACGATGATGTACCTCCGGACTCTGCTACCAGTATGGCGGTTACTGCTGCTCGAGTGCGCCGCTCAATCGAGTAGCAGCAGTGCTGGTAGTGGTAGCTCTTCCACTACCATTGCGCAAACATCGTCGACGACTACCGCTACCGTTGTGCCGATCACCACCACCGCGCAAACATCGTCGACGACAACCACCCTTATCCCGACCACCACCACTGCGCAAACATCGTTAAAGATTGTCGCCACCGTCGCTCCGCAAGCAAGTGGATTCAGCGCTATGGGATGCGTTATCGAGCCGTCCTTGAATGGCGGCCCCTCTGGTGGTCGCGCCCTGGTTGGCAATTCCGGATACATCCCAGGCATGACCGTAGAGAGTTGTGCATCGGCGTGCAATGCCTTCTCCAATACTTACGCCTATATGGGTGTTGAGTATGGAAATACTTGCTTCTGCGGGAACACGATACAACCTCATACCGGATCCACTGCTCCGTCCGATTGCAATCTGGCTTGCACGGGAAACGCTACGGAGCTCTGTGGTGGCAGTACTGGATTGTACCGACTCAACTTGTACGCCAATCCTGCGACTGGAGGTTACCTTGACGCTTTGACCGCTCCGTCAAACTTTAGCTTATTCACCTTGTGAGGGAGGCCCATGGATTCAGCTTTCACTATAGCTGACGTTGAACCCAGCGGCGACTTATATACGACCACTTCGAGCAATCTCAGCTATCCTTCGATCAACCAGATGCCAATCTGCAGTAATTCACTTGGTATGTACACATCAATTACATTAGGCTCGCAAGTACTAGCATAACTCACCATGTGTCAGGTAATCCAATTTTCCCGGGTAAGATTGTCTTCAAGCTGGAGAGCCTGCTGCTCAGACTGAATGATTGTCCAAAGTTGTCACAGTATCTGCTGGCGCGAATTGGGTAGGAGTAATGAGCAATATGGCGCCGTCCTGCTTCAAAGTTTGGGTATGTGTTGATGATCTGGATGCCTCTGCGGATGGTCAACGCTAATCCCGTGTGAGGACTATGCTTACAAGGGAGCCGTAATAAACGCGACCACGTTGGAATCTACATTCCCTACCGAAAATTTCGTCGACCAGATGGCAGTATTCTCGGCCTTTGCAGGACAAAATGTAGAGAGTCCACCTTTTGCTGGAAACACCACTGCGGCCAATCTTTACGGCTTCACGGCGGCCAATTCTGCGGCGGCGATCTGGTTGGGTATAAACGACGTTGGCTTCACAATAGGTTTAGCTAGTACCAATGTCCTCTTTCCAGCTGAAGTGGTTAATTACTTCCAGTTCCTGTCGACACTATACATGGCTGACATCAGAAACTTTCTCATACTCACGGTGCCACGTAAGTGTCGTGGATCCGACCATATCCAAAGCGATGGAGGACAAGGAATCCTAGCTATTTGGAAACCCTATCACTAGCAACGTATCGTACTCCGCAGGTCCTTAACATGTCGACGGCAACACAAGCGTTATATAAGAGCCTGGGCGCATACTCCAATTCCAATATCTCAGCTGGTGCTGCAACTTGGCTAGCTCAAATGCCCGGTGATGTCAACCTTCAATTTTTGGACACCATACCTATTTTCAATAACATCCTGGACAATCCAACACAATGTCCGTATCTCCCAACATCAAAGTTGTGCTCTGGGACGCATTTAACCCCTCTACAGATGGTCCCCAGAACAATACATGCTACAGCGCCGACGGTGTCCAATGTCTATGGTATGTCAAACCCCCATTCGGTCAAGCCTGCTCTGCTTTCATCAGCTCAAGTAATTGATGCACGTAATTATAGGTTCAACGATTACCATCCAGGCAAAGCCATACAAACAGCAGTCGGCAATGCTGCTTATGCCACACTCTTCTGCAACAACACCAACAGCCAACTACGAGTTGTTTACAACAATGCACAGGCTGTGACCAATAGTCTGACTACTTCAACTTCCACCAGCTCCACGCTTCCAAGTAGTAGTAGTTCCACCGCCGCTTCTGTCGGAACTCAACCAACTACAACTTGGCTTTCAGCCAGCGCAACGCCATATACGAGTACTATACTTGCATCAGGGTCCAGCAGTGGTACCGTCGTATACGGAATGTTGTCTGCATCAACTGTGTACACCACAATCACAAACGGAGGAACAGCGTACACGACGACTATAGCACAAGGTTCGAATAGTCTACCTAGGACAGTCGAAGTTGTGTCTCCGGAAGGGACGCAGACCTCGACCAGTTGGATCGCTGCAGGCTCAGCCCCGTACACAAGTACTGTACCGGCAAGTGGTCAATCTTCTGGTACGATAATACTTGGCAGTCCGTCCGCTGCCACGGTCTATACAACCATCACAAGCGGAGCATCATCTCTCACGACTACATTAGCATCCGGATCATGGGCCCAAGCTGGTACTATTGAGTACATCGTCCCCGAAGGCACGCAGGTCTACACTACCTGGGTGCCAGCGAATTTGCAGCCTTTTACAAGTACAATACCGGCGAGTGGCCAATCTCCCGGGACAATTATCTTCGGCTCCCCCAGTGCCTCGACTGTCTACACAACTATCACGGGTGGCCCGTCGAATTACGTGACAACCCTTGCTAGTGGGTATGATGCTCAACCTGGAACTGTCGAGGCAGTAATAGCAGAAGGTACCCAGACCTATACGACTTGGCTTCTAGCGGGCGCCTCTGCATTCATAAGCACTGTCAGTGCTAGTGGGCAACGATCGGGCACCATTATCTTTGGATCCCCCAGCGCATCAACGATCTATGAAACAGCGACGCAGGGTGGAAGTTCGTATACGACCACAATTGCCAGTGGCTGCCGGAATCAGCCAGGAACGATCGAATACGTGATCCCGGAAGCGACACAGACTTCAACCACATGGCTTTCTGCTGGTGCAGCTCCGTTTACTAGTACGACAGGTGCTAATGGCACGACCAGTGGCTTGATCTTATATGGCTCACCTTCAGCAGGTACTGTGATGACAACTATCACAAGTGGTGGTGCTGCTTCCTATGCAACAACACTAGCGGCAGGATACCAAAATCAAGCCGGAACAGTGGAATATGTAATACCGGAAGGAACACGGACTTCGACGGTATGGCTTTCTGTTGGCGCGATCGGTTATACGAGCACGGTTCCTGCAAGCGGACAGATGTCTAGCACTGCCATTGTTGCTTCTCCCAGTGCTGCTACAGTGTATACTACAGTCGCAAGTGGAGGAGTTCTGTATACCACGACTATCGCTTCAGGAACCAATGAGCAGGCAGGGACTGTCGAAATCATCTCACCGGAAGGGACGCAAGTTTTTACATCGTGGCTGTCCGCTGGGGCGGTACCGTATACTAGTACGATGAATGCTAGTGGTACCTCCAGCGGGGAAATACTCTACGGATCTCCCTCTGCAGTAACCGTTACTACAACAGTAACAAGTGGGAACGTTCCATTCACCACTACATTAGCCTTAGGAACGAATGAGGAGGCAGGCACAATTGCTGTGTTTTCGCCAGAAGGGACAGTCTATACTACACATGGTTATCCGCCGGCGCTATGCCATTTACCCAGACTATTGCGGCGTCAGGCTTTGAGAACGGCACGATACTATATGGCAGCCCATCAGTATCAACCGTGTACACGACTATCACATCTGGCAGCGTCGCGTACACAACAACTCTAGCGACTGGACTCAACGACGAAACTGGCACCGTGGAGGCAGTTTTTGCGATGAGTACAACGACAATGACTACGTGGCTTTCGGCAGGCGCTGCTCCTTTCACATCTACGGTGGCCGCCAGTGGAAGTCAAAGTGACACGGTTGTCTACGGTGCCCCGAGCGCTTCTACAGTATACACCACGATTACTTCTGGTAGCTCTGCGTACACTACTACATTGGCCAGTGGCTTTCAACAGCAAGCAGGAACAGTAGAAGTTGTTGTCGAGACTACGTCCACGAGCAGTTCTTCGACAGCTGGCTTTTCGACTACGTCGTCTACTACTTCATCTACTACTTCGATGACTGATTCACCGACGACGTCGAGTGGTCCTCCATCGCCGTTCTCAGTGGTCTCTTCGACCAGCTCATTAACTTCCCAGCTTCCGACTACGTCCGCAGCTATTTCATCGACAAGAAGCTTTCCAGCTACATTGTCTACTAGTTCATCTGCTACTCCGTCAGACGTCTCGTCGACTGCTTCGTCGAGTAGCGCACCGACGTCATCCTTCACAACTTTCTAGATCAGTTCCTCAACTTCCCAGCTTCCGACTACGTCCGTGAACATTTCATCGACGAGTAGCTTCCCAGCTATATTATCTGCTAGTCCATCCACGACTTCATTGAACATTCCATCGACTACTTCCTCGAGTAGTCCGCGGACGTCTTCTTCATTGACTTCCACAACTAGCTCCTCTACTTCTCAGCTTCCGACGAGTAGTCTAGCGGCGTCTTCTTCAATGACCTCTTCAACTAGCTCTTCTACCCCTCAGCTTCCGACTACTTCGCCGAGTAGTTCAACGACGTCTTCTTCGACAACTATTTTGGATGTCTCTTCTACCTCTCAGCTGCCGATTACTTCCTCGACGATTTCTACTGCAGATACTACAACCCTACTGGAGACGTCATCCTCTATCGTGTCAGCAAACCAGAGCAGCACCTCTCCGTCAACATTGACTACCAGCTCACCCAGCACATCTCCACAATCTCAAGCGATGTCGACGTCAATTCAGTACGTCACCGTACCAAACAACTCAACAACCGTGGTCACCTCCACGTTCACGCCAACGTCTACTATGACAGTGATGGCGTCCGGAACTGTAAGTCCACTCCCCCAGTCTTTCGTCGCTGAAGTTTTGCTTAATTCTCACACTCACGATGCGTAGACTACAGTGACAGCAACCACTACTTCGACCGTGGTTGTTGAAAGCGATGTTGAAGCCACTGATACCGAGTATGTCTATGCATCGACCATGTCGGGGTCAATCACGGGGACGACTTCTGTGACTGCAACAATCACGCGCAACAATCACGCCTCAGCCTACGCCTTCTTGAGTTCTTCCAAAGGTGATTCGTGAAGCGGAGATGTGTAAGAGTGGGGCAGATTCAGTCGAAATTGTTGGGATGGAGGATTGGCAGCAAGAGTCTAACAGGAGGTTCCATGGGCAGTTGTGCTTAACGATGGGTTCATGCATTGTTGCGGCTAACGGGTGGTTTCATGCATTGTTGGGGCTAGCAGGTGGTTTCATGCATTGTTGCGGCTAACGGGTGGATTCATGCATCGTTGGGCGTATCTTGCCATGCATTATCTTTGAGCGTTGCCTCGGCCGCTATCCACTCGCTTAGTTCCTGGCATCATGCAGCCCTGCTTCCAGCAGAGGCCACATATAGTTCTTCCAATACAAAGCAGAACGTTCTGGTCATACACATTCAGGCCTTTCGAGTAGTTGTAACTGAGCTTAAGTGTGAGAATAGTGATAACTAATTCGTCCCGTTCTCATGTCTCCACGACGAACGCCCCTCCCAGCAGAATAGCTGGCTCGGTAATCTCATTATGCTCGTAACTGTATCACAAATCAGCTTATGCTCAAACGAAACCCGTCTCTTCCTCTTCAATAACCATCAGGTATATCACACAACATACCTCAACGTCCCCACTCCTCCCGCCTCAAGCAACAAACTCGGATTATCGTGCACAGGCCTTCCGATCCACCTCGCCGCAAACGCGCGCAGAATGTGTCCGTGCGCGACGACGAGAACGTCGCAGGGGAGTGCGGCGGCGTCGCTGCCTGACTGAATGTGCTTTAGTGCTGGGGCGTGCACTTTGGTGCGGATTTCGGAGATGAGGTGGTCTAGGCGGGTGGTAATTTGTTCGGGGGATCTGGTGGGGAAAATTTAGTTTGGGGACGTCAAGGTACGGTGTGTTCGAGGTGTAGAAGACATACTCGCCATCAGGACACCCGTCCCTCCAAATCTCCCACTCCTTCTCCCCCTTCTCCTGCCTCATCTTCTTGATCTCTTTACTCGTAATCCCCTCATACGCGCCATAATCCCACTCCCTTATATCCTCCGTCACCTGCGCCGTGAGTCCCTCTCCCTGCTTCCCACGTCCCTTCCCATTCCCAATCGCATCTCCCTTGACCTCGCCTCGCTCCTTCTCCCATAGTTGTCCCTGCTCCCTCCTCGCCCGCTCGTACCCCGGCACCTGAATATCATCAATCCCCCCTGCCTCCAGCAGCATACCTAGGGTGCGGCGAGCGCGGGTTCGTGGGGAGACGTAGACGGCAGCGATGTTGGAGCGGACGATGAGGCGGTCTGCGCCCACGAGGGCGCGGCCGGTGGAGAGGATGCGCTTTTCGCCATTGGGTGTGAGGGGAATGTCGGAGGTGCCGGTGTGGCGGCCATTTAGCGACCACTCGGTCTCACCATGGCGAACTATGAAAACTCGGGGGGTGGGATGGGGCATGATTAAGTTGGGTTGGAATGGCTGAGAGAGTTCCAGGTGGATGCTGGAGGCGATTAAGGCGGCTGTAGCTGGATCGTAGGAGGTTTAGTAAGATAGATACTGATATGCCGGCTGGCAGAGTAGTGAAAGTGTAGGAAGAATACGTGAAATAAGCTGGTTGGACCAGAGCTGCTATATTATGAAGTCCTGATGGGAGGATAGATATCTGAGGTCGAATCCCAATGGACAATGACGTATGACATCGGAGCGCTATCCGGCACGGCCTTGCCAACCGGTCGGCACGAGGAGATCAAAGATGATCATGCAGCCATGAATGCTATGAGCGCAAAGGAGCGTAGTAAGTAGGTGAATTAGCAGAGCAAGTGACATACCAATAGCTCAGTTTAGCAATCTAGTCTATTATCTATTCCATCCGGACTACAATTTCATGCATCAATATTTGCGAACTCCTTGCTCTCCGTAGCCTTCTCATCCGTATGCTGCACTGGGACATTCTCCTTCTGCGGATGCCCCTTGCTGTGCCCGTTCGTATGCCCATTGGTCTTCCCATTCGCCTCCCCGCCGCCTGGCGCACCTGCAGTCTCCCTGACAACACGATCGATCTTCGCTGCCACAATCGGGATATTGCGCTCGTTGAAGCCTGATATCGAGGCACGTCCTGACATGAGCAGATAGACATGGTTCTCCTTGAGCTTCGTGACTTGCTCTGGCGTGAGTCCTGTGTACGAGAACATGCCCGTCTGCTCCACAATATGTCGCCAGCTACCCGGTGTTTGCAATCGAGTGAGCTCATCATACAATCCTTTACGCATACCCTTGATGCGATTCGCCATCGTCGTGAGATCCTGCTGCCAGCTTTTGCGGAGCTCCTCGTCGCGCAGAATGCGATCCACAATCCGTGCACCGTAGATTGGCGGCATGCTGATCTCACCACGCTGCAAATCAGCCAGCAGGCCATGTGCCCGCTCACGAGCAAATGGTGTTGCAGTGACCAGATGGAAGGCTCCAACACGCTGGCCGTACAATCCGAAATTCTTGGAAAACGACTGCGCAACGCAAAGCTCCATTGTTCCACGCTCCACAAAGTGGCGGACAGCCCAGGCATCTGCGTCAGCGTCGCCACTGGCAAATCCTTGATAGGCCGAGTCAAAGAATGGGAACAGTTTCTTGGCCTCGCAGAGATCCGCAATGGCTTTCCACTGTGATTGTGTTGGGTCCAAACCTGTAGGATTATGTGCACATGCATGAAGTAAGATCAGGTCGCCAGCCTCGGCTTCTCTCTCAAGTGTATTGATCATGCCGTCAAAGTCTAGGCGACAGTGTGCTGCATCGAAGTATGGGTAGAAGCGCTGCTTGACGTTTGGACCGGCGAGGTCAAGAATTAAGTGATGGTTACCCCATGTAGGATTCGATACCCAGACATTCTTAGGTTTGAGTGTTTCTGCCAGGAAGCGAGTGCCTATGTGACAAGCCCCCGTGCCTGAAATTGTCTGGATACTAGCACAGCGACTTATGAATGCATCGTCAGGCTGCCCAAACAGAAGATCTCGTGCAGCAGAGATGAATGATGTCAGACCAGCTATTGGCGGGTATTCGTGGTCGACTTTCGGGTCGTCAGCGAGCAGTCTCTCGACTTTCTTTACTGTAGGCAAGATCCACGGTTTTCCATTGTCGTCTCGATAGACACCAACGCCGAGATTGACTTTGTCGTCCGCGGTGTCGACCAAAAAGTCGTTGGTCAAGGAGAAGATTGGGTCTCCTGCAGTTGGCGGGATCGCGTCGAAGAGTGACTTGTTGGTATTTTGGACCATTTCGATTGCGACCTGGTCTATTCTGCTGTTGTATTTCGCAAAGCCTTGGAGATTCTTCAGTTAGATACAGGCAGTTCGTGATACATCCAGTTGATGTTCGTCGTGTGCGTGCATTGTTTTCTCTCATTGTGCACGTGACAACTGGAATATGGGGACTCAATTTCGCTCGCCACGACCGTGACTGTGATCGTACTCCTACCGATATACTGCTATGCCGGTCTACTCTGTAATTGTCGGATCTTGTCTGCGACCGCCGATATCAGAAAGCCGCCGTTCATCACTATACCCACTACTATTAAGCCTCGAACCAATTCCAGCATACTTAAGGTCTTTCCAGTACAAATCAAGCAGCTGTTGATCTTCTTCTGGAGTTAGCGCTTTCCAGTCATAATCAGGGCTGACCTGTTCTGCGATCTGACCTGGAGTAATCTAGCTTTGTGATAAATCGCGTTCGGTGATCTACCGGGAAATAGGTCGGCGAGCTTCTCGATTGTCAGACCACGCGCAAGTGCTTACATCAGCTTTTGCTCCTGATCCGGTGTCCAGGCGGCTGGGGGTGGCATATCGAAGCGACTGACCGGAAACCTCTTCACAGAGATATCCCGGTTCCTGGCTATATACATAATCTTGTTTTCTATTTGGCAACAATTTGTTAAAATCGTCCGACCAGTCCGCTCGATTGCCACTTACCGGTAAGGTGCGGCATCTGTTCAAGAATTTGAGATAGCATGAAGCACTTAGCAGCAAATTCCACGATACCTGCGCCGTCCGCAGACCGGGATCTCCGATAATAACCCAGCTTCTGACGCTGTAATCTTACAGAGGCCTCAGGTAACCCGGGAACAGCTCGAAGCATTGTTTGTCGGTTTTGCCTGCTACAAAGGGCTCTCCTCAGCTGCTCAATGTTGTCATCGGTTCATCGGTCCATTTCGTCCTGTATTTCTTCTTGGTAATGTAGTGATATGACACTTTGCCACTTATACTTAGAGTCCTGGCATGATTCGGACTGCAAAGTGGTAGTCTCTTGCTGAAAATGATATGTGGTCTAAGGACCTGCCTCAGGGTGCATATCGTACTACCAAGCATTGAGCCTGGAGCTGATAGTGGCCACATGGATCTTTCGATTCAATACACGATATCACAATGAGGTTGAGCATCAGTCACGAACTTGGGAAGATCAAGTATCCTATTGTAGGATCTGTACTGTAGGTTCTACTGTGAGACCGCTGGCAAAGAGTAGTGAAACATCGAACTTGGAGCCTACCCTGCACAAGCAGCCGGTGACTGATAAATATACCAAATTCACATTCGAAACATTGCTCATCTCAGAAGTAGAGCCCATCTTTGCTTGGACACTTATAGCCCATCTCACGAAACCAGCAATACAAGTGAGCGGCGGACTCACATCATTTGAAACATGCCAGCCGCACGGCTCACACTTCTCCCGCCAGCAACCTGCATCTTTTCCAGCACAACCCGACCAATCGTCCAGTCAAGATGTCAGCAAGTCCAACAAGCCCGCAATGCGTCCATCCTCTCGTCGCTGTCAGACAATGCTGGTGCCTACAATAAACGCATCCGTCGTGGACGAGGTCCAGCTTCAGGCAAGGGCAAGACGTCCGGACGTGGTATGAATGGTCAAAAGCAGCATGGCAAGACCCCATACAGGCAGAATCTTGGGCGGCATTTCAACGGTGGTCAGACGCCTAACGAGGTCGTGCACGGCAAGCGAGGATTCGACAACCAGTACGTAGCACTGGTGACCTGCGCTTCGATGCGGCAGAAAAGCAATAATTTACCAGTACACTGATCAACTTTACCCACCAGGTTCTCCATCGAACTGACCCCCCTAAACCTCGACACCCTCCAACACTTCCTGTCCACCTCCCGCCTCCCCGCCTCCTCACCCACCTCTCCGCTCACAATCCGCGAACTCCTCGCCTCCCGCTGCCTCCACGGCATCAAAGACGGCGTCAAACTCCTCGCCCGCAACCGAACAGCCACACCCCTCTCTCAACCAATCCACATCACCGTTTCGCGCGCCTCAGCCGCAGCCATCAAAGCAATCGAAGATGCAGGAGGGAGCGTCACGACAAGATATTACACAAAAGCAGCGATAAACCGCGTCATCAAGGGCGAGACACATCCGACAGCAAGTCTGCTCTCACTTGGCGGCATGAATCCGCTTGGTGACACGGGAGCAGCAGTCGGCGCACCGAGTAGCCTGCAAAACCCGCACACAGTTGGGCAGCAGGCCGACCTAATGGCAAGTACGCCTGACATCCGAGCTGCAATGCTCGCGGAGATGCGCTCGTACCCTTACCGTCTGCCAGATCCGACTGGCAGAAAGGATCTGGAATACTACCGCGATCCGAAACATCGAGGATATTTGAGCTGGCAGCTCAAGGAGGGGCAAGGGCCGAGTTTGTTTTTCAAGACGCCTGGAGAGATTGCGACGGGGATTTCGGGGGCGAAGAGGAGGGAGAACAAGGGGAAGGCGATGGGCAAGGGGGATAACAGCTTGTGGTGATCCAGGGAAGTGGTACAGACGATGGAGTAGGGTTGAGAGAGGAGGTTTGCATTATTGCATAGCGAAGGGATACATGTGTACATTGCCTCTCGAGGGCTGGAAGCTACATACACAGCGATCCTTGACATCATGTCCCTCAAACATGACTGGTTTGCTGGGTATGTCCGGCTAGTATGACAAGTAACACGCATACCAGGCGCCAACATTTGTCAACTACGTATTATGATTCTTGACTGTCCCCTCACCAGCTCGTCCATCCGCCCAGGGTGGTATCATCCCTCTTCTTCCCTTAATCAATGCCGACGCGCATGCGTGTGGTACTTGGCGTCGTATTGTAGCTGTATAGGGACCATCGATGTCAGCAAGTAGTGAGCGAGTGAGCGTCCCGTAATTTGTCGCAGCTACAGGTTGCACTAGATGCGTTAGCCTCATACAAGTGACATGGAGCTATACTGAGGCTGGGTATCAGATCGGTGACGTATCAATGCTGCAGTATATACTGCTAAGATCCTGGCGACGGCGCGGATAGTGCCACAACGATGAAGCGAACGGACACTTTGGCAAAGATGGAGGGACTCTGGGAAGGCCGGTGCTGTCTCGCTGCCGATGTATACGCGCTCAGTTGCAGCATGATGATCTTGCCAATTGGCATACTTGATAATTCGTCACTAGACGATGTCTCACTTGATTCGTGGATCGCATGGACGGAGGACTCTGCGCCCCTTCCTCCTGGGATTGAGGCAAACAAGTGTTGCTTCAACTCTTTACATCGGAGTAATTGACCTTACATATGTTTCGTGATCAAGGCAGGAAGATGCCGTGTCAGCAGCAGCCTGTTCTGGCGGGAGATTAGGCATGAAGATCATCAGTCTCATCTGCTGTCTCCAAGCCCGGTCAAGTGTCAGCTAGTGAGCGCGTCGGCTCCAGCCAAGGATGTCATCGTTGTTTGCGTGCCGGTGGAGGTGGATGTCAAGAGTCGTAGAGTATTGCCGTATATGCCGCAGTCACTCGCTACTGCTGAGACGGCAAGTATCGTGCAACGGTGGTACAGTTTAGCCCATGCTGAAACCTTTGGGTAAGCTGTAATCCTGTACGGATCCTGCAGCAAGTGCAGACAAAGACTGCAACCGAGAGAGGCGAGGCTCGAGGTGTCGATGTCACTACGATACTTGCTCCATGTCAGCTGCACTAGTAGTCGTCGGAAATCCGTTTGTTGTATCTAGCACCAAGTCTTCAGCGATAGGTAGACGGACCAGTCGGCAGTGACCACAGCCAGCTAGAGACCCAGGGAGGATCGTCAAGGGTCATGTCCACTGGCAGAAGCTTGCGCCCACTTTCTCCTGCTTTATAGGCAGGGTATTGATTTGTATCAGATATTGAAACAAACACGACATGCTGGGCGAGCGTCAAATCTCCACAAATCCATGGCGATCACCAGTACTAGGATCAGCTTGTATGTATACTTTTGCGCCTTCAGCCAGATCTGAAAAGCACTGAAATACTCCAGCTGTTGGAGCACAGTGGACCGGACCGAGCAAGACCGTCCGTGTCGGCTTCGCAAGGAGAAGGTGGCAGGACGAAAGGTAAACCAGTCAAGGATAAACTGATGCTGAGCTCTCCGCACGATAAGATGCAATCATGCAATTCTTTTTCTCCACTTTCCTTCGTGGTGCATTTCGTACCAGATTAACCTTGCCGAATCTGATCAACACACCGCCGAACCGTGCCGTATTATGTATTCTACTGTTGTGCTCACCGCCTGCTTGAAGCTCGTTTGGCGTCATAAACCAAGAAGCTGACCTGGAGAGCGCGAGAAGGCAGCGCGACAAGGCTGATGGGAAGAGCCCAACAGGATAGGAGTGGCTCGACGTCGTGCGTCTAGCCAGCAATAGCGCGATGTCGATGAGCCAGGCATGAGGAGTCGCAACGTGTCGAGCCTGACCAGCCGCGTCAGACGAGAAGGAGGAGAAAACCACTTACACTTCCTCTTTGAGCTTAGCACGAGGACGAAGATCCATAATCCTAATCACCCTCGGCTTCTGCTTTGGGCTTACATTCGAGTGACTCCTATTTCTGGTGTAGCAAAAGCCTTACTATGTGCCGCGTCACCGCAAAGAGGCAGAGTGTACGCGTTATGCTACTCTGTGTTACTTCTGTGCAGCCTTGCTGCTGGCAGTGCTGACTTCGGCTTTGACATATTCTTCGACTTCGGGTGTGAGGTGCTTCAGCCCCAAGATGCACTGCCAGTTAGCATGATCCTTCTTAGAGATCAACGTACTCCTGCATATCCATTATCATCAATGTCACTTCAAACACGAGATCAGCTGCACGCTAGGCAAGTGAGCTTGCTGTGTGCGCGCCCGTTCGATGCCGAGCACACGCAGTATAGTGGCAGCCACATAGCCGCCTGCTTTCACCGTATCTTGCTCCACGAGCTGAAGAAAGATGATAGCCAAAATACGCGCCAAGGATGTGAACAGAAGTAACAAAAGTCAAGCACGCAAGCTTCTTCCACAAGGGGTAAGATTAGGAGAAAATGCCCCGCTTCCCGAATGTCTGTTCGCGAATGTCGGGTGCCAACCCCAACCAGGAAAACTGCGAGAGTCTTCGCCGTGTGAGCCCGAGAACGTCGCATCTCAGTTCCGCTCCAGAATTATTAGTCGTGTCAATCTGCACCTGTTCCGGAAGTTGGTCGTAATACATATAGAGCACATCATGTTTATTGCTTGTAGATTTTGGCAGCCGTATGCTGTGAGGCTTATCGTTTCCGTACGAAGCCGAGCCCTTGTGCTTGGGAAGTCTTTTGCAGAACTTGAGACGTTGATCGCTGGCGTGATACTCCACAAAGCACTACTTCTGAGGTTCGCCGTCAGCCAAGTAGTGCTCATAGCCTCATACAGGCTACATCAGTCATGTGATTAGTAAGATGATATCCACATTACGAGGAGCAAGACGTTCCAGATCCTGAAAGAGCAGGCGCAGTAAACTTGTGTGTTTAGATGTACACGATATAAATGCAACGTGGCGCTTGCGAAATGCGACAATGCTCCATCAGAATCATATCTTCGTTGCCTAGACTGAAGTGCGTCGAAGGCGTAGTTGTCTGTTCATTTCATTTGAAAGTATACGCCTGGCGGGCAACAGTAGCTGGGGAGCATCTGGGGATCGATTATTGGCGAATCCTCATCACACGGGAAGCCAGCCGCGACAGAAATGATGGCGTGGTATACCCAGCTAGCCCAGCTAGCCTTACGCAGATCAGCAAGAGACACGAAGCAAATCAAGAGCAAGTATCTCCGATGTCATTACCCTCGTACAAAAGCCATCATGCATGAGGTGGTAGCATCCACCCAAATGCGACTAGCGGCATATGGAGCAGGGCCCTCAGAGTCTCACAAGAGACAATTTAGTGGTAGTCTTGGTGGTGGTGATAGGGTGTCGCCTGCCAGCGGAAAGATTTCGACAGTCATTTCTTCGGGAACCAGCGCTTGCAAACATGCCTTTTCCACGAAGCTCCACGGAATGGTTTCTTTGTTTGTCTCGCTTCCACTTCTGTGATTGGCAAGGAAGCACGTCGTTTTCTGTGCGTCCGCCCCCGGCGTCCATGTTCCCAGAATAATGTGCCCACTCTTGCTTCCAATAATTCTAGTCAGAGCGTTTCGCTTTCGCTTTTTTCACCGTTGCTAGTCGGTCAGCAGCGGCGTGTGTGGTGTGTGTGCTAGAGCACACCCAAGGAATGGACGTTTCCACGCACGCAACCCGAGCCCAAGCATGAGGCATGGGTCGACAAGTGCTCATGTCACGATTATCTGGCTTTTCCATCGACCCAATCTTCTCTCCATGGACGCTTTGCCTCAATTGGAGTCGGTCGATGGCTCCAGGGTGCGCTTCAGATTATGCCCGTACGCTATGATGCGGCCGTCCGTTCTTCCTTCGCAGGGCCGTGTCATGGAGGAGGGGTGTCTGACGCTCTTACGTTGCCGGATGTTTACAACATCGCATCGTGGATTCCTCATTCACTCAAAACCACAGATGTCCCGCGCTTCGCAGGGAATCATGTTTCACGATCTCATTCCTTGCGTTACCTGAAATATCGTGACTTAGAAGAATCCTAGCCGCGACAAGGGACTCGTGTTTGTCAGCTACACACATCACCTGCATGGAATGATCAGCTCTGTTACACCTTGACATTACCTTGGAAGCAATCAGCTGAATCAATATCCCACCAAGCCTGCTCGAATGCAGTCATCAAAGAACATATAAGTAGAGTTTGGGTCATCAATGTTGATCGTTGATGGCGGATACACAAAAAAAGAAGTGAAACTAGCATCACAACTCGAAACACTGGAGGCGACCTCATCGTCAGTTTCAGTCAAACGCGCAACTCGGCCCATCTCCGCTTCCTCAGCCTCTCTTCTCCTTGTCAAGATCTTTCAATCCATCCTCGGTGGACTTCCCTGCTGCCTATCTCTGTTTCGATGGTCGATGTCCAGTGCCCTCGGTCGTCGCTGCCTCCACCCCTGCTGGACGCCCAGTCTTCATTCTCGGCTTTCACATCCGATCCACAGTATTGGTCCAGCGAACACTCAAATTCAAAGAGAAGAAACATCAGTCAAGATATCCGTAGCATAAGCTACGTTGACGCCTATAGATCTTCACCTCCTCCTGCTGCCAGGGCAGTCATCAAGGAATCGCAACACGGCAACTCGGCTCCTGGCAGTCTGATCCTGCCTCTCCGCGACATGAGCCTGAACAACCTCACCGCACATAATCCGAATCAGTACAACGCCTACATTCCAGCATTCTCCGCTCTGGCACCACAAACACAACACGCAGCATCAGAGCCACAGTCTCGGGCATCGTCACGGCCTCCATCCGCTCGCCATATCTCGTCAGAGGACACACCCACAGGAGCAAAACACGTCGTTGAGAATCCCGTGTTTCTCCTGCCCGAAGATGCAAGTGGAAAAGGCTCAAATAATGGCATAGTATCATATCTCCAGTTGCCAACGAGCATCACAGAAAGCAAAGGGAGCTTGGCGGAATTTGCAGCGCAGGTAAGCCTTCGATGCATCACAGCCCGAGCAGCCTTACCTAACATGGGCAGGTTACGTGTCTCTTCTGGTTTGAAACTAGCACGACCATGGCATACATTGAAGGTAGAGGTGCATCATCACAACCTCTTCCGGAACTGCTCAACGAAGCATATCCCCAGACTGGTTTCTTGAAATGGGTTACGACGATTTTGTCTACGACTCAGGTAACACAGAATGTTATTATCCTGGCTCTGCTCTTCATCTATAGACTCAAGACCCAAAACACTACCGTGAAGGGCAAACTTGGCTCTGAGTACAGGCTTTTGACTGTAGCCCTCATGCTAGGGAACAAGTGTAAGATAAATCCTTGACCTCTACGCACTATGAAACGCATATTAACACGCACTTCAGTCCTCGACGACAACACGTACACCAATCAAACTTGGGCCCAGGTGTCCGGCATCTCTGTGAAGGAGATCCACTTCATGGAGGTCGAGTTCTTGAGCCATCTGAGGTACAATCTCTACACCTCAAAAGACCAGTGGCTGGACTGGCATGCCACACTTGCCAAATACTTTAGCTATCTCGAGCAACTCTCTCTACAATACAATGCGGCAACATGCTCATTAGCCGGCGACTCACGACGTCCCTCGACAGTGTTTTACACTCTTCCTTCACCGCCAAACTCTGAAACCACTTCGCCCTTGTATCGCAGGGCAGTGTCTTCACAAGGTCACGCCTTCACGAATCGACCGAGCTTGCCACCTTCTGTGTCATCTGCTCAAGTCGTTCCTGGTCCCAATCTGAGCACTGACAGGAAACGTAGCTATGAGGAATCTTACCACGAGCCACCGACGAAACGACCCTTAACTTATGCGTCTCAACCAACGTTGCATCCAGCAACAATGCATCCGGCACAGTATCATCCGTTACCTCCACAGTCTGCAACCTTCATGCCAAATTTGCCGACCAATCTGCCGAGCTTGCCACACTCTACTCTACAGATGCCCCCTATGCTTCTGCATCAGCAGCAGCAGCAGCAACAGCAACACTCGCAGTATCCATTGCAACAGCCAAACGTTGCGTACCTGCCGACTCCTCTCTCCACCTACAACACATCAAACGCTGGATATTTGCCGCCTATGATGAATTGGCCACAAAGCGCAATGTCCAGTATCCCTCCTTCAAGTGCGAGCACACCCAATGGTCTTGCTCATTTGCACATCCACACAAACTGTCTGAGCGATTTGCAATCGAGACAACCTACACCGGCGTCTGCACGTGTTGCAGGATCAGGAACAGCCTACCCTTCGACAAGTTCTCACACTGCCTCTCACACTACCACACCAAGCCAGCTCTCACCCTCCTACTGGCTCACAAAACGCAATTCTCCCTACCGGCCGGTTCGCGGTATCAATACACTGCTGAATCCACCTCCTTCCGCATCGATGAATCCAGATGCACAGAACATCTCATATGAGCAAATGCGGTGGCAACCACTGGGCAAGAATGTCGAAGAGCGACCCGGACGAGTGCCGTATATGCACCGTGAGGCATGGCCTCAAACTAATCAATACCAGCATTGGGGAAATACTCATTATCCAACTCATCGCTGAGTACTAGCAACATGATCACACGAGTTTCCTTTTCACTTTCGGCATAAGCATAGCTCTGGCGTTATTTTCGAAGCCCCTGGAAGGGAATGACTTGCTGGAAAAGCGATTGCATAGGCATGAATGCAAGACGTCGAAGCATTGTACGATAAACACACGGTAGCCGTATGAGCTAATAGTGTCGAAAGAGACTGTCGAGGAATCCCATAGTAGGGAAGAAGACCAACCATTAGCACCACTTTCTGACTCTGCCTCGTGTCCTTCCCGTAAACATGTCGTTGGTGTATCTCCTTTTGACGTCTTCTTTCCGCTGCTTACGTAATCGATTTTGACATCTCGCCCTAGCCTAAGAAGTGCAACCAGCGCTCGGAACCACATGTAGATAGGCAGCACACTCTTCCGCCATCATCAGCGACTTCGCGATGGTGCAGAGTCTCAAGCCTAACCACGATGACAATGGGCCAGTATCGTTTGCCACGCTGATGGCACTTGAGCAGGTCGCCAATACCACCTTCCGTTCCCTTACTGCAGCATTCGAGCCTGCAGGCGGGCTGTTCGATAGACCAGAGCATGTACCGCCCCGCGCCTTTGGAGGCTTTGTATATGCCCAAGCTGTTTGGGCTGCTGCTCAGACCATGGAGATGAGTGAAGAATGGGTCGTTCATGTATGTGAGACTTGCTATGCGTGCTATTGACTGCGATGGGAACAGAAGTGAAGTGCTCCTCGCCTTGTCGCAGGGCTTCCAAGTACAATGAATTTGTGACGTCATCTGATGCAAAGCTTTCACTGCAGAGCGTGACTGGCTACTTTGTGCAGCTTGGCCGCTGCGACCTGCCATTCATCTACCGTGTCGATAACGTGCGCAATGGCAGGGGCTTCTGCGTGCGGCACGTCAACGTCACACAGCAGGAGACCAAGGGTATAGTATTTACGTGTATATGCTCGTTCAAGCTGCCGGACGAGAGTCCTGTGGATCTACAGCAGACGATGAGCGTCAGGGAAAGTTACAGGGACGTACTGGGTGATGTGAAGACGTGGTGGGAGTTGGAAGATGCACCGTCGGTGCTTGTGAATAGGTAGGAATGCTTCCCTTTGCTGTCCGGCAGTCTCCCAGATGAGGCCATCTAGTCTTGGGAGCTTCCTCAGACAATCTATGAAGCAGAGTCTTTTCGTGTGAGATTCCAGCATAGCACATACTAACACACTCACGTTGTAGATTCACCGCAAGGGACGTCGAACGCCGCACAGCCCATCCATTCCCGGGTCTACACGTCAAGATGCCTGACATGACCGCCTACAACGAGTCTCGATCGCCACTAGATCGACGTAGCCTACTCATATACACAACCATTGGCATCATGCCCACTGGTCGCAACAGTTTAACCCTACACGCATGTGCGCATCTGTACTTGAGTGACAAGCACAGCCTCGAGTTCGCTGCAGCACATACAAATCTGCACAAGCGGTGGAGGGCCATGGCAAGTTTGAGTCATACGGTGACATTCCACTCCTCCGGTCCTGCTCTAGTGCTGGGCCAGAGCGGGACAAGGGACAATCACCAGCAGCAGGAGAAGTGGTTCGTGCAGGAAGTGTGGACGGACCGAGTCACAGATGGTCGAACAGTGCACAAGTCCAAGATTTTCAGCGACGATGGTGTACATGTGGCGAGCACTATGCAGGATGGCCTTCTGCGATTGGCGCAAGGAGATGTTGGAGATGGCGAGAATGAGCCTCTGGGAAGAAATCCGCGGCGGGAAGGCTTGTCGAAGATGTAAAATCTTGATCAATCTGCGTAGGGTATGAATACAGTATGAATACAAGAGCGTGGGCGGGCAACCTTATAGCACTCTCTGGAGGCCGCCCGGCAGACATCTGCATTGTGCCTGACCATACTCTAGATGATTCACGTTGGGGGACGAGCGTTCAGGTTGTAACGAAGTATCTATTTAACCGGGATAGGGCTGATGGACCGTTATAGTCGCTATCTAAATTGTTCAAGGGCCCTCAACACCTCCCTGTGACGCAGCAACATCGCCCCTCTCAGCATCACCATGGCCTCTGCCGGGGCAGCAAGGTCATTTGCGGCCCTCAATGGGCTGATGCGGCCAATTGCTCGTCTGCCATTGTCTGCGCAACCAGTTCAAACGATTTCAGGCAGAGCATCTCTTTTTATCACACGACCACCTATCTCTCGTCCCGTCTCCTCCGTCCTTCGTCGCTCATTCACACAGTCGACCTTCCGTAACGCCCCAGAAGCAGTGCTATCGCCCGCACCTCAGAAACCCAAGCGCAGTGGCTTTCGAAGATTTCTACACTTCACTTGGCGCCTCACACAGCTCAGCGTGCTCGGCGGCACCGGTTACCTCTGCTACGGTATCTGGGCTTCGCGCAATCCTAACGACCAGTACGATCCGGACCCAAGCAAGAAGACCCTCCTCGTTCTCGGTACTGGATGGGGTGCTGTCTCTCTCCTCAAGAAACTCGACACGGAGAACTATAATGTCATTGTTGTCTCGCCACGAAACTACTTCCTGTTCACACCACTACTTCCGTCATGCACTACTGGTACCATCGAACATCGCTCTATCATGGAGCCGATACGGAACTTCCTAAGGCACAAGAAGGCGACTGTCAAGTACTACGAGGCGGAGGCTACCAAGATCGACTATGAAAAGCGGGTTGTCTACATCAACGATGATTCCGAGATCAAAGGCAATGCGTCCTCGACCGAGGTTCCTTTCGACATGCTCGTCGTCGGTGTTGGTGCCGAGAACGCAACCTTTGGTGGGTACTATGAAAAATCAAGCACGTAAATAAGAAACTGACATAAGGAACAGGTATCCCTGGTGTCCGCGAGAACTCATGCTTCCTCAAGGAGGTCCAAGATGCTCAGAACATCCGCAAACGTATTATGGACTGCTGTGAAACTGCTACTTTCCCAAACCAGAGTGAAGAGGAGGTCAAACGCCTGCTACACATGGTCGTTGTTGGTGGTGGACCGACTGGTGTTGAGTTTGCTGGAGAGTTGCAAGACTTCTTCGAGAACGACTTGAAGAAGTGGATGCCTGAGATTGCACCTCACTTCAAAGTCACTCTTGTCGAAGCTCTGCCAAATGTGAGTAGTAGAAGGATGGGTACAGCCAGAATCCCGGACTAATATGGCGCCAGGTCCTGCCTTCGTTCTCCAAAAACCTCATCGAATACACCGAGAAGACTTTCAGCGAAGAGTCCATCGAGATCCGCACCAAAACTATGGTCAAGAATGTCGCAGACAAGTACATTGAGGCTGAATTCACAGATGCCAAGGGACAGAAAGTCAGGGAGAAGATTCCATACGGACTTCTGGTCTGGGCTACTGGTAACGCTCTCCGACCTATCGTGAAGGACTTGATGGACCAGATTCCAGCACAGAAGGAATCTCGCCGTGGTCTTGCTGTCAACGAGTACCTCGTGGTGAACGGAGCCGAGAACGTCTGGGCTGTCGGTGACTGCGCTATCGCCAACTATGCACCTACCGCACAAGTAGCGTCACAGGAGGGAGCGTTCCTTGCACGTCTATTCAATCAGATGGCAAGGACAGAAACCATTGAGCGGGAACTCAAATCTCTCTCTGATGAGCAAGCAGTTGCAAAGACGAAGGACGAGCGCGATGTTGTCTTTGGCAAGATCAGCGAGCTCCAGAAGCGTCTCCGCCGCACGAAGTCGATGCAGCCATTCCAGTACTCGCACCAGGGATCTCTCGCCTACATTGGAAAGGAGAGAGCTGTTGCTGATATCAGCTGGTTGGCAGGTAACTTTGCCAGTGGTGGAACGATGACCTATTTGTTCTGGAGGTCAGCATACATTAGCATGGTTTTCAGCCCGAGGAACAAGATCCTGGTCATTGTCGACTGGATCAAGGCGAAGCTGTTTGGTCGCGATGTGTCGAGAGAGTAGAAGAGAGGCTGTCCGAGGTGTGCAGCAAATGTGTCATGACTGGAAAGAGTGGGTTACTGGGAATGTCGTCTTAGTGCATGGACATGGCATGGCATTGCAGGGTCTATCTAGAGCATATATGTAACAACAGCCATGGATGCGTTGCCTCTTGGGTTCATGTCCTTCATGCTTTTCCAATGTGGAATAGGGGTAGAAGATCGACCGTTGTCAAGAGGCGTGTGCTGTAAATAGCTTAATGTTTTCTGGAACGCGATCTCATAGCCACTGCCACCAGGCAAACCGCAACCATCGTTTTACTCTCCAGTCGTTCCTTACAAGATCAGTAGCATTCACACTTGGCTTTCTGCTGGCGCGAGGGGAGTAGGAGAACCAGTACACAACATCATCGCACCAGACGGCGCGCGTGGATACATAAGAAGACACAGCTGAGATCCAACCACTTCTCTTGCTTCACTCGGCATCCCTACAATAAACGCGAGCACCACCATCTCCATCACCACAATGCCAGGCTTCGGCACCTTCGACGCCATCTGCGCCCAAGCAGCCCTTCCCCTCTGCTCACTCGTCGGCACATCTCCCATCGAGCCCTCCCTCCCCGGCATCCCCGCAACATGCTACTCGCGTTCCATCTCCCTCGCCAACACCATCATCTTCTCCGGCGCCACTGGCGTCATTCACATCATCGCCCTGATCATGACCGTCATCATGATTCTACACGTCCGCTCCAAATTCACCGCCGTTGGCCGGAAAGAGATCACATCCTTCTTCTACCTCTACATCCTGCTCACAGTGCTAAGTCTGGTGCTGGATTGCGGCGTCGTACCACCGGGAAGTAGCGCAAAGCCATGGTTCGTGGCCGCACAAGTCGGTGTCGCGAGCGCTACGTGCATGTGTCTCCTCATCAACGGGTTCGTCGGGTTCCAGCTCTACGAAGACGGCACCGCGCTGTCCCTCTGGCTGCTCCGCGGCGTGAGCTTCATCTGGGCCGGCATCACTGCGCTTGTAGCAATCCTCACCTTCAAGTCCGCGGGCGGGCTGGACCCGACGAAAACAGTCTCGCTCTACGTCGTTATGTACATTCTAAACGCGCTCTTCCTCTTCATCTACATCGTCATGCAACTCCTCCTCGTCACCAACACGCTTCAAGACCGCTGGCCTCTCGGCCACATCTTCTTCGGCATCTTCTTCTTCGTCATCGGACAGGTCATACTGTATGCCCTCGGATCCACAATCTGCGTGGGCGCGCAACACTACTTCGATGGCATTTTCTTTGCCACGATTGCGAATCTGTTGGCTGTCATGATGATATATAAGTTCTGGGACAGTATCACGACGGAGGATTTGGAGTTCAGCGTGGGCGCGAAGACGGGGAATTGGGACGTCAAGACGCCAGCATGGGGCCAGCAGGGGGAGGAGGAGTATCACGACGATGCGAATGCGAGTACGGTGGCGAGTGTGAGTGGGGCGGGGGTGGGCAAGGATAGGTTTTTGGGCGTGGCGAGCCAGCCGCCGATGATTAGGCATTCGTTTGTTGATAATCTGTGAGTTAGCAGGAAGGCCAGAGGGACACGGGATATGCGACATGATGCATCTGTGAATTTCGTGAGAGCATAGCAAGGCGTTTTCGATGTTTATCATTTGGTTATATCTGGTTTGGTCTCAGGGTCATGTCATAGCGTTACATTCATGAATCTCATAGCCTCTTCCCTTAGGCTTGCGCCACACACCCACGAAAGTGTAAGCCATTACCACTCTTCTCCAATCGCGCCGACATTTCAAAAAACCACGACACCACAACAACTTCACCGTCTCTTCGACGACGAAGACGACGCCTTCTGCGTCTTCTAGCACCGAGGCGTCAGCACCACCCTTGTTGGCCAGGACAAGTGACTCACCTCCTGCCACCGCGACAGAGCGCTGCATATCGCACACGCACACGACTTCTCCTTTCCCATTTGGCTCTTCTCCAGCCCGAGCGAGCGACCCAGGGTCGCTGAAGACTGTACGCCTGCCGGCGTAACTGGGTGTGCAAACGTAACGGGCGTTGCACTGCCCGATGTGGAGGTGGAAGATGTGTTGGAGGACATCTTCGTGCTGTGGGAGGTCGAGGAAGGTGAGTGTCAAGTGGAATATAAAGTGGGGTGACGTGAGCTGTACTGTGTGAGACTACAGCAAAACTTTGAGCTTGTGTGGTGCGATGTGGAAGAGGAGGAGGAGGGTGAACGAACCAGCGAGCGAGCGACTCGGCCGCTTCTTATACTCGAGGGAGTGTATATATATAGCCTGATCGAGGAAGAGTCGAGCGAGGAAGAATCGAGGAAGAATCAGGCAAGCGCCCAACGGACCTCGTCTCGTCTCGCCTCCTCGCCTCCCAGCTCACTTGCCCAGCTCACTTGCCCAGCTCACCGAATCGACAAGGATTATTGACTGGCAATTCGGTGAGGAAGCAATGGATCGAAATGGTGAGAGGCAAACTCGCCACCTGCCAGCGCAGAGACGAAAACGAACCGCGCGGCACAGAGTGTGGTGCGATGTCGTACAGAGTCGTACAGAGTCGCACGAGGTGTTACACAAAGACCGTCTGAGCCTGTCATAGGCTGGACCTCATCCCATGGCTGTGACGCGAAAGGTGAGAAGCTGACGAAACTGACGCGGGTGAAGCTGGGATGATGCGTTGACGAGAAGGAGCCGGGGCAAGGCGCAACCTATCGCACGCCCATGAGCTGGTTCAATGCCACCTCCACCTTCGCTACACCGTTACGTCTCGCGCCACTTGCAGCGAACCAGCCTTTTCAAGCTATAGGCTTCGTGACTCCAAGCACGGGTCCAGGTACAGGTACAGGCACCCGGTATCTCTGTCCTCTTATGGAAGTCGTGCGTTGAATGTGTGGTGAGTGATGAGTGATGAGCGATGAGCGATGAGCCGAGAAATGTATCACCAAGATTAGGTACTCCAATCCATTGCCAAGGTCCCGTTCTCTTCCCTCTGCTTGCCGAGGACTCCGGCGCTGAACGAGCGGCAAGCAGAAGATGGGCAGGCGCGTCGACGGGGGATGCTGCCACGAAGCCAAGTAGTGAGGACCAGCATGCCGCGTCCGTCAGGTTGTGCCACGCCGCAATGTTTCGAGGTCTTCAGGTCTGGACTAGCGGAGTCTGGGAGGTGTATGTAGGTCTCTCCTCTCGGTATGTTGCCTTTGGCGGGAAGATGGTTGTGGCGATGTTGTCAGATGGTAAGCTGACTGTCGGGACGTGGAAACGCCAAGGTAGGGGTTGGGTTACTCTCTACGACTTTTGTCCTGAGATCGTGGAGTTTTCGGTACTCCCACATGAGTACGAGTCCACGGTCTTAGGCACTCTCCCTTTCTTTGGCGTTTCTTCCTAGATACTTTTCATCTCGGCAGGACGCTGAAGGTAGCAGGAGATGATTACTAGATTCCTTATTGCCTACGGCACTCTCTACGGTCTTCATACCTTGATCTTCTTAAGAGAAGTGCTTTGGTCTCGATATGAAATTAAAGGTAGAAAGGAGATTTTTACTTCGGTATCAGCTTCACTTAGTCTCAACGGTACTCTCCACGAGTGTAATCCTCTGATCATCTTTCGCAAAAGTGCATCTGTTCCGCGAAGAATTCGAATCGAGACTATCGACGGCACTGAGTACGAAGTCACAAGCAGAGTGTGATGGCAGTCCCCACGACTTTTCACCTTTGACCTTTTTCAGCAAAGGCACTTTTCATCTCTCGAAGGGATCGAAATGGAGAGAACAAGGTATCATAGTCGTGGCGTGGCATGTGTCACACTATGAATCATTGTTTAGTGCAACTCCTACAGCATGCCACAGGGATGTATGCGCATGTCCACAACCGTGATCATTGAGATGAGCAGGTGCACAGACTCGGCCGTCACATATGCGATGAGTTCTGGTCTGGCAGGCAACTTCAGTCAAAGCGGGCGTGTCCATGAGGCGAATAAGGTAGAGGGGCCCGAGACTCGCCATCACACCACGGACGTGGAAGCGATATCACCCGATGACATTCTGCTAGATTGTGAAATGCTAAATCTTGAGTATCTGCCTTGATGCGCCACGTTAGACTCCCTAGCTTGAATCAGCTTCCTGCTTCTAGCAGTGTCTTTAGCCAACCGAGACCGACCGGCGCTGAAATGCTGCACTCATATTTCGTACTTCGTACCCACATCGCTCGAAAGTCTTGAGGTCCGGGGATTGCCATCCACTCCAGACATCCATCGTCTGGGAAAAGCAGTCTTCACTGCTTACTGAGCACCCACATCGGCAATGCCTGCACGACGAAGGAATACACAAAGAGAAACTGCGTCCGTCGGTTCTTCTGCGATCGAGATGTCTGTATCGGACCGCTCGAGTGGGGTGACGTTTCGGGGAGAAGGACGTATTTCATCGAGCGTAGCTAGGACAAAGTGGGTTAGCTTGACATTCCATTAGGCGAACACAGATACCGCAGCCTAGCAGTAGAAGAGAGAGGTGCCCATCCATGCAAAATCTCCTCTCACGAACAACACAACCTTACTCACCAAGAAGAACGCCAACGCAAACCACGTATACGCAAAAGCGCTCCATCCAATCCACCCGCCAGTGCCCACGCCCCCCGTCCCCAGCTCGCCCGCGACCGTCGTAACAATAATGCCCACAAACTTATACCCCGAGTACGCAACAAGATCGAGCAGCTGGCTTTCGTTCGTGATGGAAAGTAAATAGCAGGCGAGCTTGAGGCCGAGGATCTCGAAGATGACAAAGGCGGAGGCGGTTGTGGCGGTGAAGCCGAGGAGTTCGGGTTGGAAGGCACCGCGGAGACCGGCGAGGAGGGTCGAGAGGAGGACGTAGGTGACGAAGGCCATTACTGTGGTGAAGGGAGAGGGTCAGTGGGAGGTCTAGGTTGAGGAGAAACGGCTCTCCGGGTGTGGTGATGACGAAGAAGCATACCAGGGATGTACATGTCTGGACTATTAATGTCCTCGCGAGGTGGAAGGTAGTAGCCTTCCTGGCCATTCGGCGAGGTCGTCTGCTTCCGCGACCAAGGCTTATGGCGCCATGGGAAGAGGACGAGATATAGCTTGTTGAGCACGTAGAAGTTCGTGACGTTGAAGTAGTGCTTTAATGCTGAGACGTTGACGTAGCGGTTGAACTATATTGCCTGTTCAGCATCTTCCTCCTATCACTGCCCTAGTCTTGAGACGTACGTTCTGTTCCACATAGTCTTGCCCTGCATTTACCGCGCTCTTGCCTAGCTGGAAGCCCATCTGCGCTGTTTGATCGTTCATGAAGCCGCCGAATGCAGGATGCACGTTGAACCCGTTCGCCCCTTGTTGTTGCTGCTGCTGTTGCGGTTGTGCTCCATATCCATATCCGTTTTGAGGTTGACCTTGAGACATCTGTGGCGGCGGAGGTGATCGTAGCTGTGGTACTGTTGATACATGTTGCGGTACTGGATGATGTAGAGGAGGTGATTGGGCGGGCGCAGCAATGGGATAGCCTGAGCGTTGCATGCTGAGTAGATGGTCCTAATACTCGTCGTGAAGGGTGGTCGTCGCGTGGTTATCGAGACTCAGTACGTATGTACGCACGCTGTGGGTGAGGTGTTTTGGAAATAAAGTCAACAGACGTATGACAACCAAAACAATTAGGGGCACGTTTCACAACTCTCCTCGTAGGGCGACCAGCCCCACTGTTGTTTCATACAGGGTTTCGAATTCAAGCCTCATCATCTACATTAGGTGAAATAATTGTGATAATGGACCATTCAGCAGAATTCTGAGCAAGACTATTGTGAAAAATATACAGGATCGAGCCGCATTGTAGAATGCGGCAACGCATGCAAAGTCAAAGATGACAAAGATGCTCAATCTACCATAGCCAGCACAGCGTTCCATCCAAAGTTAACGACACCTGGACTTCGCATGACCTCCTCGATGTCCTTGAAATTTACAGACTTGAGTACACAGCAGTGGCACTGTTCAATAGTGCCGTAAAGAGCTGCAAGAGGCAAAACTCATCTTGCTCGTGTAGACGGCAAGTTAACATGAGTCGATATTGCAAGTCGGTGTTGGATTGCTATGCAAAGTACTCAAACTGTACAAGATGAAGGAGATGCTGACAGACTACCCGAGCTCGCCACGGCACTCCCAGCGACTGCGTCGAGCATGATCACTATGAAGTCCCATCATTGCAGCCTCACGAAAAGTACAACCGGAACACCATTAGCATCAACATCCGGGCCCAGCAACAAGCTGCCATCAACAGCACCACTGCTGCCACCAACCGTAAGACTCTCGACGAGATCATCAGGCCCGCCCGTGCACTGCAACACATCAGTTCCATCCTGAGCAAAGGTACAACGAAGGGGGTCTTCGCCGTAGTAGTCTGCCATTACTACGACACTGCTAGTGAGGCATTGGACAATTCCCACATCTTCCCGAGGCCCCGGAACAGCACCGCAAAGTGCTCCTTCGTAATAGCCAGACGCGGGGACCAGGTTGCAAGTGGCGTCTAGTGTGAACAGCGTGGCCTGGCTACTGGACGAGGAGGTGAAGTAAGGAGTTCCCAAGTAAGGAGTTCCCTGGTTCGTCCCGAAGTCGAGAGTAGCATAGCCATTGTACAATGTTGATTGGCCGTAAATATAGAAGTTATTCACGGTCGCTGTGACTGTGGTCGTGCTTGTAGTGCTTGTAGTGGAATATGTCTATAATCAAGGAAGTTAGTAATCTTTCGACGTGCCTTTGACATGTAAGCGTACCGTAACCGTCGGCGTAAAGGTGCTAACTACTGCTGCCAGTGTCAC
>Ga0058698_10000128_pt1 | contig 42360 bp, 36 predicted proteins | sample AgamicAsSfe_FD_67288 | JGI IMG/M metagenome (GOLD analysis project Ga0058698, IMG submission 67288) | Agave microbial communities from Guanajuato, Mexico - As.Sf.e | ecosystem: Host-associated > Plants > Phyllosphere > Phylloplane/Leaf | place: Guanajuato, Mexico | collected 2012-05-30
AGAAGTCAAGGTCGATGCTTGTTGCAACAAAAATGGGCTTAACTTTTCGCATGTGGGTTGAGCTCACTCTCGTCGACTTCCATTCTCAGTCATTCTATCACACGATCACGACAACATCCTCGGAGGTCGGTCCCTTTCACGACTCTAGAATAACTAAACACGTCTATTTGTCACGGTTTCCAATCACCGTGCCGACTGTACACGCACAGAGTGTTTCCCCTTGAGAGTATACCTCACCACTGCTCCCCAATCATCAGGATCGTGACATGTCTTTCCCAAACATCCAATTCGTCTACCTGAGATTGAATTAGCTATTATGGCATGATCCGATGCAGACATTACGATGGACTGCAAGCTTACCAGTATATTGGCAGCAGGTTTTTATTCCTCCAGCTCAACGTCTTGGTGAGGTAGACTCCAGTTCCATGCTAACCATGCGAGTCTTCCTTGAAGGTTGCCCGAACCATTGCCACCCTGTACAGTGCCACGGAGCCCAAGTAAGCCATGGTATGTGGAAGAGGAGGGGGAGAGTGCGACGTGGTAGCCTGACCAGCCGGAGCTGAGGATGAGGATGCGTTCGCGGTCTGTTGCGGGTGAGTGTTGGGGTTGGTGGTGTAGGGCCCGGGCACGGGGGCTGGAAGTGAGAAAGAAGTGGTGGAGGAGTGAGGGAAGCGAGACTTGTCAATGCATACCTCCACGATCAGCATCTAGTGCCGCTAAAGAGATGGGACGCCTCTGCCGTGGCGTGATTACTACTACATCGTTTCGCCATACACGTGATGTCTCTAGAGTACTTTTGACCATGAACTTGTCTCGCGCTAATCTGTGGGCTGAAGGTTTGGGATCGTGGGATATAAAGTCAAAGTCTATTGGCGACTGTCCCCGTTGCACCTGGACTGCATACGACGGGTGAGTAAAGGACCATTTCTGCGAATCTGAGCTACATGGCCTCAGCAGAACAGCAATAGGACCACATTATTCCGAGTAGAAATTGCCGGCATCTTCGGCATGATGGCTGTGTAGTACTCGGGCGCGGATCCGTCGACCTCTTGGCGAATCAGACCCTCAGGAACATGATGAGTGGGTGAGTATACATTGATTTCAGACTAGACTACTGCTACTGCTATCTGCTTTCCTGCTATACAACATGTCCTGCCAGTGCGGTCAACAAAGACTACCGACCTCGACCATCCCCTCAAATGTAATTATCCACCCTCTCTGCCCCGAAATGAACGACAAAAATGAGTGACATTAAAAATATTAAACCAACGCCGAGAAACAGTCTTGATACACACCATCAATCCAAGTATCGTCAGAAGTGTCGTTCCTAATAGTGTACATGTGTGAAGAACCTCGTAGCCCTTGGCTCTACCAGTCGTTTCAAGAAGTTGTTATGTCGAGGAGAAGAGAGTCTGTGTCGAGGAGAAGAGAGTCTATGTCGGGGAGAAGAGAGTCTGTGTCGAGGAGAAGAGAGTCTATGTCGAGGAGAAGAGAGTCTGTGTCGAGGAGAAGAGAGCCATCAAGGGCTTTCAGCAAAGAGCACCTGGTCGTCAAACAGATGGAACGACTTATTGGGTTCCATGTCGAGGAACTCCGGGTCCCAAGATGGGTCACTCATGCCATTTTGCAGCATCTGTGCGTCAAACAGTGACATGGTGCCTGCTTCGGACTGGTTGAGAAAGCTGATTGACTGACCGAGCTCGCTGCTGTTGAAGTTGCTGCCAAAGTCAATGTCGTCGAGACCGAGGCCAGATGGTGGCGAGTGGCTCAGATCGGGGATGTCTTCGCTGACCTGGCTTTCGGCCTTGGTGAAGAGGACAACATCTGAAATGGGCGCGCCAATGACGGAATCGTGCTTTCCTGCTTGGACAATCGTTTTCGGGGAGGATGCGGTTTCGGAGATGGATGCGTGACGAGTAGAGGAGGGCTTGTCACCAGTGCTGAATGGCGACGTGGGTGGAGAAGTGGAGAAGACTGATGGCGAGAAAGATGTGAGTGGTTGAAGTGATTGTTGCTGGAAAAGAGCGGATTGGTCGCCGAAGATGACATTCTGTTCATGCTGCAGCGGGGACATGTCGAGGTTGTCGTACACCATAGGTGACTGTTGCGTCGAAGGGCAGCTTTCGTCCTCGGAGTCGCCAGATTCTGGAGTGGAGTCTTTCTCGCCATTGCGAGCGCGAGTGCGCATGGCCTTGTCAGCACGCTCTTCGCTGTTGAGTCTCTCCTTTCTCGGCCTGCCGCGCTTGACAGACTTCTTGACGATACCAGGCAGCCCACCATCGCAGATGCCGCGTTGACGATGTCTTGTCAGTGCGTCGTGGCGTGCGAAAGTGTTGCCGCATCGGCAGGGGTAAGGCTTCACGCCAGAATGAATCTTTGCATGGCGTTTGAGATCATGCTGTCTGACGAAGCACTTATTGCAGTGGAAGCACTTGTATTGACGGTCGCCCAGATGCGTCTGAACATGCGAACGGATGTTCTCCTTGCGGCCAAAGAGCTTCTCACAACCAGGGTAGAGACACTTCCACTTTCCCTCGCGCGAACTGTCGGGCTCCTCGATGTATGCTTGGACTTCCTCAAAAGACACACCTGTGTCCTCGTGAATTGCCTCGTCATTGTCAAGTGAGTTCGTGCGGGACGAGCTGTGCGCACGGGCATCCCAGGGAGCAAAATTTGACGGATCATTGTTGAAGAGCGGGAAGCCGTGAGTCAAATCCATGACAGGTGCCATAGTCATGGGCATTATCATCGGCCTGTGAATAGGAGAGTAGTCCATCTTGTTAGGAGACGCACAAGACATTGAAGGTGATGGTATCGGAGAGCATTCGACTAGCTCATTGAAGAGATCGAAAGGCGTGGCATCCACAGGGCTTGCGAACTGGAGAGTGGGCATGCTATGAAGAGGTGGTCCAGGGATAAAAGCAGCATCGAAGGTCCTCCCGCCTGGCATCGGCATAGTGTTTGGTGGCGAGGGTAGGAAAGCTGCAGTAGGCTCCGTCTTGATGATTGCGTCACTCGCGGCTGAAAGGCTGCCCACTTCCGCAGGAGACTTGGGCTCTGTGACAATAATCTGTAGACCTGAAGAAGCTTGCTGGGCATTTGATTCTCGTCTTGCATCCATCATCTGCTTGGGAAGTTCGAGTGGTGCCCGGATTGGGCTGAAGTCAATGACACGACGGAAAGGACTCTCCTCTGGTGTACGAGGGAAGAAATCTGCTTGTATGTTAGGATATGCTCTGAGGCAGTCTGAAGGTGCACACATACTTGTGGATTGCATGGGAGGAGTGAGAGGTCCTCGCTGTGGGGAGCTGATTGTCATTGGGTTCAGGTAGCCGAAGCCCGGCATACCCACAGCGTTGCTCTCTGGCATCATGCCAGATATGCCAAGACCTGGGAAAACTGGTGCAGGTTGTGCCATATGTTGTGGTGACATCTGGTTACCTTGGAAGGCGGAGTCCAGCTGTGCATCCAGTTGACGGTGCTGAAATGTACGATATTGCTCTGCAGTGAAGCCCACTGAGAGACTTGGTTGTGCCTGGCCCGGTAAAGCGGGGCGTTGCTGTTGCGCTACTTGCAGATAATGCTGTTGAAGTTGTCCTGGGTTAGTAATGTTTGCCATTGAATCATTCTGGGCGCCAATGTCCAGTGGTACAAATGAAGTACCCTGTCTCATTGGGCTCGAAAGTTGTTGTGGCATTTGCGAGTCCTCAAACATGGCGAGTCGTGGTCCTGGTTGTCGTTGTTGTCGTTGTTGGTGTTGGGCCATTGTTGAGGGTTGCTGGGACAGCATTGTGTAGGAGTGCAAGTCGAGTTCGGAAAGTGTTGGTCGAAGATAGTCGTTGTCTTTTGTATCTTATTGGTCCGCAACTGTAAAGAGGATCGTGTTAGTTTTGTTATCAGATATGCTTGTATATAACTACGACGACTCACCTCACGCAGCGCTAGCTGGTGCCACCGGGCAGGAGCTGTGCTTTTCTTTTGGATGCGCTCCTCAGTCGAGGGAGTCGCGTTTCAGGTGTGAAGTGTGTGGTAGAAAGAGGTCTCTTTGGGCCTCTTTGTTGTTTTCGAAGAGTAGTGTCTTACGAGAAAGAGAGTGTGTGCAGATATGCAGATGTAGAGAAGGTAGGGTATGTGACGAGAAGAAAGAGAGTATGGCGAGGATGCAGAGGAGAGGGAAAGAAAGGCAGCAGAGAGCAGAGAGCAAAGACTAGGCAAGAAAGTCCGGTACAGTCACACCTGGTTGCCAGAAAATGATGTCGGGACAACAAACGGTGGTTGCTATGCTGGACTCGAGGATCGGTGTCCGTGGAGACTGTATCCTGCGATCTGTATCTTTGAACTGTGGAAAGAGAATCCGGTAAGTATCTGTAGATTTCGCCATATATGCCTTCGGACATGTCATAGAGTTGGCATGCGAAGGCTGTTGTTAGTGGATGTGCAGTCGATGCTGATGCTGCTGCCGCTGCCGCTGCAGCAGCATGCTCTGGCAGGGTAAGCTCCAGCCGATCGTGGCATCTACTCGTCAGTCCTTTTCCCTCCCACCTTGCACAACAGCCGCGAGTCGGCGACCTCTAATCAGCTACCAGTCTTCCAAAGACTATACGCCTTTGCTGGTGTCCAATGCTCGTCACTTGTATGACTTTTCCGACAGATCCAGGTCTGGTCCTCCCATCGGACTTTGTCGTTCCGTGTATACTCCTTGCTAGTACTACTCCATGCCTTGATTGAGCTATCATGGCCTTGCTGCGCTTCCATTTCCGGTTCATGATTTGAATCCTCTTCGACTGTGTCGTCCGCTGTACTGACCCCGATATCTTCGCCATGAGCTGCCGTCCCTGCGCTTTTCTTCGCCTTCACCTTTTTAGGCTTCTTAGCACTTACGGCATCATGCTTGTTTTTCCACTACGACATCGTCAAGCCGAATAACGGGAAGAGTACTATCATCTTGAGCACTCACCATTCCTCCGTACCGGTAATGTTCATGCTCAGTTTCATGGTCTCCATCAATCACGCCCCCCGAAACCTTCTTCCAACATGATCCAGGACAAACAAAGTGCCACGTCCCTGTGTCATCAATTTGGCATCGAACCAGTACATCCCGTGGTTTCGAGCATAGTGTGCACGGTTTGCGATAGTCTCGCTCTGTAGTCTCTGCCTTTGCCATGATCCTGCGAGATGTGTTGCCTTTGGACTGTGATGGACCTTCATTGGGCGGGGACGATTACATCATCGCCACTTTCTGAAGATCTCCAGTAGAGTGATTCCTGCTCAAGTGACACATCAACAACAACCCAATATACCTTCAATGTAAGTCCTCCACAATGGCATCCATCATCACCCGCCGGACTGCTCTCAGCTGTGCCCGATCTTTCTCCGCCTTCACTATCGCCCCACGTCTCATTTCTGCACATCGACTCACTTCCAATCTCAACAGAACCTCAAACAACACAACCAAACCACTCCACACAACCGCCAAGATGCCTGAAGGATTCTCAAACACCAATGTTCAGAACCCTGACCCGTACAAGGAGAAGAACAAGGAGGAGCCGGCATTGAAGGAGAAGGTCGAGGACCTCGTCTCGTTCATCGAGCGATGCAAGTTCTGCATGATGTCCACCCGGACAAAGGATGGCTTGATCGCCAGCAGATGCATGGCCTTGGCCGGAAAGGTCAGTGATATCGCCATTACACACATAACAAAGCACCATCAGCTAACCTAATCGCAGGAGGGCAACGGCATCGACCTCATCTTCCACGCCAACACCGAGTCCGGCAAGACCGACGACCTCCAATCCGACCCCGACATCAACCTCGGCTTCCTCAACAACTCCGGCGAATGGGCCTCCATCTCTGGCAAGGCCGAGATTGTGACAGACCGTGGCCTCGTCCACAAGTACTATTCGCCCGCGCTCAAGGCATGGATCGGTGACCTCGGCGACGGAAAGCACGACGGTGGCCCAGACGACCCAAGAGTGTGCGTCATCAAGGTCAATGCCATCACGGCGCAATATGCGACTAGCAAGAAGACTGCTATTGGTGGATTCGTGGAGTTTGCCAAGGGTGTCACTACTGGTGAGGCGCCCAGTGTGAACAAGTTGAGATACCTTGATGAGAAGGAATTGAACCAGTGGAGGTCGAACTCGCAGACGAAGAGCGAGCTATGAAGCGACAATCTCACGTCAAGTATGTTAAAATGAGAGCGTGATGAGATAATGCAAATGCCAGAGCGAAATATTAGCAGCAAACATGCTAGTATCTATCATGATTCTCGTCGATTCGTGGCTATCGTAAATTCGTTCATTCTCTATGCCTGTGTGATCGATGTCGTCGATCACCGACTGGACTTCGACTTCGACTCCGACTCTTATGCTTTCGTCGACGCCGCTCGCCATGCTTGCTTTCGTCCATGTCTCGACCGCTATGTCGATGTCTTCCATCCCCGCGCTCAACCCCATAATCCCGCACCAACCCAACCTCCCTCTCCCTCTCCCTCTTCCACCTCTCCCTCTCCCTCTCCACCTCCTTCAGCTTCCGCTGCGCCACCACCATGACAGCCATGGGATCCGCCGCACTAACCCTCGCGGCATCCCTGCCCTTCCTCCCAGCATCTTCCCGGCCGAATGCGTTCTTGCCTACCTCTTCTGTATCTCGTGTCCCTCCGCTCGCACCAGTATACCAAGGCCGCGATGACGGATGCCCGCGATTAGGACCCGCTTCGGAGAAACGCAGCGATCCGGCTTCGCGCTCTTCCTGTTGGCGCTGGCGGAGTGTTTGTTCGGGGTCTTTGTGTTGTGGTCTGCTGGACGAAGACGATGGACGAGGCGCAGGAGGTTCAGGTGCAAAGAGCTGGATATGTCCGCCTGCGTCCGTGAGTGGCAGGGAAGCCTCATCCTTGATGGACTTTCCAGCCCTACGCCTGCTGGTCGCCCTCTCCGTCCCACTCCCACCACCCAGGTCCTCCCTCGCAAGCCTAATATCCCTCTCTGTATCATCTTCGCCCTCCCTCCTCCGCATCCGCCGCTTCTCCGCCCTCATCTCACGCCCAGCACTATCTCCACCCTTTCCACCCTGTTCGCCCCTCTGTATCCTGCCCGCCTTTCCATCATCCTGATGCACCACATCCTCATCCAGCTCAGGCGGTCTCGCAGGTGGTGAAAGTCCTCGGAGTAGCGCCAATCGCACATCTGCTTGCCAGGCCAGTTCGCGCTCATTCTGGGATTCTTCACGAGTGGCTGCGGCGGCTTCATCGGAGCGGACTTTGGCGATGGAGGCGGGGTTGTAGACGTTCCATGATTTCTTGGAGAGGAGATGGAGGGGCATCGTGGGCGGTGATGCGGGGAATTCGTGTGGTGTTGTGACGTGGGCAAGGGCGGAGGATGTCTAATTCCTGGGTGGACGTGGAAGGTGCTTGTAGCTGTTCAACACGACTCGGGCGCGCTTACTCAAGTCGGTACAGGGTTAGCCACGCCGCACATGATCTCACAGACTACTAAGAGACACAAGAAGCAATAGCGGCGTATACTGCTTCCGTAGACGACGTTAAAGTACTGGTGTGAGGGGAGTAGTGCCTCGGGAATGCTTTGACCGAAGCGAACCAACCAGATTTGGCGCTGGACTCCACCTGAAACTCGAGTCCAACTTCACTTCAAGCATTTGGGGAGACTGCATCTGGTAGACCTTTGCTCTATCACCTTTTCTATCACTTTTGCTCTATCTAGCACTATGTAGACTATACGGCCATACAAGGCATTGCGCGATCAGTGGTGTGCCATAGTTTGGGGTATGTAGACCATCAGGACCTACAGCTTACGCCAGCTTGAAATCAATAGTTGATGTACTATAATGCCGCATTCATTTCGGCTGAAATTGCTCGAGTACAATGATTTACATTTCCATCACGATCATGCTAATACTGCCTCGACCGCTGCACCTTCTCCGTCCCCAGCGCATCAACATCCTCCTTCTTATAATAATGCGGCGCCGCCTCCAACAGCCACTCCGGCTTCAGCGGCATGCAACTCCTCATATACTCCTTACTCGTCAGCACCAACTCATAGAATATGACCCACTTCGGCCGCTCCTCCAGCAGCACGCCACTTGGATGCAGATAGACCGTGAGCCCGTTCTTGACTGTCCTGTAACTATCTCCACCTTTCTGTAGACGCGCTGCATTGGGGAAGAAGCCCGCCGTCAGCGCTTTGCTGATGAGTGGCAGCTCGGACGACCCAGCTGTTGAGACGGTGACCTCGACACGATCGCACAGCTTGACGAGCTGATCGCGCACATCTCGAGCTCTTGTCAAAGATCGCTGTTGCAAGAAGTTCTCCTTGGCCCACACGAAGCTGAAGTCGCTGTCGCACCACTGATTCCATATATTGAGGTACGTAGCATGATCACCACCGTCTTTGACAGTAAATCGGGCTCTTGCACTATCGGCATGTATCTTCTTGTCTTTCGGTCTGAAGAATAGTGCAGCTGCCTCGCCGAGCATGGCGATGATGCTGAGGACCTCTTCGACGCAGCCTAGCTTATCGGCAGCCAGCACGGCTTTGGCGAGCATGGGATCTGTCGGGAACTCCGCCATTTGTCGACCGACCTTTGTAAGATCGCCACGATCGTTGAGGGCGCCGAGGGCGTAGAGCTGCTCTAGCGCTCGAATGAGTGTGTCGGGTGGTGGAGCGTCCATAAAGTCAAAATTGATGAGATCGTTGACGCCGAGAGATTTGAGGAGGAGGACAACGCTGTTTAGATTCGTCCGTTGAATCTCAGGTGTCGTGTTCTCTTCGAGCTCGTTCCAATACGCCCATTTGGTGTACAGCCGGAAGCATTTGCCTGGGCCGACACGCCCGCCACGTCCTGCTCGCTGATTGGCAGAAGCGCGTGAGCAAGGCGTCACCACAAGAGACTCCATGCCGGTACGCGGATTGTACACGTTTTCCTTGACGAAGCCTGGATCAATAACATAGACGATACCGTCGATGGTCAGGGAGGTTTCGGCAATGTTCGTCGCGAGAACGACTTTTCGTGCTTTCGGCGGCGTAGGCTCGAAGATCTTGGCTTGTAAGTCTGTTGGAAGATTGGCGTAGATGGGACAAATTAGTAGTTCGGGAGCAGAGGAACCAAGCTTGCGTGCAGTTTCCTGCAAAGATTGCTCAGCCGCTTCGATTTCATCTTGACCTGTCAAGAAGACAAGAATGTCACCCTTGGGCTGTGAGAGGTGTATTTGGAAAACTGTCGTCACCGCGGCCGCGAGATAGTTGGCCTCTGGTTGGCTCGTGTAGTGGATGTCGACTGGGAAACGACGACCCGGGATGTTGAAAATAGGCGCATCATCGAAATACTTTGAAAACTTCTGAGCATCCATCGTGGCAGAGGAGATCAGAAGCTTGAGATCAGGTCGTGCCCTTGCAATGTCTTTGACGAGACCAAAGAGCACATCTGTATGGAGTGTCCGCTCGTGAGCCTCATCTATCATGATGGCAGCATAAGTTTCCAGCATGGGATCTGTGAGGAACTCTCGCAGAAGCATGCCGTCCGTCATGTACTTCAGTACCGTCTTATCACTAGTCTGGTCCTCGAATCGTATCGAGTAACCAACCTCATTTCCCAATTTCACTCCCATCTCTTCCGCCACACGAGCAGCAACACTCATAGCTGCAACGCGACGAGGTTGCGTACAACCAACCTTTTGCCCTCCTTTTGTGTAGCCAGCTTCATGTAGGTATTGAGGTAACTGGGTTGTCTTGCCACTCCCGGTTTCTCCAACAATGATTAGTACCTGATACTCTGCAACAGCTGCCAATATTTGCTCTCTATATGTGAACATAGGCAGACCCTTCCTCGTCTCTTCAATCTGCGCAGCTTTCGTCTCTGCAACTGATATCCTCTGTGCCAATGAACGCTGTTCTGCTGTCATATGCTTCGTCGTACCATCAAGCGGCTGATCCATCACAAACTTGAGCTGTTGCGATTGATCAAATACATATTCGTAGTCCCCTTCGTCAATCCTATCACCTCGTGATATTTGTGCTTTCGCCTTTTGCGTCTGCTCTCTTTCCCACTCATCATGCTCCGTAACGTACTTCTCTCGTCCATATTCATCACGATCCACATAGCGCTCTTTCAAGGCCCTCTCTTTTCGATTCCGATCAATCTTGCCCTTTTCTGTAATGTAGTCTTCTGGCAGCGCATAGCCGTCGAGGTGATCGTCGATGCGTAACCTTTCTTCTGCCAGTCTTAGGATTTCCCTGTTCTCCGCAAACTGCTTCAGCTCTTCTTCAGTAAGATCAGGATTATTCCTTTGCTCTTCCCTTTCCTCCGCGATCTGCTTCCGGAGAAGGGCCAGTTGCTCCGCTTCACGTTTTGCTAGGTATTGCTGTCTCGAAATCTCTCGTAGATCGCCAACATTCACAGATGCGTCAACAGTCCTACCAGTCTTCTCCTTCTCCTGCTTCTTCGTCTTGCCATCGTCTCTTTCTCGTAACCTCTTCTCAAAGTCTGCCTTCTCCGCGCGATCTCGTTCCTTAGCCTGTTCGGCTGTTTCGGGCACCTTTTCAGCTTCAGGTGTTGGTGATCTTCCACCGTCTGTTCTCGCTCGCTTAGGTGATGGTTCCGCAAACATCTCTTCTTCGTCTTCCTCAGCCTCGGACACCTCTTGATCTGCCCAGCGGTCCTCGAACGTATCCTCGTTGTGTCTTCTGACTTTCTTTGACCTTCTACCACTTTCGCGATCATGCTTGTCGTCCTTGCTCGTTGCACTCAAGTCTCGTTTCCGTCGATCTTCGCCATGACGGTCCTCCTTTATTCTTCGGCTGGATCGCTCTGTCTTCGATGACTCCTTTACTTGCTGGGGCGCCAGATCATCGGCCTCATCTTCCATCTCCAGGAGCGCGTACTTTTTCTTGCTCGACTTAGTAGCTGTCTCGCTCTTGGGGCCACCATTTGTAGCAGCAGAGCTCGAAGGCTTCGAAAGTTTGCTGTAAAGACCACTACTGAGCGCTTGGATGTCGCTGGGCGTGCCATCGAGGAAGTCGGAGAGCTTCTGCTGGAGCTGCTCAGAGGACTTGGCTGATTTTGCCGTAGCTAGGACGAAATCTATTGTTGTAGGATCCGAGGCTCCAGCATATTTGATGAGATTATCATCCACCCAGGTCCGGAGATCCATAGTGGTGAGGTTGAAGCACGCGCGACGTTCGCCGAGAACGTAGCAATCGAAGCGTTTCAAGATGGTTTTCAATATGCCAAGACCTGTCTGACTCGTGGGAAATCCGGGGTAGATCATGAGTCCCCTCTCGTGATCAGGACCAGACGACATAGTCGACCAAATCCCATATCGTCTGGAAAGTGTGGCAGATACAATGACATGGCACTATATCAGCGATCTGGACGCATTCGAGATATATCACAAGGTCCGTGAAGCGGACTCATCGACATCTTCGTCGTCACAGCTCGGCCACGCTTTCCTCCTAGCTTTCCAACAAGCCTGCAGTGGCTCAGTGGGTACGAGCATCGCCAATGTCATTGTCTATCCGCTAGATCTCGTCGTTACTCGCCTCAAGGTTCAGCAACGGTCAGCACGCCAGCCTAGTCCCGAGTCTCTCAAAGACAGCCAGCATGAAGAGGAGAACACACAGTATACCAGCATTCCCGATGCCTTTCGAAAGATATATCACAATGAAGGTCTCTCCGCGCTTTACACGGGCATTCTCGAGGATACCTTGAAGTCTATACTCGACTCTTTCTTCCTCTTCCTCTTCTTCAATCTGCTTCATCGCTTACGACGGCGGCTTCCTCCCTCTAAAGTCAACAATAGACCTCGTCTAAGTGCTACACTGCAAGTCCTCGACTCCCTCAGTATTGGTGTCCTTGCAGGTGCTGCAACCAAGGCGCTCACTACACCCATCCAGAACATCGTTACTCGAAAACAAATAGCCTCGACACGAAAGGCAGGTATTGGACAGTCAGACGAGCTGCGGAACGATGTGAGCGTCAAAGACATGATACAGAAGATTTACAAGACGAAAGGGCTCTTGGGTTTCTACTCGGGTTATGCATATACTCTACTATTGACGACTAACCCGTCATTGACATTCTTCCTGGATGCGTCTCTACGTCGCCTACTGGGGACAAGAATTGACAAGACCCCATCGCCGACTCTTACCTTCCTGATTGCGGCCACGGCCAAAGCAGGGGCGAGTGCCGTTACATATCCCTTGAGTATGGCCAAGGCGAGGGCGCAGGCTCTGGCCGCAACCGCGTCAAATGATACTGCTGATGAGCATGCTCAGAAGAAAGAGAAAGAGGCAACTGAATTTCCTACCACGAACGTTTCACCTCAGGAAGAGACGCAGAAAAGGGTGAATGTTTTCCACGCGCTGGCACAGATTGCACAATTTGAAGGCCCAGGTGCGTTGTACTCTGGTGTCAGCGGCGAAGTTCTGAAGGGGTTTTTCGCACATGGCTTGACCATGTTGTTGAAAGAGCGTCTCTTTGCTCAGGTGTTGCGTCTGTGGTATGCTACAGCAACCATGTTGAGGCAACGACGTTTTCCTAGAAAGACGTGAGGACTCGATGTAATCGTTGGGTCGGAAAAAGACGTACTTCCGTCAGATTCTACGGGGCTCAGCAAGGGGATGCTGTCACAGATCCATAAGCCCTAAAATATGCCTGAGAGTGTGCCTTATGGAGTCCGCTCGAACTTTTGATCTTGTACAGTACCATCATGGCCACCTACCCATTACCAGCGCCCCTACTGCTGCTGTCGCCACTAGGACCGGGTCAGGATCCCTCCATAAGGAGAGAGATGTGTGGACCTGGGGTATGCTAGCACTCACTAGGAGATCAAGCAAGACCGCGCTGTATACGAGGACGACGATGGCGTCGCCACACCAGAAGCTATGGCGGCTTTTAGCGATCTTGTACCACGACTTACACTCGTAGCATCCTCGATTGCTGGTCTGCTGGCTTCAATTGGACTTCTAAGCGGCCGGAACGACTGGCTCGATTGGACCTGCTGGATATTAGTCGCAACCTGAGTTGTTGTGCTCATACAAATTGCCGCTCTCAATGGGCTGAAGTCACCAGTTTTACGCTCCAATGTTGGCTTACCGCAGGCGGTTCAAGCGGCTGTAAGCACAGCGTACTCTTTGTACAATGGTTATGACGATCTCAAGGGGAATGCTGCTGTTGTTGTGGTGGCTTAGGCGTTCTTTGTGTTCCGGACACGGCTGTCAGCTGTTTCTATCTCCAGACGGCCAGACGTCGAGCGAGATGGTCAAATGGTCGACGGCATGTTCACGGCTGGATTTTCATCTCTCACACGAGTCTTGGATTAACAAGCACTCCGTGGCTTACGTCGCGCAGATTCCGTGGCTCGAAGATGCTTCCGTCAAGCAAAATATCCTGTACGGACTACCATTCGATCAAATCGATACAGTCAGTAACGTAATTGGTGCAGCAGCTCTGGTAAAGGATCTCGAAATCCTGACGGGCACGACACCGAGCTTGGTAGTTCAGGAGTCAACCTCTCTGGCGGCCTGAAATGGAGGGTTTCTTTCGATCGTGCATTGTACTCACGTGCGGGAAGCCTCGTTTTGGACGACATCTGTGCGGTCGATGCCCCCGTAGGACGCCATATCTTCGAGAGAGGACTCTGTGGAAAGCTTGCGGCAGGACGCACATGCATACTTGTCACGCATTACTTAGGTCTAGTGCTCCAATGCTGCCGCTTATGTGGTCGAAATCGATCGCAAGGGAAAGCTAGAGGTGTTCAAGTTCTGGGTCCACGGCTCCTAAACCTGAAGTAGACCTCTTGGCCGCTGAAAAGGACGATCTACCTCCAAAGAGAGAAGAAGAACGAGTTGACGCCAAAGCACAGAGAAGAAGGTCGAGTATCCTTTGTAGTCTATGTCGCTTACCTCGAAGCATCAGGCGGCTATATTGCCTGGACTTTCTTGCTTCTTAGCTTTGCAATCCATTGCGCAACAACGTCGCTGCGCTCTTGGTGGGTGTCGTAGTGGTCTGATGAGGCGGATCAAGCTGACAACAAAATGAAGGAACTCGATCTATCGACGAAGGGTCCTCACGACACAGTCTTCTACCTGCTGATCTATCTCAGCATACCGCTGATAACGATCGTCTTCACAGCACTAAAGCGTGAGAGAGATGATATGGTAGTCCATCGGGCCATCAGCATGTTCGAGAGAGCAGAGATATCCTAGGTTCGGTCCAAGCATGAATATGATGCGGATGATCTGGGACTAGGCAAGGCAGTCCCGATGATCTTCTATGCTGCAATCAGACACGAGTGAGCGTGTCCGCCTACTGAATACATGGGAGACGACCAGAGAGAAACACTTGCAGCCACATCACGAACGAGGTGAAGAGTGCCCAATGAGCAGAGATTCGTGCGTGGTTTGTCCTTGGCAGGAAGATTGGGGCCGTCATACTGACGCAGGCCGCTGTGTCGGGCGTGTAATGTCGAGCCCATTGTCGAGGTCGGCAGTTCTGGACATGTAGCTTATTCACGACACTGCGCCGAGGAAGTCTGTCCAGTATACGGCATTGTGCAGGTATAAGGGAGGTGAGGGAGCTACTCGTACGATTGGATCAACACGTCTAGAGGCGGCAGAGTCGAAGTCGAAAGTCAAAAGAGGTAGTAGATTTTCTAATGCTGAGGATATAATACTATTAGTAATGTTAAAGAGACACTATATAAGATATGGTAGAAAAGATGACAACGACCGCCCAAGAGGGATATCTAGCAGAACCAAAGATTGGGCAAGTTGCAATCCGAGATCACGTCCAACAACACCGCTTCTCAGATCCAAATCACCCACAACTCTTTCCATCCAATGGCCATGCCACACCTCACCTCTTCCAATCCTTCCTGTTTCCTTCCATCTACTGCTTGAAAGCCTTCGTCGGGATCCTGATGGTGATGTTGATCGCATCCTTTGTCGTCTGCACATTGAGCACAATGTCCTCAATGTTGATCTCGCTTCCACTCCCACCCTCACCATCATCCGTCTTCTTGACCTCCGCGGACACCTCCTTACCCGCCTTGCTCTCCTCAGCCAGTCCCTCCTTCTGCGCCTTCTCGGGATCCGCCGCATCAGCAGCCTTCTTAACCGCATCCCCATGCAGGCTGCCGATAGCACCCTTGACATTTCCGTCCTCGTCCTCGAGCTGCCCAAACCCATTCACAGTCGTGCCAGCAACATCAGCCGGGTTACCCTGCACCTTCGCAAGCACATTCCCAGCCTCATCCTTGACTTCGCCGGCATCATTGGCTTTGAGGCCCTTGATGCCTGCAATAGAGCCGAGCTGGTCTTGCAGCTGCTTGCTGATAGCGCCAAGCTGCTTACCGCCTAGGTCTTTGAGGCTAGAAGCGCCGTCTTTGAGCGAGGAAAGGAGAGAGGTCGCTTGGCTGGCGCCGGGGATGGAGGAAGTCGCGCCGGAGGTCTTGTCGGTGAGGCCGCTCGCTGCGGATGTTGGGTCGGAAGAGGAGGAGGAGTCCCCGCCGGTGAGACCCTTGGCTTGATCAGTGAGGCCGGATGCTGCGTCATTGGGGCTGTCGCCGGATGCTCCGCCAAGAGCTTCCTGTGCTTTGTCGGCGCCAGGGATGTTCTTTGCTGCGTCGGTGACGGTGTCCTTTGCGCTTTCGAGTGCGCCGGTGGGGTTCGATGCCGCCTCGCTGGCTTTGTCCTGTGCGCCGCTGAGGGCTTCCTGAGTCTTGTCGGCGCCGGGAACGTCCTTTGTTGCGTCCTTGATGGAGTCCGTTGCGCCTGAAAGTGCGCTGCTGGGGTCTGAAGCTGCGGAGCTGGCTTTGTCCTGGAGGCCAGATGCGGCGTCATTGGCTTTGGAGGTGACTTCATCAGTATCGGGAACGGAGACGTCGGGGTCGGATGCACCTGCATCACCGGTAGCATCCTGAAGATTATCGGCGCCAGGGACGTTCTTAGTGGCGTCCTGAACTTTGTCAGCGCCGGGTACACTCTTAGTCGCATCCTTTGCCTTGTCAGTTAGGCCCTTGGTAGCTCCTTGAGCTTTGTCGGCACCGGGGATCTTTTTGGTCGCGCCCTGTGCTTTGCCGGCGGCGCCCTTGACTTGATCGGTGCCTGACTTTGCTACACCTGAAGCTTTGTTGGTGAGGCCCTTTGCTTGGTCAGAGCCGGGGACGTTCTTGGTTGCACCTTGAGCTTTGTCGGTTGCACCCTTCAATTGATCAGTGCCAGATTTGGCTGCACCTTGTGCCTTGTCCGTTGCACCCTTTGCCTGATCGGCGCCAGGGACGTTCTTTGCTGCATCAGTGACTTTGTCGGCGCCAGGGACGGACTTTACTGCGCTGGTGACTGGGCGATGTGTTAGCACATGTACACTCTGTCGTGTTTGAGAAAGCCTACCTTTGTCTGATGCACCGCTAAGAGCACCACTGAGTGAGCCACCGAGGTTACCTCCAACACCACCACCGAGAGATCCTTGTGCTTTTTGTGTGGTTTTGGAGGTCTGCTTTTGCACTTGTTGAGGAGCTTGGGAAGCCTTCTCCTGAACCTTTTCAGGTGCTTTTGTTGGCTCTTGAGTAGCCTTTTGTACGGCTTGAGTTGGCTCTTCTTCTGCGTCAGATTCTTCCTCTTCTTCAGATTCCTCTTCTTCCTCCGATTCTTCTTCTTCCTCCTCATCATCATCATCATCTTCTTCTGATTCTTCTTCATCCTCTTCTTCATCATCCTCGTGTGCACCGCCCTCGTCATCACTTTCTTCCTCCTCTTCGCTTTCATCTTGCTCATCGTTATCCTCCATCCTGGTAGAAAACAATGATGTTAGCAAGAATCCCTCTCTAACTCTGCCAGCAACAGAAAATACTTACTCAATCGGTTCAGGTGCCACTTCATTCACGTCATCATCGTCATCGTCCGATTCCTCTTCGTCTATGATTTGCTTTAGGACCTGAAGTTGCTCGTCTGACATGGGCTCGAAATTCTCACCCTCTTCTTGCACAGGCTCTGGCTCCGGCTCCGGCTCCGGCTCCGGCTCCGGCTCCGGCTCCGGCTCAGGAGCCTTGGGAGGCGCAGGCTTCTTCTTGGGCAAAGCCTTCTTGGCAGGTGTACCAGGAGCAGCCGGGGTGCTAGCCTTCCTAGCGAACGGCTTAGCAGCACTGGGCGGCGGCGACGAAGCACCCTCCTGAGGCTTGTCGGCCGCTTTTTGTGCAGTCTTCTGAGGAGTCGCGGCAGCAGACTTTGCTTTGCTGGCAGCGTCGTCAGGCTTGGGAGCAGCAGCAGGTGCCTTTGCGGGTGTGGAAGGAGGGGCGGGAGCCTTCTTCGTAGCCTCGTCTTTGACCGACTCGGCAGAGGGAGCAGGAGGAGCCTTTGCAGGGGTTTCGGCAGCAGCAGGAGCGGCAGCAGCCTTCTTCTTCAGAGGAGTCTTCTTGGCGCCGCCAGCAAAGGGCTTCTTGGCGGGTGTAGCTGGGGAAGACATGTCGTGCGAGTGTCGGCGGGCAGTTGTGTTGTGCTGTGACGAGGATGTGGGTGAAGGGGCTCTATAGGAGAACGGGTCGGCAGAGCCTTTGGGGTAGTAGAAGGGGCGGGAGAGGAAGGAGAAAATGGTTGCTAGCGAAGCGGTGAGGACGAGCAGAGCGCAGGTATTTGGATTATTGGAGAGCAGCTGCAGGGAAGCGGCAAGTGGATGTGCGAGCGTGTCAAGGTCGGCTTGTGAAAGGCGCAGGATGGTAATAGTCATGCAGACGCCTGGAGCCTGGAGAAAGTCTGTGGCCTATTTGTTCATCGATGGAGCACGGGGCGGTCGGGAGGGGCGGTCGATTTGGGGTGACACGATGAACTTGTGGGAAATCTTGATCCTGATCCTGATCCTGATTGTTCTAGTAGTGGGAGCACAAAGATACAGTGTCATACGTGGGAACCCTGTCTAGTAGTGTCTAGGATCGATGTCGATAGTCTGCTAGTCTGCCTCGCTTCAGCCTCCTCGTTCGCAGTAGCGCACGCTGTGTGGCTTTGGTGTTTCCACCCGGCAAGCTACCGCCGAGCGAGCATGGCATCAGACTTTTGTGCGGCTGGAGCACAGAGCTCAGGGAAACAGGGAAGCAGTTTAGCGGGCGGGCATTATTTCTCGAGGGGCTGGCCAGTGCTGACCAGCAGCACTAATACTTGATTACGCTGGGAGAGTACCGTAGCAAGAAAGGCTCCTACTCCTCTGACGTGCGCGCTTGGCCGATCGATACAACGTCAGTATCCAGCTTCCCCAATTCAGACTCTCATTTGGTCTTGTCTCACTCATATTTCCGTCCGATGTGTATCCTGATCACGCTTATTTTCATGCATGCACATCCTGCATGCAGCAGTATTCGTACGGCAATAGTATGGAGAGTGGCAACAAATGCAGTACCCAGCAGCCCTCATAGCGCTATCAAACACCACGCATCCACCCATCCTCGCTTCGTATCATGAAACGTGCCGTCAGAAAGAGCAAAGAGCTCTACTGGGTCCAGAATCCACCTTTCAAGCCACACATTTGTGATACCACATGACCGATGATCGTTCGCAGACTTGCCTCATCGCGAGATTCGCGCCCGAGTGGAAAGATCCGAACAGTGATTTGTGAAAACCGTCACGTAAAAAATATTTGTACATGCAGTGACATCAGCCTCGAGGCCAAGCACTCCTCCTTGTAAGTGGTGGCTGGGAGGTGGATCTCCGTGGCTGATGAGCTGCAACATGTATGCTTTCGTGACATGCATTATTATTGCTGCTTGCCTTCGACGAAACTCTCCCGCAGTCGATCGAGAAAAGAGTGGAGGGAGAGCTCTTCAGATCACGTATGACGATTGGCTCACGGATTCTCGCGCCATATATGGCGATATAGCGGGTATTTTCCAATACTTGGAACAGAGAGCTCGTGCTCGAGATGTGACGTATACTGGCCTAACGTTCGGCACCAGGTTGGCAGAATATGGCACCGTACTGCTTAGTAATGCACAAATTACTTGGAGCAGTTCAGGTAAAGGTGCGCTGAAGCTTTGAAGTGCCGGGTGGCTGGTGATGTCTGTACCTTGCATGCTCTTAGCTCCTCGTGGAAAGGAAGCGGTAGAACTGTACTGTACTAGAACTAGAGGCTTTGAACTAAGACGTCATACGGCTGGGCTTGCTCCGTCCCCGGGAAGGTGAAGGCGAAGATGAAGTTAGGGAGGAGTATATTGGTCTACTGTTCGAATTCTCGAAAGCAATTCGGAAGATGTCTTGTGACATGTCACGAACTTGGAGGATATTGAAAGTCTTCTAGGGAGTGTATATATTTAGATTGATTTGATAGAAAAAGAGTATGTAGTCCAAAAGTCGACCTGAAGAGCCAACCACACCAAGCACCACCAGCTGCACGAGAATACGGCGAGTCTAGCCTGTTCTTCGCCAGTGTTAGCAATGCAGTACAATGTAGAAAGTACAACGTCCAATGCAATTGACAGACGGTGCAACGTCCAAATTAGTTCCTGCGTGAACGATGAGCTCGTTGCTGGATACTGCGAGAGGTGAAGGGGTGAAGTGATGCACCGACAGGGACAAGCGTGAGGTAGCATACTCAGGACCTTGGTGGGAAATGAGGAGGTATACGCGCAAGAAAGAAGGGAAGGGGCACTTACAATAGACCGATGGTAAGGTCTCCGTGAATCTTAGCCTTAAGCTGGATTTCAATGTCGAGGTTGAGGTCGAGACGAAGGCGCAATTGGTCTTTCCCGCCCTCCTCTTCACCCCCCCCTTCGTCACCGCCGCCAGTCAGACCTCCTAGAGGACCACCACCTTTCGTGAGGCCACCTACAGGTCCGCCATCCTTTGTCAACCCACCGACAGTATCTATATTCGGAGTCAGCATGTTTGCTTCTTTGTCACAAGCACGAATGCATACCTTGAGCAGATGAAAGTGCCTCCCCAGCTTGATCAGTCACCTGTCCAACCATCTGACCCGGCCCATCATCACCGCCTTCCTCATCAACCTGATCCAAATAACTCGGCCGCCTTTGCGACTGTCCCTTGCCAGGAGCCTTGCTTCGCCTCCTGTTTCGTCGGCCTGACCTTGTGCTCCCAACAGACTCCGTATCCGAAGGCGCTGCTGATGCGCCCCGACGCCTGCTCTTCGACTTTGACTTTTGCTTTTCTGCCTCCGGCTCGGCTTCCTCCTCGCCATCGGCATCGCCACCATTCGTCGTTGTCGTCTCCTCGCTCTTCTCCTCGCTCACGCTGGCTTCGCCCGAAGCACCGCCGCTGACGCTGGCATTGGCTTCACCACTGGCTTCGCCGGAAGCCTGGGCTTCGGAGGACTCCTCGGTCTTTTCTGTTTGCTGCTCGCCTTCGCCCGCATCGGCCTGATCTTCGCCTTCGCCATTCTGCTCGCCGTTCTGTTCGGCATTCTCCTCGCCCTGCTGTTCGCCGGACTGCTCTTCTTGTGGCTTCTGCTCTTGCTCGCCTCCTTGCTCTTTCTTTGCGGCGGCCTTCTTCTTCTTCGTGGGCTTCTTCTTGGGGGTGTCTGGGTTGGCGTCTGCCATTGTGCGGACGGGAAACTGGTGGGATCTGCACTTAGTCTACTTTATGCGCAGCGGTGGCAGAGTTGATTGAACGGTCGGTAGGGAAGGATAATGATACTGTCAGATGCACAAGTGTGAATAGATAGATGAGTGAGCAAAGGACGTTATCGGTCAACTGAGAAGGAAGTGTATATCCAAGCAAGACTCTTGGAAGAAGGCCGGATGGCTAGGATGGCTAGATACTGGAGGCATGGCTGTGCTCTGCGAGTCAGACTCGAGGCAAGTCCAAGTCCACTGCCAGGAACAAGAACCGAAAGCGAGGGTCAAGATCGCCTGGAGTTTGTGGTGTCACCCAAGTCACATCCCAGCTGGGTTTCATGTCCAAGGCAGGTTTGTAAGACCTTCATCCGATAACGTATTTTGTGGAGTCCTCCAGCCACACCAAGCTATTAGCCACACTTGATTGGGGGAACTTCTTTTCATCGTCTGAAAGCGAAACCTGTTTTATCACGACGCCTGAAAGTTGGCAATTTGAGGCACTCTCCAAAAGCGTGAACATCGGCGGGGAAGGCACCGATTTCTCATGGTCTGTCGGCTCGTCTGATGTCAGAATGTCCGTGCCTAGCATTTGATGGTGGTGCTTGCGTAACATGTCCAGGCATTACACTTTTGGGCAATACTTGCCATGATCTTGATCTTTGTCCTTGCGTACTTGGTCACGAAGATGAGGGGCATGCTTCTGGAGTGAGTTGAGGACTGGAGACATATTTTCAACGTCACTTTGCCCTGCGGCTTCACACCCAGGCCTACTGTATCACTATTTCGTAGCAGTTGAGCTTTCCTTGCCCTATTCTAATCTTGTGCTATCCCGTATACCTGCCTGCACATTACTGTAGCATCCTAGCACTGTGCACTTTGCACTTTGTCTGAACTTTGCTCACCAAAGACCTCCAAATCAACAAGAACCGCACGTTCAGTCACGGGGTTGAAGCAATAGCAAATAGTACTGCGAACACTTCCCAACGATCGAAGCCCGGCGTCAAGACCCATACTTGATCGACAATGTCCGCTCGTGGCAGGACGAAGACAAGACAAGAGGATGATAATGATTCCGGATACTCGGGCACAGTACGTGTAATCGTAGCTCTGTGGAGTGACGACCAAGCTCATTCACGGTCTTGCAGGTAAACAACGACGGATCATCCGGATCGGAAGCAGAATCACAAGCACCATCAGCGTCGCGTCGTCGAGGCCGCCGAAATCGAAACAAGGGTGAAGCATCAGGAAAGGAAGTAGCACAAAGAGGGAAGCAGCCACAACAAGAACAACAGAAACAGCAGCAGCAACAACAACAGCAGCAGATGCAGCAACAACAGCAGCAGGGACAGCAAGCAGAAAAGAAGGAAGAGGGTGGTGGAGGAGGAGATGAGCAAATGCGCCTGAAATTGGAAATCAATCTCGATATTGAAATCCAGCTCAAGGCTAAGATTCATGGAGATCTTACTCTTGGTTTGATGTGAGTGCTTGGAGGACCAAATCTGCTGTTCAGACTGACAATACCATCAACAGGTCTTGAGATCCCTGCTCGATGATTGAAAAGCCTTACGTGGCTACATTGTATCCAATTTGGGACTCTTTGTGCTGCATATGATGCAGTGGTGAATTGGATGCACCTTTCCCGGACAGCTCTTCTGGTCGGGTTTGATGTCGTTGATGTTGTGCGTGGCACAGTCTGCAGCCTGATGATATGAGTGGGATGGCCTTGATTCGGTGCCGGCGCATGGGGAGCAAGCACGCGAAGAGAGGGGTGATATGAGTATTGGCCAGGAAGAGAGAGTAGCGTTATAATGAGTAAACTAAGAATGCAGCACAGCAAGACATCATGGTGTGTTTCTGACGCAAGGATCCAAGTTGTGAAACACTGATGCAGACCATAACTCTTGGCACAATCGACTAGAGAGGAGAATCGCAACCTCCCACGTCCGCCAAGGGCCACGGGTCACATTCCGCCTACCCAGCCCAGTAATCGAGTCCAACGACTTGATTGGTGATCCGATGCGCGGACTGGGTCTCCGAAGTGTGGAGCACTTGCAGTCGGGAATCGAGGAATCTACAACGCATCGAGAATTCGCCATATACTGTCCACCTCCTCACTCATTTTTACTGTTCTGCCTTCTTCCATTCTGTTTGACTGACATGCAAAAAAGAAGAGGTTGTTTGCCTGCTCTTGAGTGACTACTACGCTTTTCTTCAATCTCTTTCGCCTTTGGAGCAGCCTGTTCAGCACCGACATGCGGAAGTCCCAGTGACATGATGGCAAAAGAGCAGAAATACGCCCGGCACTTGTGGAGGGTCAAGAAGTTCTCGGGAATGCCATATCAGCACTTTCTCAAATTCCATTGTCTAATGCTCAATGACAGCACCACAGGCTACACTATGCGAGATGCTACATAATCATCCAGGTCGAAGCTCATGAAAGTCGTCGCATTCTCGTACACCTCAATTCGACTCAGCCGTTGTCGCAATCATCCAGCAGATCATCTTCGCTCAAAAAGGTGTCTGGTTAACCCATGAAGCAATCAAGGCGTCCATACGAGCATTCTCGAGATAGTGAGTTGCCGAGTAATCGGCCACATATTGAGACTGGACAGTCTCTTGTACTTCTCGAAGCCACTCAGCCGTCTGGAACGTTGTCGACAAATCTTGCATTTCGCGTGGGATTTCAATCTTGGCATCGCCCATCGCCTGAAGAAGCACACGCAGTGGCACCTCCACAAACTTTGTAGTTGCTCTAATCTGCTCAAGAGCTCTCAGGCAGGTGACCAGGCCATTGTAACACTCGAGATACTCAATGGCATACTGCGCACTGGTGGATTTTAAGATGTCAACTGCTGCATGAGCTGTCAACAGAAGACAATGCATCGAGCAGCTAATACCTTTATCAGCATCCTTTGGACATGTCACCAGCACAAAGCGTGGAACTTACTGTGGAGCTATTCGCCATCCCCATGCAGTCGCATACAACTCTGCCAGTGCGACCATGTCTCTGAATCTGCCAGCAACTATACCATCTGCTCTGACTGCTACCGTGCCACTTGATCGACTTGTATTTGTAGTCATGCGACTAGAGCTGGAATGAATCATGAACATCCGTATCACCAAAGCGTTCCAGTGCATGCTGAACGATGGACTGTCAGTGAAAAGCTACGCCTGATTTCATTTGCACCACTTACTACATGATCAAGGACTCCGACTTTGTGTTGTGCTCTAGTAGCAACGTGGTAGGCAATCTACCATACCAGCTCATCAATGCTTCATGGTGCACCCAAGTCGCCTCTGGAGAGGCTGCCACATATGGACTAACAGGCAATCCACCATGCGAGTTGAACATGCTTTTGGTCACCTCGTTCAGTATTATCGAAAATCGACAAATGGAGCGGAAGGCAGCAAAGGCTATTGGATGTTAGTCATGTGTCGACATCGAAACACAGGTCATGGTCGCTCACAATTGAAAGCTTCGACATCGGCATATGGTATGGGGACAGGTGGGTGCAAATCCAAAGAGGGTGGGATTGAAAGCTGAAACGAAGCGAAGCTGTTTGCAATTAGTCTCTGTTCACAGAAAGGTTTGCGATCAACTTACGCCTGCCAGTTGAAGAGCATCCAAGATGTCACTGATCGGTGTTGGATCCAGTTATCGACACTCGCACCATTCGGTGGAATCAGAGCATATGCAGGTGGCTCAACATTGAAGAGCCCAAGAGTATGTGCTATGCGCAGGGCTTCTTGCTGAAACACCATGCCAATCTTATCCCGCCCTGCCTGGTTGAGCAGGTAGGTCAATATGATTGCAGCTTGGATCCTGGTGATGCTATCTTGTCCTTCCTGGGCATGCCAATACTTCCGCGCTTCCAGATAGAAACGAGATGCCAGACTGGTTGGACCCAAGATATGGCCGTTGTCATTCCGGCCCGCCATGGGAGCTGCTGCGCAAGCCAGCACTGCATTCACCAAGAGTGGAGTGCAGAAGTTAGTTCGATGAGAATTCATATCTTCGACAAAGAGATACATGTCGAAAAAGTGGAAGAACGAGTGGATGTGTTCGAAGAAGCTTGTGAGCAATTGCTCAATCAGGGCGGCATCGTTGGTCACTGTTGTCCAATGTCCGATGAAAGGTTGCGGATTGTTGGCAGCTCCGAGAATCCCCCAGGTGTCCATGTTCTCAAGAGTGCCTGGGCTGATCGAAAGAGTGTTGAAACTGGTACCTTGGTATTTGAAGACACTGGTGCTTCAGTCAGTACTACCATACATGCGGCACGTGAGTAGACCAGCTTACTCTGGAGAACTGATGTCACCCTCTGACATTGCACTGGTGGTTGGCTCAGAGGTTGACGTCGATGGTGTTTCATCCTGCGGGATTCTGATTGGCTCACTCGAGCGACCGGTACCTGCAGCAGGCATGCCTTAGTCGAGTTCTCTTCGAGATGAGAAGAGCTGCTACTAACCTTTGCGAAGAACTTCTAGTACGGCACCTATATTGAACGTCTTCGTAGTGCGAAGATGTTGCAGAAGTTGCTGTGCCTCTTCCTCGGATCGCACTCGGAAATTGGTCAACACCTCTCGATAGTCTTGGGCCTCCTTCTCCAAATTATCGGTTCGACGTTTGATGGCGGTATACCTGGTCTCGTCCGGCTGTGTCTCATACTGACACTCTGTGCTACGGCTCCTGCATGGTGTGCAAACTGGTCGCTGACCGTCACACTTCTGCTTGCGCTGTCGACATGCACCACAGGCAACGGCAAGCTTGCGTCGTCCCGCAGTGTTTGAGCGATTCGCATCGGCAGGAAAGTAACCCTGATGAGTGGTACTGCTCTCCGATTGTTGCCGTGAAGGCGCAGGTGCGATATTCCTGTAGGATTCCCCGCTCATGATATGGACAATTGTTGTGCCCCAGACGAGTTTGGAGGTCGATGTTTATGCTGATGATGTGATGCTATGCTTATTCGATGTGCTGACGATAGTAGCGCCCACGGCTGATGAGACTGTTGCTATGTGTCTCAACCTGCTTAACCTGCTTACAATTAGGGACAGCGTTCAGGCAAAGCTATCTTCACTGCTAGGACCTGCAGAAGAGACAAACGCATACCTCGGAGGAGCTCCTGCTGAAATATGGAACCTCCTGCAGAGGCCGACAACCTGCACGGTGTTTACGACTTTTCGCTGCCGTTTATGATCTCGAGGTTGCCACTTTCTCAAGCGTTCAAGCTTTTAAGCGGGCTGAACGTGACGGGGAGGATCGTTCACGTGCCAGACGATCGCAATCCTCGTCTTAATGTTTTCTGGTTCCTATCCGAGGTTTGGATTGCACGAAAAACTTGGTGAACAGAGGTATAAGTGTTCAAGGAAGAGATGGGTGGTTGTCGTCTCGCCATTATTTCTGCTGGACAAGACTTTAGGAGACGGGAACAGATCCGTTGCCTGAAGAACCTGCCGATTTGAGCAGCCAATCAGCGAGCACGTCGGCAACAGAGCCGATGCCTTGTTTTGTCACTGACAACACGTGACTCTTCATCGGTGATGCACGATTCAAGAAGCCTACATGTTTACATATGCTGGTTGGGTATGAAATCAAGCGTATCTCATAGGCTCGATGTTGTCGAAAATGGATGTCGCATTGCTAAAACAATCGAGTCTTCAGTACCGTCATCTTCTGCAGAGGTTTGGCCTGCGAAGTAGCATTTCAGTCTCAACACTGACAGTGTAATGGCCACAGCATTGGCGACATCGTTGGTAACACCTTCGTAGCCTCGGAATACCTCCGGAGGTAGGGCGTCTCGTCAGACGAGCGGGCCCCAGCCGTCGGAAAGCCATCATCGTCCGAGGACTGGTGAGGCCCGGTCAACGATGAAGGTGATAGGGTTGCATCTAGCCCCTGCATCGCGCTTTCCCCTCTGCCCCTCGGCTAGCGCCATATGCATCTGCACTTGCCTGCCTGCACATCATCAGATCTATAGATCTATATCTAAAGATAGCGCAACGTGCTATTGTCCTATCACGATGAACAAGTGATAAGGGAACGACATCGCAATCAATCATACTCAGGTCGAGAGGTAATGTAGTTCGGGCGAATGGCAATTGACGCGGACGTGCGGAGCAACACATAAGTCAACACGGCCCTGTGCGTGATGACAATGACAGCGAGTGCGACGATGGCGATGGCGTACATTTCATCCGGATCCACGATTAGGTCTATACGCACCCTCTCAGTGTTGCCATGTTGAGCATGTCGTCCTCGAGCATACCCAAACACAACACTAGCTTACGCACAGTCAAAATACAGACCACAATCACTTTGCCACTTTAATTTCTCTTCCGCCATATCACTGCACTTTCGTTCTCTGCTCTGTCATCTCGCCGGGTCATCATGTATCTCAAGCTTGCACATAACTTTGTAGCTTGTAGAGTCTTCAACCCCGCTTCAGTACTATCACATCTGAACCATATCAAGGCTACATCTCCTCTTCCACGTCTGCATCCCCCTCACGTCTGCACAGGAGTTCGCTCAAATTCTGTACGACTGATTTGCAGCTCCGCCCGGTCCCCGGTTCTGGCGTGCGCCTCCACGCTGCCTCTGCAGTATCTTGACAGATCACAAAGGGTACGCCATGTCGGACTGGAGCTGGTTCACAGTTCTGGTATGTAGTAGTGCAATGCAGGACAGCATCGAGATTCACATCAAGCGGAGCGCCATCGACGGATCGAGAGGTTAAGAGCAGAGGCGCTGCGTGGACTACATGTGCCACTATGATGTCAGCTTTGGCAGCACTATACCAGCTGAAAGTACAGAGTCTACATCTGACCATCGAGAGAAACATTCTCGCACTTCGCTTCGTCTACCTATGTGCCAGTACATTCATATCTACACCAACCCCTTGACCGCCCACGTCTTAACAGCCGCATCTGCTCCCACACTAACAATCTTATCCTCGCCAAGCCACACCACTCCCCCCACGCCGTCCTTGTGTGCCCCTGCCGCCTTGACCCTCTTCCCCGGACTCGCCAAGCTCCACACAAACACATTCGTGTCTAGACTTCCACTTGCCGCGAACTGGCCGTCCGGGCGCCAGGCAATGCTCGTGATCCGGGATGTGTGGGCACTCCAGCGGCTTGTGAGAAGTGAGTTGTCGGACGTGCTGAAGACGGAGATGCCACCGCTTGCCAGGCCAATGGCGAGTTTCGAGGCATCGTGGGAGAAGGCGAGGGTGGATGCTGGTGCTGTGAGGCTGCTGATATGTGCAGAAGCTTCCTGAATGGACGTCTTGTCTGAGGAGAGGGTGTAGAAGCGGACGTGGCGATCATCGCAGCCGACTGCGATGGTGCTGCCATCGATTGGCACAGCGATACAAGTGGCGCTGTACTTCGTGCTGAAGCTGCCCAGCTTGGAGCCAGACGAGGCGGAGAAGATATCGATGCCGCTGGACGTTGCGACGAGGACGGTCCCGCTACTGAGATGGGCTACGCCGGTTGGCTGGCCGGACGTCTTTTGTGCGGTGCCAGTCATGGTGGTGGCGGAGGCGTCGATCGTGCGGACAGTGTCGTCCCAGCCGACAGAGTACACGTGGGAGGAGCCTGAGGCCAGACCTGAGACCTGGTTGGAATGGGATTCACCATCGATGGCTGAAGCTGTGCCGGTGGAGATATCCCAGGCACGAACACGGCCTTCGTAGCTACCAGTGAAGAGTGTGGCGGGTGAGCCGTTCGAAGATGCCTCTCCGTGTATGCCGACCGCGGTGATGTTGCGTTGGTGACCGTCGACCACACGAACAGGCTTTGGCGTGCCTTGTGCGAAGTAGTTGAGTCGTCCACTGAGATCGACACTGATGACGAGGCCGTCACTGCGTCCCGATGGCCAGACGACGCCCACTTGCTGGTCGGGAATGCTGACGACACCTTCATCGCCCATGCGCCAGGTTTGTGTCGCTTTGCCCGCTTCGACGTCCCAAAGCTTGACCTGTGTTGTGTTAGTGGGTTGTCCGACGTCTTCCTCAAAGAGATGCATACTGTTTGATCAGCACTGGCCGTCGCGAGATGTTTCGAGTCCTTTGCCCACGAAACACCAAAGATGCTGCCTGTATAGTGTTAGTATATTCACACAGAACGCAATCTATTGATGACATATGACATACCCGTATGTTCACCTTCACCTATCGGTTTTTGTGGTTCTCCAGTCTTTCCATCGTACAGCCATATCCTCTTGTCGGATCCAACACTCACCAGTGACGAGCCGTCCGGGTTGAAAGAAGTACCGTAGATGTACTTGTTATGCTGATCTTGCAGCTTTGTGTTGAACTTGAATGGCACACCATGGTAGAACACCATACTGGTATCGTCACTCGCCGTAGCAGCTCGGATGGGCCTCTGTTGCCTGATGGAAACCGCATTGATCTGAGCACTGTTTCCACTGACCTCACCACAACTGTTTCCACTGTCCGCAGTGATACAATGTCCAAACCGTTCTCTGCCATCCCCAACAGCGATTATGCGTTGTGAGTCCCCATCCCAAGCGATATCATTGATACGGCCAGCAATGATAGCATATTCTCCTTTCGTAGCCCCTTCGCCTACAGCATCCCACACTCTTACTGTGCCGGACACATCTCCACTGGCAACATAGTATCCACTTGGTGAGAACCTGGCAACAGTCGTCTGCTGGGTATGCTGAATGTATTGCTTGGCTTGTTCAGGGTGGTCTATCGATCGAAGGAAGACGGACTTGTTGGACTACTAGCACAATGTAATGGTAAGCCAGGACGTTCGATCGAAAGCATGTAGGTTTGTGTCGACGGCTCTTCGCTATGCTGCTGCAGTTTGCCGAACGATCGGGTTGCGAGCTTGAATATGTGTGCTGCGGTATGGAACGGTTGCCTACGTACAGCATATGCTATGCGTTCTCCTTTGGGATCTGTTGACAATACAGTCGGTTGTCCTCTTGTTGTGTTGGGCAGGGCGGCCCAGATGGCCTCTGGCTACATATCAGCTCAGCTTATGGTGGGAACATGGGAGTAGTAACCAGATGTTAAAGACATTCTCACCAGTCAATCGAGGCACTTCTAAGACAGGGCTGGGAGAGGGCGAGGTAGAGAGATCAGGTCATTAGTGAATTTGCGGGGGAGGGTGTCATTAGAGGGGAGTCGTCAGGGGCGGGGCAGATGTATCAGATTGCGTATACTGTCAACATCACACCACTTTTGGGTGGTATGTCTCCTTCTCTTGAGAGCGAATTTCAAGAGGTCTGAAGGGACCGTAGATTGATTCAGAAAGATGCATTGACCTGATCGTTGAGGTGGTCATGTTCGATATATCATACAACTCATACGTCATAATACATCGTCCTCTCTCTCTTAGCGGCCAATTGCATTGACTACACTTCCAGCCATGACAGCAGCTTCTCTTTCCCAATTGCCTGTCGTTCTTGTTCTGCCTTGCCCCAATGAGCTAGACGGCAATTGGGAACCCCTGTCAACGCATTCTCGGATAGCATCACGTACACGCTCTCTGTTTGTTCTAAGTGTTCTTGAAGATACACCACCATCACGCATAATCTTTTGCACCCTACTAGATAGCTGCCCTGCCATTGATCTCCAAAAGTATGATGGTAGTGATGGAGTGTCCAAAGAGTGCAGAACCGGCTGAAGTAGGTCCTTGGGTTCGCGACTTGTCGCTGTCTGAGTCTGCTGAGCATCGCCGATCGCTCCATCTTCAGTGAGCATAGGGTGTGCAGGTGGCGCCGTCGACTCCAGCAGCATTTCCAACGCGACGATATTTTGACATCTTGCAGAAACCTCCAGGAGTGCGCGGTTCAATCTTGGCAACTCAGCCAAACCCGAAGCCATACCAGCAAGTGATGAAGTGATAGCTCTGCGAAGGTACTCCTGCACTGCTGATATAAGATGTTCAGCATTCAGTGGGGTAGATGTCGTTTTCGGTATTGGTGAAAGTAGATATAGCGTAGTGAGCGCCGCGGTTGCCCTTGCTCTTGCATCCTCAACTTGTGTGAATGTGGCTGTTGCCTTCGCTGCCGGGCGGCCATCCTGAGCAGACGCGGTCAACGTCGACATGGAAAACTGACTGACAATCTGCTCAGCTCGACCCAGAACTGCCTTTTCCGCAGGATCGACCAGCTCTGCTCGTAATGCACGAATGACCTGAACCCTGTCGAGACCTCCAGCTTCGCCGCCAGCGTGACTGCCTGCGAAGATCTGTCGCAAAGACAGCACGGTATTTGCGCCACGAACTAGCACGCGATAGTCATCTCGTTTCTCCGCTCCGGCCTTCTGCGTCCGAAACTCTACCATTTGCGCCTCTAAAGATCGTGCAAGGGTCAAACACCGACTCACAGTCCGACCAAGTCTGACTGTCTGCAGAAGTCGTTCCGAAGCAATGCGTGCCTGATCCGCCGGCTCGTGCTTAGCTATCACTTCTCTCTGTAATCGTGCATAGCTCTCCGTCAAGGTCGCAACTTGTGTTTCCAGCTCTTGTAATATCCTGTCACTGGACTGTACATGGTCTTTGGTGTAGTTGACTAGCGGCGACGCTGACGCAGTCGTCAATCTGTCAATATGTGTATCTACTTCTTGCACATCATAAAGTACTCTTTTCAATGGGGTTGCGAGATCGAGGGGGCTGTCGAAGGCATTATTGGTCGCTAATATCAAGGTATTTGCGAAAGCTTCGGGCGAAAAAGAAGGATCGAGGAAGGTCTCATAGTCCAAGTAAGAGGATTCCTCGTCCTCCATAGTGTCTATTTATGAAGCGAGGTAGCAGTTTGCGGTCGGCTTAGAGAGCCTGACGGAGCAGGTTCCGGTGACACCTGCGACAACGACAACCAACGATAGCTCTTACATGTTGAGCGGGACGGAAAAGGCCCTCACTTCTTCGGACAGGGCTTCCAGTCACACTATGAGCTACAAGGCTTGGTTTCAACATCATCCACTTGGCATCACAGTATTTGCGCAGGAGGTAGTGTATACGAGACTTGGCAAGTGCGGTGGATAGTTACAGTGCATTTCTGAGAGGAGACAGTCTTGGCAGTTGCGTTCCTCATATCTGGGCATATAACAACAATGCTCACCCTCCATCCTCCTCCGAGTTGCGTCTCTACAGACCTCAATATGACTCAGCTCCTATTTTGCTTCCTTTGCTTGGCGCTCGCTACAACGATATCATGTTCTCCTCTCGTCTACTCACCAGTCGCCCTTCAACAACCACTTCAACGACCAAAGCTATCCTCCAGCGTGCTTGATCCTATCCTCCGCACACTTGACTCCATCTACAAACACACGAGAGAGTCTGAACCCCCTCAAACAACAGTCGGACTGCAGCTGCAATGTTCATCCTCACCAAGCAGTGATCCCCTATACTTCGAGCTTCCACTTGGCGAGAAAGTCCTCCTAGGTATGTTGGATGGCCTTGACGAGGTGTACGCAGAGGTTGACGGAACCTCCAGAGGATTTCCCGATGTTACCACTTCGTCCTGGGCATGCTCAGATTGTGAACATGACGACGAGAACCGCCAGTGTTGGAAGTGAGACTTTGGGCACGGATCGATTGCGCAACGTTCTCTGCTTAGCCTATCCGAAGGCCAACATCGACAGTCGACCACTCGAGAGCGAAGACCGTCCGATGACAGCAGAAGACGCTGAGTATCCAGTTTGGTGGACGTTCCAGGATGGCCTAGTCGACTTCGAAGATCCACTTGCACGATGGTATTTGGCAGGTTGGGATGTCGAAGCTTATGAGTGTATCTGATGGTCGATTGGCGGCATGACTTAGGGAAAGCTGGCGTTATTTTGCTTTTGCTTGGAGTTCTCCAGATTTGGACGACGCCTTTGGTTGAACAAGGATCTTGACTGCATCATGATATGACTGTATTGGTCTGCGAAACAAGCTTCCACCAGCTAGATTGCGGTATTTTCTTTCTCTTAGACGCATCTTGAAAGCAGTAACCTCACTCTCCAACTGGTGCCATCTCATAATCTCCTCCAGGGTCTCCAGATTTGGTAGCATGCCCGCCAAAGCTCATGGGCTGCAGCTCCCTGTATCTACAGCCCCATATACCAAGCGAAATCATGATAGCTGAACTCGAAGCTCGGACGAGCCACCAGAAGATGTTACTGGGAATTGCCTTTGTGAACAGGGATGTTGCAATGAGATCGATCAGGTGAGTTGTAATTGCGAAATCAGGCACCAGTTTAGATCTTGCAATGAGGACTATCAGGAGAACTGCGCTGACGGGTGCGGTGAGGATCCAGCACAAGCCAAGTGTCCAGCCTTCCGTGATATCTCCTCGAAGACTGTGCCAGTCGAATAGTAGACTCGCATCGGGGTGGTTTCCAGACGTCAGTGATGTGAAAACAATAAGGATCATGGCGGAAAAGTAGTAGCCGAGCTGCAGAAGAACAATCTGGGTAAGGATGCGGAGCGGCGCGAGGTCCGCGAGTGCACCAGGCCGAGCAGGTCGCCGGCGGCGTGGTACCATGGTGTGCGGGACGATGTGGTTCGTCTAACGATAGTAGTGTCTAGAACCCAGACGACATGTTCGCATGCAGTCAGGAGATGGGATGTTGCAGACAAAGAGTGCTGGAGAGTGCCGTGACGAAACAACGGAAGCACGACGTCAATCGCATGTGGAGACATTTGTCGATTCGCGCAAGCAAAGTGCTGTAAATAAAAACAAACCAACAATGTAGGCTCCCTCTGTATATGGCTGTCCTCCCAAGGCAATGAGATTATTCCAAGTCTGCTGGTGGTTCTTGATTGTCCTCATTGGTCCTGCGATACTGTCGACTTTTTGCATTTACTATTACCCAGCAGTGCTTGGATGCTTTCCTGCTTCAGTACACCTTACTGCTGACGGTACGGCTGCGCCTTTCCGCCTCCTTGTCCTTGCGGATCCTCAGCTAGAGGGCGACACTTCTCTTCCTGATCCTGATGCTCCTTACTTTCCAAGTATCGATACACTATTCTCCAAGAACAGCACATTCTCGAAGGATGGCTTTCTCTCGAGTCTTAGCAATTCAACTGTACATCTTCTAACGTCTGATGTGCCTAAGCTGCTGGCAGCTACTCGCAAACGGATTGATCTTCTCGGGAATGACTACTACCTCGCTCACATTTATCGATGCCTTCACTGGTGGTCACAGCCAACACATGTCACTGTGCTCGGGGATCTGCTAGGTAGTCAATGGATTGATGATGATGAGTTCACGCGTAGAGGGCGACGGTACTGGGATCGTGTCTTCGAGAATGGCACAAGGGTCGAGGACGATATCATGGAGGGAGTGGCAAGGCAGGAAGTGCTAGGAGCGGATCCTGCATGGGCGCAACGAATTATCAATATTGCTGGGAACCATGATATTGGCTATGCAGGTGATTTCTCAGAGGCAAGACTCGACCGCTTCGAGAGCATGTTTGGCAAAGCGAATTGGGATATGACATTCACTTTGCCAGTTTCTCTTCCCTCATCAGAAAGCAACGAAACTGCCGCAAGTAGCGTTGACGATGGTCCACCATTAGAATCCCTAGCAGCACCTGCAATTCGCTTGATCATCCTCAATACGATGAACCTAGACGGGCCGGTGTTCTGTCCAGAACTGCAATCACAGACGTACTCTCATATCAATGATCACTTTATCGCTACGTCCCGTCCAGTCGATGATCGTTCAACGTTTACTATCCTATTGACGCACATACCGCTACATAAATCTGCCGGAACTTGTGTAGATGCGCCATTCTTCTCTTACTGGCCTTCCGAGGACGCGACAGAGGAAGTGGGAGGTGAGACTATCATACAAGGTGACGAAGGTGAGACCAACATCAAGGACGATGATGCTGCCTTGCAAGCTGCAGAAGGCGAGGTTGCTACAGACACTCCTACAGACGAGTTAGCGACCATTGTCCCGAGGGACGACACTGCAACAGCTACGATCGACAATGCCACTCCCACCGATCATACCGAAAGTGCCGCCACCTCTGACACAGCAGAAGATGCCGCCCCACCACCCACCACACAATCTTCATCCCCTCTCCTAAACCCAAAATACGCCAACCTCCTCCCCGGCGGTCTCCGCGAGCAAAACCACCTCAGCACTCAATCCAGCCGCAACATCCTCGAAGGTATCTTCGGCATGTCCGGGCACCCCAACGCCATCAACAATGGTCGCGGACGCAACGGCATCATCCTCACCGGCCATGATCACGAGGGCTGCGATGTCGTGCATTACCTCGACGACGTCGGCGTCTCGTCTTCGGACGATGATACGGGTAGTGCGCAGCAGGAGTGGCGTGCTAAGCGCACTGACACCACCACTACTACTACCTTTACGACGGCAGGCTCTCCGTCACTCCGCGAAATCACCCTCCGCAGCATGATGGGCGCGTACTCCGGATCAGGCGGCCTGCTGACCGCATGGTACGTCCCCGAACAAGGGGAGTGGACCTACAGTTTCAGTACCTGCGCGCTTGGAGTACAGCATTGGTGGTGGGCTGTGCATGTTGTGGATCTCGTTGTTGTTTGCGTGGGGGCCATTGCTGTTGTGCTGAGTGTGGTGGAGAGGGTGGTGGAGAGGAGGAAGATGGCACGGATGCAGGGAAGAAGTGGAGGGAAGGTCAAGGAGTTGTAGAATTAGGAATGGGATGAGCTCGGATAGAATAACTTCAGCATTCTTGGTCCGGTTCTGGTTAGGGATTGTTTGGCTTGAGCATGCCTGCTCTGCGCCGTCCGCCGTCATCGGGATTTTGTGCATCTCCAGCTCAAGCAGTATCATGCGCGAGCATAGATGGGAAGGTCACGACGATGATGGATTGTGTGTGGTATTCCATACACGACACGATGGCGCCACGAAGAAAGAGGAGGAAGAGTAGGAATAGGATGACCACTAGTAAGCAAGTCGAACTCGTTGGATCGACGTCCGCGTCGTTGCCGTCACAAGTGTGAGAATGTCAAAGACTAGGCACGCCGAGCACCGTACTGCTACACTATGCCCCGGCAAGGCGGGTCAACTTGAGCAACTACCTTGGGCAAGCGCCATCAGCAGGCCAATTCAGGGAGAAGGAGCAATGTGAAGAAGCATGAGGTACAGCGCAGGATACAAAATACTCTCACATTTCCCAGCCAAGCCAAGCCATTAAAAAAGGGCCCTTCTAAACTATGCTCCCACTCTAAGTCACTCGCTTGCCGTCAGTCATCCTCGTGTGTGCTTCCATTACCCGTCCTTCCCCGTGCTTCCTCTGCCGCGATAGAACAGACGCCTGCCTTCATGCTTTCAGTCTGCTCATCCTCGTTCTCGTCAAGCGTACCACCTTACAAACGCTAGCAACAAGCTCACTTCATCACATCGAGCACATCTCACTGCACCTCCATCTCCTGCCTCAACCCACTCGGTCCGCCCTTGTTCTTCCTCTTCGACAACAACGTCGAGCTATCAAGACTGAGCTCAAACGGGCCCTTCTGCTTGACCTGTCTCTTCGCCGCCGCCGCAACCGCAGCACTATGCTGTCCATATCCCTTAGCTTCAGGTGCTGCCCTCTGCTGCTGCTGCTGCTGTTGTTGCTGCTGCCCTGACGCGTATTGTGCACCTCGTGCCTGTGCCGCCGAGCTGAGACTGGTATTCCGCATCTTGGCTTCCATGGCGTTGACGTCGTTTGCAGCCTGACTTTTCGGCAATCTGGCAGGAATGGCGCCGGTAGCCTGGTTGTACGGCGCGGATTGGGCGTGATACTCCTCTTCATAGTCCTCTTCGTCTTCGTCAAGCGGGTTGAGGGCGTTGAAGCCACCGTAGCCGGCGACTTTGCGGCGCTTGGCCTCCTCTTCTTGACGGTGCACGGCGTATGAGACGTCGAAGACTTCGCGGAGGTTGACGGCGCCAGGGGAGCGGAAGTCCGCGCGGCGTCGCTCGCCGGGGGTTTCGAGGTACATTTCTTCGGACATGGGGTCTTTTGTACGAACGAGTGGGGTGGCGAGGGGAGGGGCATCTGCGGCCGCGTGGGTGGCCTCGTTTGATTGACGGATCCATGGGTGTTGCAGGAATTGGTTGATGTCATAACGCTTGTCGGGATCAACTGTCAGAAGATGCGAGACAAGATCTTGAGCTCCTTTGCTAATGTCGTCCCACCAAGGGCTAAGGAAAGTATACTGTCCGCGAGCGACCTTTTCTGTGAGAACCTGGATGCTTTCGTCGTAGAATGGAGGGAAACCGCAAAGTAAAGTGTAGAGAACACATCCGAGTGCCCACATGTCGACACTCTTGGAATACCGCTCATCTTTGACAATCTCAGGTGCAGTGTAGCCAACAGTACCACAGGGGGTCATAGTCTGAGAATCCCAGATGACCTTTGACAAACCAAAGTCGGCAATCTTAATCTGTCCAATGCCGCCAGCACCGAAGCCTTTGACAAACTCACCCTCGTCCACCTTATCCTCGTCTTCTGGAGCCTTTGGCTTGGGGTGCTTGTTGGCAACAAATGGTACAGGGTAAAATAGAAGGTTCTCAGGCTTGATATCACTAGGTACGAGTTAGTACGATTGCAGCAAAATAGCCGTAGTGAGAATAATATACCGATGGACAACACCGGCCTCTTCGTGCAAGTATTGTAAAGCATTAGCAACCTGAGTGATGACATGTCGCGAAAGATCCTCGGAAAAGTATGTGAGACGGACGATCTGGTGAAACAGTTCGCCACCAGGACAGAGCTCAAGAATGATGTAGTAGTATTGCCTCGACTCTGAAAAGTCGATAAGCTTGACAATGTTGGGATGATCAAGTTGGCGCATAATCTGGACTTCCTTGAGAATGTTCGCTCGCTACAAGGGGAGAACGAAGAATCAGCACCGTCGTGACCAGGGAAGCGGTATTTGAGACGAGTTGCAAGCAAAACAAGACATGGCTGTGGTGAGTGTAAAAATAAAAGTGAAAGATTTGCGCACCTCCACTGTCTTGGGCTCCTTCTTCTTCTTGAAGTCTGGGTGCATCACCGCATCGCCCTAGGAGGAGTTCATGTTGGTAACTGAACACGCGTATAGAAGTCGGATCCCATTCTTTCTCCCAATGATACCCCGATAATGATGCCATCTCTTGCTCATTCAATGCGATGGTGTGGGAATGCTGGGTGAATTGGGAAGAATCATGAAACAGGACCGGCAATTCGCAGCCTCACACTCAAAACTTACTTGGTTATTGCTCATTTCGAACTTTCGGACAACCTTGATGGCCACCTCTCCCCATTGGCCTTGGGTATCTTTTGCTCGGTAGACGTTGCTGAAAGCACCATCACCCATCTTCTCCACCAACTCCCACCTCTCCAGTCCAGGATATCTTGGCATCTTGCCCTTACTCTCGCGCTCTTCGGCCACAATCCTCTCTAGCACAGACGCGTCGTAGTCGTTTTGCTTGGCGGCATCTTGGATCTTTTGCTTATCTCCTGCCGCCTTTGCAGCGGCCTCGTTCGCTTGAGCCACTGTGTTCCTGTTGTCGCCGCCTGGAGCGACAGAGAAGCCACCCGCAGCACCTTGAGGTATCGTTCCCTGCTTTTGTGCAGCCGCAATGTTTGGCTCGCTCACACCAAAGTTTGGCGCGGGAGGAGATGCAGCATAGTTTTGATATTTCTGCTGCTGAGTTGTTGCATGGACATTGGAAACCTGGGCTATGGGTTCGGCATGCGGAGACTGCTGCGTCCGGGCTTGTTTGCCATGACGGATGAAGTTTTTGAGATTCTGGATGGTGCTCATGGTGATGGTAGAGTTATGACGATCTTATGAGGCAGGAATGTATTAGGCGAGAAATGGGAGGGGAGTGATCGAGATGACCTCTCTGAAAGATGAGAAGTGCCGCGAGTTGTACTTGTGAAGAGGCTCAGTGCTATCGAGGCGGTAGAGTAGAGGGATAGTATGTCGTGGGGGGTGCAATGTTGCTAGCTCAAGATACGGAAGGGCAGTCAGAGAGTTGTAGAACAGAAGACGAGAGACGCGCGATGACGAGTTATTTTCGCTCAAAGGGGTAGCGAATGAGCATTTACGTAGCGTCTTCGCATGGTGGGGTACCCTCGGTATCATGGCTAATCATGCTTGGAATCCTTTACGGCACTCTCCCAGAAAGGCTTTCAGACTTTCCTCTCATCATCAGTGGGTCTTGGTAGTATGAAAATCATGAACAAGAGAGATATGAAGACCGTCCTCTACCGCATGGCCTTTTCAGACAGTACGAGGGAATTGGTGGAAGGAAGGAAGGTAGTGAAACTTCATCAACCATCACCAGAGCAGGACTAAGCGAGAGAAGCAAGCTAAGCCGACTAGGTCATCAGGGATCATAAAACAGATAAAACAGCCTTGAAGATTGCCCTGTGACTGCCGTCATCCGGGGTCGTCCCTGTCGTCGTTAGAGCGACGTGGTGTGACGTGAGGAAGGGCCGTATCGCCGAGAGGAGATGTTCATGCTACCAGGTATACTCCCCATACTCCCCGTACTCCCCTCACGCAAGAGGGACTATCTGAACATTACCTTGGAATCATGACACTGGACTTCGAGAGCTCGCCAGTAGTCTCGAACCCCATCCGGCGCAGTAGTAGTAGCCAGTAGTAGTAGTATGAGTGAGCATGGCAAAAGCCGATGCAAGCCTCCAACGATGAGGCTGAAGGGCAGCAAGGAACACTCCGTTGAAATTAAGATGAAAAGTGACGCAAATTCCTCCAGCGATCGACAACCACTAGTTTCTACTCTCCCACTACCTCCACACATCGCAAAGATGAGATCGCTTTCGTGCGTCACCAGCCAGCCCTGAGGGTAGACGACCGACTACACTGACTGACTGACCCTGCTCTACACGATAGCCAAGCCCCGAACACCAGCGGCACCTGCACCCTGCAGCATCGTCATGAGGTGATCTGATCTTCTCCACCTATGTCAGAGCTCCACGTCTGATCAAGCTGTAGGGCAGCCTCCAGGGACAATCAGAGGTGTGTGTCATCTTGTCATCTATGCGATCTTAGCATGATGAAGAAGCTACCTGGGATTCTGTACAGAACTCCATACAATTGCCCAAACCACTACAGCAATCTTGTTCATGTTCATGGTCATGGTCATGTCAAAGAAACACCCTGTTCTGTCATATACGCGGTATTACCAGCCCCTGTCACACCTCTTATATATTCTATACACATGTCATCCCCGATCCCAGCTACACACAACAGGCCTTCCTCTGAAGCCCTTATGCTGCGCTCCTCTCACTAGCTTGTAAGAGTATTTAGTATGCAATAAAACCCAAGTCGGCCGCCCGTCCCAAACTGTCGACGTGTCAAACTGTACAACTCCCATTCCATATCGTATGCAGCGGCAGAGGTGCGCGTCCCAGCGGCCAATGACAAGTGCGAATGAGCATGCCATGTCTCAGCATTATGCCTTTCCAAGCAAGTCTGCCTCAAAGACAATACCGCCTGTGCCAACCCGAGCCAAATTTCCAGCCTCACGTGGCACCAGCCTCGTCCTCGGGGTTCTCTTCACCCTTGATCGGATGATGTAGTGTGGACCGAAGACACATACGCCCCGTGCCTTCCGTCTCATGCCTGATACCACCCGCATGATCCTCAACCTCACCCCACCAACGCCTCCACAGCTTGCCCGAGAAAACGGAGTTGTAGTAGAAGCTGCTACCGAGCAGATTGTGCTCGCCCCAGCCAAAAGGTGAGTTCACGGCAGTAGGCGGATAGTTGAAGACGCTGTCGAGCTCCTCTATCGGCCATTGTCGGTCGAAGAAGATGGGGTGGGGAATGTAGACCGCCTTGAGGCCCTGGTGAAGCGCCACTGTTGGTGGCCACATTTCGGGAAAGGCAGAGTGTCGGAGTTGGTATGTTTCATCGTGCATGGCGTCTATCATCCTGCGTGAGTATCGCGCCACTGTGATGATTGCGCATCTCCGTGGCGGGATCGGGAGGTTCAGATCATAGCCTGTCAGATCAGCACGGAACACCCAGTTCGTCTTTGCAGGATCGAAGATTGGATTGAATGTGATCAAGTCGGCCTCTTCCCCTACACCCCACTCGAAGTTGTCCTCGAACCAGGTCCGCGGCGGTGTGACGTTCTCGACTGGATCGATCATGCCATTGTGCGGGAATGATGCAGGTCCCCAGATAGGAATGTCGTCGGACGCGGCAGTCTCTCGGTCAACAAAGTGCAGAAAGTCGCTGTAGTTGCCATGCTTTTCTGGGATGTAGAACCTCGAGTTGCGTTCCCACAGTCCCTTGCGTGGCTGCTGCTTTCCCCATTTTGCAACACCTTCATGGAACTCATACAGTTGACCTGTATATCGCATGTCCATCTCCCAGTTCCAGATGTAGTCGTAATCAGGAAACTCTTGCCCGAACCATTGAATCGCCAAGTGGGCAGCACGGTATACTCCGTGAGGATCAGACAGTGATGGGTTGTCAAACACATCGTCGAAGCGACCGGGATAGTACATCTTCATCAGCGGCACCGACCAGAGTGTAGTGATGCCCCAGAATTCCTCGGGGATATTGTCCTGGATGACCTTGTTGTAGACTTGTTTGGATGCCCATATCGGCGCATCATCATCCTTTGAGTGCAGCAGGATGTGTACATCGTACTCACCACCAGACTTCAAGGACAGCTCGTTGATCATAGCACGGAGCGTGATAATCTCGCGCTCTGTATACCTGAACCCAGTCCAAGCGCGAAGAACGTATGCTGTTCGCTGTACTTTCTTCTTGTCCGCACTGCTGCCACCAAAGATGCGTCCAACCACACTTCTTTCCTCGGTCGTGCTAAATCGCGCCCGATTCTTCTCATAACATCGCTTCTGTGCATCACCCCAGTTAATCAGGCGATAATCGATCTTTGGTTGCTGCTTCCAGAGATCCTCACTACCTTGTCTTTCTGACTGCATGCCGACACCTAGACCGCCTTCTGCCGTGCTGTACCCATAGCCGTACGGTCCAAATCGTCCGAACCGGTCGAAGCAGACGTCGCCTCGCAGGCCGAGCTCGCTGTAGGATCCGAAAAGTGGCATACTCATGTGTTGCGGTATGCCAGGATAAGCATAGGCATCCGGTGCCGAAATCGTCTCTTCTTCATCGAGGAAACATTCCTCCACTGGTGCATAATCTGCAAGGTATTCTTTCGAGGTATAGTCGGGATATGGGCTGAACCGTTCGAGGGGTAGCGGTATCGCCGAGCTTGTACTCGTCGTGAATTCGTGGTCCTGACGCTTGTCGAAATGTACCAGACCCTGCTGTAGCTCTTCTGGCGTCCATGATGTGACGGGCACTAATGTTCGCAGACCATTGTAGAAGCCAGATAACCTGTTTTGATAGGCTGATCAGTGATGATTCCGGGCTCGATGGTGCTGTGACCTACATTGGGTACTCCATCCAAGGATATGTTGGATTATTAGCTTTTTCCCGATCCCATGCAGGTATATGCGGATCCGGAGGACTCAGTCCAGAATCAAAGAAACCTCTTCTCCCGTTATGCCGCCGCACAAGTCCGATCATTGCGCCAGTGAGTAGGAAAGAGATGATTGCGCCGATTGCTATCCGTGCATGCGATGACAACTTGTTGTAGTAGCTCATCCTGCCCGTCGTCGCGATAGGTATTGTTTCTGCCGAGGCCATTGGTGATATCGAGGACCGCCATTTCTTCTTGTATTGAGCATTATGGCCGTTGGCGGAGCCATTGATACCTCGCTGGTGCTCACCAGCGAGCACGGCTTCGTAGCCGCCAACGGCCGACACGGATCTTCGTCGCAGCAGTCTGAAGGGATTCCAG
>Ga0058698_10000129_pt1 | contig 42309 bp, 42 predicted proteins | sample AgamicAsSfe_FD_67288 | JGI IMG/M metagenome (GOLD analysis project Ga0058698, IMG submission 67288) | Agave microbial communities from Guanajuato, Mexico - As.Sf.e | ecosystem: Host-associated > Plants > Phyllosphere > Phylloplane/Leaf | place: Guanajuato, Mexico | collected 2012-05-30
GGGGTCGGGTGTCTTGGGCATGGCATCGTCTGCTGGATACGGAGCAACGACAGGCGTCTGCTGAGCAGTGCTGCTCGATATGGACGAGTCTGTGGAGAGCTGGCTTGCGGCGGTCGAGCGGTTCGCTTTCGGGTTCGAAGGGAGAGCATCGTACTTGCTTGGAGAGGCCCGCCCTCCAGCTACCGAAGATGAACGTGGTGGAAGATCGGGGCCCCCAAACGCTGGGCTGTCACCTCTCGAGGGGAGCCTTTGACTTGCTGATCTTGGCTGTTGATGTTCCTCAACCTCACCACTGCTCCCAACGCTGCCCTGGCGCGGGCTACCACCACCGTTGAGAGAGCCATCTCTTCCTGTGCGCTGCCGTAACCGCTGTTGCTTCTTCTTCAGGCCGTGGAGCAGGTTTATTATGATGTCTCGTATCCGCGGGAGGAAATTGTCGAGGCTGGCTTGCGATGCTTCCTGGCTCAGCGTCTCCTCTAGTATGCCACGCAGTAACTCGGGGACGTTTCCGAGGTCGTTGGTATCGACGCCGATTGCGTTGAAGGCGCGTGACGCGATGTTGAATTCATAGCCCAGACGCACGTAGACGTCGGAGACCTCGCTCTCGGTGGCTGTCCCGCGCGACCATAGCGTCAACGTCTCTGCAGCGTGTTAGCAGGTGTTGTATGCGGGGCTGCATGCGCCGTGGACGGACCGAGGAGCTGCTTTGTGGCGACGAGCAGATGTGTGACGGACTTTTCTATCTGCGAGAGCTGCTGCTGGGGCTGCATTTCATCTGTGGTCAGTGGCTGTTGTTTGGTGTTGGGCGCGGAGAGAGAGAGAGCGAGGGAGAGCCCATGTTGCTGCACGTACATTCTTGGGCGCACGGCGTGAAGACCCCTGAGACGAGCGGACAGAAGACGACTCCTCTGTCATGTTGCCGGGTTGGTGTGGCGCAGGTGTGCGGCGTCAACAGCAGAGTGAAGGGCCGGACTGGAAGCGCGAAGGCACGACGACACTCTATCCCGGGCAGCAGTGTTGGCGACCACGTTGGGTGCACCGACGTCTGAGATGTCTGGGGCGAGCTAACACGAGAGTGGCTGGGCGGCACGTGGAGCAGTCTCACCTCCAACCTCGTAGAATTGTTTATTCCATGTGCCAAACGTCTCTACGTCATGGGCGGCGACAAGAGGTTTGTTGTGGGAAATGGTGCAGCGTGGCTTTGGTGTTGGCCGTCTGCGTCTTGGGCATGTGTGGCTAAGGGCGAGTAGCCTACCATGGAACATGTCATGCTCCGTCGCCCAGCATACGCTTCTGACATGAGTCTGCCATGTAGCCACCACGGCAGCTGCAGACCAGCGCAGACTACGGCCGGCGTCCGGCCTATCTTCGCGCTACTCGATCAAGCTGCTGCTGGGTGCGTGGTTGACTGGGGTAACCATTGTGTGCATGCACCTCTAGTATGCTTGGAGCGCAACGAACAGGTGTTGCCCCGTAATTGTAGATGCCCTCTCTGCGTCTTCTGCTCGACGTGGGCGCGCCTCGGACGCCAAAAGCATGTGCAGAGCAGAGTGAGGCGCGACGTCTAGCCTACGACAACGACGCTCTTGGCGACGAGCGCAGCCCTGAACAGGCCACGATCAATTGTCACAGCTGTCGTCTGCTCGACTGGCCCGGCTGTCTCGCTCCCACCGTCTCCTCTATTCATCTCGCGCGCCATCCTGCGGCCTGCCTGACCGTTGCGCTCTCGTGCCGTCAACCGAGCATTCACGGCTACTGCCTGAGGCTGGCCTAGTTCCCGCACCTTGCACTTGTGTTTCATCCAGGCGATCCGCTTGGCGTTGCACCTCACTCTCGACCTCTGGCTGCTGTTCGGGCACAGCCTCCTATACCAAGTCACCACCGCAACTCCGCCATCCGGCTGCCCCCCTCCAAAGCTCGTCGACTCTGCGCCTGCTGCCGCATTGAGCGTCTTGCGCTACTCTCACCCTAGAGTTGGAGCTCCTTCCTCCCCCGCCCATCGCTCCTTCTCCCGCAACCACAAACCGAACCACCGACCCACGCTACTGAGCTCGCCCGCGCTTCCCTCTCCCCATCCATGTCCGCTGCCGCTGCGACTCCGAATACCTCCTCCAATGCTCTAAACCCCGCCTCCAATTCCGCCAGGCAACTGAAGATGAGCACTGCGGCCAAAGGCATCGACGCACAGCGAAAGCCCGGAAGCCCCATCGACGGCGGTCACAAGTAAGCTCATGCTCCTTACACCTTCCACATGAACATTTCCCCTGCCTTCTTGCCCCGCTTGCTCCTTGTCCAAGAGCCTGCTTGCATGCCTCGAGTGCTTCCACAATGCGGCATATTCTCGTGTGACGTGCCGTCGGTCACATGGAGTCACGGTGCGACTACCCTGTCCACTAGACGGCTCCCTCCTCGTGCATTGTGCTCAATTGCCTTACATCACCATGTTCTTTCTTCCACACCACTCCATCCACCTGCACCTGGCCCAATGCTGACTTGGCGACTTGCAGAAAACCTCCCGCCAAATCGGCATGGACCCAGGGCACCAATCCCATCACCCAGCGCCCGACTCACTCTCCCACCCCCAACGGTGCTGTCAACTCACCTAAGCCCCCACAGAGCTCGACGGCTGCCTCCGCCGACAACGCTTCCGCCATGAGGCACCTCAGCGACCGCATGATGTATCTGCTGGCCAACCTCACTGTAAGTGCCAGCTGGCTCTCGATGCAGCACGAGTGCGCAAGACTGACCATCACAAACAGGGGCTCCCGGGCATCATCACACTTAAGAATGGCGACAAGTACTCCGGTGTGCTCTCAGGCACCTCACTAGATCCTAGCGAGTTACGATATGTCTTCAAGATGGTCAAGAAGCTCTTGCCCGCGAGCAACGCTCAGACCAACGGTGCCAGCCAGTCATCCGACGACTACGTTGGCTCAGGGGACTACCACGTAATGTCATTTGACATGAGCGACGTGGCTGATTTCAATGTCAACAACGTGGTTCTCGACAAGTCCCAACTGAAGGGCCCAAATGGTAAGTGCCAGAATCCAAAACCAATCCGCATGCCACGACTAACAAAGAAGGCGCTTCTGGCTTCCGCACTGACACCGACATTTCTGGCAAGCTCGAGCTCCGCGAGCGCAACCTCCAGAAATGGGAACCGTCCGAGGTAGATCCCAACATGACTCTTGAATCCACTGGACGGACCGGCGATTGGGATCAGTTCGCCACTAATGAGCGCATGTTCGGCGTGAAGAGCAACTACGACGAAAACCTGTACACGACTACAATTAACAAGAACGACCCACAGTATGCGGAACGGGCCGCCCGCGCTGAGAAGATCGCTCGAGAGATTGAGGGCAGTAGCGCAACCAACTCACACGTTCGCGAAGAGCGAGGAGGATACACTGCGGCCGACGACAACGGCGACGAAGAGGACAAATACAGTGGAGTACGACGAGACTTCCCAAATTTGTCAAGCGGCCAGTCCAACCGATACACCCCACCCGCACGACGTGCCCCCGCCCCTGGAGCGACAGTGCCTGGCGCGCCAGTAGACCCTGCGATAATCTCATCCTCTGTTGCACGACCTGTCTCGCAGTCGACACAACGTGCTGCAAGTCCCGCAAAGCCAGCAGCTGGTACACCTGAGCCTACGAAAGTCCCGGAAGCCGTTAATGATGCTTCCAAGGCGCCATCAAAACCCACTGATGCGCACAAGGCTATCACGGAGCAATTGCAGAAGCCAACTAATATGATCAAGTCGGGCGTCGCTGCCATCCCTCCTAGGAAAGCTGGACGGCCACATGATGCCACTACAAACGTTGAGCACGATCTTCTCGATTCGTTCAAGCAATTTTCGGCTGCTGAAAAATTACGCATTTCCGACCGCCAGAGGCAGTTTGCTCGAGAGAACAAGGCTGTAAAGCTTAACGATCTCAAGAAGTTTGCGCTCAATTTCAAGTTGAGCACGCCTGTACCGTCAGATCTTGTGCCCATACTCGCTAAGGACGAGACGAAGCAGCAAGCCATCGTTGACAAGGCCAACCGACAAGCTCAAGAGATGAAGACTACATCTCCAAAAGCATCAAGCAGTATTGCTGACCCAAAGGCTGCTGCACGCTCTGTTGTGAAGCCTGAAACCACTCAAGCCTCTCCTAGCGCCAACGTAGACCGTCAACAAAACCAACGTCCCCGACCAGGGCAGCCAGCCTATACATCTGCTAGTATGCGGGGCTCTCACCAGAACATGAACCAGATTCCTCCTCGTAACCAGGGACTTCTCAGCACTCGTTTGCAGATGAACCACCAGCAGCACAAGCAGCAAGGTGCTGTGCCCTATAACGGTGTTCCTCAACCGATACCAGCTCAGGACATGCGCATCCCACCTACTGGTCCTTCGCAGCCTTCGAGCGGTGCCCAGACACCTTCTTCCAGTGTATCTACGAGGTTCAACGTTCGCGCTCATGAGTTCAAGCCGAACCCGGCTGCCAGTACCTTCCAGCCTGGCGGAACTCCCAGTGCAACCTCTAGCCCTAGGCCGAACTCTTCAAGACAAGAAGTACGTAAGCCTCCTGTCACAAACTTCTTCACTGGCCAACGGCCCACTGTGAAAGCGCTGGATGGACCGACAACCTTCAATGCCATCGGACGCCTCGAGAAGGAAGCCCAATCGAGTGATAAGCCCCATCACTCCGATATTGCGCCTCCGTATAAGACACCTCCTACCTGGGACTTCCCTTCTTCGAACACACATAAGGGATACGAGCAGCTGTTCGACCATGCCCCTCCGCCCGCACCGTTGTCGGTACCACAACACGTTATGACCAATGGCCCTATGCCTCATCAGCATCAATTACCACCTCATCTTCAGGGGGCCCAAGGTATGGCACAAGGGCCGGCAGCTCAACACACGCCTCGCGGACCACCAATACAGCCGCATCTTGGCCAGGACCAGCATCATTTCGGGGGTCAACACATGCAGTATTCGCATTCGACGTCATCGGTTCAACCTTCACCACGCCCTATGGCGCCATACATGTATGGCGCGCAGCCACAACCGATGCCAGGCTATCCTCAGCAAGTCCCACAGTATGGTATGAGTCCCGGCATGCAGCACGCCACCATGCGGAACCCACAAGGCGGCCAGTTCATGAATGGCCCAGGGCCGGCGATGGGTGGCCAAATGATGACACAACAGCCGTCAAACGGACCTTTCATGGGAATGCCTGGCAATCCGCAGATGCAGATGTACTCTCCCGCTCCCGCTCCTGCGTACCCCCAATACGGTGCTCACATGCCTGGTCCTGGCGCTAGCGGATTTCCTAGCCCTAGGCCGGGTGCGCCAATGATGAGCCATCAAGGATCACAACAAGGACACCACCAACAACCGCCCATGATGTATATGCAACCTGGTGCACCAGCTCCTCAGATGTACCAAATGCAGCCAGCAAACAGTAGGTAGCACGTCAGTGACTGATCCGACATGACTAACATCACTCCAGTGACTCCAATGCGAGGACCTTTCCCACAGCCATACCAGGGCGGCCACTATGGCTCACCGCAGCAGCATCACCAGTTTCCCCAGCAACATCGTGGTACACCCAGTGGAAGCTACTCGCAGCCTATGATGCAACAGCACTCGACGGGTCCCCAGGCTCCGCCCACTGGTCCCGCTAACCATGCACCGGACGGCAGCAACGAACCTAAATGAGAGCCTTCAAAGTAAGCTGGCCGCAGATGAGCGGTGTCCGCAGCGGCCTGCTTCCTAAGTTTCGCGACATGCTCTCCGTGTCTGTTTACCAGATTTTGCTATGCGCTTAGCGTGGATGGGTTGATTAGTCACCATGATGAGTGGCTTGAGGCATAGCGACAGGCGTTGGCTGGGCATGATAGGTGCATAAGGGATTACGGTATGGACCATTGAGTCATGGACATGCAAGATACGACAAGGGAGGGAAGGAGCTGCCACGTTCGCTATGCTACACGCGATCGCAACGTGCCACGGAGGAGCAAGTCATGAGAATTGCTTTGGCGTTCTCTGACCACGAGCAAGCGTTGAAGGGGGCAAGTGGAAAACTACAAGCAAGAAGAGCACGTTCATGTGAGCGCATGCTTCTCTACCACTATCAATACTATCAAGTTCAAAATCCAAGTTCATGTTCTCGTGCCAGTGAAGACCCACCCCTGCTTATTATGCAGGTGACATGGATCACCAGGCACAGATCTGACCCACCTGCTAGCGTGCAGCCAGCATTCCGCGCTCCCGCAGCCATTCCGACACTACCCCAGAAGACAGCTACTGCCAGCTTCCCCTTCCGTACACGCTTCTTATGTCTGTGTATACTGTATGCCGACTTCAGATGAAGACTTGGAACTACACAGCATGAGTGACGCTGCCGCAGAGCCCCTGATTTCCAACGACCGCGGCGTTCCGCATGATGTACGCGACCGCTACGATGAAGACGACAATGAGAGTATAGGAGAGGATGAGGTCGACGAGAGTGCACTCTTATCTCCAGGGCTATTTATATGGTGTCTGACTATATGTGCTGGGGTTTCTGGGCTGCTGTTTGGATATGAGTATGTATCCATGCATGGTTGCGATTCTTTGTGCCATGTTTCAGGGCATCTACACCGGTGGAAGCAAACACATACTGACAAGGTCGCAGCACTGGTGTAATCTCCTCCACGCTCATATCTATAAATACCGACCTCTCCTCTCGACCTCTTACCACCCTCGACAAGAGCTTGATCACGTCTTGCACCTCGTTCTTTGCGCTTCTGGCGTCGCCTTTAACGGGTATTCTCGCTGATACATACGGTCGTAAAACTGTGATCCTCGTCGCGGATATACTCTTCATACTTGGTGCACTGTTGCAGGCATGGACAAGCACTGTTGGAGGTATGATCGCAGGTCGGTCCATCGTCGGCGCGGCAGTCGGAAGCGCGTCGTTCGTTGTACCTTTGTATATTTCTGAGCTGAGTCCCAGTCCTTTCAGGGGGCGACTGGTAGTGGTGAGCAGTCTTTTCATTACTGGAGGTCAGGTTGTTGCTTATATCGTTGGGTGGCTTTTCTCGGAGAAACTGCATGGCTGGAGATGGATGGTTGGTCTGGGGTCCTTACCAGCTGCCATACAATTCGTCATGCTGTTCCTCCTCCCTGAGACACCACGATATCTTGTCAAGGCTGGACAAATTCAACAAGCGAGGAAGGTGCTGGGCAGAGTGTACAAAACCGACGAAAATGGGACAAAGTTGGTCAATGCCGTACTGAGGCGTGTGGAGAAGGAGATTGAAGAGGAAGAGGATGCTGCGGGATTGCGAGGTACTCATGATATGGCTAAGAGTGCTTGGAGAGCCAAAATGGACAGGATTCAGGACAACTTCTCCCAGCTAGTTGCGATTGGGGGCAATCGTAGAGCGCTGATTATCGCATGTATGTTACAGGCCTTTCAGCAACTATGTGGATTTGTAAGTCTCTTCTTCTCGGGTTCTCTAACGGTGTACATGTGTACCCTCGCCAACAGATCATTCTTTGATGACTGCTAACATGGCATCAGAACTCCTTAATGTACTTCTCCGCCACAATCTTCCGGCTCGTCGGTTTCGAATCCCCAACGCTCACCTCGCTCTCCATCGCCATAACAAATTTTCTCTTCACACTGGTGGCATTCCATTATATCGACCGCATTGGGCGCCGTCGTATCCTCCTCTGGTCCATACCCATTATGATCATCGGTCTTGCCCTCTGCGCCATCGCATTTCTCTTTATCAACCTTCCCACTGAAGAAGCGTCTGCCACGGCCATTGCTGGAAACAACAAGATTTGGCCTCTCATTATCCTTTTTTCAATGATAACCTACGTCGCTGGCTATGCTATAGGTATGGGAAATGTCCCCTGGCAGCAGTCAGAGCTTTTCCCTCTCTCGGTTCGATCTTTGGGTTCTGCAATGTCTACGGCTACAAACTGGGGATCCAACACTTTTATCGGGATCACGTTTCTGCCCATGATGAACGTCTTCACTCCAGTCGGCACATTCGCCCTCTATGCAGGGGTTTGTATGATTGCTGAAATTGTGATTTGGAGGATTTATCCTGAAACAGCGGGGCTCGGGTTGGAGGATGTGGGTGGGCTGTTGAAGGATGGGTTTGGGGTTGGAAATAGTGTGAGGAAATTCAGGGAGAGGAACAAGAAAATGTGATGGGCAAGAGCACTTTAGAGGTACGTACATGAGAAGAGGGTGTGTGTGTATGGGAATAGAAGCGGATGTGATGTCCAAGTTGTCGATGAGATTTGAACATGACAACTGTTCGTGTGAATGATAAGAGCTGACATCTGAGCATAAATACCACTCTTTCCACTTCGCACTTTCCCCCCTCGTTCTTTAGACTCGTAGCCACACCCACGCATCTACATAATCAACTTCATCACATCGACGAACTCATAATCATGAAATCCACGACCCTTCTAGCCACGACCCTCAGCGCTCTAGTAGCGTCCGTTCCAGTCCATGTTTCTTCCTCACTTCTTCCCCTTCCTTCAACTCCTGTATTCAGATCTGGCATGATGTTAGATAACATGCCTCCCGATAACAACCTCCCAGGCGGCGGTATCGGCTCTTCGTCTCCTAACGCCATACACGATAAGCGTGCCCTCGTAAAGGAGGTTTCAGATACACTCGACTCTTCTACATACTACGACGCAGCTGCTGAGAAAGAAGCAGAAGAGTTGGCTCTCGTGTTGGATGCTGCAAGTGAGAATGTAGCGGAGATTGAAGGTGCTGACGACGATGTCAAGGTGAACAGGTGACACACAAGTCGAGGAAGGTGGAACAGAGGAGGATGCAAGATAAACACTCCAGCTACATGTGGAGAATGCCAAGAAAGGTGGAAGATGTACCAGGCATGCTTGTGTGAGGAGAGAGGCCTGGACAGGTATGTGCAGGGTGAGCGTCAGAACTATGTAAGCGAAAGTCTCTGCAAACGAAAAGTGAGGACACTAACATGTCAAAAGGAGGTTCGTGCGAATAAAGAGTGCCTAGCTTAGGATATGTCAGACTACGACAAACATCCTTTCCAGTAGCTGTGCTTGAATTGGTGTACCCTGAAGGGGGCAGCATGGTTTATCTCAGTAATCTCTTGCTAGAACTCACTCACTGTGTATGCGTTTAGCGTATCGTGGGTATAGTAGTTATCTCAATCCACTATATGGTATTCTTGGATGTAAATTTTGGTTTTCAGATTCTTGACCTCATTGTTAGACGTGTTCTACACATTTCGCTTCTTGCGTTGATGCGAGACGAGAAGCTACCACATTCGCCGTAAACACCAGATGTCATTAACTCATTACCCTTTCCATCCCATGCCAGAACGCCAACGCTGATGCAAATGCCGGAAACCCTTTGTCCGTCGTTTCGCAGACGCTATCAATGACTGCAGATATCGTCTTATGTCCATTGATGGTGCGTCGGGAGTGAAGCTCTAGTTGCCAACGGCCGTGTCGTTGAGCGCAACACACACAGCACCACGATGATGTCCGTTGTACTGCCGAATGATGCTCTGGCTACCAAGTTCCCATAGCCTCGCGTAATGATCTGAGCAGCTGGTGACTAGGTAGGCGCTGTCCGCTGAGAAGGCGCAGTCCCATACCCAGCGCTGATGACCGTGTAGTGTAGTCTCCAACGGGAAGGCAGCAGGATCGCGCTCGCTAGCTGATGGCAAGTTGTCGTTGGGCGTGACGTTGTGAGGAGCAGTAGGATCAACAGACCATATGCGTGCGGTGTGGTCGGCGGAACAGGTGGCTAGGTGACGGACGTCTGGGGAAAGAAGGACACGGGTGATGTAGGTAGTATGTGCGACAAACTTGCAGATGGGGAGGATGGAGGTGGTATCGCTACGCTGTATCATGCGCCAGACGTAGACGTTGCCCTGAAAACTCGGTGTTAGCAGACATTGGTAAGACTACTATCTGGCAAGACTTACGGCGTTGTTGCCCGCACACACCATGCTGCCATCACTAGCAACCGTAACACTAGCCACGCTCACATCGTCCTCAGGGATGAGCTGGTGAGAACACTTATTCTCTCCCAAGTCCCAGATTCTTACGTTGCCACCACGGTCGCAGCTGATGAGTTCGCCCTGGTTTGGATGGATAACCACATCGTTGACGGGAACACCGTGGGTGTAGTTACGCTGGACGTTGCCTGATCGCGTATCCCAGATCTTGACTGTGCCGTCTTCGGACGAGGTGACGAGCCACTTTGACTCGCAGTGGAAGGCGACACCAGTGATATTTGACGTGTGGCCATCGAAGGTGAGGATCGCGTTCGGATTGGTTGACTTGATATCGTAAAGCTTGACCGTGTGGTGGCCAGCGGCGGCGAGATATCGCTTGTCAGGCGATATGCATAGACGGTTGACTTGGGAGTCTGGGTGCGGGATAGTTCGGGAGCATATACCAGAGAGTGCTTCCCAGAATCTGGAGCCCTAGGTGTCAGCACGCGCTACCACCAATTGAGGGTGAGAAGTATGCGAACCTGATCGTGTGGTCGTAGCCGGCTGCGATTGTATGTTAGCTGTTTGCCTGTCAAGTGTGGGGTAGGCAGCTCCACGTACCAGTGCACAGAATGACCGACATCTTGATTATAGGGTGTCTTTCTTAGTGCGAATCAGGAGTGAACTTTTGTATATGTCAAAGACTCTTTTAGTACAATTAATGCGACGATGTTAGTAGGCGCGAGAAATCTGGATCATGACGCGTGCGAGGTTGCGATCACAATTGAAAAAGCGTGTCGCGTTGAGGAGTTGGAGTTGGTCTTGTTCGGGAGTGCTTGGACCACTCTCAGCCCTACGGCGGTCAGCCTATAGCGGCCTAGTGCTATGTAAGCTCCTCATTGGCCAACGAGCACGAAGAGGGTGACGGTGAGCGTGACACCTGCCGACGCGTTAAATCTCATGAGTGGTGGCCAGAAGAAGTGGAAAGCATTTGATACTGAGAATCATTAGAAGGTGTAACATGCTGGCGGAAGCCTTGAGTCATCCCCACGCGCCCCTGATACTCAAACAGAAGACTTTCCAAGAGCTGTTCTGCTTTGTCGAAGCTGACTCTAGAAGCATCCGCTGAATGCTAAGTTGACAAACGAAAAAGATAGATATTAACATACATGTCTAGCCATCTCATAAACTTTATTTATCTAGAACAAGCTCCTTGGTATATACGAGAGAAGTCTCCGGAGCGCAATGCCTCGGCAGGGAAAAGGGACATGGGCCATGACGAAGCTCTAATGGCCTACAGTTTGCTAGCAGTATGCATAAGCGGGTAACTCTTCGGTCCACTTTCCAGTGAATCTTTTGTGATCTCCCCAATGTTCCTGAACCCTCCAACACTCATCAGAATATCGAGGTCAGCTAGTAGCCCGCGCATAACATGGTTTACTCCCGTCTCTCCCATTATTGAGAGACCCCAGATCCACAAGCGGCCGACGAATACAAACTTTGCACCCAGAGCAAGCGCTTTAAAGACGTCAGATGCAGACCGGATGCCCGAGTCGAACATGATGTATATCTTGTCACCGACAGCTAGAGGCTTATTAGTAATGCACGACCAAGCGAGAAGCAGACATGGAACATACCATCGACAATCTTTTCAAGTGAATCAAGACTGGCAACCGCGCCATCAACTTGCCTTCCTGCATGGTTGCTGACTACGATGCCGTCAAAACCCAGATCAGCAGCCTTCTTTGCATCTTCCACGCTCTGGATACCCTTCAGAGAGAATGGCTTGCCCCCACTGAGCTCTTTCCACAGCTTCATCGCCCATTCAGCCTTTTCCCAGGTGTGCGCACGTCCGTGCCATACATTGTCTATCCACAGCGCACCAGCTTCGTTGGGCTGTGTCTTGGGATCAATGCCTTTTTCCTTCAGCCTCTTTTGGAAGACAGGGTCAGTCAATCCCAGGTCTGCACCGATTCCATGGTAGAACGCATAGTTTGAATTTGCGACATCGTCATGTCGCCATCCCAGCTGCCAAGTGTCAAGTGTCAGGATGCAAGCTGTAAAGCCGCTGTCCACGGCACGTTGAAGAAGCGAGCGAGTGAGCTCGTCATCGTGCGGCATGTAGAGTTGGAAGAATCTCACACCCTTCTCTCCACCACCAGCAGCGGTTCCAATATCTCCCCGACCTTTTTTCACACCCTCATCGTTGGCCTGGCCAACACCTTCTATGCTTTGTGACCCCGCGGTCGAGAGACAGTATGGGAGTCCCAACGCGCCGGCGGCTCTTGCCACAGGGAGCTCGCCTTGTGGATTGTAAATTTTGTTGATGCCAACAGGGGCAAATCCAATCGGCGCAGGAACCTTATGTCCAAAGATCTCCGTCGCAGTGTCGCGCTGGTTGGTGTCTACTAGCATACGCGGGATGATTCGATGTCGGTAGAATGCTTGTCTGTTTGTGGTATGAGTGTGCGACTGACCAGCATTGGAAGAGGCTGCAGAAGTGAAGATGCGAAGTTAGTGTAGGTCTCATATGCATTCCTTATAGTGACGACTTACCATAAAACCAGCCACCCTGGCTGAGCTTCTCCTTCGCTAATTCTTCGAGTTTACCAGGCTCTGTTCTGCACTTTAGCCATGTGTAATGAGAGTTCGCACCAAATACGTATCATACTCACCAGTATTGAACAATGGCACTTCGCCCTCGTTGGATTTCCAGAAGTTCTCCCGTTGGTACAGCGCATACTGTGGTGTAGATCGAACCTTCTGGTTAGGATTTACAGGGTCCATGATGCCAACTGTGTCAGTCAGGCGCAACCTCGGAGTAATTACTTGGAGAGAACTGGGGGGCTGTATACTAAAGGAAAGCGCTGATAGTTTTTATATAGGAAAAGAAGCATTCAATTCGCTGTTAGCCAAATACCACCGGTACCCTCGGATCCACGCCATAATTGTGACGCGTGCACGACCGATGCAAGCTATGACGAAAGGTGATGATGCTCGGGAATGGACCCTGAACACTAACCACTATCTCCGGCCTCGTTTACGGTAATGCAGACGGTAGTTAAACACAGCAGACAAAATGATTGAAACAGAGGCTCCACTGTCGATCGACATAGTTGATCATGTGTTACCTTTCCCGAAACTGAAGGTTGACGTGTAGTCGCTGACGCGAGAGTATCAAGATGACATGTCAAGACAAGGCGCGAGTCGAAGATCGCCCGAGGAGCGGGAGAGTGGGGCACATAGAAAGCTTGTTTGCATACATAGGCATGCATTTGCGTGAGAAGCAGCACCCATAAGGAGGCTGGGATTCGACGGAGTACGCGATCTCAGGGCGAGGCTGGTACATATGACGTCACGAAGCAGCCGCACGCTCCCCAGCCCAACGTTGGAAACACAGTTGAACAGGTCACAATAAACGCCCCTCTTGATAGGACCACTGTATCGTGAACAAAGTGATAGCTTATAGAGTAGGCGAAGATCGAATCCGCCAGGTATCATTTCGTGATTCTGCCCGCTTGCGATCCATCAGGCTTGTTCCATGACCCGTTTGATCCTGCAGGAAACCAAGACATCCATCATCGCTTGCAAAACATCCATAAGAGAGACATTGCATATCATCATGCATCGAATTTAACCCCTTCGAGCCAAACGTTATTAGTCGCGACCAAATCAAGTGAGGACAAGCTATTTCTCGCTCGTCTTGATTGTGCTTGCCTCAGGCTTCTTGTCAGCCTGGGCCGCTTCAAGGGCGTCGGACTTCTCCGTCTGTACAGAAGATGGTGACTCGGTCACTTGGACCTTGCTCTCGTGCTGAGGTCCAGGGGTTCCCTCACGGTCTTGACGGGACTTGTCGTTGGCTTCCTGGTTGTACTTGTTGACTTGCGAATCCAGATCCTTGTCTTCGTCCTCATTGTCGAACATCTCGCCGTCATGGTCTCCAGTCGAAACTTCGGTACCGTCGCCGAGAAGGATGATGCGGCCGCCGTTGCCGTTGTTCGGTCGGAATCGACTGTCCAAATCCATGTCGATATCATCAGGAGAATCGTCAATGCGATGATGAACGCCGGGACCGCGGAACTCGGCTACACGATTGTATTAGAACTGAACTACTCGCCCTCTGAGGCAGATTTGGCTGGATCTTCTGACTTGCCGTACTCTGGCGGCGCACATGGACCCTCTCCATTCGCAACCCGCTTTGCGATGTCCTCGTACCACTGCTCCTTTGTCCTTCCCTGTAGGAGACCAATGACAATCATCGTCATGTTGTCACAGCCAACACCTCCCGTGTCGCTGTTCGAAGCCAAGCAGTTGTCCATCATGTTCTCGCAGATAGAGGCAAGATCCTGCTTTGCGACAATCCCGCGCCTAACGAACTCGACGACGGCTTGAGAAGACTGACAATCCCAGATACCTGTAACTAGTCAGTGACAGCGCGGAGTTGTAGCGAATCGAATAACCTTACCATCGCAGGCGACGATCAAGAACTCGTCGTCTTGGTTGATGTCATGTATCTCCACATCCGGGAAGGCAGTGACGATCTGCTGTTCGGGAGGAAGGTCGGCGCTTTTCTTGAACTCGAAGTCACCGATTGCGCGTGATAGAGCCAGGTTGCCGTTGACGCGGCCGAAGTCAACAAAACCACCCGCTGCTTGGATACGTGCTTTCTCGGCTAGTACATGTCAGTGCTGTTTTTGGCAGTGGGGTCATGTGTCTTACCCTCGTTCTGCGGCTTGTGGTCGAAAGAGAGCGGCTTTGCCCTGCCCTTGACACCTAGGACGGTACGCGAGTCACCTGCATTGGCCTGTTTCCGTAAGCGTCCGTCATGGAGTATTGTAGGGGGTCAACGTACAACGTAGATTCTGTCTTTTGACAAGACACCGACCGATGCAGTGCAGCCAGAAACCTCCTCTTCGTACTTGGGGTCTGTTCGCGTGAGTCAGCAACTTGTCGAGGAGCGGGTGTAAGGGCTTCAAAGGGCTCACCACTCAATATCGCGCGGTCTGTGGCGAGGAAACCGTCTTGTAGAGCCTTCTTGATGTCTCCCTCCTTGAAAGCCTCTTGCTTCGCGACAATCTGATGTAGCTGTTCGCCAGCATACAGCGCCACCTTGTCACCGCCGTGTCCGTCGTATACGCCGAAGAAGGCGAGTCGCTTATCGTTGCCTGTGGGCTTGCCTTCTTCACCGGCAAAGTCTAGTACGGTGGCATGCGCGTCCTCCATGCTGATCCGCCAGCCCTGCATCGACGACACACCGTAGATGAGTGACTCGCCATCGCCGTTTTCGGATTTCTATACGAGTAATGTGTCAGCATGGCAGCCTTTGAGCAGCTAAACGGCATGGCCTCGCAGGACAGAGCAGGCGACGGTTGCCATGGGGAGGATGCAAGTAGCGCAGGTGCGGGGGCGGGGGCCAGCATTGGGAGGCAATTACCTTGTCGACGACGGGTTCTGAGAGTGTCTGACCCATCTTGTCCGGTACCTAGGAGGACCTGTGGGAGAGGAGGAGAGGAAGTCTGAGGCTGATCGCGAGTCTCCCTAGGGGCATAGAATTCCAAACTGCGATGTTGGTGTGTGGGGGGTATTACAGATTTAGACAGGCGCAGGGGCGGCTGTGTAGAGGGCCAGTCGCGTTTGTAAGTATGGTGTAGGTCCTAGGGAAGAGGACAGAGGAAGAGAATTGCGTGCTCTAGCTCGCGGGGGTAAACAGGCCGATGGTGTTGTAGGCAAAGAGTGACGCTGCTCTACCTGTCAGGTTCAAGGCCCGTGCTGCTTGCTAGTGGGTTGTGGCTAGGTCGAGGCCAGAAGCGACCTGATGACGGCACGCATTTTCTGCAGTCCCGTTTCCCCCACCAGCTCCTGTCTCCGAAATCTCCGTTGATTCATGGTTTCCTGCTGCGAAGACGCCCTCGGCCTACCCAGCGAGCCCCTTGTCGTGCACCGAGTGAGGCGGTGCAATGCCATGCCAAGGCAGCAGCCGCCAGCATGCTGCTTTCCTTCTGCACGAGCTCGCGTGCCACGCACAAACGAGAAGAGCGAGCACCCCCTTATCGTCTCAGCCTCTTCACGGGAGCCGCCTGCCCTCAATGGCGCAGCCTGGCCCATCACTCCAACCTGACAAAGACCAAAGCACCTGCCCAGCCGTGTTTCGGCTGACAATGCAGTACGACAAATCAGTACTGCCTGAAGAGATTCGCATATAAACGCGTCTATCTTGTTGCTTTACAATGTTGATGGTCCGTACAGATGGCTGCATTGATGACTTGACGTACGAGACACCTCGGCTGAGTGGACTGAACATACCCCATATCTCTCACCTCAAAAGCCCCATGTTTGAACTCGTCTAGAGACATCCATATCCAGCTTCCGTATTACTTCCGAAGTCATGTTGCAGCCATACGATCCCGGACACACCGTGTCTTCTTCTGATGCTAACCGGTGACGCGCACTAATGCCCTCTTACGGTAAGGCATGGTTAGCGGAATTGCATGTCGCGAACTTCACTCCTCATCTGCTCGGGATTCTGGCTTCGGCACTTTCATGGGATTATCTATCAGAAGCGCGCATGAGCCCTCGGAAGGCTATGGTATGGTGGCCAGTGCGAGCCCCAGACCAACGCGTGTTACCGTTTTGGCCGTGGACCTCGGCTCGAAGCTCTTAGTGCATCTGACGATCCGACAACCTACTTAATCATCATTCTAAACAACCCTCAATCTCCTCCATCATCCCAATCATCAATTTGCTATCACAATGAAGCCAACACCAGACTGGGTCAAGCAGCTGAAGCCTTCAGGCGTTCAAGGCCATGAATTGCTCAAGGCTGAACGCGCCAACTCCAATGTCCCCGTCCAAGAGCTAGAAGTGCTTCTACACACTCAAGATGTCATCGACAGAAGGAATAAGATTCTTGACATACTCAAATCCGAGAAAGTCTTCGATAAATCACAGAACTACTTCATGGGGAGGATCGATAGGTTCGAACGCGCGCTTGCAAGGGAGAAGAGGTTGAGGATATTAAAGAAGCAACACAACTGGTCCTTCGAGGAGTTCCGGGCTGCCACAGAGCTCGTTGGAGAACCAGGACCATACGGACTTCACGACAGCATGTTCAAGGTACCCGTCACTGCCCACCTCCACATAGCTTTTACTAATGATTCAGGTTACACTCGAGGGCCAGGGTACACCGGAACAACAAGAGAAGTGGCTTACCAAAGCCAACGACTACAAGATCATCGGATGCTATGCCCAAACTGAGCTTGGCCATGGTTCAAATGTTCGTGGACTTGAAACAACAGCAACGTGGAACAAGGACGACAAGACCTTCACCATCCACTCGCCACACTTGACCGCCAGTAAATGGTGGATCGGATCCCTGGGCAGGACAGCCAACCATGCTGTCGTCATGGCTCAGCTCGTCATTGATGGCAAGTCCTACGGACCAGCGCCTTTCTGCGTTCAAATCCGTGATCTGAAGACACATGAGCCTCTTGAAAACATTCACATCGGAGATATTGGTCCTAAATTTGGTTACAACACCATGGACAACGGTTTCCTCCTGTTCAACCACGTCAAGGTTCCGCATATCAGTATGTTGGCCAAGTACACATTTGTTGACCCCAACACAAACAAATTCGGTCGCCGTGGTTCTCCATCTCTTGTCTACGGTACCTTGACTTGGGTCCGATCGACCATTGTTATGCAAGCCGGCAGTGTGCTTGCTCGAGGTGTCACCATCGCAACCCGTTACTGCGCTGTGCGTCGTCAATTCCAGGATCGAGATGCTCCTGCTGGTGTGGATGAGACCCCTGTTCTCAACTACACCATGGTGCAAATCCGGCTGCTCCCTCTTCTCGCTGCCACTTTTGCACTCCATTTTACCGGAAAGTCGATGATGGACATGTACCAGGAGAATCAGAAGAAAATTGCTCAGGGTAATGCCACCAACGCACCAAGCAAGCGTGGCGCTGGGCCAGAGGAAGTCCAGTCCGGCAGTGACATGTTGGCAGATTTGCACGCTTCCTCGTGTGCGTTGAAGTCTCTCAGCAGTTCGATCGCAGCAGAGGGTCTGGAGGTCTGCCGAAGAGCTTGCGGTGGTCACGGCTACTCGAGCTTCAGCGGTATCGGACCCTGGTACTCTGACTATCTCCCTACTACAACATGGGAGGGAGATAATTACATGCTGACCCAGCAAGTTGCACGATACGTAAGTTTGATAGCCCAACAAACTATATTTTATGCTTACTAACACTTGCTGTAGATGCTCAAGTCAGCCCGCTCCGTACTCAAGGGCGACAAGCCAACAAACGACACCACCCAGATTCTATCGGAGTTCTACTCGCGTCGTGAAATTGGCTGCGCATTTGACGTAATTGGCTCTGACAGTGATCTCGTCGCCGCCTTCGCCTGGCGCGTATCGTTCCTCACTTTCGAGGCCAGCAAGCACCGCGATGAGCAGAAGAAGCCTTGGAACGACCTACTCGTTGACTTCTACCGCCTCAGCAAGGCCCATGCGCAGTACATGGTTGTGAAGAACAATCTTTCCGCGCTCAAGAACATCGAAAAGGAGGGCAAGGTCGACAAGGCCATCCTTGACGTGCTGATGAAGTTGTTCCGCCTCTTCGCTCTACATACACTTGAGCAGGAAGGTTCCGAGTTCTATGCTTCCGGTGCGTGCAGCAAGCACCAAATTTCGCTTGCAAGGACCAATACCGTCATGAACTTGCTCAAGGAAATCCGACCACACGCTGTCAGGCTCGTGGACGCTTGGGGCTTTGACGACTGGGTCCTTGACAGTAGTCTCGGTCGCGCTGACGGAAAGGTTTATGAGGACATGTTCTACAGAGCGAGCGAACTCAACCCGCTCAACAACTACACGGTGGACCCATACCCAGATAGCGATGTTTTGTTCAAGCGTATCGAGAAGAGCAAGTTATAGGAAAGAGCATCTTTTTATAAACATGTAATTGTATTTGAGCAGAATGATAGAGGGGAGACTTAGACACAGAGTCTGTATAACTACCAAATTTTGTTCTATTGCAATAGAGATGAATTCTTGTGCAGGTCACTACTTGGGTATGTAGCCCACGGGTAATTTGATCCGAGAAAGTGGGGGCGTCGGTACACTGCATATGGCGCCTGCCCTCGATAGTCGACTTAGCAACCGCATATCAGTACATCCTTTCAAGAGGACAGCCCCTTCTTCCAGACCTAAGCGGATCGTCGAATTTTCTCTGCTCCCTGTTCCGTCTTCAGATAACCCTAGTAACTTTAAACCGCCCTTGTCTATACCAACATGCGTTCCTCATCCCCCACTACAAGCGCTGGCGTCCTTCTGGCCTTTCTCCAACCTATCTCAACCGAAAGTGACGAAGCATCGGCGAACGAAAAAATCGATCTCCTGCCCACGGCCATAACAGCCAACGTACTAGGTATCAAGACCGCCAGGCAGTACAGAGCGGCAAATATAGAATACAAAAAGCGGCACCTTGTTATATGCGAGACAGAAGATTTGGCACGTGTCAACGTGAAGCAGATGCTGAAATTCCTGGAAGGAGAGAATATAGGTGGGAAGTGGGATATCAGGGCATATAGGGAGGTCGAGATCTTCGATCTGGAGAAGAGCAGTAGTACGTCCTTTCTGTGTCATAGCCGACCGGAAGATGAAGGAACTGTGAAGTATTGCCCTTTGCTGACTGTACGCATAGAAGCTGCGGAGACAATCATGGTAGCGCTTATGCAACCATCACCTGCCGGTGCCGCAGATTTAGACGCTTGGTATCGTGAAGAGCATAACCAACAGATGTCTGAGCAACCAAGCTGGCTAAGAACATGCCGGTATTCACTCGTATCACAACAAACCAGTACTTCCGGTGGAAGCGAAGGGTTCCAAGAGCTATCCTTCCTAGCTATCCATGAGTTCGGAGAGGGAGAACAGTTAGGCGATTCAGTCAAAGCGCTGGAGCCAATCAGCGAATGGACGATGAAGGTCATGAAAGATGCGGTGGGGATTGACGCGGCGATTTATCGGAGAACATGAATTGGTGGAAGGGTCTACCGTGAGATTTGTGGCAGTAGTCAGATTGATCCATAGTAAATCCACTGTTTACGAAAGCTTCCATCTTGTATTGCCGGAGTTTACGAGACTGCGAAAAACATGCACGGCCTCTATGCCGACCTTTGTAAGGTATAGTTGGAGATGCTCATGACGCCTGTATGTGTGCTTGCATTTGCGGGAAGCTCGTTGAATTTGGCTGGCAAAGACACCCGTAGTCTGCCCAAAAACGAACATGCTTGTGGATTTTGTTGCAAAGCTCAGTGGAAAGACAGAGAAGTGAAGAGTTTCCCTGATCTAATTGCGCCCTATTAGCAAGTCAGCTCATATCTGCGAAAACCATGGTCTTGTCCTTACTTGCACCGGCATAGTTGCTCCGGATTGCATCTTTATTAACTTATTTGAGCAAGAACCGTGGTCGTAGAGTGATACGCGCATCTTGTTTCGGTGAAAATGTGGAGGTTTAGATTTTGGCATCAGCTTTGAGTGAACTGAAGCTGGATGAAGGCGATGGGCGACCGTTATTGTTCAGGGTCCGGTGATATGTTCGACCATGCAGAAGAGTCTACATCGTCCTAGTAAAAATGACCTCAAGATCACCATACCCAAAATACAGTCGCAATCCTCTCACAGCCATATCAGGGCTCATCATAAGTAGCCCAAATATAGAAGTCTGTTGGATATGCACGCGTTGTAAAGAGGGCAACAGATGCCTATAGTTAGTGCTGGGTGGCGCACCTTGTTGGAGTCCTATAGCTAATCTTTTTGCAAGCCTTGGTTCTACTTTGATTGCTCTGATTTCACGGCAGATCTCTGGTCCGAGTTCGTATGCGGCCGCCATACAGTTATAGTAAAGTGTCAAGTCAAATACAACCAAATCGTTGAAACTGGGCGTCGCTTCTCCTCTGATGTGTCTACACGTCATCAGAAGAGAAACAACTTGCTGGTATCTCGGCACTCCGTGGTATTTAGGGAGATACGAGCCTCCAAGCGGATCAGTGGACTTCGGTTGCACATGTATAATCTCGTTGGCGAAGACGTGTTGGTAGATCATAAGACGAAGCTCGGCCGGCAAACGGAAGAACGGTGGCGTACGAGAATCATCTTGTTCACTTTCTGATGGTTAGACTAGTTCTCCTCGGAAATCTACACGGCAAACGTACTCTGTACTGATCTGATGATGGCCTTGTGTGGCGAGTTCCAAGCGACCCAAACTCTCAGCGACTTTATCGTCCATAGTGTCTTAATTATGGTAGGAGGAATTATTGTCTTTTATTTTTGAGGTAGATTCGTGGTAGTGGAGATTAAGGTATGCACTATGTAATGGAAGTTCGGATGACGGAAGGTGATGAGGGGATTCGGGGATAGATTAGCGCAATGTGGTATCTCCGGCGGCGCGTCCTAGATTTTCGGCGCGTCCTAACCTTCAACATCATTTTCTAACGTGAACCGCAACGCTAACTGCCACGCACTTTGTTTCGACCATCGCATGTGTCCGGTCGTTCGTAATGGGAAAGCCAAAGCGCACGAGCGAGGTATTTGCATCATCGGCCGAGAAAGATGCCAATATCACAACGGTGACTGCGACTCCGCCATACTCGAGCGAGGGACCTACACTTCCCATCATCGGGGTACTAGATGACGCGTTGAAAGCCGACGGAGCCAAAGTCGCAGGCAACAAGCGGAAAGCGCAAGAAAGTGTCAATGGTATAGCGCCCAAGAAACAATCGCAGCCACCATCTCCGCCCACAATCCACTCATCACTCTATGAGCCATGGACACGGCTGCCTTCCGAGCTACGTAAAATTCCTGAGGTTCAAAAGCGTATACGAATCGCACAGAACATCGTGCCAGTCGTCTTCTCCAAAAATCAGAACGTCAAGTCTGGGATCAACCGACTGAAGACATACTTAGGTGCCTACAGAGACACTGCGTCTACGATTGAGATGCCGGATGCATTAAGAGAGGACGACCTGGTTATAGCCGTTTCGGCGCAGGGCGAGGGCACAACGAAACTAGTAGGCATTGTGGACATGGTCCGACGGATTGTAGCGCCAAGTGGGACAGAGCATAACAAGAATGCGAAAGAGGTGTGGTGGATGTACACTATGCTTACTTGTGTGGATATCGATCGAGAAGTAAAGGAGTCGATACCAGCGGACGAGGATAATACAGACGCCGAGAGGACCCAGAGTACACAGGAGGAGGCTTTTGAGCCCACGAACCTTGACAGGCAGTACGCACGAAGGCCATCGACTGGAAATAGCACCGTGCAGAGGAGGACAGTCCCTGTGCTAACGGTTTGGATGACTAAGAAGCGGATACCCGTTTTCCAGACCGCCTTTAGGGAGCAGACTTTCACCGTGCAATTACTGCTCAAACACTCGAACTGAAGTACAAGTTTCCCACAAGTTTCCCAGATAGAAACCTGCGAAATTCACCTGGGCTGCGATTCGGCCATCACCGGGTCTCCAGATAACCTTAGCCCTATCTATCTAGAAAACCCCGATCTGCTTGTCTGTCCACTTCACCTTCTTTGGAACCATAGCAAATGGCAGACTCCACAGTCGGTTCGTCAAGCGCCAACTAAGACTCAACACTACAGTGCCTTTCCGAGTTGCTAATGGTTAGTAGCGCCATCCTACCATGCATGTTGTTCATCGCAACATGCAAATTAAAGGGAGCTAGGGTCGCATCATCATCAGGGAGGATACAGGGCGCGTTACCAGCTCAGCTTGTTAGAAGGGGCATATTTAGGAGACAAGCGAGTGCTGGATAGAAATTCTACTAATATTATAATGCCTATGGTTCGTCCCCTTCCTTCCTCTCTTTTTCCCCGCTCTGCCACGTCCCCCTTGTAAGGACATCCTCCCTGCGTCTGAGTATACAACCTCACATCCGCTAATATCCCCCAGTTTTGACTGTTCCAAATCCTAGACTGTATGTGTAGTGGCAAAGATTTCATAACTTAATTGGCTTTGTCAGAGCTGGAGACTCGTCAATTAGCAGGTGAGGAGCTGGCGGGTCATGGTAAACTGGCTTCCGGGTTCGACGACGTGGCTGGGAAGGAGACGAAAGATGGAGCACTGTGCGCAAAGTTGTTATGTGACGAGATGGCGCGATTTCACACTTGTCAATGATGTGAGTGCTCAACGGATAGCATGTTGAGGTCAAGGGAATGCGGCGTCAAGTGGCCGCAGCACAAGCCAGTAGAATGAAATTGATCCTGGGTGATCGCGTGTTTTTTTACAAATCCGGTCCAACTGGCTTTTTGATCTTTTGCAGAGTTAGGTGAAGTGATTTTTGACAAAAGGCGTTCTTATGATTAGCGGGCTATCACAAATGGAACAAGCCAAGACAGGGTGCGCAAGGTAAAGATTCATAACGAAAGATCCATCAAGGGCACTCTGTGACCTCAGCAACTGCCTGAACATCAACTCATGATTACTTAAATCAATTATAGTCCCAGTAAGAAACAAAGCATAGTAGATTAAACCTACGCATGACGCCCATATCTGCACTCTTTGCCCCACTAACCGTTTGCCCTCTCACATTGCCTCCACCGCCAAAGCCTCCTCGCCCATCAGTGAGTCATTACGTCTTAATATGTACCAGATCTTCCGCCTGTCATCTAAAAACAATGCCGCAATACTCCTGTGTCGGCAACACGTTCGAAGTGTCTGACATTTGAACTACGTAAAAGTTGTAATGGACAGAAGAAATACAGAAGCGAGGTCAAGAGGCCGCGCTACACGCCGGATTGCTACGACGTATCGGTGAATACCAGGTATGAAGACTTAACTTCGAGTGTGACGATTAGGTTGATTGGTTCTTGCAATGAGGAGTGAGGCTTGTGGTGGGTGGGCGAGGTTGAGTTAGGAGAGAGGGGAAGGGGGTGTTAATGGTTGATTGATAGAATTGAGGGCCGATTGAGCATACTAGAGGATGAACAGCGTGTATCTAGAGTTCGAGAAAGTAAAGCTATGTTTTGATCTCATTGTTCAGTACCACTACGCAGAGTTTGTTTGCTCACGACTGAATCGGAAACCATTGAGTAAACACTCTTTTCGGGTCGTATTTCTTTTTGAGCGTTTTCAGTCTCGCGAGACCGGTTCCATAGATGGCGGTGTTTGTCTCGTCCCCGAATGCAAAGTTTGCATACCTATAGAAAATTTATTAAGAGCACAGTATCATCGCAACGATGACGACTTACGTTGGATCATTTTTCGGATTGCTACTCCTTGTCCACAGTGCCCTAACCTTACTTCCAAATTCCAAAGCTTCAACATCGAGACTAGCATCATCATACCACGGTATAACGATTGCCTGTGAGAATGCGTCCCTCCTCAATGCCTCGTTCATGGCTGTTGAGTCGAGAGATGCGGACTTGGCTTTGGTCAGATTATAGCGCTCGACAAGCACAGCAGAATTTAGACCTTTCGCCTGAAAACCTTTGTAGAGCTCCCAGATCTCAGGCCACTTCTGTGCGCTCATTCCAGTGATAGTTGAGCTGTATGACGGCTTGCGACCACCACGGTTACAAAAGCCGATATTGGCATCGTTCCAGTGATCATATGTGGTAATTGCGCTGGATTGGGATACAGGCCCGATATCGTAAAAAGGGGCGAAGGCTGCGCGACCTGTTTCATTAGTCCCCTTCCGAAGAAAGCCGGTAACCAGAATGGAGGGCTCGTTAAGTGGCTCGCCACTGGAGGTTAGTACGAGGTACACTCGCTGTTGTGGCGTGAGGGGAAGGTCCTCCACCGCTTGCGCAACCTGTTCGAGCTTGTCGGGCGAAAATAAGAGGTTGTTGATGAATGCTGTACGATCTTCTTCGGTAGCGGGCATTGCCCTGACGGTCGCTGAAACCACGATTCCAAAGTTGGGACCTGCTCCTCGAAGTGCCCAGAACAATTCAGGGTGAGACGTAGAAGATACTGTGAGTATCTCGCCGGTAGCGATGACCACACGCATGGAGATAATGTTATCGACTCCAAAGCCGACCTCACCCATGAGGTTACCTTCTGTGAGTTAGCGCTGAGATGCTCGCAAGATGCACGTATTACACACCGTATCCGCCACCAAGCATAGCTCCCAGAGCGCCAACGCAGTTACAGTTGCCTGTAATAATCAAAGCACCGACAGCGTTGGCTGCTGCGACGGTTTCTCCAATGCTTGCACCGCCTCCAATAGTGGCGGTCGTCTTGTCTGCAGCGACAGTGACTTTGTTGAGATTAGATAGGTCGATCACAACGCCCCATTTTCCCAAACTGAAGGTCTTTCCCCATCCAATACCGCCATTCTGCGCAAGAAAAGGTATACCAATCTTTGTACAGTACTTGATCTTTTTCTCCGGTTAGCCCTCACTATCCGTTATTCAACCAGTCTGAGTGGGGCTGCACCTACTATTGTTGCTATGTCTTTTTCAGCCTGCACGCTGACGACAACCGCTGGCAAGGGCGCGTTGTAATCACTCCAGCGTGCTCGAATTTCGGCATTGACTGAAGATGGCGATGACACTAGGGTTTTCAGATCGCTTACGACGTCGGCCTGCCTTACTGCCAGCGCGGACACCGCCGCAGCAAAAGAAACCAAGAGTGACAAGACCTTCATGTCAATGATACCACATGCATGGCTGATGGTCCAACGGGCCCTTTAATTGACACTAAACTTTCTCGGCTACTCACAGAATGACATGAAATGTCGGGACCACCTGTTACCAGGTAACGTAAGGAATTTGCCGTCTCAGTACGAGAACCTAGTCACCAGATGGCCCTGTACCCCTTAGCACCTGCATGGTATAACTTAGCCGATCTAGGTGTGGTTGCCGAGCGATTATCTTGGACATGGATGATCTGCCGTGCCCGTTCACAGTCGACCCGGTTACCGCGGGCGTATCCACATTCGGTCGTGCGTCCTCCGATGACCCCATGCGAGCCGACCCCCATCCATCTCCGTAGATGGTTCGTCGCTCCAACGGTGCACGGTCACAAATATCAACGCATAATGTCCAAGAGGCCTTGTGAGCTAGTTCTCCCAAGCGGATGAGTTTGATTGTGGTCTTTCCAAAGTATCGCCATTTGCACGTAGGCTGGACCCAGCTTACGGCCAGCATCGAGAGATGCGGAAGGTGACATCGCCGTAGAAGCAGGGTCCCAGGAACGTGCTGTCGGTGGTATGCAATATATGTCTTCCCGAGTGACTTGGCGCTTGGCGGTGGCATGGATAGTACACCGGGAAACTTATCTTTCAGGAAAGACACCCCTCCAGCCGCTAATAATGTGTTATCATCTTGGGTAGCCTTTGAGGCTAATAGAAGAAAATATCCTGAGAACTAGGCCTAGCGAATCATTGTGAGAATCGGGCTTCGACATATTAACACTGGTGTGGAAACCTGGCCCTTACTAGGTCTCCAATTTGTTTCATCGGTAGCTTGCCGGATTGCCAGTCTTTTGATGCATTCCCAAAAAGTGCTCTTTCAGCCTAGTCTTTGGAGTGGTTGCTTATACCTGAGGCGCTCTGCAAGGCTCGTAATCCATCTAAGTAGCATCCCGTTGAAGACACGTTCGTGGTCGTTGTACCGGGAAACGTATCGTATTCTGATTCGATCTAATCTACGACTTCTGCTACTCATAAGGGAAGTAATGTGGAGTCTCGGTTTACGAGTCTACCTACATACGTCTCCGAATATCTGAGGTAAGACTTGCCGCCCATCCTAACTCTCTACACCCTGGTAACATCGTCCAATTTTTCTTTGAACGCTGCCTCAATCGGATCGAGTTGAGCACGCGTCGCAGTCATGCTCGCCATGAGGTAGATAACGTTACCTAATATGCGCGAATGAATCTGTACCTGTGATTCGGATACATCATGCAGTAGAGCGTCTCGAAGACCAACCGCTGCCGAAGAATTGTAACCTAGGCTATGTCAATTATAAATCATGGGAGAGATTGGTATGACATACCTGAACCACCTTCGTCGATTAATGATACTGCCAGGACAGAGCCCAGGGCGTTCACATGCTCGACTCTCTCGTGTTCTGAAACGCTTTCTACAAAGGATTTAGACCACATACTCCAGGTACACTCGTCTCTTCTCCTTTCCCTGGTTTTTGTGCTCAACCCTTGAAGTTTAGGTGACCATGGCAGCCTGAAATCATCCCACTGCTTGCTAGTGTGCAAACGTTTCATGGTTTCCAAGCTCCTGTTTGCAACATGGCATCCCACCGCATGAGCAGTATAACTATGTCCATGAAGGAGAGCTTCCGACTTCTCGTCGCCCCAGAAAGCTTGGAAGATGGAGTCGCTCGCGGCCGTGATCGAAAGCGGAAGTAGACCTCCCGTGAGTAACTTGGCATTTACGCTGATGTCAGGATGAACGCCGAGGAATGAGGCAGCCGAAAAACGACCTAGACGATACAACCCTGTGAACACCTCATCGAACATAATGGGGAGGCCAGACCAAGCGAGCGCGTCTTCAGTTTGAGGGTCTGTGGTCTTGGAGCCGTTTGCAAAATCGTAACGACGGACGACGCGCATCAGGCTTTGCTGAAAAAGTGGATCTACGAATAGCATACCCCCGGCTCCAAGAACCACGGGCTCTAAAACCAATGCGCCAAATTTTCTGCCCTGTTTTTTTACCAGCTCATCTAGCGTTCTTTCGATGTAGGCCTCATAGCGGGTTGCTGTGTCTCTAGCAGCAAGATCGAATATGTCATCCTGGCACCCAAAAAATTGGACTGGACCTAGCTCTTTCTCCATGCCCTTAGGGGGTTCAACTACCCATCGACCATTTTTGAGTTTGAATGTTGGATAGTCGAACCAGAAGCCGCGCCCACGATACCAGTCAACTTTCTCGTTGAAGACGCATGGCTCGGAAGCGTCCATGGCACCGATCGTGTCTCCGTGGTAACTGCCCTTGAGACCAATAATACCTATGGACTCTTTTGTGCTGTCCCAATCGTAACACTTGCTAGCAGCACGAAGGGCCATTTTGATACCAACCTCTGTCGCTGTACTGCCGTTATCAGTGTAGAATACTTTCCGCAGACGGCTTCCGTTTCCGTTGTTCCCGTCCCAAAGGATACTCTCCGCTAGAGTGACAGCTGGTTGGTGTGTGGCCCCAGCGAACATGACATGACCATACCGCCCTGCTGCATATGCTGCTTCCAGCGCCAACCGGGGATTTCCGTGTCCGAGACCTTGTGTCCACCATGATGCTGAGCCGTCAAATGCAGGATATAGGATCTGATTCTCAACATGGGGCTCCTCATCGTTACCCCTGCGTTTGACCTGGAAATAGTCGCCATACGCAGAATCGATGGCCAAGATGTCTTCTGCGCTCTTTACATGTTTGTGCTGTGTGAACGGATGCCAGATCGCTTTCTCTGTTCTATATGGCATAGTCCCCGTATCGATGATTCTCCTTTGGTGGCGTTGATCCAGCCATTCGGAAACCGTATACATTGCCTTGCTATCACTTTGTGATGTGTAGTACTTTTGCATGATCTCCGTCTCTTCCTTTGTTCCTGGTCCAATACCTTGAAGATTTGGAATCCAGGGTAAGATTACAGTTGATATTCCCATATCCTTGAAATACTTCTGCAAGTACGGTGCGTTCTTATACTGACTTTGGTCGTCGAAACATATGACAGCGTCGATATCGTATCCTCGTATCTTCAAAGACTCTGCGGCTGATATGGTTGAGCCGATACCGCCTAACCGATGGTCGCCTACGAGCACCGAGGGAAGTCGCAGTGGTCGCAAAATATCCGCCTGCGGTGTACCCGAAGGTCCTGGACTGAGAACACCGCCAGCCGTCTCGATGATCGAGAAGCCTCTATACCCCCGCTCTAATGTGTTTGCTGCTTGTTGGACGGTCTTGAACACGGTTTGACTAATGAGCTCATCGCTAGGCTTGGACCGTCAACTAATGCTTGTAGAAGTGCAGTTATTGCAGCAAAACTCACAATGAGGTCTGATCCTCTTGCCGCAATATGCGGACTTACAGCTTTATCGAATTTGAAAAGTGTTGAAACATGTTGGCCGCTATACTTGTGCACATAGCTAATGAGCAGTCAGCCATATTGCAGACACTTGTCATGATTCATAACAGATATACTGACCTGTCATCGGCCTCATCAGCTGGACCAGTGGATACGGGCTTTATGTATTGTACTTTCAACTTCGCGTGCCTGCTTAAATGGGCACCCAGGAGCGTCGAAAATACCGTCTTACCCACTCCTGTGTTAGCGCCATAGATTTGGACAGCAACAATGTTCTTCCATAGGCCTCCTGGCACCTTCGCCATGTCTCTGTCACGTCCAGTTGGTGGTGAGTTGAGGAGTATGCTGTTGCTATCTGGCTGTAGCTGGCCAATGTGGGGAAAGCGCTAGCAGCGACGCGACTACGCCGAGGCTAAGCATGCAGGTACAAATGTAATGAGTCAATAACTGCATGGCCGCACGTCCGAAGGCACTGAGGGGTTGGCTTATGCAGCGTTTTAGCTAATGAGTATGTTTTTACTTTTGACAGGTCTCAACGACGCGGAAATCCGCGGCAGACCCCACGCTTACTTCCCGCTTTTCATTGATGCTACCACTCCATCCACGTAGTCAGCTCCACACCATCACCGACGGTCACGTTATCACTGTCCAGATTCCCTATTGCCATACTCCATCGGAAGACATGGGAGATGAAACGAGCCCAATGCTGTTGCAAAGCAAGTTACGAGACCTACTCGACCGTCGACGCACAAACTCAACACTCCGAAACTTAACTTTACCTGTTCTCGATCAGACCGACTTCTCCTCCAACGACTTCCTTTCGCTCTCAACTTCGCCAGAGCTCAAGTCATCGTACCTCCAGGAGCTACAAAGGACTAGTCTCCCATTAGGTAGCGGCGGGTCAAGACTCCTGGATGGCAACTCGATATATGCTGAACAACTAGAGCAAGAAATTGCATGCTTCCATGGAGCCGAGTCAGGATTGCTTTTCAACAGTGGGTTCGACGCAAATGCTGGTTTCTTTGCGAGCGTGCCACAGCCGGGAGATGTAATAGTTTACGACGAGCTTGTGCATGCAAGTGTGCATGACGGCATGAGATTATCACGAGCAGCCAAGGTGGTTGCCTTCGAACACAACTCTGTATCAGCCTTAAAGCAAGTCTTGCTAGGTCTTCTCACTGAGCAAGATGGTGTACGCGAAGGAAGATGCAATGTTTTTGTAGCATTGGAATCTATCTACAGCATGGACGGAGATGTGTGCCCCTTGAAGCAGATGGTCGAAGTAGTCGAAGAAGTCCTAGGTCACGAAAGGGGGTACATTGTTATGGACGAGGCGCATTCTACAGGTGTGTTGGGACCAGAGGGTAGGGGGTTGGTGTGTGAATTAGGGCTCGAAAAACGTATATTTGCAAGATTACACACCTTTGGGAAAGCCTTAGCAGCCAACGGAGGTAAACTTTTCCTTTCCACTAGCGAAGCACAGTACAAATGCTGACCACTCATACAGCGATCCTTCTGGGCTCGGAAACCCTTCGCCACTACTTGATCAACTACGCACGTCCACTAATCTATACAACATTCCTGTCCTATCCTTCGCTAGCCCTTATCCGCTCTTCATATCGGCTACTACGATCCGGGCAGAGTGTTGGTCTACAAGCTCATCTACAAAGTCTCACGCAGCATCTCTACACTAGTCTGAGTCGTCTCCAAAGACTCTCTGATATGGCTCATAGAGTCCTAACGATTCCAAGCGCATGTCCAAGATCGCCCATCTTTGCAGTGCAGCTAGCAAAACCAAAAGTATTGGCAAGCTTCCTGCAAAGTCACAGTATGATGGTTCGAGCTGTGGTACCACCGACAGTGCCAGTGGGTACTGCTAGGGTCAGAATCTGCTTACATGCCGGTAACACATTTGCGGATCTGGAGAGGCTTGTTGAACTCCTTGGAGAATGGTGTGAGAGTCAAGCAGCTGAGATGCTACAGGACAATACACTAGAGCCAGTTACGAGAGCCAAACTTTAGCTTTGAATAGGTGCACAAACGTTTCTACTTTGTAATGTTTATGTATTAGCCGTCTTGTGTAGACTACCATGGCCTTTAGGCAAGTGCCTGAACCGTTGCCTCCGCTTCAGCAGCAGCAACAACTGCCTCAGCCTCATCCTGTCCAGGAAGCTTGCGCCTCTCTCCAATCGTCTCATCCATCTTCATAGGCCTGAGTCCCCATCTACCAAACATGGCCTTGTCCTCTTCCCAACCATTGCAAGCAGTAGTCAGCATTTTTTCGCCAGTGAAGACAGCGTTGGCACCCGCTTGGAAACACATGATCTGTTTCTCCTCGCGCATCGTGTGGCGACCAGCTGCTAGTCTGATAATGGTTGTTGGCATGACTAGACGCGCAGTGGCGATGGTTCGCAGGATGGCGTCGAAGGAGATCGCCTCGGTCTCTCCAAGTGGAGTGCCTTTGATTGGAACCAGGGCGTTGACTGGAAAGGACTCAGGATGGGCGGGCAATGTCGCAACGGTGTGAATGAGTCCGACATGATCACGAGCCTTCTCCCCTAGACCAAGGATACCACCAGTGCATACGTGGATGCCAGCTTCCTGAACGTTCTTGATGGTGTTGAGTCGCTCATCGTACGTGCGAGTTGTGATGACACTTGGGTAGTGCTCTCGACTAGTATCAACATTATGATTGTATGCAGTCAGTCCAGCATCTTTGAGTTCCTTTGCTTGCGCAGCATCGACCATGCCCAAGGTAACACACGCCTCCATGCCCATGCCACGCACGCCCTTGATCATTTCCTTGATGTTCTTAAGATTCGTCTTGCGGCCTCGCATGTCTCTCCAGGCAGCGCCCATGCAGAATCTTGAGCTCCCATTCTCTTTAGCAATTCGCGCAGCTTCCAGGACGGAATCAACCGAAGATAGTTTTGTGGCTTTCAGACCGGTATCGTAACGGGATGACTGTGCACAGTAGGAGCAATCCTCGCTGCAACCTCCTGTTTTGATGTTGAATAGTGTGCACATCTGGATGGCTGCGGGGTCATGGAAGCGCCGGTGCACCGAAGCCTATAGCGAGATTGATAAGACAGTGACCCTCCAGATTGCCACAGAGTTGCTTGACATACCGATGCATATGTGAGATCTATCAGTGAAGTGTTGTAGACTTCGGAGATCTCCTCCTTTGTCCAGTTGGTCCTGGGGGCACTTGCATTGAGTGCATTCTCAAAGACGGAGCCTGCCCGGGCTACAGAGCGTAATTGCTGAGTTCCTGGGTCGACTGGGGTATCGAGAACAGTACTGAAGGGGCGGGTGATCTGCAGTGAGCGAGGAGTGAGCGCCAGGCCCCGGCCTGTACGAAGGAACACTCTTTGGGCCATTGCGAAGGTCTGCTGAAGCTCGACACGAGACGCTGGAATCACGTACAGTCAACGGGTGCTTCGAACTAGCTGGCCACGGTCTACGGGAAACGGCTCCAGGGCTTCAGGAACGCGTCGGCGTGCTTTGGTAGATCAGCGTGGGACTTCCGCCAATCAGATTTGAGATGATCAAGCGCGGGGTGCCGTAGCGCCTTTACAACTGTATAACCTTGCGAGACCGAGCGGTCCAGCCAAAAGCGCCGAGGTAATAATGTACAGCACTGGCGAGCATCACTGATGTCGCCTTTCCAAGGAGCCATTGGACTTCCCGATGTCTGCCCCAACAAAACAGACCTGCCAAATTAACATTCATCAATCATCTTCCCAAGACTGTCTGCTTGATATGATTCAGCGCACTTCCCGCTCTCAACCACCTCAATTGCCCCTCGCTGTAACTATGGTTGAGCGGCGCGACCCACTCTCCTGCATGCGCGCATTCTACGCGCATGCTAGCCTGCCTTCCCGGCCGTAGCTCGCCGTCTTCGACACCTTGTAGCGTAATACGATCGCCCAACTGAATACGATCGTAGTCTCGAGGGTTTGCAAATGTCAAAGGAAGCATGCCCTGCTTCTTGAGATTCGTCTCGTGTATCCTGGCAAACGAGCGTGCTATGATAGCCACACCGCCGAGGAAACGCGGCTCAAGGGCTGCGTGCTCGCGCGACGATCCTTCTCCATAGTTCTCATCGCCGACGATGCACCACTTTATTCCTCGATCACGTAGGTCTCGAGCGACTTCATGGATAAGACCGGCTTCTTTGGTCAGTGGATGGATGGTGTGGCCGAGCAACCGAGAGTCGGACGAGAGAAAGGCGTTCGAAGCTGCGAGAAGCATGTTGTGGCTAATATTCTCAAGATGGCCTCGGTACTTGTACCAAGGCCCTGCTGGAGATATGTGATCGGTCGTACACTTACCCTTGACTTTGGCCAGAATCGACATGCCTTTCGTACAGCCTGGAGACCACGATTCAAAAGGCTCGAGCAGTTTCAGGCGGTCGGATTGTGGGTCGATGTCCACGACCACATCGTCGGCGTCATGAACTGAAGCCTGGTAAAAGTCCTCGCCGACGGCGAATTGAGAAGGTAGCTCAACATCTATTGGCGCCGTAAATCGGAACCCTTCTGCAGACCCTTCAATTGGAAGGTAATCGGTAGTAGGGTTGAAATCCAATCTTCCAGAGTAGGCAAAGGCGGTGACCATTTCTGGAGAAGTCACGAACGAACAGGTCTCTGGATTTCCGTCGTGTCGACCGACAAAGTTGCGATTGAAGCTTGATACCACTGTGTTCCGCTCACGACCCTTGACGTCGACGTCCGTACGCTGCCATTGCCCGACACACGGGCCGCACGTACTGCTCAGCACAACAGCGCCTGCATCGCGTAATGTCTGTAGGATACCCTCCGATTCCGCAGTTGCACGTATATCTTCGCTACCCGGTGAGACCAAGAATGGCGTCTTCACATGCGGCAAACCAGCAGCCTTGGCTTGAATGACAAGCTGTGACGTTTTGTATAGATCTTCGTATGAACTGTTAGTACAGCTGCCTACCATAGCATGACTGACTTCGACAGGCCAGTCATTGTTTGCTACAGCATTCTTCAAATATGAAAGAGGATGCGAAAGGTCTGGTGTGAAGGGACCATTTATATGCGGCTCCAAGGAGTCTAGATCGATTTCAATGACAGCGTCGTAATGATCTTCTGAGCCCTCATCTGCTGTCAGCAGAACGTCCTTGTAGCTGTTTGCGAGACGCGCGATACTCCCACGCTTTGTCGCTGAAAGATATCGGTATGTAGCTTTGGTGTAAGGAAAGATGCAGGAAGTTGATCCAATCTCAGCTGACATGTTACAGACTGTTGCCATGGCTGTTGCGCCTAATGTCTCTGTGCCTGGGCCGAAGAACTCGAGGACTTTGCCTTTTCCGCCAGAGACGGAGAGGATACCCGCAAGTTTGCAGATGATATCCTTAGTCGAGGCCCATCCATGTAGACGGCCTGTAAGTCGTACGCCTACAACCTGTGGACACATGAGCTCCCAAGGCATACCAGCCATTGCATCGACTGCATCCGAACCTCCAACTCCGATGCCTAGCATACCCATGCCGCCAGCATTAGGCGTGTGGGAGTCTGTCCCGATGATCAGTCCACCAGGAAAAGCATAATTCTCAAAGATGGTAGTGTGGATGATGCCAGCTCCGGGTTTCCACCAACCGATACCATATTTCTTTGATGCGCTACTCAAGAAGGCGTAAACCTCTTGGTGCTCTTTTCGCCCACGAATAAGGTCATCTACAGCACCGTCGCGTGATACAATGAGGTGGTCGCTGTGTACTGTGGTGGGTATTTGTACTTTTGGAAGGCCTGCGCTGATGAATTGCAGCAACGCCATCGTCGCCGTTGCGTCATGACATGCGACTCTATCAGGTCGGAGATGCAATAACGTCTCTCCACGCCGGATTTCGTCCAAAGACCAGTGGTGCTCAGTCGAGACATACAGATGGCTGTAGAGTACCTTTTCCGCCAGAGTTAATGGGCGCTTCGAGCCATGCTTGATAGAGCCGAGCTGCAAAACCTGTCGGTCGTAGTCGAGTGGTGTGTCTATATCCAGAAGACTGATTGGTACCCGGGGTACATGTGTAGCCAGGCTCCTGACATGGCAAGTGGGGTGACGGCGGTGGAGGTATCTCCGCGTTGCGAGCTGAGTGATGAACATGAATTGGCAATAACTCAAAGATAGTACAAGTGATTATGCTTGTGTGAGCCATATTGGCAGCAGAGTATATCAGCGCAGGCCGGGAAGATGATCCTTATCACCGTAGTTCGGTCGGCCTTTGATACTAGCGCTAAGATGCCGGGACATTCGCAACCGAACGGCGCCGCCGGAGCTACAAATGACTCCAGCTCTGACATTTAGTTACACTCAACACCAAACTTTACCAACCATTGCGAATTCCTCTTTCGTACCACTGATATGACAGACTCCACATTCGCCAACAATTCATATTTCATGCTTCCCAAAGATTAGTTTGACCGCCACCGCCAACGCGAATGGTATCCAACGTGAGCGCGTCCTCGGGAACGACAACGTCAATTCTATGGCTTGCGCCCGCGAACACGTAACCATTCTTGATTGCTCTGATACCAATGGAACAATATGAGATTGAGCTGTTCAGTAGCCTGTGATTAGTCAGGACGCTGCTTCGGACGGCATCGTAGATGAATAGCGCACGATTACCGAAGGGTTCTCTTGCCTAGTTTCTCGGAGACACCAGTATCGTGAAGATAAACCATGTAGATGGAGTGCTGTATGTTTGGACACGATACATCGGTTCCATTGTGCATGTGGTTACAAGTCAATTCTTTATGCGCAGCATCGCTATTCCGAATTACCGGCTTGAAATTCGAAAGCAATTCCCTCAAAAAAAATCCGCGTACGTGGTGCTCTTAGACAAGGAGGCAAGCGATCGGAGGCTCGGGCAAGCAGCATATATACTCGCAAAGAAAAATCGACATGGCCGTTGAGCATGCAAGCGGTATACACAAGCAAGCTGATGGTGCTCGGTCTCGCATGGCACCCTGCTTCCAATGCTATCATTAGCGTAGATGATGTTCTGTATACATGGCAGTCGTACTTCTCCGACAATGAAAGCACGACGTGGCTGTGGCTTGTAACACGAGCATCTCGCGAAAGCATTCACGTTGTCGCGTTGGCGTCGCGTTCAAGTGCACAAGCTAGTGAAGCAGATGCCCAGGTTCTAGAACGATGAACACGGCCGATGACGTAGTGTCCCTTCCGCCCACCAAACTTCAACATCCCTCATCAATATACACATGACAACACCTTCTGACCTTGGGCACCGAGCAGCTGTGCGCGCTTTCATCTCAAATCACCATGTTCTCGCCCTCAATATACACCGTCAGCATATTCCAGCTTGGACTCACCTCCGCCCTCAGCGCCTACGGCCTCTACCTCTCCTACCAAAACATAACCCGCCTACAGCAGTACGAAGAAAAGAGCCAAAAGGCTGCAGAATGGTCAAACACGGCTGCGCAAAGACTGCATAAGACCAGGTCAACACAGACTAGCGGCACTGTGACAGTATGCTTGAATCACCTTCGACCGCCCCCAGATAGTACTAACACGACAACTCTAGCTACTACTTAGTTTCCTTACATCCACCGCCCTCGTCATAATCCCCAGCCTTGCAACCACGAAATTACTCATCTGCGCTGGCGTTGCAAATGCTGCAGCTGCATATCTCTCCCGTGTACATATGGCAAACTTCTGGAACGACAAAAACCAGACCAAAATCCCGTTTGTCGAAAAATTCAATGAAGCGATACGAGGAAGCGAGCTCGTGGTACTGCTACTCGGTACGTTGAGTTTGGCATGGGCGGTTGCAGGAGGAGTATGGACGGGTATGGCTAATGGCGGATCGGGAATACTGGGTCTGGGCGTTTGGGGATTGGTTGTTGGTGGAAGAGTCATGTCTATTGCGCCGCAAATGGGATGGACGAGTAGTGCGTAGTATCAGAAGGTGAAGCAGATCGACGATCCATCGTAATTTCATTTGATCGTTTGGGTATCCAAAACATTACATCAAGATTTACTCATATGTTCCATCTCGCTCATCTCGCGAACTAGTCTTACGCTATCCGCTTCCCTGACCCAGTCTTCAATCCTTGCACCAACATCCCCGACGAGCTTCTCATACGTCTCGTTGATGAAGAAAAGTGAAGTATGAGCTGTTACCTCGTCCATGTTCTCCATGAACACTCGTATCCATGTAGGGTCTTTGTTTCCATCCGCATCTTTGGGTGGCAGCATGCAGAACTTCTTAAGCTTCTTGGGTTTGGCAGGCGCACTTTCCTCCGACCCAGTCTTCTTTCGGTGACTGTTTTGGCTGTCCATGGTAGAAAGGGTATATGAAGAATCAGTGCGGTCGTCTGGCGATTCTTGGCTCATGATTCCGCTACGAGAGAATTCGTAGTGACTATACGGGCCCTGATGACTGTGCTGAGCCGTCTCATCGCCTCCAAGTTCCATGGCGCCAACATCCTCCTCCAGTTCGATCATCGCAGGTGTTGGTGCAGGTGCAGACTCAGCTGTGTCTTCTAAGGGTATCTTTCCATCACGCAAGTCTGCATCTCTTTGTCTCTGTCGGGCCTCCTCCTCCCTCTGCTCTGCTTCTGCTTGTCTCTGTTCTCTTTCTTTTTGCCGCTGTCTGTCCTCTCTTGACATATTGTTTGCCTCCTCTTCCTTTTTCCGCTTGTCTTTCTCCTTCTCTTCCCTTGCCTTGTCCTGCTCTTCTTGCCTCTTTCTCTGCTCTTTTTCCCGTTCCTTCCTCTCTTTCGCTTTGTCCTTTTCCCATTTCTCCTCCATCTTAGTCCGTTCGTTTATGGTCTTGTTACGCATCTTCACAGCCTTCTGGTACACTTTGAGTGCCTGATCGTGCTCTTTCTCTGCCGCTTTGCGCTGAGTCTTGTCGGAGAATTGCATCAAATCCACGAATGGTGGCTCCTGTGGAATAGGCGGGATCTCTGGTAAGTTTGGTGCACCTGCGCTTTCGTGGGTTGGTCCTCCAAAGGCTTGAGGTCCAATTGGGCTAGTGGCTGTAAGTGGCTCTTCAGGGCTTACAGGTACAATGCCGTCCTCTCGATGCTCGTGGACTTGGATGGATAACTTGGGGCTGTCTTCGATGGGTTCAGGATGTACATGAGTCATCTCTGGTTCTGATGATGTAACTGATACACTTCTAGATGTCTCTTGGTACTCTGATCGAGGTTGTAATGGCCGCGATGGCTCGCTTGAGGCGCTTTTGTTGCTGTCCTGATACTGTAGTTGCTGGCTAGGAGACCGAGATGGAGATGGTGACTTTGGAGATTTCGGCTTCTTGGGTCTCCCAGTACTTGCAGTATAGTAGTTGACGAAGCGTACACGAGGTACTGTACGAGCTTGGGGATTACCAGATCTCCTTTTGCTTTCGTCGTCTTCCTCTAGTGCGCGCACCTTCACATATCTGTCCTTCAATTCCTTATAGTCGGCCATTGCACTGCCAAACTCGAAATGAGACTTGACAAGGCCCTTGGTAGCTTCCTTCAAACCGTCTTTGTAGTGCTTGGTGAGCCAATGTAGGCTGTTTTCCCAGCCTTTTCTATTCGCCAAGTGCACATCATTTGGGAAAGCCGGATTGTAATTAGGATCTGTCGGCTTGGGGTTAAAGATGGTGCTAATCCTGCTGGGCTTCTTTCCGACATCTGCATCCTGCACGATTGCGTCTTGCGGCTTTGGCGGTGCACTAAAAATGCTCCCTAGCCCGGCCTTGATGATTCCAGGGTGCATACCTAGGAACGGAACATCGAAATTCACGATACCAATGATGCGATGTCGAAACACCAATGCAATGTCGGCAGCGAGCAAACCACCCATGGAATGACCGAGTAAGATAACGTCGGTCCACTGGTCTTCGTGTGGGGCTAGCCTGACAACTGTCAGTCACGAGCATATTTACAAGTAGGGCAACCGAACCATGACGAGAAATTGTCTCTTGCGATTTCGAGTGAGTCTCTGGACTTGTATCTGGGGTAGATCTTGGTATGAACTACATGAGATTCGGCAAGTGTGATGGTGACAAGATTATGGACGTGAGCTGGGAAGCTTCGGAAACTTGTTTCGTTGCCCATGAAGCCATGGATGAAAACCAGCATTAGGCGCCGTCGCCCTGAGTCGCCCTGGGTAAGATCAGGGACAAGCGACTGTGTTGAAGAAGAGCGCGGATCTTGCGAAGTCATGCCCATGACGGTGTATGGCGGAGGCGCGTCACTTGTCGAAGAGTCTCGTGGAGGAAGAGGTGGTGGGCGTTTTGACGCTGCCTGATTTTGGGGCGACGTCATTATTGAGCGTGACTGTGTCTGTTACTGGATTGGCGACAAGCATGAGAACAGTCACAGATGCAATACAATCGTCGATGGCTTGAGAAATGGGAAAGTATTTGCACAGCTTGGTAGGACGTTCGGTCTGGAGGGGCAATTATGTGGGGTAAACGCGACAACTTACAGGATACGCAAGGCCGTATCGATACGGCAGACGTCGTATCCGCTCGCCACCCAACGTATTCACAATCACGTATGCACAGCAGGTAGACACGGCGATGTAATGTTTAGAAATCGGACCCAGCCTTGCGCAATTGACGTGATGCATTACAGCCAGAGCGGAAGCGTGCGCACCCCGATGCAGTGTTGGGACATGCGGCAGTCGCAGTTGAGCGCGTGGAATCTAATGAAGGCAGGCCCACAGTGTGTTTGAAACATGTGAAGACAAAGAGGTGAGAAGTAGCGACGGAATCGTGGTGGCTCTTCGCCGACGATTGTCTTGGCATGCAAACAATTCCTATGTTCGTGTTTCGAGGTTGCGCCCGTGTTAGGCTGGCCATGGGAACGTCTGTCTTAAGCTGCATGACTCGAGCATATAGCGGTTGATCGCCGAGACTGAGACTGAGACTGAGACTGAGGCAGTAAGGCCTCTTTTTAAGGTTTGTTATGGTCAATGACCCTATATGGCAAACAGTCACGCCCGGATCACGACATCGGACAGGCATGGATGTGCTCGTCAGTTGTTGGGTGGCGTTGATGCGCTGTTTGTTGGTGAGGCGGATTGGTCAGGGGGACGGGGGAGTTTAGATGCTAACAATGGCGCGTTGGAGAGATGAAGCTCGTGATGTTGGTGGTGAAGTGTAAAGGCGACCCTGGCGAGCAATAGCACTACGAGAGCTTGGCAATACGCCAGAGAGAGCGACGGCAGATTGCAGCAAGCGACGGGCCCAAAGCGTGTAGCGCGACTCGAGGGTGCTTGTGCGACAATGGCAGGTGCGACAATAGAAAGGCGGCAACTAAGAATAACAGACTTCGCAGCGTGGGCCATGGACCTGCGTACCGGCGTTCCAGAATCCGGTACCTGAAAGTTGGCCCATGGTTGGCGTGGCGCCACTGCAGGTGCAAGCGGGACGGCTGACTAGCAAGCCCTTCTCTACCATGGTACGCCAATTCTCCGACGTCGATACTGCCGAAGAACGAAGCAGCACGACGTTGCGGGCGGCGCACACATGTCGATGCGCTGAAGAGATTGCCGTTCGTCACCAGTCGTCATGTCGTGGACGTGTGCGTGTTGGCGAGGGCGTCCCATCGCATCGTGCACCGGTGGGTCCTGCTATTCCTGGACATATCATCTCGGTTGCGGGCCAATCAGTCCCACGGGGTCTGTGCCAACGGCCTACAGACCCCAAACGGTTTCTCGTCTCCTCAGCCTGTCTCGCTGCGCTGTAGCGTTCTGCTCCTTCTCTCCCACGACGATTCCGCTGCGACGTCGCCAATTCACGGACCCAGCGCTACTCCGGCCAAAGGGACCTCCAGGACCACAGCGACGCCCGCTACTCCCGCAGTCTTTGGAGCCGCCGTCGCGCGACATCGACACCACGTCTGGTCCCACTCCTACCCCGTTGCACCGCGCACACCACCCTCTCTCCGACACACGACGCTAGAAATTCCCTCCGCCGACTTCCCCATAACCAGCCCGCCCGCCCGCTCCAAACGCGCGACCATCGCGAAGCAAATGCTGGCCTATTGATCGCCTTCCGGTACGTATCCTCTGCCATTCACCCCTCGTGACATGTGAGTGCTGATCGTTGCCCGTCCAGACCAGCCCTCAGTCAGTCACCTGGCGTCCATTCTTTTCCACTCATTCACTCGCTGCCCCCAAACAACTACTACTCCATTGACTGGACCCCTGCATTGGCTGAAGCCCATACGTCCGCTCATTTGCTCCTACCGTCTCTACAACACATGTTCCGTGAACCCGTCCAAGTCGCCACCGATACTCTGGAAGCATCACCACCACCACCACCACCACCACCCCCCACTTGGCCAGGCTTCCGTCTCTAGACCTTTATGGACCCCGTCGCCACGCCCACCAGGATATCCAGAGTCGATTCGCGCTTCCGTCACCGAGCGCAAATCGTCCCCCCACCCCAGGAACGTGCGCCAGAATCCGCAGAGAAAGAGGAGGAATCAACCAAGGAGCATTTTGTCCCCGAACCGAGAGCCAGAGACAGCATGAGCAGGGGTCATCGCTTCTTTCACCGCCGCGCAGCGCTAGGAAACACAAAGACAGTCGCCGTCGCCGTCGAAGTAGTTGCCACTGTTGATACCAACGGAAACCTCGTCGCTCAGGAGACTCTGGCGCCTGTCACACCTCCGGCCTCAAATGGACCCACAGCGCCAATCGCCGCAGCCGTTGCTGCAACTTCAGCCGGACCAAACCCCTCAGTAGCTCCTGCAGCCCAGCAGCCGCTTCCCTCCGCCCCTTTACCCGGTGTACCAGCAGTGCCAGCAGTACCTACAGTTGCACTCCCTGTGCTACCATCCGTTCCAGCTGTCCCACCATTCCCCAGTGACCTTGCTGTCCCAACCGTCCCTGCGTATCCATACTCTACAGGCATTCCCGTCGCCCAAGTCGCCGTCAGCTCCGACTTGGCCAGCGCATCCCCCATTCCAACAGGTGGCCCAGAAAGCACTGCGACTCCATCTCCAGCCCCAGATGCCGCACCGCTTTCAGACATCAGTTTCATCTTGAACTCGACTATATCCAGTAAGTTAGACGGCGCTGTCAATACCATCTTATCTGACGTTCCATAGACACCGCTTCCTTGTTACCATCTTCCTCCCTCGCTTCCCTCGACAGCATTTCTGCGTCAACGTCGACTGAACTCATTGCAAGTATAGCGGCAGTTCCAACTCGCTCGCCATCTGCATCCACATCTTTGTCAGCATCAGCATCAACATCA
>Ga0058698_10000131_pt1 | contig 41917 bp, 46 predicted proteins | sample AgamicAsSfe_FD_67288 | JGI IMG/M metagenome (GOLD analysis project Ga0058698, IMG submission 67288) | Agave microbial communities from Guanajuato, Mexico - As.Sf.e | ecosystem: Host-associated > Plants > Phyllosphere > Phylloplane/Leaf | place: Guanajuato, Mexico | collected 2012-05-30
GCCAAATCCGTACGCCGACACCGACCACGCCAACCCGTTCCCCAATCCCATCATCAATCTCGGCGGGACTCCCCTCGATCTGACCGTGTACGCCGATGCCTCTAATGCCGTCTTTAACAGCCTACATCGCTGGCACGCCATGGCGTTGGCTCTTCCACCCGGCAGCTGGGAAGCGCAGAACCGGATCCCGGCGGAGGCGTGGGCGATGGGCGGGGACGGGAACAAGGATGTGGGTGGCAAGTGGCCGGAGTGGATGAGGGGGGTGGTGAGGCTGAAGAGGGAGATTGAGGAGACTTGTATGATTAAGGTGGAATTAGTGGGACATCAGGGGCATCCGCCGAGGGGTAAGGTGCAGAGGGAAGAGCGGGAGGTGAAAGATCGGGAGATGAGGGAGCCAAAGGAGCAGGAAAGGGAGGGAAGGTTTGTGGATGTCGGGGACATGATGTGATGGGTGGAGTGGATCGAGATTTCAGTGGTGGGCAAGCTATGATATAGTCCTGTGATGCGTCGTGTGCGACCGAAGAGCAGTGAGATACCAAGCAGTAGGTCCAGAACGTCTGCATCGAAGTCGACAGTGGCATTATCTAGTCTTACCTTCTCGACTTCTCCACCAACTCCTTGCAAAACAACTCCAAGAAAGTGTCATCCGAAGACAATTCACACCGAGTCAAGATTTCACAATTACCACTACAAAGCTATGCCCAGCCCAGCCCATTCATGACTTTGTTGATGCAGCATATCCCACGGGATAGTAACGACATGACTCCCTAGTTGAACCGGTGCAAAAGGTGTAGAATGGGTTGCGCACGTATGGAGTCCAGGAATGAGGTAGGTAAATGAATAGAAGAAAAAATTATGCTGTCCCTGCCGTCACGACCGCACGGCCGCCCTGCGCGTCACCACCTGTCCAGAGGGTAAGAGGCTGAGAGTGGTAGTCGTGGAGAGTGAGGGAATAGCTGCGTGCTGGCGTGTGCATGCTGCGGTCGCGCGTGTTTGCGCTTAGCATCGACCCATATTCTCTCACAGTCCCCCGGTCCTCCGGTCCTAGGAGCGACGGCGCAGGGCACATCCCTCCCTCCAGTCTCACCAGCTCTGAAGCCACCGCCCACGCAGTGCCAAGTCCTTTATCGCTCACAGACTCTGGACCGCCCAGAGCTGTTCAGTGCCCACCAGTCTTGATCAACCTGACTTGCTACCGTCCAAGGGCATCTATTGTATGACTCGGTCTCTTGATCCCAGTCCACCAGCCGCCCAACTCCGTATCTCTTGGTCCACGTCCACAAACATCAATGGCAGCGGACCGCTCTTCCAGGCCTTCAAGCTACGCTTCGCCGTGTTTCGCATGGTGAGGCCGAGCAAGATCAATGGTCCTCAGCACCATGGCGGCGGGAAATGCCAGCCTTGCCCAGCGGAGCCGAACATTTGGCTTCTGAGGTGTACGCGGCGCCAGCGTAGGCAGGATGCAAAGGTGTCGGGGCTGTGAGGCGCATGTTGTGACTCATGCTCGTGGCAAGGTTGGCGATCCAGCTCATGAGGTCGTCGTTGTTGTACCTTTATAGCAGGAATGGAGACGAATTGCAGTGTGTTCTTTAAGTTTTGAGGTTTGCTTTAAATAGCCTAGATATCTATTATGCTCTAAGGTCTATGTATGATTAATACTCATTGTTATGCATCCAACTCCTGATATGTACTCATGACTTCCACCACTACTATTACCATGTCACCTCACCCCTCAGCTTCACTCACACCTGCCCGATATTCCCTCCCTCCATCTTCTCACCCGCATTCTCCTGCTGTCTCGCAACCTTGTTTCCCTTCTCCTTCTTCCCCTTCTTCAACCCCTTCGGCAACTTCGGCAGAAACTTCGCAAGTTTGTGTCCTCCCCCAAGGTAAATCCATGAGAAAAGGAACACAACCGCAAAGTTGAACAGGCAATAAGCCCAGAAGAACCCGTAATCACGCCACAGATGCGTGAAGTACACGCTGAAACTGGCAGCATACGCATCTCCAGTCGCGTACTGGCAGAAGCCACATTGGCCGTTTGCCTGTGTGACGACATAACCACCGCTGGATGTGGCGTAGCCCCCGGCGTATTGCTGGCAGGTCTGCCCCGGCGGCGGAGAAAAGATGGCGAGTTCCTTCTGGGCGCAGGTGATGGGTTCGTTGTGGACAACCAGCCCCAGCAGACCTTCGAGGAGGTAGTGGAACGGCGTGAGGTAGTACATCCAGCTACGCCAGAAGTACGGCAGTGCGATGGCGGGCACCACCACACCACAGAAGCTGATGACAAATGTGAAGAACACCGGGACGAGCAGACTGGCAAGGAGTTCGTTCGGCGCCAACGCGGCAATCATCTGTCCGAAGGTCGTATAAAAGATCTCGAAGAGCACGACGAACAGCCACACGCTCGCCGAGGTGAACGTGCCCCGCGCGACGACCGAAGACCGGAAGACGGGCCAGTACCAGCAGCACCAGTATAGCGTGCCCGCGACGATGCGGTAGGGGATCTCGACGACGGTGGCGCTGATGGCGAAACACCACCAGCTGTAGATCTTGCTCTGGCCTTCGCGGGTCTTGTACAGACTGCGGAATTCGATGAATTTGGGCTGGAGCTGCTGGATCAACGGTGGAGCGATGGTGAGCGTCAGGAAGATGGAGAAGAGGCGGGATTGCATGTCGATTTGCGTGTCTTTGATGTTGTAGAAGGTGAAGCCATTGAAGAGCCCCGTAAATATGTGCAATAGCATGATTCCAGCTATGTAGCTGGGCGTGCGCCAGTAGGCAGTGAAGCGGCGGGACATGACGGTGCGGAGTTGTGTCATAAAGGGCATGGCGTATTCGCGGGAGTCGGAGGCTTTGGCCTTGTCGCCCGATTGAGAGCGGGAGGACACCATCTCTTCGATCTCCTTGGTCCGGGCTTTGCGCTCGTCGCTCTTATCCCATATGCCGCCCCAGTCTGGGCCATCGTACTCGGGATTTCCGCTGCCAATCTAGATATAGTCGTTAGCAGGTAATACTCGGCTATCTTATGGTACTAGATGATTAGATTTACCGTCTCAAGCATGTATTCAGCGGGGTTCTCTTTGTCGTGACACTTCTCAGCTCCGTTCGCCTCGAAGTACTCCAGGAGTGTCTTGGAGTCTTTGCCGAGCTCGCCGTGAAAGACGGTCCTACCACCAGCTTGAAGCAGGATGAGCTCATCGAAGTGCTCGAACAGCAGGGCAGACGGCTGATGGATTGTGCACAAGATGGCTTGACCACCTGCGGCGAGCTTCTTGAGTAATCTGGCAATATTGAATGCAGCCTGTGAATCCAATCCTGAAGTAGGTTCGTCGAGGAAGAGTAGCAACTCTGGCTTACTAGCCAGCTCAACAGCAATGGTTAACTTCTTGCGTGACTCGGGGTCGAGACCTGCACCAGGTACTCCGATGATAGCACCGGAGATAGATCGCATCTCCATAATGTCAAGAACTCGATCGACGTATTCATATTTATCTTGCAGCGATACCTCGCGGGGCTGTCTGAGCTTGGCGGAAAAGCGGAGTGCTTCCAGTACCGTAGCTGTTGGCTCGTGGAGATCCATCTGTTCAGCATAACCAGAAGATCGTTGGAAGGACACCGGAAGTGGTTGGCCATCCACGAGGAAGTCACCCTGAACATCACCAAAGGTAATACGTTGGGCCAAGACATTGAGAAGGGTTGTTTTACCAGCACCAGAAGCGCCCATCAAGGCTGTCAACTTTCCAGGTCTGACGTATCCCTGCTGGTCCCGGAGGAGTGTCCTCGTACCGCCATTGTATGGGATGTGATAATTGACGTTTTGCCAGGTGTAGATCGTCGTGTTTTCAGCTACCGTCTTCTTCGTCTCTTCATCGTTAGCTGCTTCTTCGTCCTTTTCATTCAAAGTGTCTCCACCAGAATCTGAAGTACGACCAGTCTCCTCATCCTCAGGTGTAGTACCCTTCTCCATTGCGGCAGCGACCGCAGAAGGTGCCTCACCACGCTTGAAGAGCATCTGGGAACCACCACCTTTGTTAGGCTTCTGCTTTTCCAAACCAATGGCTGTGATGACGACGAATCCAATAAAGAAAGCAATAATGATACCGAGATTGCGCCACAAGTGGTCGCGATTGTATGCATATTGTGTTCTGATGTAGCGCTCGCCTTGGACGATAGCTGATCCGGGTGTTGAGCCTTGTAGAGTACAAGACTGATATCTTACATCGGCATTTGCGACTTCGGGAACCAAATAGGGTGGTATGCACTGAATGTTCAAATTGAAGAATTCGTTTGCCATCAACGCTTCGAACGCGTAGGCGAGAGGATCAGCACGTCTCAGCCAGCCAAGCCAAGGTCGCATACTTGAGACCGGAATGAGATATCTGTAGGAGTTAGTAGTGCTTGGCTGCGATGAGAGGATGACACTCACCCAGTATAGACAATCAACGCCTGAATGGCGACACCAGTAATCCTTGTCGCCGCGTCGAGCGTCGGCAGTACAGATCCAAATGCTCTGAACAACGAGTAGATAGTCATAGTGATAGTGAACAAGAACAGCAAACTGATGAAGAATTGGCTCGCGGTACGCTGCAAGTCTGCCATCATGTAGACTACCAGATCAAAGATGAAAACCTGGACGAACACCAGTGGTACATCGATGACAACCTGCGCAATGGCGTACGCTGAAGGTCTGTAGAAAGAGAATGACTTGTGTTTGAGTAAGATAGGTCGACTTTGGAATGCCGAGGTGAGTTCGGCGAGAGCCAGGAGAGAGTTGAAGAGCAGCATGTAGAAGATAACACCTCCACGCTGGAAGACACCAGATGAGGTCTTGGGTAGACTGTAGAATAGCGATCCGACGATGAAACTCTGAAACAAGATGATGGCCCACTTGCCAAAGGTAGATTGCGGATCTCCCAGCATGATGAGAGCTTGACGTCTTGTGCAAGCCAAGACCTGTTGAGGCCAGGAGATTGTGTAGTTTTTCTTTTTCGAGTGCTTCGTCTGGTTCTTGTGTCTCTCCTCGATCATGCCTTGGAGTTCACCTTCGAAGTCCTCAACCTCCTGTTTGTTCTTCTTCGCTTGCTCACTGTTGCGGAAAATCTCTGCGAACGCAGCCGGAGACCTAGGGACTCTGTCTTCGGCACCCTTGGCAATCTGTCTCTCATGCTGGTCGAAGACGGATGTGAGGAAGTCAGCGGAGGTCCATCTGTCTGGGGATTCAAAGCCAAGATCCTTGAAGTATTCAACGGCATGCTTGGTGTCTCCGAAGTATGCACACTTCCCGCCGTCCATGACTAGAACTTTGTCAAACAGCTCGTATAGCGACTCTCCGACTTGATAGAGTGCTGCCATTGTGCAGATGCTCGTCATGTTAGTCAGCACACGGAGAGCCTCGACATACTCACGTGCAGATGAGGCATCCAGACCTTTTGTGCTGTTGTCGTAGAATTGCGAGGAAGCGCGCGTGATCATGGCCTCAGCAATGGACACTCTCTTGCGCTCACCACCACTGACTCCACGAATGTATTCGTTTCCAACTTTTGTATCCAGTGTGTGTTCTAAAGGGTGTGTCAGCGTCGTTCGAGTTTGAAAACCACAGAGTAAACTCACCAATCCAGAAGAGCTTTGAGACAATCTCCAAAAACTTGTCGGCATACTGCTTCTTCGTCTCGCCTTCCTCCCTGGACTCCTTGCCAGGGATACGGCTCTGTATCGCAAAGCCAAGCGTGTCTCTCACTTTCAAAGTAGCGTAATGCAGGTCGTCCTCGGGATTGTAAATCATATCCGATGCGTAGTTCTTCTCCATGGTATGTGCTTCAGTGCCACCATACGTGACCTCTCCCTCGACAGATTCATACCCCGACCGTTGATTCGCCAGCACTTTCAACAAAGTGGAGCACCCAGATCCAGGACGACCCAGCACGAGACACATCTCACCCGGTCTCAAACATCCAGTAAAGTCATCCACGATTGTGCGACTCGGCGTCTTATGCTTCACGCCTTTCGGCCCCTTCGTAAAAAGTGCTTTCAGGCCATAAAATGGCGCCGACAGCGTCCCCTGCACACTGGCGCCAAGTCCAGCACCTGTTACAGTCAACCCTTTCCAGACGACACCAACATGCCTGGTCTTCTCCTCCTCGGAATGCTCTCTGCGCTCCTTTCCAAACATCTGCGTGAGTAAGCGTCGGATTTCCTGCATCTCATCTTCGTGGCCGCCTTGCTGGCTTTTCTTCGTCTCGGCAGTCCAGCGACGAGTCAGGGAGTGGTAGAGACCGCCTTGGTCGCGTGCACGACTTCCTTGTGTGGATGAGCGAGTGTTGTATGAAGGGCGTGACTGATTGACCCGAATAGGCTCCAGCTCCGGTACTTCATCAAGGACTTCTGCACTCTCGCCTCCTCCAGGTGTGCGTTTGGAAGCAATATTCTGCTCCGTCGGCATGGTGGCGAGGTCACTGTTCTCGTACTCTTCCTCGTAGTCCTGAGGAGCGTATTCTGAACTTGGACTTGGTCCATCGGAAGGCTTTCCCCGTCCGGCGTCACGGACAGCGGATGAGCCGGAACTAACAGCGGTCCCTTCGCTGCCTGAAGGTATTCTGGCAGCCTCTTCGCTGGTAGAATCTATCTGTATGGATTGGGAATTGCTGTTGCCCTGGTATGGGTTGTAGGTTGGATCATATTGTAGTTGGCCATGATACGATTCTGCCCGGGAGTCCATGATGGATGAATGCCTGGACTGTGGTGTCTTTCTTCCTCAAGGGTACGCAGGAGAGTCACGGCTATATTTCGTGAAACTTCTCAAGGACACGTCACAATCATTGCCCTATATAAAAGAGGTGGCAATTGCAGATGTTGTTGTTGTAGAAGAGTATATCGTGATTGAGAAATATGGCATTCGTATGTCGGCACATCGGGATTTCCATCTCAATCTCCAACGTCATTTCATGCGGGTGAATCGTGGTAGATCCACAAAACATCATCGACGGCGTTAAGTGCCGGATCTCTCGGTGAACCCGATCACGATCCCCAACCTCTCACCTCTCACGCCACCTCACCCACGTGAGGGTGAGACTCTGGAACATGAGGAACGGGCTTCAAACGTTTCTTTGATACCTTGCGACGCGGGCTCTGTCTATGAATCTGAAACTTATCTCATACCTTGGGCGGCCAGAAAGTACGGTATCTTTGGTACCTTTGTCAGCATTACTAAGCAATCTTACATCTACCCTGGAGAGCACTACCAAATACAAGTATATAGATTATTTACCTCCTTACGCCACCATCTTTTCCTTATAATACTATAATCACTGGCTTCTGTCTCTGCCGCGAACATATTAACTCTATCTATATCTGCTTTGCACGCTAATAAAAGCATCTATAGCTTTGATCCTACCGGCCGTCTCGTGCTCCTGCGCAATCGCCATCTCGTGTACTCCCCAAATTTATTAGCCTGCATATGAGCGAACTCTATAAAATTCTTACTTCTCATTGCTTTGATGACTCTGCAGGTTGAATTTCCGAAAATAGGCGACAATGGCACCATATCCTCCAAGATGCTAGATGATATTCTAGATATTAGTTTTCCTGGATCGTCTCGATAGATAATAGTATTCCTAGCCTTTACCAAAGACAAGCACCGCAACCCGCTGCCGGGTCATGGCGACATTAGGCCTCGAAGCGCCCCCGATGAAGGCTGCGCTGAAAGGGTTAGCTGGATCTGCTGTCACGACAGTAGATAGCATGACGACAACTGCTTAACCACCCTGTGCCTGTATGACAGTGCAGATACGGATGCCATCCACGATATTGCCATGAGCAGCAGCAAATTGTTCCAGCAGCATCGCCTGGCCGGTGTACGGCGTGAGAATCATGATGTCGGTAGCGGCGATCCTCCCCCGGGTGAGATTGGCGCTCGACTGGATCAAACTAGCCGCTGCGCGGATGACAATTGCAGCCTCGTATGGGTTGCAGACGGAGACGGTGCCATTGAAGTCGATAGACCTTGAGTCATTGCCGACATCAACAGCAATTCGAGGTTGGGCAGGACCAGTGATCTTCGTGAATGTCTTCTGCGCCCAAGCCTGAAAGCTCACAACCTTGTCGTCATCCTGGTGATTGCCACTCTCGAGCAATCCGCTGTAGAATTCCCTCGAGGACCAGAGGCAGTGGACAGGGCGAAAACGGTAAGAGTTCCGTAGCATGGTCTTCTCGACGTAGCCAAACTGTGCAAGACGTGTGAAAAGTGAGACTGAAAGCTGGTCGTAGAACTCGTTTGCACCTTTGCTGGAGACGACCGGAGGAAGCTGTTGGTCATCTCCACCCATAAAGATGGCGTGGAGAGAAGCAGAGTACATTGCGACTGGGACGATGACATCTGGCTCTGTGGCTTGACCGCACTCGTCAATGAATAGCACGGTTGGCTGCCATCCAAGGTCAACCAGAGATCCGTGCCCAGCAGAGTTACAAGTTGCGAAGACAACCTGGACGAAAGATATGACGTGGAGCCCCAGAGCGGTATCTGCACGTCCCCATTCCTGTTTCGCCTCAAGCGCCGCCTGCCCGCGTAGATCCTCGCCAGAAAAGAGTTTAGTGTACGCCAATGACCGTCTTGTGGCAAGCGAAGCAGCAGTAGGCTCGAGTCGGCCATGTGAATTTTCCTGAGCCAAAGAGACTTTCCACGCAGCCATTGTTCGGGACTGACTATCACGAACGAGAGAGCTTGCCTCTTTAAGGTCCATGTAAGAGGACCGAACGGCCATGTCGATAAGGCGCTGATCTTGCAGAGACAGCACCTCTTCATCATACATCACCCTGAAGGCAGCCCGGATCTGCGTGCTGTTGAGCACCTGATTGAAGTGCCGTAGCATCTTGACTTCGGCGAAACGGCCACTTGCAACAGCCTTCTTCATTGCCTCGTCCACGCTTCCGTGTGATGGTCCGGTGACCATAACCTTTTCCCCAACACGCACGAGGCCATCGATCATCGCGACGGTAGTCTGTGTTTTGCCAGTACCAGGAGGACCCTGGAGGAGATGTGCACAGCCATCCAGATTTAGACTCTTGTCCAGTGCCTCAAGTTGTGAACTGTCCAACGCAGGTGATGCCACTGCACTCCAGTAGTTCCTGCACTCTGTGATGATATCGGCGATGGCTTGATCACTTGGATCCCGTTGTGCCTTGTATGTGCCAGTGCATGGCCTTTGATTGAGTATCAAAGCCCCAATATCAAGTTCGATACCTTCGCTCTGGACGTAGTTTGCCATTTGTCGAATGCCGCTCAGCATATGTTCCGTGGCACCACTGTCGACCGCAGGAACGACTTTGCTGAGGAGTGTAGGCATATCCGGCTGACAAGGAAGGACGTCCGTCTGGTCGAAGATGGCAATGGCATCGAAGCCAACTTCGTACTTGTCAACGGTTGTAGCCTTAATCGGCCTCTCCAGTCCGTCAAACCACAACTCCAGCTTCTAACCTTGATCTGCTAGCAAAGTTCTCTCTTCAACCTTGTTCAGTTGTAGCTTCGCGATCCATGTGCCTTCGACGATGAAATTGTTGTCAAGGCGAAATGGAGTGATCGTGACTGTGTGCCTAGAATTCCCGCGGTTGGCATATGTATCGACGAGCTTCTTGGCTGTGTCCGCAGCAACTCTGTAGACACTTAAGATCTTCTCTTTTGCCCATTGCTCCATGTCAGCGAGCGTGTACTGAGGTGAGAAAGTACCACAGCCGTCGATCGTCTTGAGCCACATTGGAATGGCAACCTTGGTATTGAAAGACTCGGGCTGCTTTCCACTATGCCATGGCTCCATCAGAGATTCGTTGTCGTACCCAGGTTGTGCAGTGTAGTACGAATAAAGCCCACGAGCAGCCGCCAGCTTCATTGACTCAGCCCAGGCACTCCCAGCTCCTTTGATGTTGCTCGAGGTGTCCTTTCCACCTCTTGTCTTGTTGTAGACAGCCCAGAGCTTTAAACTCTTCGTGGCGAAGACCATCAAAGGATTGATCGTGTCGTAGAATGAGTCCGTCGACATGCTTTCGAGGTTATCCGCGATATAGCCACCAAGGAAAGCAGGGCTTTCGCAAAACGTCATCTCGATGACCATAACACTCTGGACGTCGGGATCGTATGCTTATTGCAGGTCCATCGGCATGCTCGAATCTGTACCAGACAGATAATCAATCTTCAGCCCGTCGCTGGTGAGCTGGTGGCCCCAGACCTGGAGACCTCTGTTTGGGGTCGAGCGATCAGCCGTTGTGATTCGAATGCTCGGAGTCTGTGTGGACTTGTCAAACGTGAAGTAGCACTCAGTTGTGAGGGTGTCGACTTCGACGAGAGCAAATTCTGGGACCAGATCCGAGCGTGCGTTGAAGTCGTCACCACCTTTTCGTGTGAGTATTTTAGGTGCGATGGTGATGAGATCGTTCCAGACATTTGCATCAAGTGTGTTGTGTGGCGGCGGCTGTGGCTTCTTGCGTGGACCAGAGGTATCCATGGTCATGTTTGGGCGCTTGCCGTTACTGTTTGACGTCGAGTAGTTAGCTGTTGTTTCAAAGACAGCAAGAAGCCGCCGAATGCAGGAAGTAGGGGAGAGTAAGTCTAAGACAGCAAGAAGCCGCCGGGTACAGGAGGTAGGGAGAGCAAGTTTAAAACAGCAAGAAGCCGCCTGGTACGCAGGAAAGTGGGTTGAAGACAGCAATAAGCCGTCGGATATGTGTGACGATATGAAGTCGTCAAAGAGTAGGAAGCTCTTGACGCGATACTTAATTACAGGTGAGGTCTCCGCAGATAAGTAGAGTAGGTAAGAGCCGGAAAGAGCGCGACGAGACAGTCGTGATAAGCTTAATGATGACTTGACTTGACGGATGTGAAGTGTGTGTCTGAAACGAAAGACCTCGAATCAGGCTACGGGATAGGTCCGAAATCTAGTGTGGCGTAAGAGTCAGGGTTGGTGGTGTCTGAGTGAGATGGATCGTTCATTGCCAAGACCTCGATGAAATTCATTTCATTCCTGCTACAAACAACCTCTTCAAGCTATCTATACCTATCCCATGCGTCTCATCAGTTCATCTATTGCTTCTATATGGTTGCGAACCTGTATCTCCTCTGTAGTCCTCCGGTTCAAATTACCTTCGAGCATTGTAGCCAGATTCTCCAGTAAACCCATCACAAGACCTTGGATACCACCAGTTCTGGGCTGCACCTCGTAGAATGTGCGAGCAAACGCGACGATACCATCATACTCACCGAGAAGCTTGATGACAGTATTTGGATCGGCTTGAGGTGCGAATGCGTTTGCAGCCTGAACAATCGCCTCCAAGTCCTGCTCATTCCTCGAATACGTTTCGATACTCTGCTGCAGATGTGCTAGCATCTTCGCGTGACCTTGGTCATCGGACGAATATCGAAACGCAAGAGTCTCAACACCAGCCTGGCAGTCTGAATGTAATGGTCGATAAGTTTCAAAAGCTCATCATCTTTGCGCTCTCCAGATTCGCTGGAGTTGACACACCTTACGACGGATGCGTGGAAAGTGGCAGTGGTGTCCAACGATGTCGTGAGCTGCTGCACCTGCACATTCAGCCTCGCGACATTGCCTTGGGCTTGCTCGCATGTTTTGTTGGCATTGCCCAGGTTCTCTTGCTCGGTCTTGATCTGAGCTGCCATACGCATGGCGTTGGCTTTGTCCGCGTCCCATGCACGAGTGATGTCGGAAACCATGTCTTGTTCTTGCACAAGCCGCTCTCTTGTCAACTTCAAAGTCTCCTGTGCCGATGCTCGGACCTTGTCCATTGCGGCATGATGCGCCTCGTCTGCCTGTTCCATATCCGCGTCATGCTTTGAGCATAACTCAGACCTTTGCTCCCGTAGCTGTTTGCGAACCTTTTTGTAGTTCCCTTCGCATACATCTGCTTGTGCTTTGGCGTCCTGGGCTATGGTCTCAGCAGCTGATATCTGTTGTTGGCCTGTCCGTTCCTGGGTGGCTAGCTGTCTTTTGGTGTCCGCCAGCTGTTGTCTTGTCTGATCGAGCTCGATTTTGATGTATTGGTGCTCAATCGTCAACGACTGCAAGTCAGCCCTGACGCTGCGAAGCTGGGTACCCAGAGTTGATGCCTCCTTGACCGATGTAAGCTTCTTATCGGCCATATCGGTAAGCGCTGCCCCCAGTTCCTCCTTGCCCGCAATTGCGTCCGCAAGTGTTGTAGCACAATTAGCATGACTTCGAACAGTTCTCGAACATTCTTCGTCCTTTGAGCGCTTTCCGGCGGTAAGTTTGGTTACCTCTTCTCGAGCAGTAATGAGGTCGGAACTAGCCTGGATCAGTTCTTGCTGCCATCTGTCGAGTTGAGACTGTAAGCCGAGAAGCTTTTGACTGTCCTGTGTAGATCGTTGGCGAGCGTCATCGCGATTTTCTCTCAAGGACGTGGATTGCTCTGAAAGGACATGGCATCGTGTCTCGATTAGATCTTTCGCATGCTCTAAGTCCTTCTTACCTTGGATAAGGAGCTTAATCTCTTCATCCGCTGTACTGCATTTTGTGGTCAGTCTAGACAGCAATTCGCTGTTCTCCTCAGCTTGTCGTTCATTTGTCGCTGTAAGAGTATCTACACTGCCTTGTGCGGACTGAAGCTCACTCGACGTATCTTCGAGCTGTATTCTCAACTCATCGAGCTCCTTGGTCAGGCTGTCGATGCTAGGAACTTTGGCATTGAATTGCCGCTCGAACACCTTCTGCCTCCCGGCACAGCTGCCATGCTCTGCCTTGATTGGCTTCAAGGTGTTGATCTCGGACTTTAGGATTTGAAGTTCCTCCTCCAGTACCCCCTGCTGATGCTGACATGTCGTGAGGTCACACTTCAGAGTACCAATATCCTCATGCAAACCGGCTTCCGTGCGCTGCAAGCTGTCGTATCGCATCTGAAAAGAGTCAAACTCCTCTGTCCGCACGCATGCCAGCTCCTCAAATGGTGCCAACCGTGCTTGCTCTTTCTCGATATCGGCATTGCGCTGCTGCAATTGACGCGTTTGAGCTTCCAGGTCCCGAATCTTCTGCGCATGTTCCTCAGCTTCGCGTGTTGCCTGATCAGCTCTGATACGCTCTAATTCAAGGCTCGCTTGCGCTGATTCGAGTGAGGCTTCCTTCGATCTGTATAGCTCTTTCGTCGCCTTGTGAGCAGATTCTGCACCTTCGAGTTCCGCAATTCTCTTGGCTTGCTGAGCGTTGACGTCGTGCATCTTTCGAATGTCCTCTCGAAGTTCTTTTGCCTGCTTTTCGCGCTGCACGACCTTCCCGCGTAAGGAGAGAATGATCTTAGCCTGTCTCGCGCTCTCGTCGGCAGTTTGTTTGTTCACAATCTTTTTGGCCGAAGATTGCTTCTTTTCAAGTGCATGCAGCTCAATGGTGGCCGTATCGACCTCGTCCCGCTTGTCAGCTAGTGCCGCCTTCTGTTGTTCTAATGCCGCTTTGCTGGCTTGGATTGCCTCGTCCCCGAACTTGAGCTGCTCATCCTTCTGTTCCAATTCACGTTTGCGCTGGTCCAGCCTGCCTTCGATTTGCTTGATGTCCAACTCCAATGCCATTTTGCGGTGTGCTTGCACAAGGTTGGCAGAACTGCTCTCCAAAATCGCCTTCATGTCGGTGAGCTGCAGAGTTATTGACTTGATATCCTTTTCTATGTCTTTACGCCTGGTTTCCTGCTCTTCGTTCTCATGCTGGATGTCGGCCTGGAGTTTCAGGAGTTCCTTCTTGCTAGTATCCACGGCTTGTGCTGCAAGGTCTGCCTCGTGTTTTTGGTGCTTCACCTCTTCACGCATCGATTTGACGGTGTCGTTGGCCAGATGGATTGAAGTACTTGTCTCCAGACCTAGACCACGACCACTGTCCAGCCAAGGCGTTCTGGACGACGGGTGAGGGCGTGGGGATCTGGTTAGCACGGCATTTGACTTCGCTTTGTGATGACACTTACACATCGACCGACCTGGGCGGGACGAGGAGGAAGATGCCCGGTCCACCGCATATGGAGGCGATCTCCCAGTATGGCGTGATTGATTGCAGCTTGTTCTCCCACTTGTCCTGCTTTGCACCTGCCAGGCCGCTCCCAATGTCCTCGTCACGGAGTCCATACAGGTGAGCAGACACCATCGCCTTGATGATCGAGCGGTTGCTCTCACCAGACTTGCGGTGCTGACCCGTCAGAAAAACACGCTTCGCGACATAGTCCTCACACGCTTGTGCGATTGTCGATCCAGGGGAATCGGCCTCATCACAAGATGCTTTGTAAAATGCCACCAAGTTGTTCCCGATGGTCATCTTCCTGATCGGCACCCATAACTCATCCTCATCAACATTGTCAAGGTCGTAGTTGAGCTTCTCGATTGCAAAGAGGAATTGCAAGCCAACAGGTGCCGCCCCGAAGCCAGCCATAATCTCTTTCAAATTGCGACCGCTGGCATTGTTGACAACGCTCTGGAGTGCGATCTGAAGCCGTTCGACTGTGCTGACACGGATGATGTGGTGGACGATGTGGCAGAAGCGGGTTCTGGGATCGCCGTTATTGAGCTCCGCCATATCCTCTTCTGCAATCTTGAGAATCTGAGTCCCGGAAAGTACTGGCCTTTCTGTATGGCGGACATGTCGATCAAGCGCTGGTTTCCCCATTCTGCCGGACGCATCATCTTGATCGTGACGGTCCTGCTGGAAGTCTTAGGTGTGTTGACGTCCTCCTTGCCAACGAAGCCCTCGATCCAGGTCCCAAGAGCTCTCGGTGTGATCGAGCACTCAGAAGTTGTGTATATATATATCACACGTCACCGCTCACGTCCAGCGTGGGAAGTTTGCCGTATAGTAGAGACCGACCAGGGCGAAAGGAAAGAGAAGAGGAAAAGCTGTTAATTATCAATCTACATCCAGACCAGCGCCATCATCCTAAATATCCCCTGTCCCTCCATCCTAGGTCCGCGCCGTACTTCTCCAGCCTGTTCCGTTTTGCCTTCCTCTTGTATACGCTGCATTATCCCTTCTTATTATAGGTCCCTAACCACCTCTTCCTCTTCGCTCACCCCACACCCCAGCCTCCTCATCAGCCGGGGCACCAGGCTCCAACGCATCCAGCCAGTCAGCGATGCGCTCCCTCCAGGGGTACCGCGGGATTATCGCGAGTTGGCTCTAATCTTGCGCGCATGTAGTAGAGAGTGAAGAGCGTAAGACCCTTGAATGTGGAGTTTCCAGAGTCGAGAAATAAACGTACGGTACCCACCAATAGCCAATCAACGCAGTGCATATACTCCACCGAGGCAGACTAAGAACGTATTATTGTGTGGTGACGGCACTCCCCCGCGATTAACCAGAGGATAGTCCCATCGCTAGTGCTTCTGAGTATTGGAGCCAGGCACCACCATACGTAGCATATAATACGGCACTGTCCTAGCAACCACCCCGGCTAGCGCGACACTACTGACGAAGGATAGTACCACTCTCGATTCGAGAGCAAGGACAGATTAGCTAGTTAGTTGCTACACTGTCAAGAAGACCGCTTGGCGACACTCGGGCACTCTACGGGTAAGAGGAGAGCGGTACCCGGAGGTTCTCGACGAGGAGGAGGAGGAGGAAGAGGAGGAAGAGGACGACTATTTCGAGGTCGACCACCACGATGTCCCTACCTAGGGCGCCCGCCACGGCACAAACGGACCAGCCCCCGAAGAGGCCGAGCGTGGTCAGCCGGCACTCTTCGGGCAGCAAGGAACAGCTATCGACCTCGCACCAGAAGCCCAAAGTGGGTCACCACGTCGTCGGCAAGAGGAACAAGTCGAGCAGCCACCTCGTCAAGCTCAACAAATCCCACTCGGCGAAGAACCTGGCGAGCAAGAACTTGAAGCCGATAACAGGGACTAGAGTCAAACGGTCCTCTTCACATATCAAGTTTAAGGTTTCGCAAGACGAGGGAGAGCCAGAGGAGCCTATATGGGATGGGCCTGAGCTGAAGAGGGTTGGGAATACAGGCAAAGGCAAAGGAAAGGCAGGATCGGACGCAGATTCCGAAGACGAAGCCAGCTTGGAAGGAGAGACGGAAAGCTCAAGAGAGCCATCATCGTCACGGGGAGCGCCAGTAAAGCGACACTCCATATTAAAGAGTTCACCGCTCGTGCAAGCAGCAACTAATGAGCCTGCTATACAGGATGATATGCAGTTGCCAGGACCAGCACAAGAAGATACATCGACCCGAGTTCGAGCGCACAGAATGGTTTCCTTTGCAGCTGAACCTCAGATTTCGCAGATATCCAACATTACATCGCATGACTCCACATCGACTGCACCAGAAGAACAGGGCGAACAAAGCGAACAAAGCGAACAAAGTGGTTCTGTTGAAGACGTCGTTGATGCTCGACGTCAGGGGTCACGTGTGGCGGACGTTCCGGCAGGACAGCAAACTGACTCTCAATCTATGGAGAAGGACAGAGAGACCTTTCATCATCAACCTCACGCTAAAAGATCAGATCTTGCTGCACGTCCCACTTCAGACCAAGAAGGATCTGCAGAAGAGTCGCCGAAAATTCAAGCTCATCAAATGGAGATAACACGCCCTCGTCAAGATCCTCGTCAGACGACGTTTCAGCTTGGAAAACGACAGCAACCTGAACACCGAACTCAAAGAGCTCAGGCCGGTTCATCTCAGCAAGAACTACAGCACTCTCAAGAAGCGACGTCTGAGCAACTCGTGCAGCACGCTCAAGAAGAGTCGCATTCATCTCAGACTCAGCAAACGGACACGACTCGCCACCAACCCATCCAGACGACGTTTCAGCTTGAACAGAACCGACAACCTGAGCAAAGATTTCAGGAAGCTCCAGAAGCGCAACCTCAACCAGAAATGCAGCACATCCAGGAAGCGCAACCTCAGCAAAAGGTTCAGCAAGCTCAAAATGCGAAACCTCAGGCAAAGGTACAGCACGCTCAGCCAGCACCTCAAATGCCCCGCGCCACCCATCAACTCTCAACAAACACCACCCGCAGCAATAGCAACACTCAAACCCCCTCGCGCCATCCAACACCCGACCACGAACACAACGACCATCCTGCCCTCCCTCTTCCCATCAACAACCTCGCCTCCGAAACGCCTCTCACCCGCCCTTCCACTCCCACCTCACCACTCCCCGAACCATCTTCCTCGACGAACCCAACCCAGCCTAAGTCCCTCACGCGCACCCAATACAAACTCGCCATGGAGCGCCAACACGTCCTCAACTTCCGTCCACCTCGCCAACGTCCTACGAACGCACCTTTACCCTCCAACCTCACCGGTCAGACAGACTCACGCATCGATCCCACAACAGGTCGGGTGCTCACTCGCAACGTATGCGTGGAAGCGAAGAAGGACCTTGCTGCCCTGAGGGTGATCACCAGGCGGGATCCAATCTGTGAGGCCATCGATGGATTAAGGCTTTGGACAGAGTGGGAGGACAGGGAGGGAGCATGGACTTCTACGGGACGTGTAGGGGCTGGGGAGACTGTGAAGAGTGCCCGGGGAATTTGGGGCGGGAGGAAAGGGGGGAAAGTGGTATATCCGGCGCAGACTTTGTCGGAAGAAGAGGTGGCGAGGAAGAAGAAGTTCGTGGCCTTTATGGCGGACGGCGGACTTCACAGGAAATTGAGGGAGATGTGGGAGGCGCCGGTAGAATAAGTAGCCGGGTGGTTGGTCGAGGCAGGATAGCTGGAGGGAGTTGCTTTTTTTTGGTAGGTGTATGATGGCACGCTCCAGGGGGTCTGGAGGGTGAGTAGATATAGTAGATAGTGTACATTTGCTGCTTGAAGCATTGCAGGCAGGTAGTACATCGAGTATGGGTATATGAATATGAATGGCTGGCAAGGCATATGACACTCTCGGCTGGAAGAGATAGACTAATGACTTAATGATATACCAATGAGATATCCAGCAGTGACATGCACAGTCTTCAAATCGACCCCGTTCTTTGGCGCTTTTTCGTGGACGACCGATGCGAGATTGACGATGCGGACGTCCACCCCAGGCTCCTTCGCTGTCTTCCGCAACAGTGGCAGGAGGTGATTGGACGACAGACAGATACCTCGAACGGACACATCGAATTGAGCCGAGAGTGCTGGAGTACAGTAATCTATCTAACGCGAAATCGAATCCTTTCCTCCCAGCAGAAGCGCACGCATCAAAGCACAATCAATCAGTTACCTCGCCATCAAGCAAGCACAGTAGGCACAGTAACAACCTTGACGACTTCCCTCTCCATCTTCCCCAGTATCACATCCGGCGCCAGCGTTGCCATCGCCTGCACGACCCCTGCGCCACCCATCGGGGCCATAGTCAATCTCCCATCCTCCGCATTCTCTAAACTCTCCATCGCCTCCATCAACAACCCCCTCTTCATCTTCCTCTGCGCATAATGCGTCGCCGCCGTCCTACACGTACTGTATGGACTCGTACTACTCGGGCTCACCGTGACCGTGATATACATATCCGTCACGCTGACACTGAACTTCGTGCTAATCACCGTGCTCACGCGCTCCTCCACCTGCGTGATCGTCTGCGTGAAGCTTTCCGTTACGGTGAGAATGGAGACGCTCGTGATGCCGCCTGAAGTGAAGATGCTGCGTTCGGTGAGGGTGGAGGCGCCGATGATGGTGTACACGGAGGTGAAGACGGTGGTGCTCTCGGCGAGGTACGGGTTGCCGTATTGGCCGTAGCAGGGGTAGTCTGTGTAGAAGAAGCCTTCAGGCACGGTGACGAAGCCGTAGGTCTCTGTCATGGCGGTGCCATTGATTGTATCGGTGGCGACGAGGAAGCTGGTTGCGAGCGCTGTGCCACCGGGGCCGGAGGAGGGGAAGATGTCGGCAGATTGATTGAGGCCGTAGCCTGCTGGGGCGCCCGTGTAGCCGCCTGGGCCATAGGTTGCGTAGTATGTGGTGACGAGCGGTGTGCCCGCTGAGGTGACGGGGGATCCAGCGCTGTAAATTGTGGCGACGCCGAAGCCGATGGGGATGGCTTGGGAGAGGGCGGTGGTAATGTCGCCGATTCCGTTCTGAGCCGATACTACTGTTGCGCCGTTGATGTCAAGGATGGTGGCTGTTATTGTGGCGTAGAAGAAGGAAGTGATTGTCGGAGTCACTGGAATTGTGATGTAGCCAATGGTTGAACCGTCGGCAACGATGTTGGATGTGTAGAAGCTATTTGGGCCTGTGTAGCTTCCGAAGCAGTAGGCACCTGCTCCTGGGTTCACAGTCCCTCCAGTTCCATTTGCAGTAATTGTGGTAGCTGGGCCAGCTCCATATTGTGTGCCGTATGTGGTTAGATATGCTGATCCACCCGACTCGACAGTCGACACCTGGTACCCAGTAACGCTGACTGGGGCGACGACCACTGTTCCATATGTTACAGTGGTCGGCTGTCCGTTTTCTCCAATACCAGTGCTGTAAAGATATTCCGTGACAGGAGTGCCGCCAGCACCGGGGACTGTGACTGTACCATATGTCGAGGCGTATATCTCCCCACCAGAAGTGAATGTGGAGACGATGTAGCTTGTGCCTCCAGTTGGGCCATAATTTCCTGAACCTTGGTCACCACCACCGTAACCTCCACTTCCACCGCCGTAACCTCCACTTGTGCCATTGCCTAAAATCCCATCAATCCCACCACCGCCGGCAGGTCCTCCACCTGCAATCAGTGTCTGGGCAATCGCAGAGCCCCAATTAGGATCAGCTGTTGAGCCAGTAACGAAAGTGAACAAGATGCAACCGAATGAGCCAGCATCGTAAGATGCGGCCACGCAAGGTGATGTAGGGAGATTGTAATTGAGCAGATCGCACTTGATCATGCAAGACGGAAAGTTGGTAGCTGATGTCGAGGATCCAACATTGCCAATGAGCTTCTGCGAGCAGGTAATGGAGTAGACCATGCCGAAGTTGTCTTCGTATTGGGTTCCAGAAGTTACCGGACAGGCAAGATTACCTGAGATTGGTGCTTGGCCGCCACCGGAGACTCCTGAGCCACCGCCTGTTCCTGAACCTGATCCGCCCGTGCCGCTACCACTGCCATTGCCTGTGCTGGAGCCAGATCCAGATCCTCCGCTACCAGTATCAGACCCAGAGCCATAGCCTGAGCCTGAGCCAGAACCTGAACCTGAACCGCTGCCAGATCCTGAACCTGTGCCTGAACCTGAAGCCGAGCCTATGCTCCTGCCTGACCCTGTGCCTGAACCTGCAGAACCAGAACCTCCAGAGCCAAAGCCTCCACCGCCAGATCCAGAGCCACCAGTAGGATTGGCAGGACATGTCATCGGTGTAGCACAGCTAGTGACAGTCTGCGTGACAAAAGCTGTAATCTGCACGGTCCTTTGTGCTGGGCACGTAGCTCCTGCATCGCCAGCCCCGAGAGCATTTCCAGCAGGAGATCCCGTTGGTTCATTGCTGCAGACTACAGTGGGTGTCACGCCACATGTGTAACATAGATAGACTGTACAGCCACTGGGGCCGATAGCACTTGAAGTTGTGATGCCGGATGGGGCACCACCTTGACCGAGTGTCGTAGTGGTGGTGAGAGTGTTTGCTGGACATGGTTAGATTGAGATCAGTAATGGACAGGGCGGTATACTTACTAGTGGTAGAAATGATTGTCAGCGTTCCTGATGTTGTCGATATCGCCGTGCCCACCAAGGATGCGGAAGACATCGAGGACGTGGTTGACGACGAATTGAACAATGCCGAGGTTGATGAAATTGTAAGAGCAGTAGCAGCAGGAGCACCATAATAAGAAGTCGGCGCGGGCGGTCCAGTATCAACAGCCGGATCAGCAAGGTAGTACGCCACAAGTACATTACCTTCATACGAAACGGCACCACCATTGCTTGCAGCTTGTCTTTTGTGCCGCTCATGATCATGTCTCTTGTGCTTGCTCGAAGAGCTTCCAGCATTCGTCTTCAGCTCACATGAAGGTGTTGTTGTGTTGTAAAAGACTGCCGCCGAGCAAGTTCCATTATAGGAACCACAGAGAGAAATGCAACCGGGAAATGTTGTAACAGTGGCTGCTTGACTCGAAGAAAGTGTGTTGCCGCTGACAGTGGCATTGCAGTAGATGTGAAAGGTAGTGTTGGAGCTGTCAACGAAAATGGTGTTACAATCAGGAGTTGTAGAACTTGTGGGCAAGGGTGCTACACTCTGAGTTGTGCTTGATGTGGCAGTTGTTGGTGTGGATGAAGTCGATGATGAAGATTGTGTAGAGCTGCTCGAACCTAGATCTGGCAAGGATGTAGTCGTTCCTCCTGATGTCGCAGACGAAGTTGAGCTGCTTGCGGCACTACTGCTGGTGGGAGGACTCTGCGACGGACTGGTAATTGTAGGTCTATATGTCGCCGCAATAGTTCCTGAATACAATCTTGCATTCCAGTATCCGACTGCTGCGAAAGGTTGCTGATTGCCATTGATATTGCTCTTCGTATAGCAGAACATGTTTGTAGGACTATAAGTTGCGCTAAAACACGAAGCATATGATGCACAAATGGCCACACATTCGCCAAAGGTCATGGTCTGATTTGTCACCTGCTCCGCTGCGGGCATGTCTGAGTCACACAGAAGTAACCAGTTGAGGTCATCATACATGAAAGTGCTGTTGTTATAATCTGGACATTCGATATTGGCGAGCGGGGTGCTTGTGCCTGTGTATGCTGTCCTTGTGGCACTGGCAGACATAGTGCTGGTGCTTGAGATCGTGGTGGTTGAGGTTGACGTGCTAGTGCTTGGGGTCGACATGCCAGTGCTTGAGGTTGACGTGCTAGTGCTTGAAGACGAGGACGTGGTTGCAATACTCGTACTGGATCCAGTCGCTGAGGAGGCACCACTGTTAGCCGGACTGTAATTGTAGTTTGACGATCCATATCCTGCGCTGGAATCCGTACCGTATGCAGAAGAGCTGGAAGTGGTTGTCGTGATTACACTCGTGTTTCCTTGCGCGACCGGCAAACCTGATGTCCCTCCCACAGGCTGGACAGTGGACAACGTGGTGGAGATTACTGCCGTTGAGGAAGCGCCTGCACTCAATTGTTGATACACCTTGAGAGAATTGACCGACCAGTATCCTTGGTCCATGCCACTTGGATTGGTGAGAACGTAGTTTGCGCAGGACGCGCCAGGATTTGAAGTGTCCGACATGGGGCAGCTGTCTCGTGCTCCGTTTGAGGACCCATAATTGGGACCAGCAGCGGAACCACAGAGTGTAGTGTCAAAAACAATCTGGTGTTGTGAGAAGAGCTGGTCAATAGTGCAATTGTCGGTGCCGTCGGTGATGAATTGAAAGTTCGCACGAGGAGTGCCAAAGGTGGTCACATTGGGCGCGCCATTTGTGATGCTGGTTGGAATGTTCTGTCGATTGAAGAACCACACCCGGATCCAGTTGCTAGTCCACTCCATAGCATATACGCCGCCGCCCTCTGAATTCAAGCCTGCGCCATAACTCTGTGTATCGCCATCACTGAAGGTGCAGCCGACGTAGTTAGAGTACCCTGCTCCGTAAACAGTGCACAGGTTCGAGTTCAAGGTCGAGGTGCTTACTGCACCGCTGCCGGCTATCTTACAATCTGTACCATTTGTGTGCAGACTAACTGTGTTCCCAGTGGCGCTGTTGAAGCCCTCGAGGATATCGATCTCCCCATACCATGGCCAAGGTGTTTCTGCTCCAAGTGACCAAAAGGCTGGCCAAAGTCCACAACCATAGGGCATATGGTTAACATCCAGCACAAACAGAGCATGGGTATAGTTGGCGTTGGAGAGTAGACGAACGCTGTTTCTGAGCTGGTACTGGGCATCGGGTAAAACAGTTGAATTGTCAACTTTCCAGGTGACATGGTCAGAATAGGTAGAGATTAGGTTCTGTGTGGTTGCCATAGACTTATTCACATAGCTGCAAGCGGTTCAGCGAATACACATCTTAGCAAGGAAGCGATATCATACTAGACAAGGCCACCAGTGCCGGTATCGTTGCCCTACGGTCTAGTAAGTCTTTGCATCCTCAGTTTGAAATCGGCGACTTACACTATCAAATGAGAACATGTCGAACCAGTTCGCAGGCGTGTAGTCGTCAACAAGTGAGTACGACAGGTCTGCCGCCCTTGCGGACTCCCTCATCAATATCAGAAGCGCAACTGTGCGAGCAAGCCATCCGGGCCTCGAAGGTGGCGACATTATGCTGATGTTTCGTCCTCATCAACACCTCGTCGAGATGAAGATCGTGTGAGATCAAGAGAATGTGTGCCAGACAGACCGCGAAAGCAGTACACAGACAATTCTTGCGGCCTTGTTTGAGGGTCTTGCATTCCGAGTCTGCAGACGCGTCACATTATATTTCCTTGCATTCCTCATAGCTCCATAAACCGAGCATTGTGGAATCCACTGCCTCGCGAGCCGGCTGTGACCGCAGTGCAAGATGTGACGCACGCCAGAAGTCGCACTTGCTGACACCCAAGATCATGTCTTAGCCTATCGGCCTATCTCGATTAACCACTGGAATGGCAGCAAGCCTTGTAGAAGTAGAGCTTGGAACAGTTTTGTTGATTGACGCTACAGTCTCTTTCAAGTCATCCGGAACACAACGTCAACATGCTGATTGCGAAACATTATACTCCCCAATCGCCAAATTGCTAATGCTGCCCAGCCTTTCTCTAAGCATTTGCATCCACCATATCTCCAATAAAGCTGTCACCATCCGGCGGGCTTTCCAACTCAGCCTCCTCAAAGTACACCGCGCCCTGGCAGAAGGAGCTTTGCAGCCCTTGATTGCTCAAGACTGCAATACCATCAATGGCGATGATGTTGGCCGAAGCTTTCGTCTGTGGATTGTAGAGGTAGATCTCGCTGCTATTGTCGAGCTGGATCATGTACTCTTGACAGTTCTCTGTGATTAGGCATCCTTGATCATAGTTGTCAAAGAAAGAGTACAGGCCGGCGCCGTAGACGAATATCTTGTTTGAGTCGACAATGCGGAGGCCGTATGTTTTGAAACAGGTTGCCGTTGTACATTGATCGAAGAAGGGATCGTTCCAAGCCTGAAGAGGTGGGTATGCTGAAATGGCATTGGGGTTGTCTTGCATGTAGCTGTGGCAGGTTAGAGCGAGGCAAGCAGGGCATTGTGGAAAGGCTTACGCAGTTTCTGATTGTATAGCTCCCAGGTAGACATTTTCGGCGTTGGAGATCTGATAATTGTACAGCTGACTATGCTCAAAGGCAGTGCCGACGAGCCAGACACCTAACGTAGATTCGATCAAGACCCCGCGACCATTGTAGATGTCAATCTGCTGTCCAATATACGGATTCATGTCGAGCTCGTGGTCAGCAACCCAACCCCAGTTATTCTCCATGTAGACAGAAGCTGTCGGTGTGATATGCAGCAGTAAGAATGCGCCAAAACAAGTCGAATTGGGTCCGTGAGAGACGAAAGGCTGTTTCAGGCAGGCATTCCCTTGCAATTGGGTTCCTGCGGACCCTCCAATGCGCCAGTGAACATCCCACATTCCTGTAAAGGTCAGCTTGCCGTTCCCTTGAGGTCAGTCATTGAAGTATACCTGCAGCACCCTGTGTTTCGCCAGCGAGATTCCATTCTACAATGATAGCACCAGGCGCTGGTCCAAGAGTCTCGAACACAAGCTCACTCATTTCAACCATGCCTACATCACCTGGCTGGCCGACTTGGAATACAGGTTGCGGGTTGTTTGGATCGATGAACGTCGGACTAGAGCCATCAACCATGAACATTGGCCAGATCTCTCCGGTAATCCTGATTTGTGTCGGCACCTTGATAGTATCGGAGATGACGTACGCGCCATGGTCAAAGTATAGAATCATTCCTGTATTGTTGTAATAGTTCAACAAGGTCTGAATTGCGCCTGTGTCGTCGACAACACCATCGCCGACGCAATTCGCAACCGAGTTGTTCTTGACAGAGATGAAGTTCTCTACTGGCTCGCCTTCATACTGCGGCCTGAATCGAGTGAAGTATTTCCCTTCGCTGTCCAACAAGACAGATGGTCTAGTCGGTGCAGGTACTTCCGTCTGTATACGCTGTCCGACTGCACCAGGCTCGAGACAGTATTTGCCATTGCCATAACTCGTGTTCGTGAAGTAGCTTTGATACGCCTCGCCTTGCAGGAAGGATGCCACAACATGTGGGCTGCCGGTAAGGACCTCAGCGCCAGTTGAGCCGCTGATCATGGTTTGAGTTACTCCTCTAAAGTCAACGTTGTCGAGCACCAACGACCCGGCAGCAGTTGGTGTGGTGGTATTACTCCAAGAAGTGGACACCCCGATAGAAGTATTGAAGTAGCTGCAGTCTTGCATGATTACAGACCCAACGACCTGGACATTGCCTCCGTTCGACATGTCAAGACCAATTTCGCAACTGTTGAACTGGATGTTCTTGTAAGTCGTGACCCAGCCTGTAAAATGTTAGCCCTTGCTCCTCATGTAGACTCGGCTCTTCACATACCCCAATTTTGGTAAATCCCGGTTGTACAACCATTGAATGTGATGTTTCGAATCGTGTATTGCTGATTACCAACATACAAGCAAGCACCTCCGCCGTTGAAGATGAGGTCGCCAAGGAAATTTGCAGAACCATTGTCCATCCAAACACCTGACTGATTAGATTGTGGTACCATGTTGAAGATGAGATTTTGCAGAGATGTCGCTTGTGCTACCTGCCAATGTATACCAACATTGGTATCTGCGTACTGGCTTGGCATCTCTGTCATGTCGAAGATGAAGTTCCGGACCTGACGGTAGAAGTTGTTCTGGTTCGTGTACCAATTTGCACCACCAAGAGAGTATGGATCAGCATCCAGCATACCAAGACTGGTGAAACCCTTGCTTCCCTTCAAAGTGGGCAAATTGGTCGCATCTCCAATCATTTGCGTATAGTACATCATGTAGAGAGAGCCGGATATCAAGTATGTGCCATGAGGGAAATATACTAGAGCAGGCGTGGTAGTTGAGGAGTCGCAGCCTTGGCCACATCTAGTGGTCGCATCAAAGGTCCCATTGATGGCCATCTGGATGGCAGCGGTATCATCCGTCTCGCCGTCCCCTGGAAGAGCTTAGTACAAGCCCGCGTGTGTATACATGCGCAGCAGCATACCAACAGCACCATAGTCCTTGACATTGCGAAAGATCGGGTAAGTTCCGTTGTAATTGGTAGCGTTGAACCTGCTGTACTGCGCGTACGGAATAGATCCTTGTCGGTAGATATCTTGAAGCCAATAAGAGGATGCTGTTGTGTTTTGTTGGGTTTCGTTATGTGTATCCTCTTGCCATGGAGCTGGTACAAACGGTGGTCCTAATGCAGTGCTCGATGTGGTTGTCGCTTGGGCGAGCGCATAATCGAACTGTTGCGATGTTAGTTGGTCTTCTGGATTTCAATTGTAGACTGTTCCCAACCAGACTAAGCACAATGATCAGCCAAATCGTAATGCCTGAGCGTGGCGACAGAATCATCTTTGCAAAGGACAAACGCTATGTATCACGAGACCACAGATGCTCTGGGCATAAGATGAAGGGTTGAAAGGGAAGACATTGTAGAAAGGACATCTTCACGCGCCGAATGGCCGCGAGGAATGCATCAACACGTATTGAGCAGTGTGGGACGTGACAGGGGAATGGCATTCCTACATTAAAAAATCATCGATTACCTTGGATGACAGGAGACTAGTCAGAAAGAAAAGCAGTCCCAAAGCGCACACGACCTGGATGGCTCTTCGCAGTCCTCTTGACCTTCCGGTGCACAACAGCTCAAGGCTCATCATCCTGATGAGGGGCTAATTGCCTCGTTGCGTTGAAGCCGTCCGGCATGCGCGTAGATATGTTGACCGCCCCAAAACGGATCCTTAGTATGCTGCTACGTATCTGCAATGTAAGATATGTTCTGTTATACTTGGTATCACACGGAAGATGAGGTTGAGGTTGAAGTCTCGCAGAGAGTCAGTGGTCACGTGCAGTTATCCGGAAAGAAGAGCGGATCAACCATTTCACGCCGCCAACCTCGCTACTCTCACTCAGTCGTACTTTACGGCCATGGCTCCGGGGGAAGAAGCACCAGCAAAGGGATTATCAGCGAGCACGATGGTCAAGCATGAAGCGGCAAGAAAGATAGCGAGTCAAGATCATACGAGGTGGTATAGCAGGGCAGCGTCAAGCATGGGCGTAAAGCTGAGAGATGGGTCACTGAAACGAACGGTCTAATTGTGTTGTGAAATGAGTTCAATCGTCGATCTAGCAATGAGTCATGGTCTCATCATATCCATTGTGCTGTACATAAGACCTCCAAGTCCACGGACTGCTGTCTCACTGCCTGAAAGCCGCCTCCATAGCGTTCTTGACAGAAGATCTTGCCATCATGCTGTCGAACCACTTCTTGACATGAGGGTACTTCTCCAGATCATAGTCCTCCTTGTTCGCAGACGCAACCATGAAGTTGAAGACAGCAATCCAAGGCACGAATGACAAGTCAGCGAATGAGAACTTGCCACCGACCAACCAGGTCCCGTCTGTGCCGGCCTTTTGCTCAGACAGATGTGTTTCCAGTACAGATGTTACGCGATTTGCCTCGGTGACAAAACGCTTGATGGCGCTGGGGAGCTGCTCCGAGTGGTACTTCATGAAAAAGATAACCTGGGCATGATATGAGCACCTGAAAATCTTGCATTCGACAATATCGTTGTAGCTGTGCTCACCTGTCCAAAGTATGGGCCTTGTCCAGACACCTGATAGTATAGCCACTGCTTGGCCAGGTATGCCTCGTTGGATCCGGCTGGGAAGCTCAGCTTCTGTTTCTTGTCGTAAACCTCTACCAGGTACTCAATGATGGCGCCAGACTCCCAGAGCGTCAAATCCCTGTTTGGGTCGTGGATAGCTGGCATCCTTCCGTTGGGGTTAATCTTGAGGAAGTCTGGCTTCTTAACATCGGCGAATTGGACATCCTCAATCTCATGCGGTAGATCGAGCTCGGCGAGGACTATGGCCACCTTTCTTAAAGACAATGTCAATTTTGTGGCGCGTACAGAGGTCGAGGACGTGCTCACGGCGGGTTAGGGCCATGCTGGCCGTAGAGCTTGATTGGCCTGAGGTCTGAAGACATTTCAAAGCGGTATATGTGGTTGGAGTGTTATTGTTGTCGAAGGAGACACGACATCAAATAGACCGAGAGGGGTTTCCCCTCCGTCCATTGGCTTTGTCATGTCATGACGCACTTAACCGCTGATTCTTAACCGCTGATTACCAATAATATAGACAAGCAAGTGTACGATCTTGCCATCCTCAGTGGATGCTTTCGAAACCATACAAGAGTTGATTATCTTCACTGGCATAGCTTCAGAGCAATTCGATGAACTGATGCTGATGTTGACGATGCTTAGATGTCGAAGCAATCAAAGCTTACGGAGAAGTCCCGTAAACACTTGCTCAAGACTATAGAGCGATATCGGCTTCGTATATAGTTCGGGAGTCCCAATTGCCCGAGCTCACCCGGCCTGGAGCTCCCGGTGATTTCCTTTGGAGATTATCTAAACGTTGGACCCCATGGAGCTCCGGCCAGTTCTCGTGAGGGGTATCGTCTGCTCCTGGAAGTCCCGAACTGTTCTCTTAGCTGGTTGAGGACCTCTATACGGCAGTCTATGAGGGGCTTCGACCGCCCATTCATCGGCGACAATCGGGCAACGTAGTCTTCGGCTCATCGGTACGGCTAGAGTTGGTGGGGTGCGACTTACATGGCATCTGGCCGAGCTTCGGAAACATAAAGGCCTCGTCAATGATGCTTCCAACATAAAGACCTCGCCATCCCCCGACACACAACAATGGACAAGCAAAACAACATCAGAGCCGAGCTTCCCCGTATCGATTCCTCTGCCACCCTCCAACAAGCCTTCCTTAGAGGTCAAGTACAACGTCAACAGTCGAACAACTTCCATTCCTCATCCCTCGTCACGCAAAAGATTACTGGCGGACCCAAGATGCCTTCTCAGACAGTGAACAAGACGTCATTGCACCCATCTGGTGTCCAGTATGTCCATGATCTCGGTGTACACAAGAGCAAGGCCTAATTGAATACCTCACAGACCTCAGCACGAACACACCGAGCTCGAGGAAGAACTCCACGAGAAAGCCCACCTTGACTACGACCGTGTCTCCATCGTAAGTATTTCAACACAATAGCCGTCTACTTTGCTCCTATTAACATATGCTAGATTGCCAACCCTTCAGTCGCTGCTCTTTATGAAGATGCTCTTGTGTATGAGACTGGTTCTGCAATCACATCCTCTGGAGCTCTATCCGCATACTCTGGTGCTAAGACAGGTCGCTCGCCGTCAGACAAGCGTGTTGTGCAAGAGCCTAGTTCAGAGAAGGACATCTGGTGGGGTCCTGTGAACAAGCCGATGACACCTGAGGTATGTTGTATACTGCTCGCTGCTGTGAAACCAGAAAAACTACCCCTCTTCTCGTATTGTCTTGCGATCATTTGCCGAGGCATCTCCGCAAACTGCCGGGTCTTGCTCCGCTCGGTCACGTGCTCACGCCCTCTCCCTCCAATACTGATTGTTCTTTTGTATAGGTATGGAAGATCAATCGCGAGCGTGCTGTCGATTATCTCAACACCCGTAACCGTATCTATGTCATTGATGGGTACGCTGGCTGGGACGAGCGCTACAGGATTAGCGTTCGTGTCGTCTGTGCCCGTGCTTACCATGCCCTCTTCATGCGCAACATGCTCATCAGGCCGACAAGAGAGCAACTGAAGACCTTCCACCCTGACTACGTTATCTACAATGCTGGTGCCTTCCCTGCCAACAGGTATACTACTGGTATGACTTCAGCTACATCAGTGTCCATTAACTTCGCCGAGAAGGAGATGGTCATCCTGGGTACTGAGTATGCTGGTGAAATGAAGAAGGGAGTCTTCACGGTACTCTTCTACGAGATGCCTGTCAAGCACAACGTCCTGACATTGCACTCATCTGCCAACCAAGGCAAGAATGGAGATGTCACTGTCTTCTTCGGTCTTTCCGGCACCGGCAAGACGACACTCTCTGCAGACCACAACCGTCAGCTCATTGGAGACGATGAGCACTGCTGGTCTGACAAGGGTGTCTTCAACATTGAGGGTGGTTGCTATGCAAAGACCATTGGTCTTTCTGCGGAGAAGGAACCCGACATCTACAACGCCATCCGCTTCGGGTCCATCTTGGAGAACGTCGTCTTCGACCCCGTCACCCGCGAGGTAGACTATGACGATGTCACACTAACTGAAAACACTCGTTGCGCATACCCGATCGAGTTCATCGAGAACACCAAGATTCCCTGTATCTCCGATGGTCACCCAAAAAACATCATCCTCCTGACCTGTGATGCACGTGGTGTGCTGCCACCGATCTCCAAGCTCAACAATGAGCAGACCATGTACCACTTCATCTCTGGCTACACTTCAAAGATGGCTGGTACCGAGATGGGTGTCACTGAGCCGCAAGCTACGTTCTCGTCTTGCTTCGCTCAGCCTTTCCTTGCGCTCCACCCCATGCGCTACGCAAAGATGTTGGCGGAGAAGATCACAGAACACGGAGCTTCTGCATGGCTGCTCAACACTGGTTGGGTTGGTGCTGGCGCTACCGCTGGTGGCAAGCGCTGCCCCTTGAAGTACACCAGGGCCATCCTGGACGCCATCCACAGTGGCGAGCTCGCCAACGTTGAGTACGAAACCTATGATGTTTTCAACTTGAGCGTGCCGAAATCATGCCCAGGTGTTCCAGATGAGCTCCTCAACCCGGCCAAGGCATGGTCATCGGAGACATCAGACTTCAAGGAGGAGGTGAAGAAGCTTGGCTCGCTTTTCGTGGAAAACTTCAAGAAGTACGAGGATGAGGCGACCAAGGAGGTTCTGCAGGCACAGCCTTCCTTGTAATGTCTCAGCTGAGAAGCGTGTATTGGCAGAAGGGTTGATCCGGGATGGCGTCACGGGATGCAAGTGCTGTTTACCGTGTGGAGCTTGTCTTGTTGCAAGGTCAATGGTCATTCTGGAAGCAATTTCGCAATAAAATCACAGTAACTGATACGTCATATAATCTTCGTCCGTTGTATATTTGTGATCTCAAGCCTATGGCGGAATTGATCTATATGAGAGATACTGCCGCAGAGAATCCCAACCATTCCACGGCAGGACTGTTCTACAGTATGGCAGGATGGTCTCATCTGACACTGTTCCTTGCCTTTAGGAGAGTACCGTATCATATATAATCTACCTCCGTCGAGGTCCTCTTGCATGCTGACATTGCTACTAAATGTTCTCGTTGGCACCTCCCTCCTGCCCGGGGAAGTACCGTGCCCTCTTGCTCCTTGTCCCGATCCCGTGGGCTATCCGTCCTTCTGAAACCCCTTGATGCTGAGATCGATACCAATGGCATGGACGGCAGCGCATCGGGCTGCTCCTTGAGGAGTACCGTAACCTATCACGATGAAACGTTGACGTACCCTGTTGTATCGGTGCATGTCCGTCTCCCCAGACTTTGACGAATCCAAGCAACTCTGAAACATTGAGCACACTATTTACATCTCTAGACAAGCTTGACAAGGACAGTATGACCTGAAGTATTTGCAATCAGCAGCGGGCCTGCTAGAGACAGCTCAGCACCGCCTCGAACTTGTACGGCGTAGATCCAATTCTCGCCCCGACGACCAGCTGCTTCGCATCTACAGGTCACCCGCTGAAACACGCTCGTTGACGAGCACTGCTGCTGGCAGCAACGAACAACGAACTACGCCATTTAAATCTCCTGACTATGGAAACAGACTGGCAAGAGGTACGCACAGCGAGATGTGAGGATCGAAACCGTATGGTCATGAAGGAGGAGAAGCGCGTACGCCATGTTTGAGCGGGCAGGACTTCAGCACACCCAGGCAGAAGTCGAGGGACTATGACACACACATTTCTGTGCGATGCGGTTCACCAAATGCATGACCGCTCCTCTTGTACTTAGTCTCTCTCCAATATACAAAGATCATTCTATACCTGAAGCTTCGAATACCACATCGTGTCTATTGCGCAGGAAATGCTGATAGTCGTACTAGGTCAGCCGAATCGGATTTCCACCACCAGCTCCGCATGCGCAAGCCTCACCCGTCACCACATTCGCTTTTGATTCGAGCCAAGAGCTACTTTGGACCGGGAACGACTATGTATGAGTACACAAAGATGGAAAGCCACCACGGAAAGTGCTGATACCAGCCACAGGGACGAATAACATCTTTCTGTGCACCGGACGTGCAAAGTGGTGCTGGACTGCAGAGATATACATCATATCGAGGACATACACCACAAGAAGGACCAGTCAAGCAGATACTACTTTGTGATAAGGGAGTTCTGTCAGTGTCGGCCAGAAGTGTACATCTCTCAAACCGGAGAGGACTTACACAATGGCACTTGACGTAAGTCGGAGTATGATGTGTAGTCAAAAGCAGGTTTAACACTGACAAATACTAGGCACGACGATTTCAAGGACTTGCGATGTATGTGCTTCTTGTCAAGAGGTACGGCCGAGCTACTGGTTACTGGCTGTCAGGGCAAGATGTTCAAAATTGATGTCGAGAAGGGAGAAGTCATTTCAACAGTACAGCCCTCTTTCCACAGGGATGCCGAGTCTGTGCTGATCAAGTCAGATTCCCAGTGCAGAACAATACACGCTCATGAAGCGCGGAGGTCAATACATATGCGCGGCAACCTCGACAGGGACCGTCCAGCTTCTTAACACGAAAACGTTCGCCGTGATGAAAGCGTGGAAAGCACACATGGGCTGGGTCCACGATATGGATGCAAACAGCAGTTTCCTCTTGACATGCGGATGGTCGCCTCGTCAGCAGTTTGGAAACATGCTGGATCCGTTGGCGAAAGTCTTTGACTTGAAAACACTTATGCCTTTACCACCGGTATCGTTCCAAGCTGGAGCTGCGTTCGTGAGGATGCATCCGCGCATGTTGACTACTGCTATCATTGCAAGTCAATCTGGACAGCTGCAACAAGTGGACATCATGAATAGCAGCATGGTAACTGTGCGCCAAGTCAACCTGGTAGACTCGTATCTGCTCAACCTGGACATTGCTCCGTCCGGAGAGGCATTAGCTTTGGCCGATTCAGGCTGTACAATTCAGCTGTGGGGAAGTCCTGCACGATTGTCGTTCACGAGTTATAGCAACACAACAGAGTTTCCTGATCAGCCGCCGACGGATCGACCCAGTATTGGGTGGAAGGGCGATGAGTGAGTTTCTGTTAATCAAGGATGGTAACTACTAGCTAAGCATAGGCAGACCTTTCAGCACTATCGGCATGCCATACTACCGTGAGACATTACTCTCATCGTGGCCGAGCCATATGATCTTCGAAGTCGGCGGTCCATCGATTAAGCTTGACCCTGCCATACTCAACAACTTGACCAGGACAGAGTTTGGCGGCTATGCACCGAATCCCCGGAAGACACGGCGAAATCAAGCAGAAGATGCCCGTGCTGCCGAGAAAGCGATTGCTGCTTTGGAGGGGCCGAAGTTCCTGAGCGAGCGCGCAAAGGACGGTGAGAATGAAGAAGCTGGACGGAGAATGAGTGAAATACTAGATCAGCTTACTACATCGACGCTGGATGGAAGTCTCAAGATTGACGTACCAGTAATGTATAGGAACGTGGAGATCAAGTACAGCAAGTTCGGTGTGGAAGATTTCGACTTTGAGTAGGTTACGCTGGCTCATAGCGCTATTAAGGGGCTGACACTCCGGCAGGTATTACAACAAGACAAAGTTCTCCGGACTAGAAACACACATTGCGAACTCGTACGCAAATCCTTTGCTTCAGCTTTTGAAGTTTACACCATGCATACGGAACCTCGCACTATATCATACGGCAACGTCATGTTTGTTCGAGACCTGTCTGCTTTGCGAGCTAGGTTTTCTCTTCGACATGCTCGAGAAAGCAAATGGCCAAAACTGTCAAGCAACGAATTTCCTCAAAGTGTTCAGTGGCTTATCACATTCAGCATCTCTTGGTCTATTGGAAGATAACTCGACAGGAAAGCCATTGACTGTAATGATACAAGCAACATCACGCTTTCTGGTGGAAAAGCTTGCAGCAGATTTTCGACAAATGTCACCACAAGTCAGCCAGATGGACCAAGCTTTGACTACTGTAGCGATGAACAGTATTAGATGTGCACATTGTGCTAACGAAACAGTCCGTCCAGGAGCCACTCATCTGCATGAGCTGGTATATCCTCCTCGTGGTTCGAGCAAAACCCACACAAGAATACATGGTCCTACGTTCTCACAGATCCTGAAAGCAAGTGTCGAAAGGCAAGATCAGACACGAGGATGGTGTGATCGATGCAAACGTTATCAGCAGCTTTCCGCAAGAAAGACAATACAGACCATGCCGCCAGTACTTGTGCTGAATGCTGCCGTGCACAGTGCAGAGGCAAAGCAGCTATGGGCAAAGCCAAGATGGCTTCCTCAAGAAATAGGTATCGTCGTCGACCAGGGACAATTCTACTGCTACGAAGGTCAAGATTTAAATTTTCACCTTCGAAGAGGCGCGTTCAACATCTTGGTGTATGAGCTTGTTGGGATGGTAGCAGATATCAATAGTGGGGAGAGCCAGAAGAGCCATCTTGTGTCGATGATCAATGGTGAGCGAGAATCTCGTGCAAATGGAAACTGCTGCTAAGTCTTTCAGTGTCAATATCATCAAAGGAGAAACAACCAGAAAACCAATGGCACCTTTTCAATGACTTTCTGGTTAGGAAGATCCCTGACGAGGAAGCGTTGAGATTCGACATAAGCTGGAAACTGCCTTCGGTCGTAACATACCAAGTCAAGCATGCACGTCACAGTATTGACGACTCATGGAAAGATAACCTCGACACAGCGCTGCTCTTCAACAAGTGGTCTGTACAGACAGACGATGATCCACTAGCGTTCCGCACACTCGCCTTGCCAGAAGAGATGCCCCTTCCGGGCACACCTGTGGGTATTGACGCAGAATTCGTCGCTCTGCAACAGGAAGAGCTCGAAATCAGAGCGGACGGCTCCCGCTCCATTGTTCGACCATCTCGCCTCGGTCTCGCTCGAGTTTCTGTTCTTCGTGGCGGCGAAGAGTCCTCGCTCGATGACGAATGCGACCCCGACACTCCACCTCCCATCCTCTCTCCCTCCACCGCACCCTACGTCCCATTTATCGACGACTACATTCACATCCAAGAGCCCATCATCGACTATCTAACCCTCTACTCCGGCATCTCTCCCGGCGATCTCTCCCCCAAAACCTCTCCCTACCACTCGACCGGCCGGCTCGTCTCTCTCAAAAAAGCCTACAAGAAGATATGGCTCCTCCTCAATCTCGGCTGCGTCTTCGTGGGTCATGGCCTCGCGAAGGACTTTCGAACGATAAACATCCACATCCCGCGCGCCCAGGTTGTCGATACAGTGGATTTGTACTACCTCAAGAGCCGTGGGCGGAAGTTGAGTTTGAGATTCCTCAGTTGGCTGATTCTGGAGGAATTGGTGCAAACGGCGAATCATGATAGTGTGGAGGATGCGAGGACGGCGATCAGGCTGTGGAGGGAGTGGCAGAAGTTCGAGAGGCAGGGGAGGGTGGAGGAGGTGCTGCAGGAGGTGTATAGGAGGGGTAGAGAAGTCGGCTTCAAGGTGCCGGCCAGCGCAATTGAGGGCGCGAGGCTGGCCAGGGAGGAGGGAAGTGGTGTGGCGATGGTGAATGAGGCGGCTATTGGGTCGCGAAGTACGAGCAGTCATGTTGGCCATGGCAGTGTTAGCGTGGCAGAGAGTGAAGCGAGTGAGAGTGCGCCGGGGACGCCGAATTTGAGAGGGAGGGCGGCGGGATTGGTGCCGGTGAGGGAGATGGCCGAGGCGGAGATGAGGTGAGCGAGACGAAGATGAAAAAGTATGACGAGACGGGTATGGTCGCGGAAGTGGGTGTACGGTATGTGCTGTGGGAAATGTACGCGGATCGGATACAGTAAGGCTGTAACAAGACACAGCTATTCGCCCAAAAGACAATCACTACCAAACGCCATAACTGAACACTGCACTGCGTACTGTGAACGTGGGACCCTCTCGCTGCCTGATTGAGTGGAGGTTGATTAAAAGCAGTGGCAGTGGCACTGATCTACGACTGACAACCCAGAGCCTCCCGCCACCTGACAACACGCACAGCATCACCCCAATACCCCCAGCCAAATTTGTGCCAGTGCTCTTCGTCCACACACAGACCTCTAAACCCTTGAGAATATATCACAAACGAGCGCATGACGAGTTGACGACAAATCCAGACCCCAACGACCATTCCTCCCACCCCACGGCAGCCATCGGCCTCTCTCCCCAATCGCGCCCGTTGCACCACGCAACGCACGCCACATCGCTGCTCGTGTGCTCTCCAAACAAAAACAATCGGCCATGACCGCATCTCGCTGCATCTATAATGCGCCTACGGCACCGTCTCGTGGGATGGTGGCATTTCAACGAAAATCGAAATCTCAACAACGACGACATCCCAGCGACAACATTACGATAAGCGAAGTTGGACTTAGCACGCTGCGCGAGCTGAGCCATTCGAACTTGTAGCAGAACACCTACTCTTCTTGAAGGAGAGGAGGAGCATCCAAAGGGCTGTGCCCACGACTTTCCTTTGCTCGAGACGACACAAACGACAGACGAAAGTCAATCACGCTCTTTTCACAGTCCTCTTTTCACAGTCTTTACCGAACGATTTTCTTGCCCAATCTTCACTCTGCCGGCACATACACGACGCCTGCATCGTCACACGACAAGCGAAACAAAACAAACCGCCACATTTCTCACGACCCAGCAACCACACCAACGTCGAACGCCTGCTCAAGCACGCGCTCCATATCCTCACATTCCTCACGCAAGCACTAAGCCACATCCAACACATCATGCGACCGTCCACCCTCCTCACTCTCTCCTCCCTCTCCCTCTCCCTCCCCGCCCTCGGCAGCGCACAAGCCTCTAATCCAAGCACGTCCTTTTCGACACTAACAACCACATCCACCCTCACCCAACCTGCCTCAACAATAACAATCCAAATCAAACTCGCCCACCCCACCGACGTCGTCGCTGCCGCTGCTGCTGCTGCTGGTGACGCCACCCTGAGCAGCAGCAATGCAACGGTGGTGAGCGTGACAGGAACGGGAGCTGTTGCTACTGGTACTGGTACGGGTATGGGCGGTGTGGTGGCACCAGGCGGCTGGAACGCGACGAGCAGTTATACGATGGGCAGTCCGGGGCCGATGACGGGGGCGACGACGATGCATGGGGCTGCGACGAGGGTGGGTTTGGGAAGTGGGAGTGTGATGCTGGCGATGGTGGTGGGAGTTGTGGTGGTGGTTGGGTTCGTGGTCTGAGAGACCTACTTCTTCTCATCTGCTCATTCGTTGGGTGTGCACAGGTGGCATATCAATCTCTTGTTTTCGTTGTTTTCGTTGTCTTCGAGGATTTGACCTCCCGGCGAGGATCAGAAGCCCTGGTGGCACTTTTCGAAGGGTTGGGCGTGGGTTGCATTTGATTCGTTTTGGGGCTGGAGGGCTTGGTTTGTGGTTCGTGCTTGGTGGTTCGTGCTTGAGGGTTTGCTGGCAGGGAGGTGGTGGGTTGGGTTGTTATGATGTACGCGTCTTGATGTATGAGTATGGATGTAAGCAAGAGGGCTTGGCACGGGTTTGTCGTGTTAGTACGATTGATGGTACAACTGGGAGCTTTCGCAGGTCGAATCTGGTGCAATGGACGATGTGATTCGCTATAGAGGCTATTCTCCAAAGTCAATCTTACCACCGAATCTAAGAAGCCGAGGTTATTGAGTCCAAGAAAGCCGAGGTGCTTACTCCATGCTCCGAACACCATGTTGCTCCCCTTACTGAGAAACGGGCATTAGTATTGTTCGTTCCTCGACAAGCGCATTTGTGGTTGCATGATCGATCGTACGACTGGAAGCCGTCGCAGGATGAATGTGTGTCACTGTAGCCATTTTGATGATTTCATGCTGCAAAGGTTCCTCTGGAAAAGCAATGTCATCAAGTCCATCACAGCCTATCCGCCTCGCAGCGTGACAGCTCACTCCATCGCACCGCCGCACGAGCAGCTTACTTCATGCCCGCATCGATGGTCTACTGCTTCATAACTATAGTTTGGGACAGCACCCTGGCTACCTGCTCGAATCCGGTGTCACGGTAGTCATTGCTATGCTGCAAAGGTTCTCATCAGCGCCACAGCTTACTCCTTCGCATGCCCGCACCGGCGGCCTCTTTTGCCGTGGCCACCCAGGGCAACAGCCATACCAAGCCTTTGATGCTTCACTCATGCCAAACAGGCTAATCTGATAGCCATCATCCACGCTAATCTGGCGTCTTGGACTGTCCAGACCAATACTCGCAACGTCCGTGAGGGGAGGGGAGGCCTTGATCGAGGTAGCGGGTGAATTGCATGTATCAAAGTATACTGTAGCTTATGTACCAATGTATCGAATCACTGGAAGCGACGTCCAGAACCAAGCCAAGCCCTTCCCGGTACAAAAGATGCATGAACACTTGGGAACCGTGGCGCTTGAAGCGAGATAAGACACAGCATGAATTTTGATTCATGGATCACGAGGGGCCAGGATCATCTGGTATCACGAGGGTAAGGTAGGGGTGGCGATAAAAGGACGGCAAGTCGCCTGGCACTTGGGCTGCCTCCCTGGATGATTAATGATCAATGTTATCCAGTCAAAAGAGAGAAGAGAGAGAGTCTTTTCCAGCTGGACTCGCGACGTGAATGAACCATGGCCAGATCGACTAGATCGTCCTCGTTAAAATGAAAGAAAGCTGCGGGGGACCGCGGAGAAGTGCGGGGGCAGTTTGCTAGTTTGCGGAGAGGCGCGCTAGTGGGACCCTTGTATACTGGCTCGGGCTCGACTTGGCACGCCTCGGACTCATGACCTCCTGCCGCCCACACCCCCATGCTTGCTTCGAGTCCTCGGGCGTCGTGGTGCCGTATCACATTCTCCAATGGACTGCCCGCTGTAAGCCGCGCTACCTGTATACTTTGATACCTCAGTTCGTGCCGCGATACAGCGTGACCAAGAGGACCACAGCTTCACCGCCACCCCGCCTTTTAGCATGCGCGCCGTGCATACAGCCGAGTTACACAGTCCGTGTACTCGGCGCGCGCTCCAATCAGCATGCCAGTCCATGCACCATCGTGAGACTTCGTGACCTAACCAGCATGTACCTCAGTACTGCTGCCTGCCCAGTCGGAAAAACTCATAGCATGATCTGGGTTCCAGAGGATTGAGCCGCGTTCGGGACTATCGGGCTTGCCCATCAGCTGGTCTGCTGCCAGCAAGGTCGCGTAGCAGATAGATACTGCGTGACCTTCATGCACATTTTCCCGGACTAAAACACTTTACCCTGCAAGTACATAAGTATTAGCTGTGGCCGTCTCTCTCAAAGCTTCTCTTTTCCTCTCTTCAGTTCTTTCTCGTTTTGAACCTCCCCCGTCTCACTCACTACACCACCGCCAGCAATCATGGTCGGTATCACCACCTTCCCCTTTGCGGGACGCGACTTTCCTGCAGTCACCTGGTACAAGGACCCAGGTTTGCGAAGGACCTATCTTACGCTTATTTTCGTGGTCATGACTTCCGCTACCAATGGATATGACGGCTCCATGATGAACGGTCTCCAGACTTTGAAGTATTGGCAGGACCAATTCCACCCCTCCAACGCTACTCTCGGTCTACTCAATGCTATCATGTCTGTTGGTGGTATCGTCGCTCTTCCTCTGTTCCCCTTCATCGCAGACAACTACGGTCGCCGTATCGGAATCATTGTTGGCTGCATCATCTGCATCGTCGGCGTCGTATTGCAAACTATTGGTGCTACGGTTGGGATGTTCATCGCTGGACGATTCATCATTGGTTTTGGTACGTGATGATGAAGCTTCTGACTGATGATCAGCTACTAACCACAATCAACAGGTATCTCCATCGCACAAGGATGCTCTCCTCTTCTCGTCACCGAACTGAGTCATCCTCAGCACCGAGCTACCTTCACAACCATCTACAACACCCTTTGGTACCTTGGTGCCATTATCGCAGCGTGGCTCACCTTTGGTACTCTTCAGATCAAGAGCAATTGGTCGTGGCGTATTCCTTCTCTTGTACAGGCATTCCCCTCTATCCTCCAGCTCATCTTCGTCTGGCTCATCGACGAATCTCCCCGTTTCCTCGTCGCCAAGGGTAAATCCGAACAAGCTCTCCACGTCCTCGCAAAGGCCCACGCCAATGGCAACGAGCAGGATGAGCTCGTCCAACTCGAGATCGAGGAGATTCACTCCACTCTCAAGCTCGAGCAGGAGTTCCAGGCTCAAGGCTGGGCTATCCTTTGGAAGACAAAGGGAAACCGCCACCGCATGCTTATCTGTATTGCCTCTGGCTTCTTCTCCCAGTGGTCCGGCAACGGTATCGTGTCGTACTATCTCAACAAGGCTTTGGACGGAATCGGCTACACCGACCCTAACACCCAGGATGTGATCAACGGTTGTCTCCAGATCTGGAACTTGCTTGTTGCCGTCACGATTTGTATGTCTCCCATGTTCACATACCATCAACTTTCAGACCACACTCGCTAACATCCCTCCTTCTCCAGGCTTCCACGTCGACCGCTTCGGCCGTCGTACCCTCTTCCTCGTCTCCACTGCCGGTATGCTGGTAACTTACGTCGGCTGGACCATCGCCGCTGGCCGCTTCGCTGCCTCCAACAATACCAACCACGCCGCTGGTCAGACTGTGCTCGCCATGATCTTCCTCTATTACGCCATGTACGATCTCGCCTGGTGTGGTCTTCTCGTCGGTTACGTCGCCGAGATCTTGCCATACAACATCCGCGCAAAGGGTCTCACTGTCATGTTCTTCTCCGTCGACCTTTCTCGTGAGTCATCCATGCTCTTCTACTTTCGAACACTTGCCCTCAGGAGAAGGCCAAGTTCACGTGTCAGTGTTCAGATGCTAACAACACTCGCCCCACAGTTTTCTTCAACCAATACGTCAACCCCGTCGCCCTCGGCGCCCTCGGCTGGAAATACTACATCGTCTACGACTGCTGGATCGCCTTTGAGCTGTTTATAGTGTACATGTTCTATGTGGAAGTCAAGAATACGCCGCTTGAGGAGATTGCAAAGTACTTCGATGGTGCCGACGCCATTGTCGGTGGTGCTGGTAAGTCATTTATCTCCATGCCCATCGCCAAACACATCCCCCACTACCCACACTCCCGTGTCACACCTTGAATCGAGATTCACTATTCATTTTGCGTGTACTGACGATTTATGTAGCTGCTACCGAGAAAGGAGCTCAATTGGCCGTGCAAGCCGGCATCGATGCTCCAAGGACCGCGAGCACGAGCGGGTATGAGTTGGGCGAGAACAAGGGCGAGGCTAGGAACATTACGCATGTCGAGGAGTTGTAGAATTCATTCGGTGGACTATGACTTGTGGACATACTCTACTGTCACAGGTAGTCAGGTAGATGGTAGTGAATTTATTCTATCGTTTATGCAGCTTTCCGAGTGCCTCTGTGATGCGCACTTCGTACTGTGTACTCTTCGTAGTCGTGATAGGTATGCTCGTCGGTGCCAGCCAGCGCGAAAAGTCCAGATATGTAGATGAACTACGGTGGTACAGTAGATGTCCCTGAGAGTCTCTCTTCCCCGCACTTCAAGTCGCGAACCATTAGCAGTCTGTAGCTTCACTCGCTTCTCTTTCTTCATCTCACTTACGGAAGACCGTCTGAACTCGACAGAGAATCCTCATACGATCTCCATGCACGGGACGG
>Ga0058698_10000132_pt1 | contig 41911 bp, 55 predicted proteins | sample AgamicAsSfe_FD_67288 | JGI IMG/M metagenome (GOLD analysis project Ga0058698, IMG submission 67288) | Agave microbial communities from Guanajuato, Mexico - As.Sf.e | ecosystem: Host-associated > Plants > Phyllosphere > Phylloplane/Leaf | place: Guanajuato, Mexico | collected 2012-05-30
AGGGAGGGAGAGGCGGGATACGTGATTATGACGATGGGAGAGTTGCTGCCGCTTAGTTTTGGGCCTGATATGTTGCCGGCGCCGGGGGACATGGAGAGAATACAGAAGGGTGGGTAGAAGTGGACAGCAGGAGGGGCGTGGGCAGGTATGTTGGACGATTCACGGAGCTATGATATTCTCACTCTATAGCTCCTTTGATCATGACGATAAAGCTGGTGGTCAATCAATTACTTTTCGGAGGATATATGCAAGCTTCCTATTCATGCCATGCGTAAAGTCGTCTCTCAGCTTCGTCTACTCCTAGCCGTACAATCCGCTACGTCCTCGTCGTCATCGGCTTGACAGCCACAGCACTTTGTCCCTTCAACAAAGCAGTCGTCTCATTATCCACCACATCCTCGTCCTCCACCACCACCACCACCACTTGCACCTCTCCCTTCGCCCGCCCCCTTCCCTCCTAACATAAAACACAGCCCACATCCCCAACAACACCACCTGCGCCATCCCAATAACCAAAATCACAATCCACGCGCTCCCACCCTTGTACCCCAACCTACTCCACAAATTCCACAGCATCAAGAACGTCAAGGGCGTCGCCAACGGCAACCCCGTGGCACTCTGTGCCACAAGAGATCCCAGGCTGTACGTCATGTAGATCTGCGGCAGCCACATGACGAGCGAGAATGCCATTTGCGTCAGGCCAAGGATGTTGGTCAGCAGGGACACCGAGGAGGGAGAGGAGAATTGCGTAAGCAGGCAGAGGAGGAAGACCAAGAGGGCCTAGACGAGGGAGAGGTGGACGAGGCGGGTGCGGGATCGGTAGAGGAGGGTACGCCGTCGTCAACGGCGGCAATCTTGTTCGGGCTGAAGCTCGAGCTTAAAGCAACAGAAACTCCCTCATCATCCACAATCCGCTTCCCCTCCACCGCCTCCTCCGCCGCCACCCGCTCATAATACGGAAACAACCCCACCAAGACAAGGTAGAATGCAAAATTCACCACAATCTGCACCACGCCCAGCAGGCCTGCGACACAAGCAAGCGTCGAGATCCTGTTACAGCAATTCCATTCTGTTTGGGAGGAAGGCAGAACCCAGATGTTGCCAAGAAGGCAGAACCCAGATGTCGCGGAGGCCGCAGATGCCGCCGAGTACGCCGAGAAGGAGGAAGGAGAAGGAGAGGCCGCGCGCGAAGCGTAGGGTTATTATCTGGAGGTATTGGGGAGTGTAGCTGAGGACGAGCCAGAGGAGGATGCTGCCGGAGAGGGTGGTTTGAGGGAGGTCTGTGGAGAGAGAGCGGTGTTAGTAGATGGACGTGTGGAGGATCGGAGAGATGGCTATGGAACAGCATACCTGGCTGGCTGAGCTGTGCGCGGCGTTGGTCGAAGAGTGTGGTCGACATGGTGCGTGTTTATATGATGGACGAGAGAGGTGACCAAGCCAGGGACAATAGGGACAAACGTAACTTCCAAGGTAGGACAGCTATAACAGAGGTCAGGCAGACACAGCTCAGGCGGACGGCTATTGATTCACAGACATGAAGAAGACGCATGCGAAATGGAGACTACCAGTAACATCGGAATTGAAATTAGCATAAATAAGAAAGTCAGGAGCCACAGCCGCGTGATCTGGTCGGGTCTTGACCCTGATCAGACTCGTAGGTATAAAGAACGTACTCTCGCTCAAGGTCGGAAAGACCTCGTAGAGTCTTCGGTTTGTTGGGCAGGAGGAAGGCGAAGATAACAGCGAGTGCGGTCGTCTAGAGAACTATGTCAGTGCTAGCTTTAGGTGGAAAGGGCTGGAGCTAGTACCGCAGCACCTTCGATGATGAACAGCCATCTCCAGCCATCCATACCGTGGGCCCTGTCGAGCTTAAGGATCGCAATCGCAAAAAGACCGCCAAAAGCATTCCTAAGCTGTGATCCAGCGTAAAGTAGTGCAGTCCTGAGGGCAAATTGCTTATGGTTGAAGAACAGTGATAGGTAGAATAGTACCTGGACGTGGTTAGCTGAGGCTGGCACATGTGCAAGAGATCTCAAGCGGTCGTCTAGTAGGAAGCTGGACCAGATGGCTGCTCAAAGCGTGAAAAGCATTCCCACAAGACTATAGGCCAGTAATATCTGCCGATGGTGATAGCCTCGTTGCAATGACCGCGAGTCAGTTTACCTCCGGCGGGCCTACGAGCATATCGCAGCATCTGATGAGTCTGTGTGTCGATGAAGCCAAGATAAAGCATCTCGAGAAGTCTAAGCAAGGGCTCCGCAGGAGGATGTTGTTGCAAAGCAGCAGAGCAATCGTCGATGCATGATAGAAGTGCGCACGCTCGTGTAGCTTACGAGAACTGAACATCTTCTCGTAGAGTTCTAGCAGAAGTAGTGCTTGCTGTGCCCAGAGCTTCGCAAGGGTGTTTAGTAGCTAGATATGTAAATATCTCCCATCTGATATGGCGGCCAAGCAGATCCGCAAAGTCTGCGTACTCGGTAGTTGCATTTTGGGAAGCAAGCCTATGTACGGTAGAGGAGCCTAACAGGACAATTATTGCAAGTAGTAGCAGATTGAATGTGTTCGCAGAGAATGTTGGCTTGTGCATGAACGGCATTTGAGGTGAAATGTACTCCCCAGAATGATGCTACGCATAATAGGACTAGATCAGCACTTATCGTTCGGATGTCGTTAACGCCAGTCGCCCCGAGGAAGTTCTGTAGCTGTACTCATAGCGGCCTTTTCTCCTTACCTATAAACATATTGAACAGGTCGCAAAGCTGCATCAGGCGCGCATCTCGCACGGAACTGGTAGTAATGTCGGATACGTTAGCTCCATTGTGCTTGTCTGTGCTGAAGGTCCTGCTGTGAGGAGGTCCGAAGTCACTAGCCGGGTTGAGAATATTCTCAAAGTTGATGAAGGGAAGATGCGAGAGATCGAGCTCATTCACTGGATCGCCTGCGTTGAAGAGCCAGGTCCCGAAAAATGGGATGAACGGCGAAGTATTGCCACCAGCATCAAGGTAGCCATTCTCAAGTTCTATGCCTACAGCCGCGAGCACGTCAACTAGTGCTTGCTTCAGGCAGTGACATTTGAGACAGCTCCGGTGTAAGGCCATTATCAAATAAGCCAGAGTCCATCCCACTGAACAAGAACCTGTCGATACGAGTGTTATCGACGAATAGTGCTGGCACAGCAGGAATTAGGTTTCCAGTACGGTGACTCTCTTCATGCCTGTTTGTCAAGTCCTGCCTGACGAAGTTCTTGTGGCAACCACTGACAGAACACAAGGAGATCTTTCTGGGGCGATGGTTCAACTTATGTCGAGTAAGGTGCTCCGAGCGTATATATACCTTGCCATAGTCAGGAAATGTGCATGTAAAGCTACGACTGCTGAGTGGACGACGGCTTCGTGTCGAACTGTCATCTACCATCAGCGAACAGAATGGAGGCTATTGTGTTGTTACATAGATGAGACGAAGGGCCAGTTATTGCCGGGCGAGGAGGAGGGCCAAGAGCAGGGAAGGCAAGTGGTTAAAACCAGGTTGTCGATGAGAACGGCAGCGCCTCGCCGCGCACCCGAGCCTCCATGGTAATTGGGCATATGATGGCACACTTAGACTTGATTGTCAAGCTGCCATCCCAATGGCAAACCTTACAACCATAATATGGGAACTGATACCTGCGTTACCGCTCACCATTCTCTAATACTACCATCGGGTCCTGTAAACTCCTTTGGCTGCCACGGCTCAGCATCTGCTGCAATCTTGCGGACCATGTCTTCGTCTATCTCAATACCCAGACCCGGTCCCTCCAAAGCCATCACATAGCCATCGACAATGTCAAACACTTCCGGGTTCTTCAAATAAGTAAGAAGATCAATCTCTCCCGCCTCAACGTTGTAGTGCATGCCCAAGGACATCTCGCAAATGACAAAATTGCTCGTGGAAAGCCCGATCTGGAGACTGGCTGCAAAAGCAATCGGTCCAAGTGGGCAATGAGGCGCAATTGCTACATCATAAGCCTCCGCCATGTTTGCGATTCGCTTCGTTTCAGAGATGCCGCCAGCATGGGCAATATCAGGCTGTAGAATATCACAGCTGCCGTCTTCGAGAAATCGCTTGATGTCCCATCGTGTGAAAAGCCTCTCGCCCAGAGCAATTGGAATGGTAGTCGAATCAGATAGCTGCTTGTAGCTTTCCGGGTGCTCTGGAAGCAGGGGTTCTTCGATCTAAAGGATCAATTAGAAAGTTGGGGTTGAATGAAAGTGAGCCACCTACGAATAGAGGCCGATGAGGTTCTAGCAATTTCGCTAGCTGCTTCGCCATCGGCTTGTGCAGGCGGCCATGGAAGTCGAGACCTGCATCTAGACCAAGAGCTTTGACTGTCTTGAGTCGCTCAACGGTGGCATCAAGAACTGCAGGTGAATCTAGCCAGCCGACATCCTCCGTCGCATTCATTTTAACACACTTCAAGCCCTGAGCTTTACGTGTCTTGCTGCAGACTGTGAGCGAAGGAAGTGGGACGTTACGTATTCTCCACTTACGCTGCAGCTTCAATATCATTAGGTCTATCGCCGCCGATCCAACAGTAGACCTGAGTCTTGTCCCTTACTCTACCTCCTAGAAGAGCATAAACAGGCACACCGAGCTTTCGTGCCTTCAAGTCATACAGTGCAATGTCTATCCCTGAGAGGGCAGACATGAAGACAGCGCCACCGCGATAGAAGCCATGTCTCCACGCAAATTGCCATATGTGTTCAATGTTACTAACGCCAAAGATGAGTGTGTACATGTGAGTATCGACTGTTCGTTGTTCACTCACTCGGCTTCGAATCTCCCTTGAATGAGGCGCATGATCAGCTCATCGAGGGCACCTTCTACAGCAAGGGTGTGGCCTTCAAGTGTCGCTTCGCCCCACCCATAGTTATTGTCCTGAATGCTGGTTAGTCTGTGCTCTTCAGCTTGTCAATGGTAAAGCAGATACCTGGTCGACTATCTTCACGAACAGCCAGCGAGGCTTGACGCGGAACCATTCTATAGTCTTTATGGGTGCCATGTTGCCGGATCCTCGAAAGATGCGATCCCGGGTATGCTCAGCTTACTGTGCCTTGCTCATGAAAGTGTGCTGCCCTTATGCGTGACTGTGACTTCGCCGAGCACACCCCGCCAAGTGAGGAGGAGGGGGCAGGTAGCCAGTTCGTGGGGGTCGTGGGGTTGCGGGGATTCTCCTCCAAGCTCGAAACGGACTCAGTACTGCAGTCGCGGGATGAGTGGAGGGGTTTTCAATACATGGCCCGGACAATCTGGTGCTCTGCTATTGTGTCTCTCGATTGTGTCCAGTCCTGCACGATATTTATGCAGTAAATCTTAATCATACATCCTCTATTTGCCTTGTACCCTCAACATGTCTCCCGTCCTCGATCTATTTTCCTTACAAGGACGAACAGGTAATCACGCGAGGCACCACGAGTCTCATGACTGACATGTTCCCAGCTTTGGTCACTGGTGCAACACGCGGCATCGGTGAAGCATTGGCTGTCGCACTGGCAGAAGCTGGAGCAGACGTAGTGCTTGTGCAAGTATGTAGCTCACGCTATATATTTGGCAGACCCCTCGAGCTCATACAAGCGCACAGAGAGACGAGGACAACACCCAGACACGCGACCAGATCCAGAAGCTGGGCAGAAAAGCCACGATCGTCACTGCAGATCTGTCATTCGCGAAGGATGTCAAAGGATTGTCACAAAGGGTCCTTGCTGATCACGATATCGTATGTCCAATTTAGTGGTCAGAAGTGGTCTTCTGCATGCTCACACACTTCCAAGGATATCCTGGTCAACTGTGCTGGTATACAGCGGAGGCACCCTGCGCACGAGTTTCCTGATGACGACTGGAACGAGGTATATCAAGCTATGGGAAAGGTGGAAGCCTGACCACGACTGACAACACTAGGTTTTACAAGTCAACCTGAACACAGTATGGACGCTGTGTCGAGACATTGGAGCGTATATGCTCCAGCGAGAGCCTCCGCCAGTCAATGGCTACGTCCACAGGGGTTCCATCATCAACATTGCCTCGCTAGTGTCCTTCCAAGGTACACACCGCCCTTCGAACCGCTTGGAAGGCCCAGCAAACTGACGTCCAAGTAGGTGGTCTGACCGTCCCAGCATACGCAAGCGCGAAAGGCGGTGTAGCGCAACTCACCAAAGCACTATCAAACGAATGGGCCTCAAAGGGTGTCAACGTGAACGCAATAGCTCCTGGATACATACACACAGACATGAACGAAGCGCTGATAAATGACCCAGTCAGGTCGGAGCAAATCATGGTGCGTATCCCGGCGGGTCGATGGGGACTACCTGAGGACTTCAAGGGCGCTGTTGTATGGCTCGCAAGTCGTGCGTCGTTGTACGTCAATGGAGAGATAGTTACCGTGGATGGTGGATGGATGGGCAGGTAGTGTTGTTGCAGCCATATAGAACGCAGATCTGCTACCAATGTAAAACCACGCCAAGCAGATCTACTGCTTCGAAGCAAGTCGAAGGTTCACCGCCGTGATCAAAGTATATACAGCAGTCAATGTCGGCACATCCATGTTATGCTCTTGAGCCCGCTTGTACGGCGTCCCTATAATCACATCTACTTCCAGTGGCCGTCCTATGAAATCATCAGCAAGTGTCTATGGTCCAGCAAAGCGATATGGTCCTTACCTTCCTTCGCATCTGTCTGCATACTGCTCCCAATCCCAGGCAGTGCCAATATCTTATTGATCAAGGTATCAATCAAACCATACTCAAGTGGCACGCCGCACTTCCTGGCCACATCAATCACCTCTCTCATAAGCTGTCTCGTAAACGGCATGGCAGCCTCCGAGCTACTCAACCACGTCTGCGTATCCAGCATGGTGAGCGTTGTGAGTGGATTCCATGCTGCATTCCACACGACCTTCTCCCATCGTTTGATCTGCACATCATCCTCGACCGTGAACGTAGTACCGCCCGTACGCAAAAGACTTGCAAACGCATTCAGACGTGCATGTTCGACTGTCGCATCACTGCCAGCATTGGGGAAGAGCCCGATCTCTGCGTTTTCGGCTGCGGTGTGCTTGATCACGCCGGGCTCGGATTGCACTGCTCCGACCCAGGTGACACAGGAGATGATGGTGTTTGAGGGGTACCTCTCTCTGAACGGGTCTTCGTTGCCAACGCCATTTTGGATGATGACTATTGTTGTGTCTGGACCGACTGCGTTTTCAAGGGCATCCGGGACAGCTTGAGACAACTTCAGGGCTTTGTGGGCGCAGACGACGTAGTCGTATTTCTCGGTTGCTTCTGATGCTTGCTTGAAAACTGTGATCATCAGTCTTCACAATGTCCGATGGGGAGGGTGAGAGCAACCTCGTCTTGGCGCCACTATGTGTTCCCCGTGGTTTTGACTTTCTATCTTCAAGCCCTGTCACTTCACGTCAGTATGTACCGCTGTGTGATACCTTCGACAGAGTTCGCACCTTGCTCTTGACTGCTTCATGATTGCTGCGCGCGACAACATCAAGCACAATGTTCTTGTTTCTGCTCAATATGAATGCATAGAATGATCCGATGGCACCAAGGCCGTATAGAAGGACCTTGATTTCTCTTGCGCTCATCTTGCAGACTGTCTATAAGATCTCGTAGATTCTGCCTTCGGTGGAAGCTGGGTCGAAGTGGAAATACTGTAGCTTGGCAAGTCCGCATCAGGAAGCTGAACTTGCTCTGGACGAGTGGGGCACGATGTGGCGCAACACCGCCACGGGGCTCTTACGTTCAAATCTTCGCTCATGGATGCTCGAGGCGGCACCGACGGCTAAGCTAAAAAGTGCATCGAAGACCATGGCAGTTGGGAAGTAATTTGCACGTTTGAAGGTGATCAATCTGGTTGGCTTTGCAACAAAGTGCCGATTGCCAATCTTAGTGATGTGGCATACTCTAATGTTCCATACTATTAAACACTATCCGTACTAAGTCGATGCTATATACTAGTCGCACACCCAGGAAGTCTTTAGAAGCCGAATGGATTTTGAGGTGCTATAACGTGTCAGCATGATCCTGAAGAAGTCACGGAGCTATACAAAGGTAGACTTACTAGCAGAAGACAAGTTCGCCCTCCTTCCCGTCGGCTGCGCCGTAAGCTTCGGCGTAGTGCCAAACCTGACAGGCGGGGCAGGGCCGGTCTTCTGGGGCATTAGAGGTGCAGCAATCTGCTGTTGCTGCATCTGAGGCAGTTGAGAGGGTGCTTGATACGGCTGCTGTCCAAAGCCTTGCTGATACCCAAATCCAGTAGGCTGAGGTTGAAGTGCTGGAACACCATATTGTCCACCGAACCCAGTTGGTTGAGGCTGCAATGCCGGGAATGAGGGCTGAAAACCTGTCTGTTGAGGTTGTAATGGTGCTTGGAAACCTGTCTGCTGTGGTGGCATTGGTGTGAAAGGAGCACGAGCAGAGTCACCGAATGGGTTTCCTGTTGGCTGTGATTGAATATATTGTGGTTGGAAGCCTGTAGGTTGAGGCTGTAGCGGTTGCATGAATTGTTGACCATATCCAGGCTGTTGAGGGAACTGTCCAAATCCAGTTTGTTGAGGCATGATGCCACCGTTGGGTTGTCCATATCCGAATCCAGTCTGCTGTGGATACATTTGCTGCATCATCCTCTGTTGACTGATCTCCGCCATACTTTGCCCTGGAGGGGCTATTTGAGGTAGTCCTGTACGTTGAGGCATGAGTGGCGGTGGAAGAGCACCATTTGACTGAGGGTATGGTGCAGAGCCTGCTCGCTGAGGAGCTGGTGGGATAATTGAGCTTTGATTGCCAAATCCTGATGCCTGCGGTCGCTGACGAGCCATCGCTTGCTGTGGCGGCGGATTGGTCGATGGTCGTGCAAGTTGGTCAAAGAATGATGGGTCAGCACCAGTCGCTTGTGGTTGAAGAGGAGCAGCAGACATTGCTGGCTGGGGAGCAGGAGTAGGCTGTAGTGGTGGAGACAGTAGAGACAGCTCTTGCATTGCTCCATTAGGCATTGGTCTTTGAGGTTGAGGCGCGGCTGTTGATGCTGTTGAGCCGGCCACAGCGGTCTTTGCTGGTTTGACATCCCAAGCATCATCATCGAATCCAGAAGTTGCGGGTCTTGACGATTGAGCACGTTCCATTGGCTTGTCCTGCTTGATATTGTTCTGCTCAAATGCTCGAGGATCGACTGTGTCATTGGTTTGTACAGCAGGTGCTGGACGACCTTTTCTGGTATTGTTCCGTAGACCTCCGTCAGGGCCTGAGAATAGACCTCCATCCACTTCGCCACCATCGGTAGCTGCACCTGGTGCAGCTTTCGAGCGACCATACTTTTCGTCGAGATATTTCATGACACGTAAAATGTCCCCCTCTTTGATACCCAATGTCCGAAGGAGACCCGCATTGATATCCGGCATATTCTCTTCACCCATCTGATCTTTGGTAAAAATCTGGGCATACCTTTCACATATCTGAGGAGAGACACCACAAGCCAAGAAGAAGTCGAACCAATCATATCCCGGCTGCTCCTTGGATTGAATTGCAGCCCCTCCTGTGGATCTAGATGCTGCCGCGGACTGATCTCTTTCAGGGTGTCTATCTTGGCCTTTTCGTTTCAGGTCCGAGAGCGGTTTCTCCTCGTCAAGCGATATACCAGTTCGTCGCTCGACATACTCCAGATCATCCGGGGACATCTTCGCAGCGGGCACGGCAATCTTGACGCCATTTGATTTGTGGAGGTGAATTTTGCCATCTTTCAGCCCGAGGAATTCCGCTTCAACCTTGAATGTACCTGAACGATCTGTCCAGGTCCGTACCTTACCACCGTCAGGCTTGATGGGTCCAGATACGGCACGTTGTTCTTGCCTATCCTGGCGATCAGATCTCCGGTCATCGCGACTTGACGATCGTGCTGCATCTCTAGTGATTCTCTCTTCTTCGAGGCGGTTCTGTTCGACAACTGACAGACCGGAGTTCCGTGTCGTAGCTGACATATTTCCAGTGATCTCGACGTAACTGCTGGGCACGGAACCTTCTTTGCCAGTTTTCAGCCTTCGGACAACCCACCACTCTGCGCTCTGCGTATCATCGATAATTAAGACTTCGTCGTCAACTGCCACTGATACTTCGTCTTCTGCCTGCGCCATAAATTCATAGAGCATGCGTCCTTTCTTCTGCCCTTGACCAGTAGCCGCGGCTACGACCTCTTTAAGACCTGAAGCCCGTGCAGCCCCAGCTAGATCGCCAAGCGAAGACACGATCTCTTGGGCAGTATCCTTGGAGCCTGCATGGAAGTCGATACTTTTGCTTGGTCGCACAAGCTCCATGAAGACATGCTTGCCCTCAATAGAATAGTGCGACAGCTTTTCGGCTGTCCATTCTCTTGATGGTCCGTCCTTTTCCTTTTGTGGCGCAATCATGATGACACCACGTGCGACATTGAGGCCCAGTGTTGTGGGCATCTTCTTGTTTCTGCCCATGTGCGAGATCATTTCATGGATATTGTAAAGATGGAAGCCTTGCGGTGATTGAGCTCGCTCTTCGTCATCGTAGTATCCATTACGTTGCGATCGTGTTGGTGATGCCATCACGCCACGAGCTGGCGGTTCTTGGTATGCTCTTGGTGGTGTCGCATCTGGTCGTTGTGGCATTGGTGGAGGTGCTTCATCGTCAGAAGCTTCTGGTGTATACTGTACTGGCGAGGCAGGCGCTCTGCTGGGTAGTGCCGGCCCTTGTCCAGTGCGTTGTTGAATAAGGCCCGCAATAGCTGCAGCGGGATTGGGTGCTGGTTCTTCTACATCGTCGTAATCGTCCTTACCATAGTCTTCTTCACCAGGTATAGCTCTCGAAGAAGAGTAGTGCGCAACGACCGGCGCCGCTACTGGAACCGCAGCAGGAACATCACCCCCGGCAGCCACTTTCTCGATGTAGTTGGATGGTGCAAATCCAAATTCGCCATTGAGTCCAACAAGTACCCAATCTTCATCCGAGTCGTCAAAAACCTCGAGCCTAGCATCTTCTGGGAATGACACCTCTTCATCGGTCTGCTTAACATATTCGAATAGTGCTCGTGCCTGATAGAGCTCGGCGGCCTGCGATGGAATAGATAGTCAATCATCATGCGCCGCAAGGAGGGATTCGTAGGATGCCGTGCTGCCAACTAGACCAGTCCGAACGTACCTCTTCAACATATGTACTGGGTATCAAGCCTTCCGGCTCGTCATCATCGCCGCTTAAAGCCTTCTTCTTCGCTTTCCACCAGTCATCTTCTGTGCTTTTTTCCAGGATTAGGAGCAGATCCCCTTCGGAGATTGCCAGCTCTCCTTCGCTTGACGGCGCATACTCGAAGATCGATCGATATACACCCACGAAGCCCATCTTAGATATATTGTTGCGCAGCGAGATCGGTCATACACGGACGAGAGACAGCGGTTGCCGTGGCAGAATTGCAGGATACAGGCTCGACTCTTCTCAGATTCCAAGAATGCGTTCCTCTTCCGGTGTTCGATCAATGGTGGCTCAATTGGCGGTACAGTGTAAATGTACTGGACCTTGAGTGTGATCGAATCCCGAGAGGTTGAACGAAGCGCATGCTGCTTCATTAGCAACGTTGGATCATGACGGGGAGTGCCAAGAAACAGCGGAGTCGGACCGAATTAGCCACGATACTGCATGAGTAAGACTCATTGCTCATTGAGCTGCTACAACATCTCCTGACCACCTTACTGAAGTCCACTATCTCGCAGCTAGAGTCCAAGCTGGCTTCACATACTGCTGGAAACAGTTTCTCGAATGTCTAAAAGAGGCCTCCACTTTCAGGACTTGCCGTCAGAGCTTTGACAGCACATTGCTAGACACACATTCGCTGTCATAGAAAAGAAAAGAACTTGCATAATTGAGATCTCAGAACTGCAGTATGCTCTAGGTGACTCTCGTCTTGATGTCATCGTCGAAGTCGACGATGACACTGACTGAGCGAACGATGTGTTTGGAACATGACTGCAGAAAGACTACTACTTGGGAGCTCTCGTGATATGCGCACTAGGGTGAGGATATGAGCTTCAACAGCATAATCATAGCATACATGCGGCTCCCTGCCTGATGTGTGAAAACGGGATATTTCCGTTAATCAGTCACGGATGCTCGTGCCATTGCCGGTGAAAGCTACGCCAGTACTCTCCCAGTGAGCACGAATGCCACAGGCGAAAACAGACTATACTTCTGGTTCTGGCCGAGTGAGAACCCAAAGGCGAAGGACGAAATCACTATCTGGCTGAATGGAGGCTCTGGTTGTTCGTCTCTTGATGGCAGGAGAATGGTCCTATCTCGTGGCAGTCGGCGATTATCAGCCTGTCCGCGACCCTTAATGCCTGGCGGGACCTTACGAATATGGTATTTACCACTTCCACTGTACCTTCGTATCAGACTGACCCTTCTAGGTCTACACTGATCAGCCTACTGGCACGGGCTCCTCCTCGGCAGCTCCAGGAGCGGCGGGCAAGATCATCAACGAAATAGATATTGCTACACAATTTCTCGCGTTCTGGAAAAACTTCGAGAATACATTTCGTCTGATCGGTTGTAAGGTAGCTCGCCGGTCGCGAGGGCCCGCAGGTCAATCGAGTGTTCAATGAACCATTGCGATGATGAGTCTACCGAGTACGGTATTATAATCCTGGAGCAGCTTTCCACCAGCTTGAAATCTTGCTCGGTCGCATTCCCAGCTTGACTACTGTTGGTGATTTTACTGATCAAACAGGCAATTTCACCGATGCTGGACCATTCTATATATGAATTGGAATCATCGAATTAGCCTCTATCCGCGCCATGATGTGCTGCTGGAGCTCGACACGGGGGGTACCGGAGTGTCGTTGATGATCACAGGATATGGGAGTGCAGTTGGTGCTCGCAGGCATGAAATGCAACCTAGATCACATAATCCTTAATACTCCTTGGCACTTCTCACATGCATCAACGCCATCATCTCCAAAAAGTTGTTCTCCATTGTCGATGTGATCTTGTTGTAGCAACAGCTTATTCACTGATACTAGCGCAGAGCCGAGTTAACACTGTGAACAGCCTGTGACACCGAGTAGCCTTCTATCTTTGCCGCAGCCTTACTACCGAAAGCCAGCAACGATGGCACAACAACGCCTATGCATGGCCACTGTGTCACGAACGCTTCGGAGTATGACAACGCTGCCCAAACCTGCTGCCAGCACATTCAGCAAATCATGGCGACCACAGCGACCACAGCGTGCACAGTCTTGCAATCAACGGCGGCATATCTCCACAACTTCGCCACGAGCGGCGCAATTCAAGACTGTTGAGAAAGCGAAAGCTTTCAACAGCATGGGTGTAAGATTTGGGAACTGTACAAAAGGATTCACAGGACTGACACGTTGGTAGCCGTTTTCCATTGCATCAGGTGTTTTCTTCATTGTTTGTGGTGTGGGTATGATGTACTACTTTAATGCTGAGAAGGAAAGACTTGCGCGCAAGAAGGTCCGGGATGCTGCCAAGGGCGTGGGCAAGCCAAAGATTGGAGGACCATTTGACCTAGTGGATGCGGATGGCAAGCGGTTCACTCAGGAAGACCTGAAGGGCAAATTTGCATTGGTATGACAGGTGCGAATGCATGTGGCGTGCCTATACAGTACTAATGGTGATACGCATCAGGTCTATTTTGGATTCTCCCACTGCCCAGATATCTGCCCGGATGAACTTGACAAGATGGCCAAGATGATTGATATGGTCAAAGAGAAGAGAGGAAACGTGCTCAAGCCAGTATTCATTACTTGCGATCCGGCACGGGATACACCAGCAGTGATCAAACAATACTTGAGCGAGTTCCATCCTGATATTATTGGTTTGACGGGCGCTTGGGAGAACGTCAAGGCAGCTTGCAAACAGTATCGAGTATATTTCTCGACGCCACCGAAGGTCACTCCGGGGCAGGATTACCTGGTCGATCATAGCATATACTTCTACCTTATGGGTAAGTTAGCCCCCGCTACGGACATCCGCTGGACTGACATCCCGCCAATAGACCCAGAGGGCGACTTCATTGAGGTTGTAGGCCGACAACACACGGCGAATCAAGGAGCAAAGATTGTCAATGATCATATTGGTGATTGGGATGGTCCCGTCAATCGAAGCTAAGGCGAAGGCTGACGGGTACTAGATAAAACCTTTGGGCGAACCATCACAGACGGCTCCTGGAAGCAGCAGAACTTGCTTGATTTGGCAAAACTCACAGGGCGACGCTTGGTCAAGATGGAAACGTGAGGGATGGGCTGTGCTGATGCGCCCCGCCTCGTGATACGGTGCCAGATGGCTTCTTCTCGCGGAACGATTGTCATGTACTCCTTATGTATTATATGTATTCCCTGCTCTTAGCTGGAAAGAAATCCTGGCGGAATTGAATGAGGCTGTAGGCATGATAGCATCATAGTTCTAATGCCATCCTTCATGCTAGCATGCCATCACTGTCGAACTTTCCAAGCCACACGTATACTCAATTTGCCCTCACTTCAAGGGCATGTCAGGTAGAGAACGCATGTATACGTAGCGCAGTACATGCCGAGTAGTTGTCGTCGTACCACCGTCGGGCTCTTTCCAGCTACGATCCGTTCAGCCGCACTTGCCCACGTCTAGTGACCTTGCATGCTTCACCCTTTGGTCGGAGCCATATCGATGCGCGCTAGACTTATCGCGCCAGATATGACTAGGTTGTGTCTGATCTTGCATGGGTGATCCGATGCGCAACATACTGGATGGACAGGTTCCCGACGCATTGGAGGCAATACTTGGCGAGGCACCCTACACGCAAGCAGTACTTCAGCTCGAAGACGGCAGAACCGAATTAGATCTCGACAACGCCATTCGGCGAGAAGCGCAGGTCGCTGGAGTCGATGTCGAACAATCGAAGAACGATGGGTACGGCGAGTGTACCAGTACACGCGCGACTACACCACCAACGCGAAGTGCAGAGAGTGTTTCACCAAGTCCGCACACTCGCCGCTCTGCGTCGATTGATTCGCACAAGACATGGTCGACAGGAGTGACGTCTGCATACTCTCGCATATCTATTGACGAGCAAATTTCGAAGTCTACATCTCCAATACGACGCCATCTACACATCCCGTGTGCATCACTCGACCAGCCGACAAGCTCAGTCACCAGCACACTCGGCAGCCCGCACAATTCGAGTACTACCTCCGTACATACCGTCCCGAATTCAACATCAGCGCACGCTGCCACCGACCCAGACCACTATCCACGAAGAAACTCGAAGCTGAAGCGGGGTCTCGATGTGCTGTCCAAGTTCAAACGAAAGCGTGTAGACGACGACTCTAGGTATGTTGGCACATTGCAGAGCTGTACTGATGACAGTGCTGAACATTAAGCAGAACATGTCTTCGATGCGCACAGTCACACGAGCCGCAGCGGACACTCCCAATCAGACTAGCTTGTCAACACTACATCTGCCGAGCACATCTCCGCAAGCTCGTGGTGGATGCCCTGATATCTCACGCAGTCCAGTCTCTACAGTGCTGCGAACAGCCTTTCTCTCGAGACGTTCTGCTGGGGGTGTCGAAGGACGAGGAACTGAATGTCTTGTTGCAACCAGAACCGACTCCAGTCTTCGAAGCGAATGATCCTTTTCAGGACCTCGGTAGGGCAATTAGTCCAGATATCGTCGAGCAGGGCATTTGGACGCTACACCATGACAACGTTTGGAGAACCAATCCTTTCGAGAATGATAACAGTCTACAGGCACATCGCAATGCATATCTTGCTCTTACAGATCCTGACTTCCGAAACATGAGAAACACGCAGCTTGACGAAAGGGATAGATTCCTTGCTTTTCATGCTGAACAACGACGATTTCTATTGCAATATCAGGTCCAAAGCCGCTGGACGTGTACGCAAGCTCACAGGGCGACGGAGCATGATCTGGAACAAGCTGTACGGTCCATGCGTCAAATGATCATGTCCTTACTAACCTTCACTTAGCACATCCTTGCCCTGTCTGATCTCGAAGACACTCATCTAGCCGCGGAACTTCACCTTTCCGAAGCCCAGTCGCACGAGAAGCGCAATTGCTCGCTAGCTCTTCGTCATATGGAAGCCTATTGCAGCCACGATGCTCACTCCGACGAGACACACCCAATCTCTGATCGTGATCGCCGCGAGCTCGCGCGTCAACGATGGGAACAGGACCACTTGGCTCAACGCCACGCCAGCGGCATCAAGGTGCTGCGCGAGCAGCAGGCACGGCAATTGCGACAACGAGCACAGGCTCAGGATGAAGAAGTTCGCTTGTTGGCGCCGAAGCAAGCAAAGGAACTGGGGGAGCTGGAGTCTTCGGTTAGGTCATTGGACGCCAAATTGGAGGAGTTGAGTGAGGAGCGGAAGCGGCGGCTAGTGGCCAGATGGGACATGGCCGTGGAGATATGGAAGCGTCGGAGGGTCATGGCAGGGCAGATGAGCTTACCCTATCCGATTCAAGCTATCGAATGGCCGCCGCAGAAAGAGGTCAAGACAAATGCCTCCATGGCAGAGATGGCAGAGAAGGAGACGAGCGACGAATTGGAGACTGCTCAAACACAGACACGACTTTACGAACTGATGCATGCTCAGACGGCGTCGCAATGAGCTTATGAGATACCCATTACTAGGTACATCCACGAACAATGACAATCATGACAAATCAACAGTATCAAGTAACATGAACGAGGTGAAGCTCGGCGAGCACCGGCCGTCGTTCTGGTACATCCAACAATCGTGATATCGCCGTTTGCTGCATTGGGTTTAGCGATAGTGGAGTTTTCAATATTTCGTTCTTGGCTTCTGGGCTGAGCACGCGGGTGAAAGTGCGCTTGTGGCGGCAGTCGATGCACGGATCGTTAGCTGAAATGCTGAAATGCTGAGTCTGTCAGCGGGATGTCCGGGATGGTAAGATATTAGTATAGATCGCTTTCTGAAGGGACAGGGCGTGGGCAAGCCTCCTTTATGAGATGTAGCCACGCAAAGTCAAAGGGAATTAAAGTTGAAGGATAGAGTGTGAAAGTCAGTAGTCGGCAATGCGGTACTGCATAACACAGCTGAACTGAAGGAAGTGGAGACGGCTGGGCACTACTTTCCCCGCTGATGCAGCTTGGCCAGGGCAACGTAAAGCCAGAGATTAAGCCTCTAAACAGGTTGTCGGTATTGAACGACAAGTTGTTCAAGCAGGACCACGATGCGACAGTGCAGATGACAGCGTCATTCGATACAGCTGAAGAGTACGGTGTGATAGTGTGACAAATTCCCAATACGTCTGCCCTAGTCAGACTTGCGCTCGATCCGACCAGACCGATCCACCGCCCTGCATGCAGCTGGTCACTCTGCACCACTGCACTACTGCATGCGGGAGCATCGCCGAGGCCGCGATGATGTGGTAAGTTACACACACCCAGATCCACCTCGATGTCTGACTCTGGTCGCACTTGTGAGCGCACCGCAAAAAAGCCTGCTGTGGCCGTCGCTCCTGCCGCCTCTGCTTCTGCTTCTTCTCTTCGACTTTGAACTTATGCTCAAGTCGAAATGCTCACTTCTCGTCAACAGAGTTCTCTTCCTATGCCTATCCCTAGCGACAACCCTATCGATCCTGCCGAACTCCAACCAAGACGAATACCTAAACTTGCCGTCAGGAAACACATCGAAGGCCTTGAGCCACCGCCACATCTGCGCAATGTTGGCCTTGGCCTTGACGTGCCACCACCACCACCACCACCACGGACGGATGTGAATAGCCAGGATGACACAATCACGCCAATAATCTCCAGAACGGCAACCAGACCTGACTTCGAGACGAGAGGCTCACACAACTCGACACAATCGACTGCCTCTGATGACACTACACAAACTGAACGGAACCTACCCTCTGCCTTTTCATCCCAAGCACGCAGTATAGACTTCTCTCGTGGATCAGTATCCATTGCGCCCTCGACTAAGAAGTCAGGCGTCTTCCGCTTCCTCACGCTAAGAGAGCCGTCTACATCAGCATGGGAAGAGTTTGCAGAATTACAAAAGAGAGAGCAGGCATTGAGAGGAGCGCAAGGCAAAGCATTACCAGAAAAGAGATTGCCAGAGACGATACCCAAGGTCAACTCGAAGGTATGCATAATGCTTGTCGCACGAACAGTAACACCAACTGATCGTCTGTCGCACTACAGTGGAATGGATTGCCCGATCATGTACAACCACCCAAGAGCCACAAGCCATGGAAGAGCAGCTTGGACATCTCGCGGACAACCATCAGCAGGGCCTCAAGAACTTCAAACGAGAGCAAGGGATCAGATAGGCCTTCCTCGGGACATTCGAGCAATAGCAGCAGGACAATGCGAAAGATCAACTCGAAGAGCTCTGATAAAGCCGAAAGTGTTAAGACTGTCAAGAGTAACAAGATCATCACACCAAGTGCTGCAGGACCAAGTCGCGTCGGCCCGGCGATGAGTACAGACTCGATTCCACCGGCGGCATCGCCTGTACCAGCAAGTATGCCTGCAAGGTCACTATTCTTCAGTCCTGAATCAACACTACCAACATACACATCAGGAACGATACTAGTCTCCGAGAACAGAGATACCTCGCCGTCAAATTCTGTGTACAACGAGTCGCCAACGTTGCCGAACTTCCCACAGGCGCCGACGTCTTCCCCAGCTGGTGGCTCATCTACAGAGAGACTAACCAAGCCAACAAGCGCGGTAGAAACTGCAGTGGGCGATGAGGAATTGACACCAATACAAGAGACTGTACAAACAAACCCGCCGGCAGAACACCATCGGAGTGCTTCAGACATAACACTTGCACCTCCATCACCAGTGACACCTGATCTTGCCACTCCTCTTGGTCCGCACAATTACCATAACCGGTTCGCAGGAAAAAAGCCATACAAAAATGTCGAAGAGAACCCTCAATGGCCACTACCTACGAAGCCCGACGAAGTCATCATACTTGACAACGAAAGCAGCCCCCTACTGAATGAAAATCCGTCCCACATACGTGGCGAGTCTAGTTCATCAGTTGGCAGTCCAATAGTACAAGGCTTCGACTTCTCACAGACTGACGGATCCAACGACGAAGCTTCGTCGCCGATCTCGCCTATACCCCCATCGAACGTTGTCAGACTGCGTGAAACGTCTCCAAAAAAGGCACCACCATCTAGCACGTCTCGCCCCATATTTCCATTCAAGTCGAAGCCCCTCATCGCCCCTGCCTTCCTCCCAGGTCGCGTCAAGACACGGCCGTTCGACCTAGACACAATCGCTGAGTCCGATGCTGGATCCATCCGCGCTCCCTCGCTATATATTGTTCCCGAAGCAAACTCCAGCGCTGCGAGCATCATCACTCTGAAGACCGGAAGTGGCGCCATGGGGTCCGAAGCTGCTGCTGCCAGAGCTTCGACTGAGTCAATGCTTACTTCAATGCAGCGGCTTGGGCTGGGCGCAAAGACGAAGCGCGAAGGCGGGTACTTCATGGGACCGGATGGAAATTGGACGACGTCGGAAGGAGAGGTTGAGAAACGAAAGGGAGGCCTTATGGGTAGATTCCGAAGGGGAGGGTGATGGGTGTAAGGAGACGAGCGACTACTGTCATGACGACAAGAGATGTAGGAGTCAGGGAAAGTTGAACTATTCAGCAGAGGTTGGGTGGCTGTATAGCATACCGTGGCATACGTCAAATTCGAGCGAGGCGTCTGGTTGGGAAGGGCTATATGTGTACATTCAATGAAGCGGCCATTTAACAGGGGACAGGACTCGGTTGCATGAGGATCATGGAGAGGTATTCGTAGTATAGCGCGCGCATCAGCATCGAACATCGAAGTGCAACCTGACTAGACATATCCTTATACCTTACTTTGAGTATCATAAACTCTACGTTACGCAGTACTGAAGTCTGTCGCCAAGCATGTTCGCGCGGGAAAGCGCGAGCTGGCTCAGTTCATTTCATCTGACAACTTCACGACGACACAGCCCCACTCTGGAAACTCAAACGCCCTCCAAACGTTTCAAGTCTTTGTGAAACCTAGCTCTACCTTGACATCAAACACGGCCCCGGATCCGTCATCTCGCCTCTCATTTCCTTGTCTAGCTTTAATCTTCTTCTGTAGATAAACTTTGCCAAATCTCATCTCACTCTCACTCCACAACATAACATAACCTTCGTCGTGTGCTCTGGTTGTCCTGTTGCTGAGCTTCTACACTAATACTAACACTCGCGCACGCGCTCCGGCATGATGGACAAGTCACAAGCACGCTCGAGTCCTCCGTCTGAGTCTCGGGCAGCTAATAGCAACGGTCAACCTGGAAGAAGCAGCTTGAACTTCTTCAGACGCGTCAGCAGCGACAAAGCAAGAGCTACAGCGCCAATGTCATTCCGACGAGATACAAAACAGGAAGTCGCGCCTCAACCTCAACAGCTTAAGAAGCCGCGCATTCCCTCTTTGCATTTTGACGCAAACGGCAGTAGTCCCGTTCGCTTCGAGAGTCCACGCTCTGCCTATCCTGCTTCTCACGAGCCAACATCACCACGTCGAAGTAACGCTGTCAACAAGTCAGTCAGATCACAACATAGACCTGCAATGCCTGCCATTCCGCAGACGCCGGTCACGCCTCCGACTCAGGACAAGTATGATCCGTTCGCGAGGACTGCTACGATGTCGTCGACCATGACTGCGACGATGAAAGATCGTGGCAGGTATGGCTATTCGAGTTCCTCTACGAATACGACTAGTAGTCCTCCTCGTCGCATCCGCAGGAAGAAGGATGCTCAGCCGTTGAAGTGAGTAGAGCCTCTGGACTCGGATCTCCCATACTGACGTTCACCTTGAAGTGTGCTCGTCATTGGAAGCAAGAATTGTGGCAAGACCTCATTCATCGAGTTCCTTCGCAGATCTCTCGCGCAGCCTGTCAAGAACCGTGGCACGCCATCGCCTACTCGCTCACAGTCGTACTACAGCACATCTTTTCCATCCGAGTATCTGGAGACGGACATTGATGGTGAAAGAGTCGGCTTGACCTTGTACGATTCGCAAGGACTCGAGAAGAGTATTGTGGATCTGCAACTACAGGAGATGACCTCTTTCATCGAGTCGAAGTTCGAAGAGACCTTTGTTCAGGAGCAGAAGGTGCTGCGGAATGCTGGTGCGAAGGACACTCACATTCATTGTGTTTTGCTTCTGCTTGACCCGACTCGACTTCATTCGACTTACAATGCATCTTTTCAGAGATCTAATACTGGTGAAAAGTCTGAAGGAAGAGGATTACTGGATGCGACAGTCGACGTCGAAGTCTTGCGTACTCTGAACGGCCTGACCACAGTTGTACCGATTATCAGCAAAGCCGACACTATCACCGTTGCACAAATGGCTACACTCAAGCGTGATCTTTGGCACGAACTCAACAAGCTTGACTTTAAGCCATTGAGTGTGCTTGAGTTCGACTCGGACGAGAGCTCGGCTTCTGACAGTGAGGATGAGTGGGTTCAGCCTGAGCATGGAAGAGACAGCGGTTCCCCGAAAACCGATGGCATGTACTTCGCACGACAGACCCCAGACAGCACATCCATCGGTATCGCTGTGGCATCGATCCATTCTCCTACGCCAAGCGCATCACCTGTCTTGACCCAGAATGATATCACTGAAAACAACATGCCGGACATTCCGATGAGCATCATCTCGCCTGATACCTACGAGCCCGGTCTTGTCGGTCGACGATTCGCCTGGGGCTTCGCAGACCCAGAGGACTCACATCATTGTGACTACCCACGTCTAAAGGAGAGTGTCTTTGGAGACTGGCGCGACGACCTTCGTGAGGCGAGTAGAGTTCGGTGCTATGAGAAGTGGAGGACTTCCAGACTGAAGAGACGTATCTCACCTGTCGCACCTCATGCGCGATCTGTCAGCAGTGGTATTCAGAGCACGAAGAAGGTCATCGGAGGTGGTGGATCTTGTGGTGGAATGGCGAATGATATTGGAGTAGCCACGAGCGGTCTGGATGGGGATCAGGATATCTTGGAGGGTTTCCGCAAGCTCTGAATGGGACGAATTTGGTCATGAGTATGTGCTATGATGTGATGAAGATTGGTGCTGAAATTCAGGAATGGCAAATGTGCAAGGATGATCGAGCGGAAGGACAATCGATCAGACACAGTTGTCCCAGAAGATGGTTCATATCTCATATCTCGCTTGGAGATGGAGGACAGATGACAATGGACTGTACAGATAGTGGATATTGCCATGACGAATGTATAACCCTAGTAGTGACCACACCCGTTACCCAGGACCAACTGTGTGCACCTGGGCAAAATCGATCGGCGCTCGGACCAGTTCGCCCGAGCTGAACTCCCAGCATCTCCACCATTCTCTGTTTACTCTTCTACTACCCACACACCACACCAAGCACAATGACCACAACACAAGCGACATCCGCGCCGCTAGGCTCCGTCCTCGTAACAGGTGGTTGCGGCTTCCTCGGCAGCCACATTGTCTCCCTCCTCCTCGAGCGTTACCCCCAGCCTACGACACGTGTCCACGTCCTCGACGTCCGCGTCGGCCAGACCACCTTCCCCTCCGCCACCTACCACACCGCCGACATCACCGACGTATCCTCTCTGCGCCCCGCTCTCGAGTCTATCCGCCCAAATGTTATCATTCACACCGTCAGCCCGACCTTTGACGTTGGCGGCAACAAAGCAATGGCAAAACGTGCGGAAGAGATTATGCGCAAGGTCAATGTGGAGGGGACAAGGCTGTTGATGGAGGAGGCGAAGAGGGTGGGCTGTAAGGCGTTTGTGCATACGAGTAGTGCGGGGGTCATTGGCGATATGAGGAATCCGCTGGTTAATGCAGACGAGAAGTTTGCATATGTGAGGGGGAAGTTGCAGCCGGAGTATTATACCGATACAAAGGTCAGTCACGCAGGCTCGCTCTCGCTGTTGCTTTCCTTGTCCTCTAGCTTTCGCGCTGGCGGTGCCTCGCGACTCGTCCTGGCCCATACTAATCCTCCTCCCAGGCTGAAGCAGAAGAAATCGTCCTTGCCTCCAACCTCCGCCCAACTCGCACCTCCCCCACCACAACCTTCCTCACCACCGCCCTCCGGCCTAGCGGCATTTTCGGCGAACGCGACGTCACACTCATCCCCAACATGATCAAAGCCGGCCGTGACGGCCGCTCGAATTTCCAGCTCGGCACCAATGAAAACCTCTTCGACTACACATACGTTGGCAATGTAGCGCACGCACACATCATCGGGGCGGCGAAACTCCTCGAATTGGTGAGGAAGTACGAGAGCAGTCCGCCAGCGGATCTGTCGGAGGCAGGGCTGGACGGGGAGGACGCCCCGCTTGAGTTGGATGGTGAACCGATTATCATAACGAATCAATCTCCGATCTACTTCTGGGACTTTGCAAGGGCTATCTGGCATCGCTACGCTGCGCTGTCGCCTACTCCACCGCCACCAGTGGCGCCCCTGAGCGCTGTCTGGCAGATTCCCGAGGGTGTTGCCTATAGCCTAGGTGTGCTCATTGGGAATGTGTACTCGCTGTTCGGTTTGGGGGTGCCGAGGCTGAGCCCGAGTGTGGTCAAGGTCAGTTGCATGCCGAGGTATTACAGAACGAATAAGAGTAGGACGGTGTTAGGGTACGTGCCGGTGTGGAGTCTGGATGAGGGGCTGGACAGGTCGATTCAGTGGTTCTGCCAGAGGGAGAGGGAGGAGGCGGGGAAGAAGGGACAGTGAGAGGAGGGGCAAGGCGGGGTTGATGGGCGCACTGTAAAAGCGTAGTGGAGAACAGATGGCAACAGAGCAAGGAAAGGGAAGGGTGTGTGTAGGCTGTAGACAGTATGGGTAGGATTCCCATTCGACATGAATATATATTACTATCTTTCTGTCCATACCACTGGCAGAACATGCCGGCGCTCTCTCCGACAACCTCCTTCATGCTTTGTCAATCCTGACGTCTTGTGTAACCTCGTCACCACGCCCACGACGGCGCGTCACACGCCAGCCCGCATCCTTCCCGTCCGCTCCCCGTCTTGCGTCGAGTCTTCAAGTCTCAAGTCTGGAGGGCACTCTCCAGAGCAGGAAAGGCGACGTGGTAAGACATAAGTGAGCTGGATGTGGCTGCGTCCGCTTCCGCTCCACTGACCATTGACTTTGACTTTGTTGAGTTACTTGGCACCTAGTCTTGGCAGAAGCATTTATGTAAAAAATCTAATCTGATTAGATCCAGAGCCGATCCTATCAGATCAACCTGAAACTAGCCTGCTTCTTGACTCGAAACGACCTTCCAGGCCGCGCGACATGGCGCAAAGGTATTCTCCGTGCTCGGAGCCGTGGTTTGGTCTTCGGTGGAGAAGTTACGCTCTCTATGGCTGCTTGCGAGGAAGGCTGCTGGGGTTAAAGTAGTAGCGACGGCCTCTGTTTTCTGGCAAAAGAGAGTGTCTCATTGACGAGCTCCAACTTCTGCCAACCTGCTCTTCGTTCAGATATCTTCATCTTCACATCATTATGCATTCCTTGTGGCTCTTACTGGAGTTCATCCTCTTCCTCTCGATCTCGAAAACAACCACCGCTAGTGACGAAGTCGATTCTCCAGGCTTCGACTGCGCCCGTGCATGCATACTTGCTTTCGAAGATGACTCTTTCACGGATTGTAATCAGACTACTGCTGCACTATACCCGTATGGTGGCTGTCCGTGCACCTCGGACACCTTTGCCCAGCTGGTATCAATCTGTTCGAACGACTTCTGCAACGTGAAGGACGCCGCGAGCACATACGATCAGGCGGCTAAGGAGCTGTGTGTGTCTGCAGATCTCGAAGGCCTTACTCTACCGTATGCTGAAGCCTTGAGCACGGGTCTGGCTGACATAGTCTCTTTTGACTCTATTGACCTCACTGCCAATATCACCAACCCTTTCCATCTTCCTTCAGCTACATTCTTTGACGTCTATTATCGTACAGTGTACACATACTATCACGAGCTTGGACTTGGTTTGGTCCATGGGTAAGCGAAATGCCAGTCTCCTCTGCTATCATCTGCTAACCTCTTACAATCAGTGGTATTACCATGGCTTTCCTTGGCGGTGTCATCATCCTTGCGATGCTTCGGACCGCGGTAGTAAAGCTCATGTATCCTCGAAGCCAGATCCGGTCCCTCATCACCAAACGTCCTAACAGACTGACGCGGCTCGCTCAACGCCATGTCATCTATCCTTCAACCTTCTTACACACTCATGCCGTGCGCCCACGACTTTTCGGTCTCAGTTTTTCCATTCCTACAAGAGCTCAAAGCATAGTCATCTTCATATACTTGGCACTTACTTTGGGCTTGATGTGCTCCGAGCTGACCAATATCTCCTTTCCGGCGAACGTGTACTTTACCCAGGAAAATTATGCATGGGCTCGCTATCTTGCGGACCGCTCTGGTACGATGGCGGTCTCCCAGCTACCTTTCATCTTCTTGTTCGGTGGAAGGAACAACATCTTGATACCACTTACTGGCTGGGACTATTCGACATTCTCTGTCTACCACAAATGTGTGAGCAGGACCATGGTTGCGTTGGCTTTGGTGCATAGTTTCGCCTACATTGCCTGCTCGCTCATCTACGGCGGAGCAGCTGAGCTGGCAGAAGACGCATCCGACAACTACTACATCTGGGGTATCGTTGCAACTTCAGTATCATTCTGCATGATCGTCCAGTCTGTATACGATCTTCGCAAGCTGGCTTACGACTTCTTCTCCGTCCTTCACATCATCTTAGCGGCACTCTTCCTCGCTGCTATGAAATGGCATCTCGAGCCTCTTGGATGGATGGAGTGGATCTGGGCTTCCGTCGCCATCTGGGCATTTGATCGCTTCATTCGTCTTGTGCGTCTGGTATACTTCAATCTTGGCCTGTCTAAGACTGCTACTGCTCAGGTTGAGCTCTGCATCCATGACGATCTGGCTCTACTCAAGTTCAAGGTGCGCCCTGTGCGATCTGTTGCCTTCCAGCCAGGAAAGTATGTCTTCCTACATATTGGTGGCGTGGCTCCATGGTCAGCTCACCCCGTATCTGTGATCGATCAAGATGAGGATGGATGTTACGACCTGGCTATGAAGGTGCACCAAGGTCTGACACGGAAGCTATACCATCGCTTGATGAAAGATTCCATCGGCGACGAATCGACAACGGAACTTAGCAAGACGGCCACCCTTCGTGTCGGCATCGATGGCTTGTACGGTCATACCGCTCCAGTCGATCTGTACGACAGTGTGCTTCTCGTCGCCGGCGGCATCGGTATCACAGCTGTCCTCGGCTACGTCAAAGCTGTGGCGTTGAATCACAGCAGCTATACCAAGCACGTTACGCTTGTTTGGGTCGTCCGCGACTACATCTATCTTGACTGGTTCCGAGAACAGCTTAGCCAGGTGGTAGATCTCTCCGCCGAGCATGTCAGCATCACTATCCGGCTCCACGTCACCAGTGGCGGAGGCGGTGCGCAGAGCTCGATCGATGTCATGCATAGCCAGAGTCATGGCAGCAGGTCAAGCACGGCATTTCCCACTTTCGCCGAAGCTAAGAAGGCTCCCACTGTCGCTATCACAGCCGCATCTCCATCCCCCATCCACAGCATCAACAACAACATCAACAACAACGACGACGACGAGAAAACTGCCTTTTCTGCCGAGCCTGCTGCTTCCTTGCCCGTGTCGTACACGCGTCCTGACATGGGAACTGTGATCTCGGAATTTGTGCAGAGCGCATCTGCCAGCGTGGCGGTGCTTGCGTGCGGTCCGGCGGGCATGATGGATGACATCAGGGACGCAGTGTGCGGTAATATTGAGACGGCCAAGGCGAGGCTGGACTACTTTGAGGAGGTTTTCGGGTGGTGAGGGAGAGTTTGGCTTGCCATGCTCACTCTATTGGTAGGTCGACCTAGAAGCCACGGCTGAGGCCACCCAGGTATGCTGCTGGAAGGAGGATGCATGGTCGATCGCGAGATGTGGATTTCGATGGTGGAGGTCGATGGTGGAGGTGGGCCTCCTACAAGAAAACGTCGGAGAGAGACAATCGTGGAGGGTGTCATAGAGGACCTCCAGACCACAAACGATCCCACTACCACTATGGCTCCCCATTTCGACAATCTCATAAAACCAGAAGCACTTTGCCCGGAAAAGGTCAAGGAAACATAGTCGTGGAGGCGTGCTGTAGATACTCTATCCAGACTTCTATTTGAACAAATTGGAATGAAATGACGAAGATCGTCGAAGAGTCTGCACCATCAACATCCGTGGGACAGCGATACAGCGTTATCCACCTGCACCATGTCCTCAACTGGTGGAGGAGAATGCGTTTGAGGTTTGGGAAAGCAGAGACCAACGTGTGGCGGATTTCTGTTTCAATAGCGTTTCATGCAAGCAATGGGTGTTGAAGTCTGTTAGGATACACGCAATATACAGATGTTATCTCCTCTTCTTGCTTCACAATGCTTGGTGGCGTTTGTATAGACCGCGGCAACATACACGCCGGTTATTGAGCCACTTGCGGAGTCTCCAATATGAAACCGCGTTCATTCCAGCAGTAAAAGCGAAGCCGAGTCGCACAAGAGCGACACCCCCGGATTGTATCTCCCATACAACTAGTAATTAGGTATATGACCTAGTCCCCTACATCGTGTGGTCATAACACAGCCAGTCCTGCGCCCACACATCCACGTCTCTATGCCTTGACACCTCTGATAACTATCGCACAGATGCACCACTGCCCGAATGCCAATGCCTTCGCCAAATGCTTCCTCTCTGTCCCCCTGATCCATGACGCAAGCCCCAAGCCCCGAGACCCAAGCCCCAAAGACGCCATCGACCTCGAACCCAACCACATCGTAGCCTGGGGTCCTAGTCTATGCCTAGCACTTTCCCTCTGCCCGGTCTGGCCGTGCCTCGCCCACTGCCATTGACTCTCAGCGTCTTCACCTGCGTCGGCATTCAAGTCACCCATCCTCCCGACCAACTTTTGGCTTGTGATGTCTTCGTCCGTGTCGTCCGTCCTCTTCATTCTTTCCTATCTGCCCCGGTTCCGTCCAACGACCAGGCAGTCAATCTACCAGCGTACCATCTCGCTGTGGGGCATACTTCACACCAAGGCAATGCGGTGCCGTGCGATACTGGCACACCCGGAGATGCTCTTGTGTCCTTCTACAGTGCCTGTGCTTTACAAACTGTCTCCTTAGTCTGAAATGTCCAGGTCAGATCGTCCTCTCGGCGTTGTCCATGAGGTCGAGGATACACTACTTTCATAAGTATTGACCATTGTTACGATGTGATGCCGTAGCCCTTGCAGTCCTTGATGCTGATGCATTAGGGAAACCTGGTCTGAGTCGTCGGAAGCCATGTTTACAGCGTCCTAAGTCCGGCTCGAAAAGCAGGAAATTGGCAGATATCTTCTTTCTAGGATCGCAATTCATCACTGCCTGCTGTGCCAACGCTCCTCCTTCCCATGGTAATTAGCCACCTCGCATCCTCCAACACCCTCGCCGCTTCTTCCCTTTGCCTCATTTCCTGCCCCTCATTCGCCTCTGCTTTCTTCCTCAGCCTATCCACCTCTTTCTCCTTCACCTCTCGATAATCTTCAAACCCTTTCCTCAACGCCTCATTCGCCCGCGTCGTCCGCTGAAGCTCGACCTGCATCTGCTCCAGCACCACATCCAGACGTGTCGTCTTGAGGCGTGCTACCTCTGCTTCCTGGAGGACCTCTCCGAAACTCTGTTCTATTATAGTGGTGCGGGCGGCGTACTCGGCGTGTAGAGCACAATGTGCTGTTTGTTGCACTGCAAGCTCCGTCTGGACTTGCCCTTGTCTCGAAACTGCGCCCTCGACCACTGCTTCCGCACTTATAACTCTAGCCTCTGCCTCGATTTTGCTCGCGCTGGCCTCCTCCTCAGCCCTGACGCGTCGCCCTCGCTCAGCCTCCAGCTCCGTTCGCAACTCTTCCACTTTCCTACTCCGCCGTTCCAGTGCAGCCACGTCTCCTTCACGCGCCCGTTCCAGATTCACAATCTCAGCGGCGAGTTGCACCATTCTACTTTTGTTGGCCTCTTCTCTGCGTTCCATCTCTTGCCGTCGTGCTGTTTCGAGTTGGAGGTCTCGTTTCAAGCGGTCGATGTCTGACATTAGCTTTTCTATGACGCGCCCGCTCTTGCCGAGGGTGGCGCGACCGACGGCGGAGGAAAAGAGATTGGAGGGCGTGCCGGTGGTGGAGAGGAGGTGCGCCGAGGGTGTGTGGACAGTGGATGTAGGATCTGAGGATGGTGAGGCGGGTGAGTCCCAGGACGGTGGTGATGATTGAGGCGATAAGGGCAGGGCTGGACGTGATAGAGTATTGAGAGATGCCAGTGTATAGTTTGCGTGTGTGGTGGCATGGCGTGGAAATACAGGGCGGTTTGGCGTAGCGAGCGTAGTGTCATGTAATATAGAGCGTGTATTCGGTGAGACGTCTTCGAGTGCACGAGATGAGCTCGGTCTTGGTCTATTGTTGAGGAGATTCGGCGAGGATATACTGTTTGGCGACTTTGAAAACATGTTGCCGTCCATGGCTAGTGGTGTGAGTTGCTCGTGGAAAGCTAGTTGTGGCGCGCCCTGAAGTGTGTAGTGTGTCGTACACGATCTTGTGGGTGGAGTGACTTGCATATCTGCGCTAGATTGTCTCCTGCTTGTGGCGTAGGAGCGCGGTGGAGAGGAAGGAACGGCCCGGATTGTAGATGCCATGTTGGTCGTGTTTCGAGAGTGCTTAGGAGGTCAGGAGCGATGGGCGATGGGGATAGGTGGAAAGAGCGTGTTGCCTAATCAGACATGCTATATTATCTAAAATGAGCGTGAGGCCGAGCAGCAGTGACTGGAATTCGATGCCTCCAGGTATCTGATCTCGAGATACAGAGTAGAGGAGACGGGGAGGGAGGAAGAGTATTTGGTGTGTTGTCATTTCTCATGGCAACAACCAAAACGGCGGGAATCTACTGCGGCAAGCGTGTATCTCGACTCCACCTCCGCCTTCAGCCTTCAACTCCACCTCCTTCCAGATCACCATCGCTATGATTAAAGTCTACTTTACACTTGTCGTCCGTCCATGAACATGCATCTCAGGCTGTGACCACCGGCTGTACAGGTATCATCGCGACCTCTCCTCCATTGACTACCTTTTGTTCGTCTTCTATGGCCTGTAGCGCTTGCGGCCTCCATTTTTGTAGCAGTTTAGTCGTCGCTGCCTTGGCATCTGCGTCTGCACTCCCTGTCAGCAGGTTTCTCTCCTCTGTCTCACCGGGTAGCCCTCGCAGCAATAAGCCCTGTCAGCCACTCACAATTTCTAAAAAGATCCTCGACAGCGTCTGTGCAGTCCTCTCGCGCTGGTGGGCGGAAGAGAATCAGGTAGCTGTGCAGATCATTAGCATCGTATGATATGGAGTCAAAGGCTCCCGAAGCTACATACTGTATCGCGTTGACCGCGAGCGGCACTCTCTCTGGATCCCGTGCCAGTCGTTTGATGCGTTCGAGAATGTCCTTGGTGACCAAAGGTATCTCCGAGAGGAAGCGTATCAGGACTTTCTGATCCTTCGCGTCCAGATACGGCACGAGTGCATCAATCAATTTCAAGATCAAGCGCTCATATGTGGGAGTTCTTTTTGTAGAGCTGTCTTCCTCGCTCGAGCGAGCTTGAATGCGGTCATTGTACCATTCCTCATTCAGCCAGGATATAGCGACATCGATGCGCTTGCGAAAGTCGCCGATGACATAGAGGTGCAAAGCGTCGCGGATGTTATCACTGAGGGAGAAGACGTTACTTTTCGATTCCTGCTTGATCAAGGATGTTGAGTCGGCCATGTCAAGTCCAGTCAGCGATCGTGTCGCTAATCGTGAGACAACGGTAACCCAAGAGTCGCGGTCTTGATTAACACCAGCGCGCCGAATGAATCCAGGTTTGCTGCTTTTCACATTGAGCTCGTCGAAACTTGCGAGCGTGTCGAACACTCTTGTGATGGCACCATTACCGACTGATCGTACATTAGTATGAGTGATGATGTGCACCGAGCAAGTTGATGCTTACATTCAGCAACTTCGTCACCTGAGAGTGGAGGAGGCTGCGGGATGATGAACGGACCGAGAGACATCTCTTGTTGTGAAGCAAGCGCCAAACTGCTCGTGAGACCATTACCCATACCATTGTAGAGCTGTTCCGCAGCTTGTGTAGAAGGGAAGGGTTGACTTGGCTGTCCTGTTGCTAGTTGTGCGGCGGCGACAGCAGTGATTGGTGCTGGCTTTGTGGCTTCGGCATAACGAGATCGAACAGCCTAGAAGGTATCAGACAATTATGGCAATATCACAGAATGTATCTTGCGCTTTAGAAGCTTTGATGGAGGCTTGGACATACATTCATGGCATGATTAAGATGATCTGGCTGCACGGCATTGAGTAAGGGCACTATGATCTTTTGAACCAAATCCCAGGGGATAGCCGTGACGTCAAATGACTTGCGAGACACATCCTGTGTCAATGTGAAGAGCTGTGCGATTGTCACAGGACCTGGAGGCAATGGCGGGACTTCTGGCAGCTGCAGTGTTGTTGAAGGTATCTCAGCTCCTAGTCTCTGTCGTTTGTTTTGATCGAGGCCATCGGTAGGCTCAACTGGTGCCGCACGTTTACGACTAGTAGGATCCAGAAACTCGACTCTTTGTTGCTGAAGTCGATCAAGGTAGCCCTGTATTCGGCCGGCGTAAGGGTGATTAGGTATGCTAGACATGTTCAGTATTCAGGTTGTACAAGCTCGGAAGTACAGACTCGGAAGGAGTTAACCATACCTTTTCAACAGATTGAACAGGAAGGCGCGTAACGTCTTATCCATCGATTTGGCATTCACTTTGTCGCGTGGCGTTACGGTCGAGCCAATGACTCTGAAAGGATTGAAGTTCAAGATGACATTGAGGATACGTTGCGAAATGGAAGGTCTGGTGCGGACAAGCAAAGCAATGCTGTTCATGGTAGCAGTTACGATTAGGGCATCGCTTATAGGGAGACTGTCAGTAGTTGGTTGAGCATTCTTGCTGAAACAGTGTGCATACCTGGTGGCCTCCTGATATACGCTCAATAAGCGATCGAGCAAGCCCAGTGTTTCAGCTTCAAGAATGGAGGTGACGATGAGAGGGTGATCGCGGGGCACGATGGCGAGCGATATCTCATTTTGATCGGGGCGCTAACATGCTATCAATCGCTGTGATGACAATATAAGGTGGATTGAGTCACGCACCCTTGGATCTGCTACCTGTCCTGGTGTCTGCACTTGCACGACTCGCTGAATGAACTTGATGCAGCACACCCTGACACCGGGAGGCTCTTTGTCCATGCGCTTGAGGATGCTTGACTTGATGGCGGACATGGTCTGCCACGTCTGACTGTCCGTGGCATGGTAGATACTAGGTGGACACGAAAACGCATAAGAATGAGAATCCAGCATTCGAAAATGAGACAACGACGTTGAGAAGAGTGCGCGAGCAAACCCAACAACAGCATCAACGACAGCATCACGCAAGAGGCTACACTATCTGTAGTCGTACTATATCAAGGTGCGAAAGTCACAGCATATGAACTCACGTGTGCTTAAAAACGAGTGGGTATACGCTGGTCGCCGTCTGTACCACACTCTTGATGACTGCCGCATCTTCCCCTGCTGTATCAAGAAATTGCTTCAGAACCGTTACCACTTGTAGACTTAGACTCTGCTTCATGTCCAACGCCAGCATCGGAGAAGCAAAGGTCTCTGCTAGGAAATCTGCGCCCCATCGTCGCAAGTCCAGAGGTCCAGAAGGTCCAATCAAAGGTAGTACGCCAGGCACGATTTGCGCATAGTATGCTGAGTCTCCAAGAGCGAGGAGACGTGCTTTGTTGAGTTGTGTGATTGTCTCACTTGTCGAATGTGTCAGAGTCGTCATTTTGTGCTGTGGGCGCGAAAGAGAAGTGAAGTCGAGCTAACAGAGCAATCACGCGCGGAGTAGCTAGCTATGTCTAGCCTCGTCCCATCGATATGAACACTCAGCACCAGATCCGCACTATCTACAATGTGAAACGAGAAGTTATAATGCACAAGATTGATCAGAGGTTGGGTTAGGTGATCAAGGTAAACACGACGATGGAAGTCAAGCGTGACCACCTTGACATGTGCTTTAGCTTTTCGTGAACTCATTGCGGCGGGCTGCAGTACTTGTATCTTGGGATCCATCACATAGTATTTCCACCATGCGACCAACACTCTCCGCCCTGGGCAAAGTGCAATGGCGCTCTCGGTATGTCCCTCCACTTAATTCCTACTCTTCAGAGTGACCCCGTCTTCCTCCACCACCTTCCAAACTAACCCTCGCCCATCAGGATGCCCCAATCGACTTACTACAAAAACGCCAAGATGACACCTGCCCTCGAGCGCGCACGTAAAGCCTACCTCATCCCCAACGTCCTCACTGGCCTCGGCATCTTCAGTTTCGCAATCGGCGTGTACGCATACACGATAAAGGCAGTGGCGCAGGATGAGTTCGAGGATGTGCCGATTCCGGATGGACCTACGCCGACGCCAATGTCGACGCCGCATGCGCCGCACGGAGGGATGAACTCGAGTGCGGGAAGGACGAGTGTGGGTGCGACGTAGGGGTCCGGAAGTGCGGGCTTACGGGAGAAAGGTTGGGATGTGAGAGGGACAACGATCATGGAAGGACGAGCTCATGGGATGTGATGTGCGGCCCATGAGGCGAGGTGCTGGACACGGGCAAAGTATATGAGAAGGCAGCAAAGACAAGGCAGCAAGAATGACGGCGAGCTGAGGCAGGGTCATTGCATTATGCATTGGGCGGCGTTTTGGCATTGTAAGACAAGAGCATTCAGGTTGCATCAAGAGTTGACCGGCTTGTATTCATACATCTATATCATGAACATGCTTCGGTGTCGACGCCGAGCGTCATCACTATTTTGTTTCCTTCATCACCTCCTTCAACTTTTAGCTTTCTTCCCACGACGCTGCTCCAACGAAATACACCTCTCCGTCCTACACTTCTACTTGGCGAAGTGGAGGTCGTAGTTACCAAATCTCTTGCGTCTCTGGACTTCCTCAACCTCAAGACCACGGTCTCCGTAGGTCAGAGGTGCGAAGAAGATATATGACCAGATCAGCACAGCGAGGATAGCTCCCGTCAACGCCCATGTGATCATCAAATTCTGTTGACCTAGACGCTCTGTGATGGGCGTCTTCTTCTCGATCTTGCTCTTTTTGCTTGTGCCATCTGTCGTTAAGGTCACGTTGGAGTCGGACGAGAGAGCGTCACCGACAGAGGCGCCGGCGAGGTCAGGTTCGATGTTGCAGATGAACTCAAGAAGAGCACCAGCGACAAGCGAAGAGGCTAGATGAGCGGGAAGATAGTGGTGGAGGAAGAGCTGACGACCCATAATATAGAAGGGGACATAATGGGCAGCCCATGTGAGGAAGAAGAAACCAAGAGAGTTGTAGAGTCGTGATCGCGTGCCTAGAATCATGTTAGCTGGGGGTGTGTTCATACATGAGATTCCAACGGAGACTTACGCCTATCAAGGACATCGACGCCACGACGCAAAGACAGCTGATCTGCTCCGACAATTCCAGCGAAGACGAACAACAATGCACTAGCAAGCCACCAGCCGATGGGGTTACCGATGAAGTAAATCTGTTCCTTGGTGTCGTTCTTGGTCCAGAAACTCACACCACGAAGCAAGAACGGCCACTGAATGGGATGGCTGGCATAGGGGTGCGAGCTGGTCAGGGCATTGTTGTGGTGAAACATCAAGCCTTGCAATTCAAAGTATTTCTTCAAGAAGGACATTGACTTGATCTTTCGTGGCTCCTGTTTCCATCGAATGTCGTCTTTTGGCAAGCTTGGAATGTCTTCGAAGTACCAGATATTGCTAGTTTGACCAAGGTTCTTGTTACCATTGATCTCAGCTTGCTTGTAAGCCCAATCTGGCAGTGGCGTAGTATGTGTCCACATGGCGACTCTTGATGGAGCATGAATGAGCTTGAAGTGGGATGCCTTGGTGCGAATAGGGAGACCGTTTCCAGCTTTGTCCATACGAAGCTCAAACAAGGTGTCGTTGAAACGAGCGCCTTCAGCATCATCTTGCGAGGCAGTTGTGAACTCTTGGTTGGTAGGATGGTATGGTGATGCGACGTCGTGCGAAAGAAGGAAGGTGTTTGTTACGAGATGGCGAAGCTTGACGAGATCCCCGTTCTTGACTGAGTTTGGTTTACCAATATCAGCATGGTTCACAGGAAGAATCTGCCATTGGTTGTTGGTGTCATTATGCGGATATCCTGTGACTTGCTGGCCCTGACTAGAGATGCGACCATCGTCATATCGCAGTGGATACAAGTCGGGATGACTGTGCAGGTAGACCTTGGTCTCTTTGTGCCTCAACGTCAGGGAGTCGTAGTAGTTTACGCCCACAGACTGAGCTGTCATCATGTTGTCACCGAGTGTCTCTTGAAACTGTGGGCTCATGAACTCATCACCGGGCCCAGAGCGTGATAGTATCGCAAAGTGCACCTGGAACCAGAAAAGGTATACCAAGAATGGGAAGACAATCAGACCAAGTATACGAGCTCCAAGATGCTTTCCGAAGTCAGGCATTGATAGGGCACCTTGTTTGCGGTTGACGTCTAGGAGGTCCCAAAGATCAAACAGGACTGGGACACCAATAGAAAAGAAGGTGAACGCGCCAACGTATTTTGTCGAGATGACACTGCTAAGCGCGAGTCCAGTCAGGAGTAACCACTTCCACCACTTGCGGCTGAACGGCACATGCCTATGCTTGTAAAATCTTACGTAGCACAGCACCGAGAGCGCCATGGCGAAGACCAGGGTTGCATCGAGGAGAATCAGCCTGGTCTGCGCAACGTGTGCATTGTCGAACAGTACAAGGCCAGCAGCTAAGACGCAAGCAGGGAGGGAATAGCCAGATTCCCACATGATCAGGAAGACGGTCGAGACAGTAAGCGAGCCCATGAGAGCCGGCACAGTGCGGTATGCGACATACGGGACCTTGTTGGTGATGTAAGAGTCGCCAATGTTCTCGAAGAGGAAGGAACCATCATAGCCCACAAACCAACCAGCAAAGGCAAACAGCAGCTTGCCAAAGGGAGGGTGGACGTCAAAGAAGTAGGTGCCTTGAAGGTAGTATGATGCAAACTAGGAGCTTGCATTAGCTTCGTCTCGAGTACAACTATCGTGCAAGACTACCTTTCCAAAGTGGACTTCGTCAAACACGACTTCATCTGGGTGTGTGATATGCCAGAACCGCGTGATGAGAGCAACGACTGTGATGACTCCGAGTGCAAGCTTGTAGTCCCATTCTGATTTTACAGCTTGCTTCGTTTGTGTCTGTATGCTTTGCAGGGTTGCGCTTATGTCCGCATTGCCATTAACCAAGTCGGACACTGGGACATTCGAGCCCTTTTTCTTCGCACTTTTTGGCTTGACAGCAGGTGGAGCGGTAGACATCTTCCTCAATATGCACTCGAACTATGAGCGATGAATTAGCAGACCAGCTGCAGAAGTGGTATCTTGAAAGGAGCTTGTAGAGGCCCCTTGTAAACACGGTAGACGTGTAAACTTCCCGCTCCGCTTAGGCCGCCCTGCGAGGCAGACCCCACACTCCTCATTGAACGGCGGCATGGCGGTCGTCGAGGTTGATCAGAGCTTCATTCTACTATCACCACGACACAACAATGTGAGTGATCTTGTAATTTTGCTTGCGAACCGCGTAATAGCTACTGACAATGCTAGGGTTGTCTACGCCCTGCTCATCATAAACAAAGCTGGTGGCTTAGTCTATAACCGTACATTCAACCCATCACTAACTCAGTTGTCGGGCAATGACTATCTCGTCCTGGCGGGCACATTCCACGGTATCCACGCAATCTCCAAACAACTTTCTCCCGTCACACTTCCACGTAACTCCACGGGGATCGAGTCATTACAGGCCAGTCGCTTCCTGATGAGCTGTTTTCAGACGCCGACAGGCATAAAGTTCTTGCTGTTCACGGAGCCGTCTATGGATCCTGCCAAAGTAGAAGAGAAGATGAGGAAACTGTACGAGCTCTATGCAGAGTTTGTCATGCGGAACCCATTCTACAGCCTGGAAATGCCCATCAGGAGTGACAAGTTTGAAAGAGCAGTAGCACAAGGGGTTGCAGTTCGATGATGATGAGGCAGATCATGGAACTACAGCTCAGATTCACGAAGAGAAGCTTACTAGCATCATATTCACTTGCGCGTCGGAAGCTTGTCAATGTCTTGCAAGCATAAGGTCACAGATGAAAGCAGGTTGAATCAGTTTGGTCTTTGAAAAGATGATTATTCTTGGCGAGATTGCCGTCTACGCTACAACTTCGACGTCTCTTCGACCGAAACGACGTCTCTTCGACCGAAATTCTCGCCATGAAGACGCGAATATCAACCCCGACGCCGCCAGACCAATCATCAAAAGAACGTTTCCAAACACCGATGCGCCTACCAAGGTATCAATATCATACCAAATCATCAAATCGTCAAACCAATTTCAGACGATCAATGTAATCGCGATGAGCAAGGACCCATGCCCGCGTACCGCATGATCTTATCCATCTCCTTGAGCTCCCTGCGCGCCTGCTCATTCGCAACGGCTCTCTCTGCTCTCCTCCTGGCTTTTTCCTGCGCCTTGGCGACTGCCTTGGCCTCCATTGGCGAAAGCATGATGGACGGGTGGCGAGGCTGCTGAGATTCTGGGTATTCGTATGCTGGAGGACTGTCGATGGACGATGGGCGAGAGGACAAGAAGTCACGCTTCTCGATGTCGACGATACTGGAGCTGGAGCGGATTGAAGATGATGTGGAGGTTGTGGAGGTTGTGGAAGTTGTGCTGGCCTCGGAAGACTTGCGGGACAGGAAGCTGGGAAGATGTAGCTTTGGCATGCGTGAATGGCGAAGACCGACAGCTTCGTTAGTGACTGGGTCACGAGGAAAGCCGATGAATGAGCCGGGCATTGTTGCGATGGTGGTATTGTTGGTTGTGGTGTTTGAAAGGTAGAATGTTGGTGGTGGAAGTGATGTCGAAGTTTGAAGTGTTGATGGTGGTTATTGTTGGAGTGCGAAGTGTGATGGTAGTGTGTTTGATATTGGTGATGTTGTTGATGATGATACAAAGACTTCCTGAAGCAGCAGATGCAGGCATCTTATATACACATCCTCCCTTCACCATCCCAAGCATCGCAGCACCCCAATCGAGTGACAAAGCAGAAGCACATCATGCATCACTAAGCAGCAGTAAACAATTACCACTCCTCTCACAGCAAACAAGCCAACTCCGAACCTCTATGACTGTGCCTGATGACTCTGAAACGGCCAGCCCGTTGTCACTTCGGAGTCCTTTGTCCATCGACCATCAAACAGGGTTAATGCTGCTGCCTACTGCTGCTGCCTGCTACTGCCTAGCGCTCGTGAGCCTGGCGCAGGCCATGGAGACAGGGGGCCATTGGGGATGTATCCGAGATTTGCGACACGGGATCTGAAGATGAGTCCTAGGGCAATTGGACGGAGTTGCACGATATGAAGTACACGGTGTAGTCGGTCGGTGTAGCTGGAGAAAGAGCTCGGAATAGCTATATAACCTGGATTGGGCAGGTATCTCGTAAGGTAGCTTGTGTAAGGTACGAGCTACGAAGTCTGCTGAGCTGAGCATACCTAGGTAGCCGCGAATCCTCCAGGAGGACTTGTATGCTTGTGTGAAGGCTACAGTCTACAAAAGGTGCTCATACTCCGAGACTCCAGGTGTTCCCATTCCGTGCACGAAGCTGGTCATCCAACTCAATCTGCTCGTATAGCGTGCTCCTGCGATCTGCACTCCAATCTATTCCATATATGTTTTCATGCTGTACTGTGCAAGTCTTACGCCGAAGCTCTTGCTGCATCCCATATCACAAGCCACATTTCGTTCAATTGCTGAAGTGAGCGAAGGATTACGACGATGACTCACACCAATGTTTCAGTCAAACCATCCTCGGGCACGCAGCCTCCACCAATTCCAATGCTGCCTAGAGGAGCGACTGGGAACCTGGTTCCATTGTGTGACATCGGGACGTCCATGGACTCCAATGAATCATGGACGTGACAATGAGAAACAGACTCACGACGCGCGACCCTGCAGTGACTAATCATCACCAATCAATAATGATGTCCTACGCACAGCACAAGGGGACACCAATGATATGGTCATGGAGCGACGATCGAAATTGTCTTTCTGTGTGATCGATATGGAGTATATCTGAGAATCATTGGACACCTCGATTTTTCCCGTTGATGTTCAATCTGTTGATGTCTGTTTCGCACACCTCGAAACCATCATTCAGCAACGTGATATCGGTCTGAAAACTGCTCGCACGTAGACGCTACGAGCTTGCACACGCGCGCTCAAGGACCGATCGAAGCAGCCATCGCGACTTCGTCACAATCAATCGAAATCGCCACCACACACCGCGTCCCGCTCAACAATGGCCTCCCCCTCAGAAACATACTTTACCACCAACCCGGCTCCCACCTCCCTCTCCACCTCCACCGCCCACGCCACCACATTCATCCACACGCAATCCCCCACCCGGCCCATCGTCCTCCTCACCTCCGGCGGCACAACCGCACCCCTCGAAACCAACACCGTCCGCTTCCTTGACAACTTCTCCGTCGGCACGCGCGGTGCCACCTCCGCCGAACACTTCCTCGCCGCTGGCTACGCAGTCATATTCCTCCACCGCGCGCACAGTCTGTTGCCATACTCACGGCATTTCAGCCATGATGCGGCGTTCTTGGATTATGTGACGGAAGTTGATGGGAGGGTGGAAGTGGTAGGGGAGTATCAAGCGCGAATGCGGGAGGTGTTGAGGGAGTATCAAGCCGTGAAGAGGGAGGGGACGCTGCTGTTGTTGAGTTATACGACTGTTAACGAGTATGTGTGGTTGTTGAGGGCACTGGCGGGCGTGTTGAGGCCGTTGGGGAAGAAGGCCCTGTTTTACCTCGCGGCGGCTGTGAGCGACTTCTACGTCCCACAAGACCGCATGATCGAACATAAGATTCAATCTGGCGAGGATTTCGGCGTGCAGCAGCAGAATGGAAAAGGAGGTCCCTTGCCAGCTGCACGGATGCGCGATGGGTCACTGATTCTGGAGCTGGATCCGGTGCCGAAGTTCTTGAAGACTCTGGTTGATGAATGGGCGCCTGAAGCGATGATTGTGTCATTTAAGCTCGAGACTGACCCGACCTTGTTGATTAAGAAGGCACGGTATGCACTGGAGCGATATCAGCATCACCTCGTCATCGGCAATCTGCTAGCTTCGAGGACGTGGGAGGTTGTGTTTGTGAGTGAGCTGCTAGAGGGGGCCGAGAAGTGGATCAGAGTGTCCAAAGATGATAAGAAGGGAGGAAGTGGAGGTCTAGCGACAGTGGCGGACGAGAAGAATGAGGTCGAAATCGAGGGATTGATGATTCCTGAAGTGCAACGCCTGCATAGGAGGTTCATGGCAGCTAGCTGATCATGACCGCGAGACGAGTCAAGATTGGCAGTACGTGGCAGAGCTGGTCTGTCAACTCTAACTTGATCGTGCGGTTTGCACGACTTCGGTGGTTCTCGGATTGTATGCAACACTTCGAGACACTCCCTTGCAATACTTCGCGATGGCAGGAGTCAGCTCAGCCTATCATGCCGCCTCTGCTACGCATCGAGGCCGCAAGTTTATTCAGACGTCTAACAAGCCCATGATAGGGCCAACAGGACGAACCTTGGGACATGACACGAGTCTCGTCAGGCAAAAAATCTGCAGATGCGGTAGCATTCTCAACTCACCTTCTCTTGCCTGCTTCTCACAGCGCCTACACGCGCACCACTTCCTGCTCGTCCATAGATCTTATTCCGACAGGAGTCACCCCACATCATTCCACCTCGCTCCATCCCACGTCAGCTATCTCACCTCGCCTGGAATTTGCGCGTTTCCTCACGCTCACGGCGCCCCCCCTACTCGATCTCGTGTCATCATATCATGTCTACACGTTTACAGCGTGCGAGGTCGTCCAGCCGATATCAACTTACCTCGCCTCGCCCCGTCACAGCAGACCGCGTACACCACGTCACTCCGGAACAGCAGCATGATCGCCATTCCACAGCACATCTGACGCCTCCCCTTCCCCTTCCCCTAACTACCTCGCACTTTGCGTAAGCGGTCAGCGCTGGACTGGCTGGTGGCGATGGACTGGCTGGTGGGATGTGTGAGACGGTACAAGCAGAACGAGATATCCTGTCGAGATGGATCAGACACACCCCCACCACCTCTTTACCACCACCGCCTTGTTCTCGAGCTGGGTATGGAGTTGATGTCTCGCCGGCACACTATTATCATGCTCCCGTGAGCCTCATGAGAAAACCGAGACCGTGCCACGAGGAACGGCCCTATGCATTGGTCCGGACGGGAAGAAGCCCGCGCGGCGCGGGACGTGCGCAGAATGATCCCCAGCTGGAACGCGCCATGTAGTCGAGCACAAGAACTGGAGTAGTAGCTATAACACGTTACACGGACCAACAAAACGGCAGCACACGGGCGGGGAGCATCGATGTGAAATAGACCGTAGTATAGATACACAAGACATCCCCCCACCCTCCTCTCTGACCCGCACGCACGCACGCACGCACTCACGAGCTGGATGCAGTGCCGTCCGTTCCACTGCGCGCTTCGAGCAGAGCATACCCGGGCTGTACATATGCGTATGCGGCAGAGGTGCGA